>Ga0316605_10000265_pt1 | contig 43910 bp, 32 predicted proteins | sample OWC_soil_day20_n_FD_207666 | JGI IMG/M metagenome (GOLD analysis project Ga0316605, IMG submission 207666) | Wetland soil microbial communities from Old Woman Creek delta, Ohio, United States - OWC_soil_day20_noCT | ecosystem: Environmental > Terrestrial > Soil > Wetlands | place: USA: Ohio...
AAGATGGGCAGGAAGCTCACCGCCACCACCAACAGCGAGAAGAAGACGGATGGCCCCACTTCCATCAGGGCCTCGAGCCGCACCTGGTAGAAGCTTCCCGGTTTCCCGGCCTCGATCCACTTCTCGATCTTCTTGTAGGCGTTCTCCACCTCCACGATGGCGCCGTCCACCAGCACGCCGATGGAGATGGCGATGCCGGCGAGGCTCATCAGGTTGGCGTTCTGGCCGATGCCGTACAGCGGGATGAAGGCGAGCCCCACGCTGACGGGGATGGTGATGATGGGCACCAGGGCCGAGGGCACGTGCCACAGGAAGATGAGGATGATGATCGAGACGATGATCATCTCCTCGATGAGCTTGTGCTTCACGGTCTTGATGGAGTTCTCGATGAGCTCGGAGCGATCATAGACCGTGACCACCTCCACGCCCTCGGGCAGGCCCTGTTTCAGCTCCCCGAGGCGGGTCTTCACCCGCTCGATGACGTTCAGGGCGTTCTCACCCTGGCGCATGACCACGATGCCGCCCACCACGTCGCCCTGGCCGTCGAGATCCGCCAGGCCCCGGCGCATCTCGGGCCCGAGGCTCACGGTCGCCACGTCGCCCAGGCGCACCGGGGTTCCGTTCTCGGCCTTGAGCACGGCCTGCTCCAGATCCTGGGTGGTCTTCACGTAGCCCCGGCCCCGGACCATGTACTCCCGGCCGCTGTACTCCACCAGGCGGCCGCCCACTTCGGAATTGGCCGATTTCACGGCGCCGATGACCGACTCGATGGGAATGCGGTAGGCCGCCATCTTGTTGGGATTGAGCTGCACCTGGAACTGCTTGGCCTGGCCGCCCACCGTGGCCACTTCGGCCACGCCCGGCGTGCTCTGGATGGCGTAGCGCAGGAACCAGTCCTGCAGGGACCTCAGCTCATCCAGGCTGTGCTTCCCGCTGCGGTCCACCAGGGCGTACTGGTAGACCCAGCCCACGGAGCTGGCGTCGGGGCCCAGCGAGGTCTGGACACCCGGGGGCAGGCTCGAGGTGATCTTGCTGAGGTACTCCAGGGTGCGGCTGCGGGCCCAGTAGATGTCCGTGCCGTCCTCGAAGATCACGTAGACGTAGGAGAAGCCGAAGTCGGAGAGGCCGCGCACGGCCTTCACCTTGGGGGCGCCCAGGAGGCTGGTGACGATGGGGTAGGTGACCTGGTCCTCGACGATGTCGGGGCTCCGGTCCCACTTGCTGTAGATGATCACCTGCGTGTCGCTCAGGTCCGGCAGGGCATCCATGGGGATGTGCCGCATGGTCCAGAAGGACATGGCGATCAGCACCGCCGAGGCGGCCATAACCAGCCAGCGGTTCTCCGCGGAGAAGCGGATGATGCGCTGCAGGAAGGTCGGGTGTTCGGGATCGTAGGCTGCGTGTCCGCTCATGCCGGCCCCTCAGTGCTGGTGGCCGGCGGCTGCCGGCGCTGGAGTGGCGGGGGAGGCGGGGGCGGCCCCCTTCTGGGCCCCCTGCTGCGTGAGGTGGGCCAGGGCGGCCTTCAGGCGCGATTCCGAATCCACCAGAAAGTTGGCGCGGGTGACCACCGCCTCGCCGGCCTGCAGGCCGGAGCGGATCTCCACCTTCTCGCCCAAGGTGGTTCCGGTGGTGACCTCCCGGGGCTCGAAGCGGCCATCGCCCAGGGCCACGAAGGCCACCTTGGTGGTGCCCGCGTCCAGCACGGCGTCCAGCGGGATCACCAGGCCCTTGCGGGACTGGCCCTTCAGCACCACGTCGCCGAACATCTCGGGCTTCAGGTCGCCGCTCGGATTCGGAAACTCCAACCGGGCCTTGGCGGTGCGGGTTTTCGGATCCATGACCGGATCCACGAAGGCGATGCGGCCCTTGAAGGTCCGGCCGGGCGCGGCCTGCACGGTGAGTTCGGCAGGCATGCCCACCTTGGCCCGGCCCAGCTCGGCCTCGTAGATGTCGGCCAGCACCCACACGCGGCTGAGGTCGGTGATCTCGAAGGGGATGTCGGCGGGCGTGACGCGCGAGCCCTCCACCACGTTCTTCACGGTCACCACGCCGGAGATGGGGCTGCGCAGCACCAGGGCGCGCTGCACTTCCCCGGTCCTCTCGAGCTGGTCCATGGCCTCCTTCGGCACATCCCAGAGGCTGAGGCGGCGCCGGGCGGATTCCAGCAGGTCGCCGCCGCTGCCCTGCAGCGCGCCGCCCGCCAGGGCCTTCTGCGTCTTCAGCGCGAGGAGGAACTCCCGCTGGGCGCTCACGAATTCCGGGCTGTAGAGGCTGAAGAGAGGCTGGCCCTTGGCCACAGGCTTGCCGACGAAATCCACGAAGAGCTTCTCGATGAAGCCCTCCACCTTCACGTTCACCTTGCGCACCCGGGTCTCGTCCACGGCCACGCGACCCAGGGCCCGCAGCTCGCCGCCCACCGGCCCTTCGGCGACGGTCTCCGTGCGCAGCCCGATGAGCTGCTGGCGTTCGTGGTCGATGGTGACGGCGGCGTGGCCATCCAGGCCCGGCGCCGGCATCCCCTCGCCCTCCATGGGCACCAGGTCCATGCCGCAGATGGGGCAGGTGCCGGCGTGATCCTGAATGATCTGGGGGTGCATGGGGCACTGGAACATCTGCTTCTTGGGCGCGGCGGCCGCGGCCGCGTGGTCGTGGCCATCGTGGGCGGCGCCGCCGGGCCGCAGGAGCCAGGTGCCGCCGACTCCGGCGATGAGGCCGAGCGTCACGAGGCCGAAGGCGCGGAGGCGGGAGGGACGGCGGGGCGAGGGGGACTCGAAGGAAGGCTGGTCTAGGCTCATGGGAATCTCCTACATCTTCATGGAGGCGGGACCGCTCTCCTGGGCCTTGCCCGGAGTCTTCGCGGTGGATTTGGAGGCGCTGGGCGCGGCGGCCCCGCCCGAGAGGCTGGCGGCGGCCAGGGCCCCGCCGGTGATCGACGGGGCCGGCGCGAGGCCCGCCTCCCGCAGGGCGATGTGCTGGGCCTGGAGCTGGGCCAGGGTCTGCAGGTAGGCACCCTGGTCGCCCACCCAGCCGTTGAGCGCCTCGAGGGCGCCCAGGAAGGGCGCCCGGCCGGCCTCGTACTGCGCCAGCACCGCCTTGAAGTTGGCCTCGCTCTGCACCAGCAGGCCGCCCTGGTAGAGGTCGCGGGTGCGGCGCAGCGCCTGGATCTGGAGGGTCCGTTCCTCCGTGCGCTGCCGCAGGAGGGTCTGCACCGAGGCGACCTCGGCGCCCTGGCCCTGGCGGTGGTGCTCGTGCTCGGCCACGGCGCGCTGCTGCTTGTGGCGGCCGTAGATGGGCAGCGAGATGCTCACGCCCACCTGCCACATGGGGTCCAGCCCGCCCCGGGGCATCAGGCCCGCGGTCACGGCGAAGTCGGGCCGGCGGTCCAGCCGGGCGAGGTCGAGCAGCTTCTCCGTCTGGCGCACGCCGGCGCGGGCGCCCGCCAGCTCGGGGCTGCGGCCCTCCACCTGGTCGGCCGTGAGCGCCTCCGGCTCCGGCAGGTCCGCCAGCTCGGCGGTGGTGGGGATGGGATCGGCCGGATCGTGCTGGCGGAGGCGGTTCAGGGCCGCGAGGGCGGTCCGCTCCTCCGCCTCCAGGGACCAGGCCGCCAGCTGCAGGCGCGTGCGCTCGAGCTGGGCCCGCAGCAGGTCGCCCTGACTGCCCTGCCCCACCTCATATCGGGTGCGGGCCAGCGACTCGGCCTGTTCGAGGAACACCGCCTGTTGCGCCAGCAGCCGCTGTTGCCCCCGCACCAGCAGCAGGGCCGTGTAGCCCCGGCGAACGTCCGCCTCCAGGCCCATCTGGACGCGCGTCCGCGCCGCGGAGGACTGGTCCACGCCCAGGGCGGCCACCTCCCGGCGCAGGCCCCGCTTGCCGGGCCAGGGCAGCGGCTGGGTGAAGGCCACGCTGTAGAAGCTCGTCTCCATGCGGCCCACTTCCAGTCGCTTGAAGCCGTCGTTCTGCAGGCCCAGGGAGAGGGTGGGGTCGGGCAGCACGCCCGCCTGGGGGATGCGTTCCTGATCCATCCGCACGGCCGCGTCGGCCTTCTGGAGGTCGGGATGCTCCGCCAGGGCGTCGCGCAGCAGGGCGGCCAGCACGGGATCGGCGGCCTGGGGGGTGGCCAAGGGGATGGATGGGGGTTCGGGAAGGGGGACCTGGGCCTGGCCCGGCGCGGACAGCACCAGGGCGGGCACCAGGCGCAGCAGCGTGCGCATGGGAATCTCCGGACAGGGACAGAAGGCTTGGGCCCGCTCAGCGAGCAGGCAGGGCTCCGCTCAGTCCGGCCTCAGATCCGGTGCGTCTCCAGCCGGGCGAGGTGGCGGCCCAGGTCGGGATCGCGGCCACCCGACGGGGCCCTGTAGCCGGTCGCGTCCACGGCGACGGGAGTGGCTTCCGCCCAGGCCGCCGGCTCGGGACGGGGCTCGACCTTGCGTGCGCCCTGGGCGCGGCGCTCGGCCACCACGGCCGCTTCGGACGCCCGGGGGGCGCACTGGGACCGGGAGGGCGTCTGGCTGCCTTCGGGCTTCGGGCAGGGGCAGGCGTCTTCCGCGCCCATGGCTGGGCCGCAGCAGCAGGCCTCGTGGCCCTGCGCGACCTGCGCCAGCGTCCAGTCCCCGGCCCCGCCGCCCAAGAGCAGCGCGACGGCCAGGATGGCGCGCAGGATCGTCCGCACGGAGAGACCTCCGAATGGTTCCATCATAGGCCTTCCACCCATGTGGCAACACGAAATCCTTGACCGAGGTCACAGGGCGGGCCCGTCCGGGATCGCGGAAACGCTGTGACGGCGGGCTTCGGCGCTAGGATGGTTCCATGGGCATGGCAGACCGGGCAGAGGTGGTGATCATCGGCGGCGGCATCGCCGGACTCAGCCTCGCCCACCACCTGATCCGGGCCGGCCAGGATGGGCTCGTCCTCCTGGAGCGGGAGGACCAGGCCGGCACCTACGCCAGCGGCCACAACGCCGCCGTGGCCCGGGCCCTGACCGGGCGCGACGAGCACACCGCGCTGGCCGTGGAGGGGCGCCGCCGGCTCCAGGAGACGGGCCTGATGACCGCCAGCGGGGGTCTGCTGGTGAGCGCGGGCTGCGGTCCCCTGGACGCCTTCGAGGCCGAGGCCGCCCGACATGGCGTGGCAGTACTCCGCGGCGAGGGCATCCCCCTGGCCGGCCTGAACGCCGCGGAGCACCTCGCCATTCCCGGCGACGGCGTCATCGACATCGCCGGGCTGCTGCGCGCCTGCGCTGAAGGCGCCCGGGCCGGGGGCGCGGACCTCCGCTTCGGCTGCGCGGTGCGGAGCCTCACTCCCACCGCGGAGGGCTTCGACCTGGAGACGGACCGGGGGCCCCTCCATACCAAGGCCCTGGCCATCGCCGCCGGCGCCTGGGCGGGGGAGCTGGGCCGCCTGGCCGGATCCCAGATCGCCTTCACGCCCCTGCGCCGGTCGCTGGTCTGGAGTGCCGCCGCCCATCCCCAGGCCGAGCCCTGGGCCTGGTGGGTGGACCGTCCCTTCTACCTGCGCCCCGAGAGCGGCGGCCTGCTCATGTGCCCCTGCGAGGAGGTGGCCGTGCCCCTGCCGCCCCGGGGCCGCCAGCCGGACACCGACCCCGCCGTGCTGGAGGGCCTCTACGCCAGCCTGCGCGAGCTGGCCCCGCACCTGGCAGAGCGCCCTGTCACCCGGTACTGGACCGGGCTCCGCACCTTCGCGCCGGATCGCCGCTTCGTCATCGGCTGGGACCCCTGGAACCCGCGCCTCTTCTGGTCCGCCGGCCTCGGCGGCCACGGCATGACCACAGGCCTCGCCGCGGGCCAGCTCGCCGCCGACTGCTACCTCCGCAAGACCACCGCAGGGCCGCTGGATCCGGCAAGGTTCCGGCAGGCGTGAATCCAAGACATTGAAACCGCAGATGGCGCAGATAAAAGCACCACAGGCATCCAAGCCTTCATCTGCGTCCATCTGCGACATCTGCGGTTCCCAACCCTTTTCCCGGGGTTGGATCTAGGATCGTTCCATGCGCCCCTCCACCCTTCGCGTCGCCCTCGTCCAGCAGGACACGGTCTGGCAGGATCCGGCCGCCAACCTCGCCAAGGCGCGGACCTTCGTGGCCGACGCCGCCCGCGCCGGCGCCCGGGTGGCGGTGTTCCCGGAGCTGTTCACCCTGGGCTTCACCATGGCGCCGGAGCCCTTCGCCGAAGCGATCCCCGGCCCCACCGTGGAGGCCGTGGCCAGCCTGTCGCGGGAATTCGGCCTCTACCTCGTGGGCTCCGTCGTGGAGGCCCACGCGCCCCATCCCCGCAACGCCGCCTTCGTCACCGCCCCGGACGGCAGCCTGCTCGCCGCCTACCGCAAGCTCCATCCCTTCTCGTACGGCGAGGAGAACCGCCACTACAGCGGCGGCACCGAGTGCCCCCTGTTCCAGGTGGACGGCATCCCCTGCGGCCTGCAGATCTGCTACGACCTGCGCTTCCCCGAGCCCTTCCGCGCCCTGGCCGCGCGGGGTGCCGAGGTGGTCTTCGTGCCCGCCAACTGGCCCCTGCGGCGGATCTCCGCCTGGTCCACCCTCCTCGCCGCCCGGGCCATCGAGAACCAGATGGCCGTCTGCGGCGTGAACCGCGTGGGCCGCGACGCCCCCCTCCACGACGCCCATGGCCTCGACTACCCCGGCGCCTCCGCCCTGCATGACTGTTTCGGCGACGTCATCGCGAAGGGAGACGCCACCGAGGACCTGGTGGTCGGGGATCTCGATCTCGCCCAGCTCCGCGCCTGGCGGGAACGGTTCCCGGCACTGAAGGACCGCCGGCCGGAGGTCTACCCATCTCTAACGCAAGCGGACAGGACGCCCAGGAACAAAATAAACTAACAAGGGTATCCAGCATTGAAGCCCGGAACTGAGCCGGAGTAGCTCATGGACCAGAAAAGGGGGGGAAGGCACGCAGATGTAGACAAGGTTCAGGCCGGGTCAAGATTTACGCTGTTGGCCGATTGCGATGTTCATATGAGATTGGATGAATCCAAATTTATCGTAATCATCCGAATGTATGAAACCAGCAAATATCCCTTTGGCTCGCCGAATCGGAATCCTCAACGAATCCGGCTTTTCCTGGCAAAAGAGATAGTGCTTAGCCATAACAATTGTACGTCGATTAAATTCTTGAACTTCGGCAGGAGTTGCCATTCTCTCTTCATGAGGGCCGTCCCGATTGTCGAGGATCAGGAGTTTCCCACTAGAAAGAGGCAATGAAACAACCGCACTCGGGTGATCCGGACCTACGCCGCAAAGCGCTCCAGGGCTATTTGTGGGCAGGAAGAGCGAAACCGGCTGATCTCCAGTGATGAATGGATGCCCCTGAGGTGAAAAGAGTAATGTGGCTCTCATACCTGCCAGCATAGAAATGTTCGTCTTGCTGCATGCCATCCCAAACATGATGTCCAGACATTTCCAGTTCAATGCTTCGAATTGAAGATTCTTGGGGTCAAGTAATTGTTCAAACCCTTCAGGCGGTGGAGGAAGAGCGCCAGCCTTCGCCATCGCCCGAAACTTTGCTTTAATCTGAGAAGTAAGGGATGACTGGACATAATCCTTAACCGCGGGAACGCGCATCCGGAGCATTGACAGTAGTCCCACAACTTCCCCAAGCGCAGCTAGGTTAGTAATGCCGTCCCGCAAAAGGTCGGCTAAATCTTGCGCATGTGCAGACTCGAGTTGAGCTAAGGCCTTTTCGATATGTTGTGGGTCATGACTTCCTTCGCCGTCATCAATGTGAAAATCACGGATAGCAGCCAAATTCTTGATGTTTCCACAAATCCACTTTCTAGAATTTTTCTCAACTCGAAAAACATGAATCTTGTCCGCTGAAAAACCACGCAAATAGAATTGCGGAAGGTAATGGTGCTTTCGAGGTTGACTCATCGTCGCCACTAATGAAGAAGCTAGCCAGGCCATGTACCGAGGTGAAAGCGTAACCGAGACCTCTCGGGAATTAAAATTAACAGATGGCCGAGTGGGCGAGGTTCGGGCCGAGCCAGGTGTTCAGCCTAGGCGGACCGTTTCCGTGGAGGCTTTCACCAGCACGAAGGCTGAGGCGCGCTCGGACCGGACAAAGGCGATGCTGACCTTCGTGGTCCGCCCCGGGAATCGAAAGGTGAAGTCGAAGGTTTCGGGTTCGGACTGGGAGGAGATGAACGCACGGAACCGGCCTTCGAAATTTTTCACGGACGTGCAGGGGGCGACGTCCCGAAAGAAGTTCTTCCCGATCACCTGGGAAGAGGCGAGCCCCGAAAGGGCTTCCTCGGCCTTGTTGTAGATCAGGACCAACCCGTTCGGATCAAGCTCGATCACGCCGAAGGGCATCTCTCCGAGTTGCGCTTCCGAAAGCTGTGGAATACCCACCAGCGCGGCCCGACAGGGCGGACAGATCCCGTGCGAGTGGGGCACCAGGCCCTGGCCTGTGGTCGTTCCACACCAGGCGCACAACACAGGGTAGGTGGTTTCCATTCGAAGGTTCATCCGTGTCCATCCGCGTTCATCTGTGGTTCATCATCATTTCGGCGGATTCGCCGGCGCGTCCCGCTTGTACCACGACGCTTGCCCATAGACCGGCTTCACCTTCTGCTCGAGGGCTTCCAGCTGGGCGGCGTTCAGCGGCAGGAACTCCCTCGCGATGCGGACGTTCTCTTCCAGCTGGGCGACGTTGTCCACGCCGATGATCACCGTGCTCACCGGATGGCTGAGGGTGTAGCGCATGGCCTCCTTCATGGTGAGGGTGCCGGGGCGGTCGTGCTTGGCGGTGCCGCGCTGCTGGTTCGGCGGCGGGGGCTCGACGCCTTCGAGGATGCGGCCCCGGGCGGGGATCTTCATGCCGATGATGCCCATCTCCTTTTCCATGGCGAGGGGCAGAAGGGTCTTCTTGAAGGGCAGGTGCCAGGTGTCGGCGGCGTTGAAGGCCATGAGCACCGTGTCAAAGGGGAAGCGGCGGATGGCCTCGGCCAGCACGTCGGGATCCGTGTGGCCGCTGAGGCCCAGGTAGCGCACCAGCTTCTGGTCCCGGGCTTTTTGAAATGCTTCCAGCGCCCCGCCCTTGGCGCAGACCCGCTCCACATCGTCCATGGTGCTCATGGCGTGCAGCTGCCAGAGGTCCACGTGGTCGGTCTGCAGCAGCTTGAGGGAGGTCTCCAGCAGGCGCAGCGAGCCGTCCGCCGTGCGGTCATGGGTCTTGGTGGCGAGGAAGGCCTCCCTGCGGCGCCGCTTCATGACCTGCCCGAAATACTGCTCGCTCCAGCGGGCCTCGCCGCCGTAGCGGGCGGAGGTGTCCAGGTAGTTCACGCCAAGGTCCAGGGCCCGCTCGATGAGGGACACGGCCGCCTGCTCGTTGTTCGCCTTCTCGATGGCCGCCTGGCCGCCGAGGCTGAAGAGGCCCACGTGGTGACCCGTGCGGCCCAGGTTGCGGGTGGGCATGGCGGTGGCGGTCGCCGGGTTGAAGGGCGCCTTGGGCGCGGCCTTCAAGGTGACGGGCTCGACGGATTCCACCGCGCCGAGCCGCGTGGCGATGAGCCCGGCGGTGGCGGCGGCGCCGAGCTTGAACAGGTCGCGGCGGGTGGTTCCGGCGGCGCTCATGGCGTCCTCCTGATGGAAGCAACCCGCCATTATCGCCTCAATACCAGATGATGGGGTCAGCATCGGCGGCGGAGCAGGTAGGATCGCCCCAGGCATCTGCGCGAAGGGAGCCCGCCTTGGCCCACTTTCTCAACACCATGCTGTTCGCCTTCCTGGCGCTCTTCCCCATCCTCAACCCGCCCGCCATGGCGCCTGTGTTCCTGCAGCTGACCGGCGGCCTGAAGGACGCCCAGCGAAACCATCTGGCGGCCCTCATCGGCTTCTACACTTGGGCCTTCCTCACCTCCCTGCTGGTGGTCGGCGGCTGGGTGCTGAAGCTGCTCGGCATCTCCATTCCAGTGATCGCCATCGCCGGAGGCCTGCTGCTCTTCCACAGCGCCTGGCGCATGCTGAACCGCGATCCGCGGTTCCGCGAATCGGACACCGCGGACCTGAAGACCCACATGCGCGACAAGGCCTTCTATCCGCTCACCATGCCGCTCACCGCCGGCCCCGGCGCCATCGCCGTGACCCTCAGCCTGGTGCCCCGCGGGCCCATCTGGCATCCCCAGACCCTGCTCGGATTCCTGGCCCTCACCTGCGGCATCGCCCTGGCGGCGCTCACGGTCTACCTCTTCTACCGCTTCGGCACCACGGTGATCCGCCGCCTCGGCGCCACGGGGGAGGCCACCATCACCCAGTTGTCGGCCTTCGTGCTGCTGGCCATCGGCGTGCAGATCGTCTGGAGCGGCCTGCGGGAGCTGATCCGCGGGCTGTAGGCCAGGGAATCAGCGCGGCCCATCCGGAGACGCCAGGAAGGCTTCCATGTGGCGGAGGGCCTCGTGGACGTCGGCGTAGCTGCGGAAGGCGAACCCGGACTGGCGGATGCCGGTGACCATCTTGCTGACCCGCACCCCGTCCCGGGCCAGGCACAGCACGGGCTTGCCCCGTTCCAGGGCGTAGGCGATCTCGAAGCCCACGCCGTGGGAGGGCGTGCTCACCTCGGCGATGACCGCAGAGCAGGCCCGCAGCCAGGCCGTGTCTCGGTCAAAGACAGCCTCGGGGGACAGCCCGCCGTCCGAGGCGGTGACCGTCTCGGATGCAAGGTGCTCCGTCAGCACCCGGTGCCCGAGCGCCTGCAGGTGCGCCACCATCGCCGCATAGGCCGGCTGATCCAGGCGCCCGCCCGTCAGAGAACAAGAGAAGTAGAGGTCCATGGGATTCTCGAAAGGCTTTTTGGGTCCACAGATTTCACAGATTCACACCGATTCCATTTGGATTTTCATCTGCGGAATCTGTAGACCCAATCTGTTTCATTTCCCCAGCAGCTCGTTCACCAGGTGCTTGGCGTCCATGATCTTGCGCAGGGTCTCGAGGATGGCGCGAACGTCGGTGGCCACGGCGCGCTTGGTGTCGGCGTCGTAGACGTAGTAGCCGCCCTGCCCTTCGAACACGCTGTCGAAGTTGATGCCCACGAACTCGCCCTTCGCGTTCACCACGGGGCTGCCGCTGTTGCCGCCCACGGTGTCGCAGGCGTAGATGAAGTTGAAGGGCGTCGCGAGGTCGAGCTTGCCCTGGCGCTTCAGCCAGCGCTCCGGCAGGGTCCAGGCGCCGTCCTCCGCGGCGGCGGCGTTGCCGCCCCAGCCCAGGTGCCGGTCGTACATGCCCATGAAGGTCGTGAAGGGCTGGGCCTTGGTGCCGGTGCCGTTGGCGTAGGTGGTGACGGGGCCGTAGCCCAGGCGCAGGGTGAAGGTGGCGTCGGGGTAGACGGCCTTGCCGAAGGCCTTGAAGCGCGCCTCGGCGATGCGCCCGCCGTGCTCGGTGAACACGCTGGTGACCTCGTCCTCCATCTGCTTGCGGATGGCGCGATTGAAAGGGTCGAGCCGCTTCGCGAGCAGGATCATCGGATCGGCGCTGGCCTCCAGGGCGGCCTTGCCGCCCTCGGCCAGCTGCTTGCGCACCGCCGGATCGTCCAGCCTGGTGCCCTCCACGGCTGCCTTTGCCACGGCTTCGGGCATCTGCCCGCCGAGCATGGCCCTCACGAAGGGATGATCGGCGCCGAAGGTTTCCAGCGCTTCCTGGAGCGCCACCGTGAGCAGGGTGGCGTCGATGGGCTTCTGCACGGGCCGGGGGGCGACGAGCCGCGCCCGGGTGGCCTTGAGGTTTCCTTCGGCGAATTCCGTGAGGCGCTGGGTGGAGGGCTTCGCCTCCTCCTCGGCCAGGCGGACCAGGTTCAGGGCATGGCCCAGCAGTGCCACGCGGCCCGGCGCGATCAAGGTGGCTTCCTTCAGCAGGGCCTTCTGCCGTCCCACGGCCTGGGTCACGCGGTCCCAGCTGCCGCCGGTACGGGCCTGCAGGTCGGGGTCCTTGGCCACGGCGGCCTTGAGGGCGGCCTCGGCCTCCTCGACCTTGCGGAGGTTCTCGGGCTTCGCCAGCCCCAGGAGCTGGCCGCTGAGCCGCTTGTAGCCGTTCTCGATGCCGTAGATGGCCTCGGCCGCGATGCGGTGGGCTTCGGGCGACGTGGCCGCCAGGGCCTGCAGGGCCTTCTTCTGGCGGGTCATGGTCCCGAGCTGGAAGGGAATGCCCGTGTCGCGGGCAAAGACCATCTGGGCGTGCGTCTGCTGACGGAAGGTGGTGCCCGGGTGGCCGGAGATGAAGGTCAGCTCGCCCATGCCGATTCCCTTCGCGCTGAAGGGCAGGATGGCCTCGGGCTTATAGGGCTGGCCGTTCTCGTAGACGCGGAAGAGGGCGAAATCCAGGTTGTGGCGGGGGTAGGTGTAGTTGTCGGGATCGCCGCCGAAGGCCGCCACCTGGAGCTCGGGCGCCGCCACGAGGCGCACGTCGGAGAACTTCTTGTAGCGGTAGATCCAGTACTCGCCGCCCTGATAGAGGGTGACGGGCTCGCAGGTGAGGCCGGTCTTGGCCTCCTCGGTGCGGCGGAGGTCGCCCAGGGCGTTGCGCCGGGCGGTGAGGGCGTCCTTGTCGGCCATGCCGGGGGTCACGGCGGCGTTCACCCGGGCGGTGACGTCGCGCATGGAGACGAGCATCATCAGCTCGAGCCCCGGCACCGGAATCTCATCGGCGCGCCGGGCGGCGGTGAAACCATCCTTCACCAGATCCGCCTTGGCGGTGGACACCTGGGCGATGGCGCCCCGGCCCACGTGGTGGTTGGTCACCACCAGGCCGTCGCGGCTCACGAAGGCGCCGGTGCCGCCGGGGAAGCGCACCGTGGCCAGCTGGAGGTTCTTCAGCCAGGCGGCGTCAAGCGCCACGCCGTACTTGGCCTTGATCTGCTTCACGGGGATGTTGTCGAAGGTCCACATGCCCTCGTCGGCGCGAAGCGCCGGCAGGGCGAGCAGCAGAACCAGGGCGGAGAGGCGCATGGGAACACTCCAGGAAAAGAAATCGTCCACAGATTCCACAGATTCACACAGATTCTTATTGAATTTTGAATCTGTGGAATCTGTGAAATCTGTGGATAAAAAATCTTTCTCTACTTGCCCGTGAGCTCGGCCACCAGTGCGGTGGCGCCGTAGACCTTGTCGAGGGCGTGGGTGATGGCGCGGGCGTCGACGGAGACGCCGCGGTTCACGGCCTCATCGTAGAAGTAGTTGCCGGGCAGGCTCTCGATGTTGCCGTCGAAGATGAGGCCCACCAGCTCGCCCTTCTTGTCGATGACGGGCGAGCCGGAGTTGCCGCCGATGATGTCGACCTTGTGGGCGAAGTTGAAGGGCAGCGAGGCGTCCAAGGCGCCGCGCTTGTCCACCCAGCGCTGGGGCAGGGTCCAGGCGCCGTTGTGGGCCTTGGCGGCGTTGCCGCCCCAGCCGTCGTAGCGGTCGAAGAGGCCGCCGAAGGTGGTGAAGGGCTGGATCAGCGTGCCGTTGGCCTTGTATTCCGCCACGGCACCATAGGAGAGGCGCAGGGTGAAGGTGGCGTCGGGGTAGGTGTTCTTGCCGTAGACGGCGAAGCGGGCCTTGGCGATGCGGGTGCCGTGCTCGGTGATGACGCTCGCCACCTGGTCTTCCTGCTTCTTGCGGAGCTCGCGGCTGATGGGATCGAGCTTCTTGGCCAGCGCGATCATGGGGTCGGTGCTCTCGGCGATGGCCTTCTTGCCGCCAGCCAGCAGGGCCTTGCGGGCCTCGGGGTCGTTCAGCTTGGAGCCATCCACGGCGGCCTTGGCCACCTCGGCGGGGGACTTGCCGCCCAGCATGGCCTTCACGAACTTGTGCTGGGGGCCCAGTTCCTTGGCGGCCTCCTCCAGGCCCTTGGTGAACATGAAGACTTCCTGCTCCTTGTAGAAGGGAGCCGGCACGCCCATGCGGGCCTTGGCGGTCTTCAGGTTGGCGTCGCTGTACTCGGGCAGGCGCTTCTCGCTGGGCAAGGCCTCTTCATCAGCGATGCGCACCAGGCCCAGGGCGTAGCCCAGCAGCGTGGAGTTGGCCGTGCCCACGTTCAGCGCGTCCTTCGCCAGGTCCTTGGCCACCTTGGTGGCCGCCTCGATCTTCGCCCAGCTCTGGCCCGCCTCGGCCGTGAGCTTCGCGTCCTTGGCCACCTTGGCGCGCAGGTCCTTCTCGGCGGCCCGGATGCGGGCCATGGCGTCCTTGTCCTTCAGGCCGGCCCAGTAGCCCGTGGTGGCCTTGATGCCGTTCTCGATGCCGAAGATCTGGGTGTTGACCTGGCGGGCGGCTTCAGGCGAGGTCTTGGCGTACTCCACCATGGCGGCCTTGCGGCGCTCGTAGGCCTTCAGGCGCATGGGAATGGCGAAGTCCGCCGAGAATTCCATCTGGGCGACCGTGTCCTGGCGGTTGGTGCGGCCAGGGTGCCCGGTCACAAAGGTGAGATCGCCAGCCTTGAGGCCCGTCTGGGTCCAGTGCAGGAAATCCTTGGGCTGGTAGGGCTTGCCGTTCTCATAGACGCGGAAGAGGGAGAAGTCCAGGTTGTGGCGGGGGAAGGTGAAGTTGTCGGGGTCGCCGCCGAAGAAGGCGATCTGCTGCTCGGGAGCGAAGACCAGCCGCACGTCGGTGTGCTTCTTGTAGCTGTAGATCCAGTGCTCGCCGCCCTGGTAGAGGGTCACGTGCTCGCAGGTGAGGCCGCTCTTCTCCTGCATCTCCTTCTTGATCTTCTCGATCTCGGTCTCGCGCTGCTTCAGGGCCAGCTTCTCGGGCGTGCCGGCCTTCACGGCCTTGGCGAGACGGTCGGTGATGTTCTCCATGGCCATGAGCGTCATCAGCTCGAGGCCCGGCACCTTGATCTCCTGCTCGCGGGTGGCGGCGGCGAAGCCGTTCTGCACGTAGTCGGCCTCCTTGCTGCTCACGCGCTGGATCCAGCCGCGGCCCACGTGGTGGTTGGTCAGCACCAGGCCGTCCTTGCTCACGAAGGAGCCGGACCCGCCGGGGAAGCGCAGGGAGGAGAGGCGCACGTGGTCGAGCCAAGCCTGGTCCGGGGCCCAGCCGTAGCCCGCCTGAATCTTCTTGGTCGGCAGGTTGTCGAAGGTCCACATGCCTTCTTCAGCCCGGAGGGAGGAGCCGGCCAGGGCGAGGGCCAGGAGGGGGAGGGCCAGGGAGCGCGGGTTCATGGAGTTCTCCATAGGGGCTTGGGAAAAGGCCATCGTATCACTAAGTATCGGTCCCGGGCTTTTGACGACCTGGAGGGCAGGATAACTTCCTGCCAACAGCCGTCTGTCCAGCAAGTTCCATGGTCGTAGCTAGCTGAATTCCGATAAAATGGGGGATTGGACGTTCCATGAACCCCGCCCTGGATAGGACTTTCAAGCGCGCCTCCGCCGGCCTGATGCTGGCGCTGGCCCTGGTCTACCTGATCCATGCCGCCTGGCACACCGCCGCGGCCGAGGTGGCGGTCCACCCCAGCGGCGCCGCGGTGGTGATGGAACTCGATCCCTTCCTGCTCGCCCAAGCCCAGAGCGGCGATGGCGTGGCCGGCTGCCATTTCTTCTGCAACCACGGCTGCCCGGTTCCCCCCCTGCCCGACCAGCCGCGCCTGGTCGAAACGCCCCCCGCCCGCGTCTACACCCTGGCCCGCACCAGCCCGGCCCGGTGCGCCCATCCGCAACCCATCAAGGCCCCGCCCCGGCTCCTCGCCTGACCTCTGCACCGATCGCCTGAGGGCGATCCCCTCCTCCCGGGTCTTGGCCCGGGGGATCCCTGCGATGTCCGATTGAGGAACCGATGCTACGTGCCCTGCTTCAGGGGGCCCTGGTCTGCGCGCTCGCCGCCCAGGCCCAGGAACCCGTCCCCCCTCTCACCTACGAGGCCCTGCTGTCCAGGGCCACCGCCGATCCCACCCAGCTGCGGCTGGAGGCCGACCTGGCCGCCCGCCAGCGCCAGCTCGCCGCCACCGGCGGCCTGCTGCGGGAGGCGCCCACGCTGACAGCCGAGGCCGGCCGCCGCAGCGGCGCCGGGACCACCAGCACCGACAAGCTCGCCCAGGTGGACGCCCCGCTGCTGCTGGCGCCAACCCTTCGCGCCGGCGCCCGGGACAGCCTCGACCGCGCCGAGGGTTCCCTGCTGGCCCTGGCCGGGGCCGAGGCCCGGCACCGGCTGCGCCTGGCCTACCTGGACGCCTGGCTCGCCGGGGTCCAGCTGCGGCTGCGCAGCTCCCAGCTGGATCTCACGGAGACCTGGGTGAAGGTGGCCCAGGCCCGGGTGGATTCCGGTTCGGATCCCGCCTACCAGGCGGACCTGGTGCGCGGCGACCTGCTGCGCCTCCGTGCCGACCTGGGCGAGGCCCAGCGCCGGGCCGCCGAGGCCTGGGGCGCCCTGCGGGCCCTCGCCACCCTGCCCGCGGAGCCCCTGCCCCTGGCCGATCCCGGCGCCCCGGCCCTGCCCAGCCCCGAAGGCCTCGGCGAGGCCTTCGGGCGGAGCTTGATGCGGCGGGCCCTGGCGGACCGCGTCGCCGCGGACCGCACGGCCTACGACCTGCAACAGGCCCTGAAGGCCTCGCGCTGGAGCCTGCGGGGCAGCCACGCCGCCGAGGGCGACGAGCGCATCACCCGCCTGGGCCTGGCCTTCCGCCTGCCCCGCCCCGGCGAACTCGGCGCGCAAAAACGGGAGGCCTCCGCGGGCCGCGGCGCCTTGGCCCGGGAGGGCGAAGCCGCTGCCTACCAGCTGGAATCCCGGTTCCAGACCGCCCTCACCCGCCTGCGGACCTTCGGAGAAGTCCTCCCGCCCCGGCGTTTCGACACCGCGCTCCAGGCCGTGGACCTGCGGCTCCGGGAGGGCAAGGAGCGCCCCTCGGATGCCCTGCTCCTCCGGCGCCAGCTGCTGGAGGCCGACAGCGCCTCCCTGCAGCGCCTGCGGGATGCCCATGCCCTCGCCGCCGAACTTGACCTGCTGACCCTTGGAGATGCCCGATGACCGCCCTTCGTCCGAACGTCCACCTGCTCCCGGTCGCGTTGACCTTGAGCGCGCTCCTCGGCCTCCAGGCCTGCAAACCCAAGCCGCCCGCCGAAGCGGCGCAGCCCCCATCCCGCGTTCCAGAAGCCGACACGGTGCCGCTGAAAGCCATCCAGGAAGGGCTGCAGGTCGCGGAGGTTCCCGCCCCGGCGGTGCTGCAGGCGTGGTTCCCCGCCGAAGCCGCGGGCGATGAATCCGCCCGGGCCATCCTCACGGCCCCCGTGAGCGGCATCGTGGCCTCGGCGCCAGCGGCCCCCGGCCGCCCCCTCGCCAAAGGCGCGCCGCTGTTGACGCTGCGCAGCCCCGAGCTGGCGGAGTTGAAATCCAGGTGGCTCATCGCCCAGGCCCGGCTGCGCCGCGCCCAGGCGGAGCTGGCCCGGGAGCAGCGCCTCGCCGCCGCCCAGGCCGGCGCCCGGCGTGACCTGGAGAGCGCCGAGGCGGAGCACGCCGGCGCCAGCGCCGAGGCGGAATCCGCCCGCATCGCCCTGCAGGCCCGGGGCGTCACTCCGGAGCAGGCCGACGGCACCTTCGTGCTGCGCGCTCCCAGCGCCGGCACCGTGTCCGCCTGGAAGGCCCAGCTGGGTCAGGGCGTGTCGGCCCACGAAGAGCTGGGCGCCTTCCAGGCTGCCTCGGCCTCCCTGGCGGTGGTGGAACTGCCGCCCCCGGCCCCCGGTGCCTGGAAGCTGGGCAGCCGCGCCGTCATCCGCGACGACGCCCACACCTGGCAGGGCGAAGTGGTGGGCCTGCCCTCCAGCATGGGCGACATGACCCACCGCCTGACCTACCGCCTGCGCCTCTCCGGCGCCCCCCTGCCCCTGCCCGGCACGCCCCTGGAGATCCAGGTGCCGCTGGGCCAAGGCGTGCTGCTGCCGTCTTCCGCCCTCCAGCAGGTCGAAGGCCTCTGGGGCGTGTTCCTGAAAGAAGGCGAGCTGGCCCGGTTCAGGCCCGTGAAACGCGGGCCTGATGTGGGACGCGAGACCCTGGTGATGGACGGCCTGCCTGCGGGCGCCAAGGTGTTCACCGAAGGCGCCTTCCTCCTCAAGTCGAAGTTGATGCGCCTCCGGTCGGGAGGCGGCGATGAGTAAGCCGGCCCACGCCCTGCTCACCCGCTGGTTCGCCTGGCTCCTGCCCAAGCAGGGCCTGGTCTACGGCGCCACCCTGCTGCTGGCCTTCACCGGCACGCTCACCTTCTTCAGCCTCAAGCGCGACCTCATCCCCGATCTGTCCCTGCCCTCGCTCCAGCTGCTCATCCAGAGCCCTGGGCGCGCGGCCTCGGAACTGGAGCTCACCGTGGCCCAGCCCGTGGAGCAGGCCGTGGGCGGCCTGCCCGGCGTGCGGCGCGTGGTCAGCACCGTGCAGGCGGGCCTGGTGCAGGTGGTCATCGCCTTCGACGGCGACACGGATCCCTGGCGGTCCCGGCAGCTGGTGGGCGAACGCATCTCCTCGCTCATGGGCGGCTTCCCGCCGGGCACCCTGCCCCCGCTGGTGACCAGCGCGGCGGGCCGCCTGCAGGAGATCCAGGAACTGGTGCTCACGGGCCCCGGCGTCGGCCCCGTGGCCATCCGCGACCACGCGGTGAAAGTGATCGTCCCGCGGCTCCAGGCCGTGGCGGGCGTGGCCCGGGTGGAAGCCCTGGGAGGCGAAGCCCGGCAGATCCAGGTGCTGCTGCGGCCCGACCGAATGCGCCTGCTGGGGGTGCCGCTGGGCAAAGCCATGGAGGCCTTGGAGGGCAGCGACCAGGATGGCGGCGCCGGCATCCTCGAGCTGCAGGACAAGGGCTGGTTCGTCACCCTGGGCAGCGCCGCGCCCGACTCCGACGCGCTGCGCAAGCTGCCGATCCAGACCCAGCGCGGCACCGTGTACCTGGGCGAGGTGGCCGACATCCAGGTCGGCGCGGCCTTCCGCCGCGGCCTCGCCACCTACCGCGGCGCCGAGGCCGTCTCGCTGCGCGTGGTGAAGCAGCCCACGGCCGAGGCCCTGAGCACGGCGCAATCCGTGCGCGAGGCCCTGCCGGAGCTGCGCAAGGGCCTGCCCGAAGGCATGAAGCTCGAGATGTTCTACGACCAGGGCGAGTTCGTGCGCCACGCCCTCAGCGGGGTCACCCTGGCGCTGCTGCTGGGCGGCGCCTTCGTGGGCCTGGTGCTCGTGGTGCTCCTGGGCAACCTGCGGGGCGCGCTGGTGGTCATCATCCTGCTGCCCCTCGCCACCCTCGGCGCGGCGCTCCCCCTCGCCTGGATGGGCCTGGGCCTGAACGCCCTCACCCTCGGCGGCCTGGCCATCTCCGTGGGCCTGCTGGTGGATGCCGGCGTCATCATGGTGGAAAACCTCACCCACCGGCTGCACCAGGCCCACGCGGCCGACGCGCCGGGCCGGCGGGCCACGCTGGTGGTGGCGGCCTCGGAGGTGGGGATTCCCATCCTCATCGCCGTGCTGGTGATCCTCGCGGTGTTCATCCCGCTGCTGGCCATCGGCGGTGTGGCAGGCAAGCTCTACGCGCCGCTGGCGGTGGCCGTCGGCTCGGCCATGACCCTCAGCCTCATCCTCAGCTTCACCCTGGTGCCCACCCTGGTGGAGCGGTTCCTGCCGCCGGGCACGGTGCTGGAGGAGCCCCGGTTCGTCACGCGACTGAAGGAATACTACCGGCCGGCGCTGACCTGGGCTCTGAGCCACGGCGCCAAGCTGCTGGCCGTGGCGGGAACCCTCACGGCCGCCAGCATCGTGCTGGCCCTGGGACTCGGCAGCAACTTCCTGCCGAGCCTCGACGAGGGCGCCTTCATCCTCACGCCGAACTTCCCGGCGGAGACCAGCCTGGAGGCCGTGGACCAGGGCAACCAGATGCTGGGCCGGCGCATCCGCCAAGTGCCGGGCGTGAAGGACTACTACCGGCGCACGGGCCGCGGCGATGTCACCGAGGATCCGATGCCGCATTACTCCAGCGACATCCTCATCCTGCTGGTGCCCGGCGCGGATCCCAAGAAGGTCGAGGCCGCCCTCGGCGCCCTAGCCGAGGAGATGCCCTACCCCGTGGAGCTGACGACGCCCATGAACATGAAGATCTCCGAGGGCCTCGGCGGCACGCCCGCCGACCTGCAGGTGAAGCTCTTCAACCCCGACATGGCCGCGCTGGAGGCCGTCGTCCCCGACCTGCGCAAGCAGCTGGCGGCCCTGCCTGGCATCAAATCCGTGGCCCCGGACACCGGCGGTCCCCTGCCCAAATGGCAGGTGAAGATCGACGACCGCGATCTCCGGCACCTGGGCGTGCCCCGGCCCCTGCTGCTCCAGACGCTGCAGGCCGCCCTCCAGGGCCTTGAGGTCGCGCCCCGCTTCGATGGTCCCCAGCGCATCGGCCGGGTCGTGAAGTTCCAGGTTCGCGGCGACGTCACGCCGGAGCGGCTCCAGCGCCTGCCCCTGGTGCTGGACGACGGGCGTGTGCTGGAGCTGGGCCAGGTGGTGACCTTCGAGGAGACCACCACCCCCAGCATGATCCGCCGGGAATCCAGCCAGCGGCGGCTCGCGCTGAACCTGCGCACCGAGGGCGACCTGGGCGGCGCCGCCAAGCGCGTGGACGCCCTGCTGGCCTCGTTCCCGCTGCCGAAAGGCACGGTGGTGAAGCTCGGCGGGCGCATCGAGGAGGCGCGGGAAACCCAGCGGCGCCTGCTGATCGCCATCGGGGCCGCCCTGGCCATCGTGGTGGGCCTGCTCTACGTGGCCCTCAACCGCTGGTGGGAGGTGGCCGTCGTGCTGGCGACCCTGCCCAACGCCTTCGCGGGCGGGCTCTTCAGCCTCTGGCTGGCGGGCGAGACCTGGAACGTGAGTTCCATCGTCGGCATGATCGGCCTCTTCGGCGTGGCGGTGCAGAACAGCCTGGTCCTCATCACCCAGACCAAGGATCTGTACGCCTCCGGCCTGTCCCTGCGGCAGTCGGTGCTGGAGGCGAGCCTGGGCCGCGTGCGCCCCAAGCTCATGACCGCCGGGGCCGCGATCCTCGGCCTGCTGCCCATGCTGCTGGGCTTTGGCGGCAGCGAGCTGGAGCGGCCGCTGGCCATCGTGATGGTGGGCGGCCTGGTGACCTCCACCCTGTTCACCCTGCTGGTCCTTCCGGGCTTCTATGAATGGATGGGCCGGCGCCGGGGACTGGGGGCCGCCCCGCACTGAACCGGGATTTCCTTCAGGCGGCATTCCGCCTATGAAAAATAAAGCACCACGCCAGAGGCGCCGAGGAGGACATGGGGGTCACCTATGCCATCCCGGCGCCTTCGGCACGCCCTGGCCTTCGCCGTCGCCCTGGCGGCTGGTCCCCTCTCCGGTCAGGCCCCGGAGGCGCCCGCCGAGCCCACCTGGCGCGCCTCCCTCGACGCCTCGCGGGAACGGCTGGCCGGGCGGCTCTTCGGGCTGAAGCCCTCGGCCTTTGTCGATCTGCTCGCGGCTCCGGACGACCAGGGCCGGCGGCGGGTGGACTGGGGCGCCGCCGAGCTGGACCTGTCGGGAGAATTCCACGACATGCTGGAGGTCGGCGCCGCGGTGGTCGCGACGAAGGACGCCACGAAGCTCACGGTCGGCTTCCTGGATTTCCATCCCTTCGGTGGCACCATCGCCCCCCGGGGGCGCCTGTGGGTGGAGAAGGGCTTCCACATCCAGGCGGGCCGCTTCGATGTGCCCTTCGGCAACGACTGGCAGTTCTTCGCCAGCAAGGACAGCGTGTCCATCTCCCGGCCCCTCACCACCGACGGGATCATGGATGGCGGGTACAACGACGTGGGCGTTCGCCTGCTCGGGAACAACGGCACGGCGAACGTCCAGGCCTTCGTCCTCCGCGGCTTCGGCGACGGCCGCCTGGCTGGAGCCCGCCTCGGTTTCACGCCCTTCGGCAACCCCTTCTCCCTGCGGGAAGCGCGGGACCCGAAGGCACTGGAGCTGGGGGTCTCGTACCTCTACGACACCGGCGCGGACCGCCGGAAGCAGGAGATGGCCTGGGCTGCCGACGCCGAGGGCCGGGTGGGCGCCTGGTACCTCCGCGCCGAGTACCTCCACCGTCGCCGGGAGCCGGACGCCGCGGGCGGGCAGACCACCCTCCGGGGCTGGCACCTGACCCAGGAGCTGGCCTTCCCCGACCTGCCTGCCCCCGCGACCGTGTTCCTGCGGTACGAGCGGATGGGCCAGGTGCCGGTGGAAGCCGCCACGGGCTTCGAACAGGACGTGCGCCTGGTGACGGGCCTCGCCGTCACGGTCGCGGGCATCTTCCAGCTGAAAGCCGAATGGCAGCACGTCCTCGAGGCCACCGCCGGAACGCGCGAGGCCGAGGGCTACAGCCCGAACGTCTGGCGGGCGCAGCTCGTGGTGGTGTTCTGATGCGCGCATGGTCGGCCGCCCTGCTCTGGACCTTGGCCGCCGCCCAGGCGCCGGATGACATGCCGGGCCGCACGGCGGCACAGCAGGTCGCCGCCTGCCTGCCCTGCCACCACGACGAGGCCCCGGCGCGGTGGTCCGATCACCGCGACCATGCTTGCAGCGCCTACTGCCAGACCTGCCACCTGCCCGCCGACATGGCGCGGCACCACGCCGTGGGCATCGCCCTGGGGAAGGTGCCGAAGGCGGACCTGCCCCTGGCCTCGGGCGAGCGTACGGCCTGCTTCACCTGCCACACCCTGGCGCGGCCGCGGTACGACCAGGTCCGCTGGAAGGCGGAGAGTCTGTTCGGGCGGCTGTTCCGCCGGAGCGAACGGCAGAAGACCTACCTCCTCGTCTCCCGCAACGACCGCGGGCAGCTCTGCCGCGCCTGCCATTGAGGTCCGCCATGTCCCAGGATCGCCCCCGCCGCATCGTGCTCATCGACACCCGGTTCCAGCTGCGGCTGGCCGGCGCCTTCCTCCTGCTGCAGGTGGTGCTCACGGGGGTCTTCGCCTTTGGGCTCTACCTCTTCATGGACAGCGAGCTGAAAGCCGGGCTCGCCTCCGCCCACGCCGCCTACCGCTCCCTCGACCAGATGCTCCTGCCCCTGGTGCTGGTGCTCGCCGGGTTCAGCCTGGCGGTGTCCACCGCGCTGGTGACGGCCTTCGTGGTGATCCTCAGCCACCGCATCGCGGGTCCACTCCACCGCTTCCGCCTCGTCATGGAGGATCTTGCGGAGCGCCGAGTCGCCGCCCACGCCCGCATCCGCCCCGATGACCAGCTGGGCGTCCTCTCCCAGGCCACAGGCCGTGCCCTCGCCACCCTGGGCGCAGATCTGGCCGCGGCCCAGGCCAGCCTGGGGCGGGCCCAGGCCGCTCTGGAGGTGGGCGATGGTCCGGCGACCACGCAAGCACTCAGGGATCTGGAGGGCATCCTCTCGCCCTGGCGCGTGGACTGACCGAAGGGATGAACCGGGGTCCCGCGTTCGGATCAGAAGGCGGCCTTCACGCGCACCGCGAGGGTGCGGGGCGGAATCACGTGGGTGCCGCCGAAGGTGCTGAGGAAGTTGTAGAGGCCCCGCGCGTTCGTGGCGTTGAGGAGGCTGAGGCCCAGGGACAGCTTCCGGCGCCCCGCCAGGGCCCAAGCCTGGCTGGCGCTGAGGTCCAGCGTGGTGCGCGGCCGGATGCGCCAGGTGCCCTCGGAATCCAGGCGCACCATGCTCGCGCCGAAGGCGTAGTCCGGATCGCCGCCCGCCTCGGCGGGATCCTTGGCCACCAGGCCCGAATCGTACCGCCCGATGGCCTGGGCGGTGAAGCCGCCCTGCTCGAAGGTGATGCCGGCCTGGGCGCTGAGCTTCTGGTCGTGGTCGATGAGGAACCGCTCGCCGGGCGCGGCCTCGGGGGCCTCCAGCTGCAGGCCGCCCACGAGGGGGGCCTGGAAGATGGCCCGGGTGCGGCCCAGGCTCAGGTAGGCTGACCAGCCGCGGATGGGCACCAGGTCCAGGCGCAGGTTCATGCCGCGGAAGACGCCGCGGTCCGCGCCCACCGGGAAGAGCACGCCGGTATTGAGGAACTGAGCGTTGTCGCCGGCGTTGCGGCTCTGCTTCTCCCAGTACTCGACCATCACCCGGCCGGCGGCGCCCAGCTGCTGCTCCACGCCGTAGCTGTAGGAATGCTGCCGCTCGGGCCGCAGGGGCTGCCGGGGCGTGCCGGCGTTCGGCCCCAGGTCCCAGGCCTGCTGGGAGAGGGACAGGGCCAGGTTCTCGTGCTCCCGCAGGATCATGAGGCGGTCGTAGCTGGCGCGCAGCACCGTGCCTGTCGCCCGGACGTGGTAGCTGAGGCCGACTCGGGGCTGGAACAGGCTGTCGGAGATGTCGGCCACGGTGTAGGTGTCGTGGCGCAGGCCCAGGGCCAGGAAGAACGAGCCGAGGTGGAGGTCGTTCTGGACGTAGGCGGAGGTGAGGACGGGCGTCAGCCGCGCGTCGAGGCGGAACACCTTGCCGCCGCCCGCCGGCGTGTAGGCGTACAGCGGATCGGCGGGATCGGCCACCTGGGCGTCGTCGGTGATGGCGAAGCGGAACCGCTCGTGAAGCGGGAAGCTGATGCGCTGGATCCCCGCCTTCGTGAGGTTCTCCTTGCCCCAGCGCTGGGTGAAGGCGACCTGCACGCCCAGGTTGCCGAGGGTCCGGTCCTGTCCGGCCCAGTAGGGGAAGTCCCGGTGGGCGCCGGCGGTGAAGCCGTCGCTCAGCTCCTCGCTGGGCTTCAGCTCCGCCCGCGAGGTCCGGAAGAAGAGGGAAGCGTCCAGGTTCTGGGTGGGGCTGAAGAGGTGGGCCCAGGCCAGGCTGGCGTTGGCGTCCGTGGTGGCGGCGCGCTGATCCTGACCCCGGAGGTCCTGGGAGGCGAGGTTCGCCACCTGCCGGTCGGTTCGGCCGCCCGAGGCGGAGAAGCGGAGGGTGTCCTGGCTGCCGAGGATCCAGTCGAAGCGGGAGAAGAGCCGGCCGGTCTTCCCGTGGTTGTGCAGGTTCTCGAAGTTGACCGGATCCAGGAAGCGGTCGCTCTCGCTGGCGGCGCCGCTGGCGAACCAGCCGAAGCCCTCGTTCCCGCCTCGGGCGTTGAATCCGAGCTCCATCGTGCGGAACCGGGACAGGCCGAAGGAGGCCTCGCCCTCGAAGCCGTCCGGCGTGCCGAGCCCGGACTTGGTGGTGAGGTTGACCACCACCACCGGCTTGCCCCCGAATTCCGCAGAGATCCCCCCGGTGATGACCTCCAGGCTCTCCACCTGCGAGGGATCGAGGCTGTTGCTGAAGGTGGCGTGCATCTGGTCGGAGACGGGGATGCCGTCCACCACGTAGGTCATCTGCCCGTGGCTGCCCCGGAAGTGGAAGCGCCCGTTCTCGTCGGCGATGAACCCCGGCGTGGCCAGGAGGAGGCTCTCCATGGCCCGGCTCTGCACCGCGGCGGGAACGCGCTCGATGGCGCTCTTGTCGACGTCCAGGTGAGTGGAGGGATGGTCCTCCACCAGCCGCAGGTTCTCCTCCACCACGACCACCGCCCCCTCGGGCTTCAGGGTGAGGCTGACGGCGAAGGGCAGCTGGCTGTGGACGTCCACGTCCAGGTGGCCAGGCAGCAGCCCCGCGGCCTGGGCGTCCAGGTGGTAGGTGTTGAAGGGCACGTTCTGCAGGGTGAAGGCTCCCTTGGCATCGCTGCGCACCTTCTGGCGGTAGCCCGAGACGGGGTTCGACAGGATCACCGCGGCGCCGGCCACCGGCCGTCCCTGCTCGTCGGCGATGCGCCCCTGGATCACCCCGCTGCCCGAGGCGGCGGCCGCCGCAGGCAGGGCGGCCAGCAGGAAGGGCAGGGACAGGCGGCGGAAGGCTTGGGGCACGGGGAAACTCCAGATGAAATTATTTTTCAATTAGCAGGGCTCCCCGTCAATGAAAATATTTTTCATTTACGACCTCCACCGCCACTAAACCCCTGCATCGCCACTAAACCTTGCGGGCCTCCGGGCGAAGCATATGCATCATCTAGCCCGTCGGGGAGGCCTTTGACATGAAGCGCAAGCAGCTGTGGATCCTCGGTGGAGGTCTGGCGGTCGTGGTGATCGGCGGCCTGAGCCTCGCCGGCATGAAGGACAAGGGCATCGCCGTGCAAGTGGCGACCGTCGGCAAGGAGAACCTCCAGTCGAAGGTGAGCGCCAACGGGAAGGTGCAGGCCGTGAAGAAGGTGGACATCTCCGCCAACGTCATGGGCCAGGTCACGCGGCTGGCGGTGAAGGAGGGAGACCCGGTCAAGGCCGGCGCCTTCCTCATGGAAATCGACCCCGCCCGGTCCAAGGCCACGGCCGACGCCCAGGCCGCCGGCGCCGAGGCCGCCGCCAAGGACTGGGAATCCGCCAAGGCGCGGCTCCAGCAGGCCAGGAGCGACTTCGCCCGGGCCGAGGCCAACCGCAAGGCCGGCATCATCTCCGAATCCGACTTCGAGCAGGCCCGCACGACCCTCACCACCACCGAAGCCGCCGCCCAGGCCTCCCAGCGCCGCCATGACCAGAGCCGCGCAGGCCTGCGCGACGCCACCATCTACCTGGCCAAGTCCACCATCACCGCCCCCATGGATGGCGTGGTCACCGCCAAGCGCATCGAGCTGGGTGAGACGGCCGTGATCGGCGTGCAGAACCAGGCCGGCACCGTGCTTCTCACCATCTCCGACATGAGCAAGGTCGAGGCGGAGATGGAGGTCGACGAGGCGTCCATTCCCAGCGTGAAGCTGGGCCAAGAGGCGCAGGTGCGCATCGACGCCTACCCCAACCAGACCTTCCAGGGCCAGGTCACCGAGGTGGGCGGCAGCCCCATCCTGAAGACCAGCACCAACGAGGCCACCAAGTTCAAGGTGAAGGTGTGGATCAAGAACCCGCCCCTCACCATCAAGCCCGGCCTCTCCGCCCAGGCGGACATCTTCACCGGCAACCGCGACCAGGCCCTGGCCATCCCCTTCCAGGCCCTCGTGATGCGCGAGATCAAGCTCAAGCCCGGCGAGACCCACAAGCCCGGCACCCCCCGCGAGGAGGAGGGCGTCTTCGTGCAGGAGGGCGGCAAGGCCAAGTTCGTGGCCGTGAAGACCGGCCTCATGGGCGACCTCTCCGTGGAAGTCCTCTCCGGCCTCAAGGGCGGCGAGACGCTCATCACCGGTCCCAACCGGGCGCTGCGCGACCTGAAGGGCGGCGAGATGGTGCGGGCCGAGAAGGCGAAGAAGAAGGAAGAGCCCAAGGCCTGATCCGATGCCCGGGGGCGCCGTCCGCTTGGCGCGCGACGTCCCCGGCCCCCCACCTCGCGACCGGGCCCAGCCGCCCATCGGTTTGACGGGACCCCCATGAACTTCACCGAACTCTTCCGCGCGTCCTTCAGGGCGATCCGGGCCCACACCCTGCGCAGCTTCCTCACGCTGCTCGGCGTCATCATCGGCGTGGCCACCATCGTGGCCGTGGTGGGCGTGATCTCCGGGCTGAACGCCTACGTGAAAGAGAAGATCATCGTCCTGGCCCCGGACGTCTTCATCGTGCAGAAGTTCGGCATCATCCGCAGCCGGAAGGAGTTCCTGGACGCGATCAAGCGCCCGCCCATCACCTGGTCGGAGTACGAGCGCCTCTCCAGCGGCCTGCTGAAGGAGGCCACCCAGGTCTCCGCCGCCGCCGGCACCGCCATGCCCGTCAACTTCGGCGACAAGCGGCTGCCCGACATCATCGTCATCGGCGCCACCGGCAACTTCGGCAGCCTCTTCAACCTGGAGATCGAGTCGGGGCGCTATTTCAGCGAGAACGAGAACCAGGCCTCCCAGGCCGTCGCCGTCATCGGCGCGAACACCCGAGAGGAGCTGTTCCCCCACCTGGATCCCGTGGGCCGCACCATCCTCCTCCGGGGCCTGCCCTTCCGCATCATCGGCGTCATGCCCAAGCAGGGCCGGAGCATCGGCTTCAACCAGGATGGCCGCATCTACATCCCCCTGCAGGTCTACCGCAAGAACTTCATGGCCTCCAACGAGAGCCTGGAACTGCACATCAAGGCCCGGGGCGGCGTGGAAGGCCTCGACGCCTCCATGGATGAGGTCCGGGCCATGTTCCGGGCCATGCGGCACACCAGCTTCCGCAATCCCGATCCCTTCGGCATCCTCACCCAGGAGAGCCTCCAGCAGCTCTGGCGCACGATCAGCAGCGCGGCCTTCCTGCTGCTCATGCTCATCTCCAGCGTGAGCCTCGGGGTGGGTGGCATCGTGATCATGAACATCATGCTGGTGAGCGTGGTGGAGCGGACCCAGGAGATCGGCGTGCGCATGGCCCTCGGCGCCAGGAAGCGCGACATCCGGAGCCAGTTCCTGCTGGAAGCCGCCCTGCTCTCCGCGGCGGGCGGCGTCATCGGCGTGCTGGTGGGTTCGGCGGGCGCCTTCATCGTGCGCGCCGTGGCCAGCTTCCCAGCCCAGATCACCCCCGGCATCGTGCTCACGGGCATCCTCCTCAGCACCCTCGTGGGCCTGGCCGCGGGCTTCCTGCCCGCCTTCCGGGCCTCGAACCTCGTCGTCATCGACGCGATCCGGGCGGAGTGATCATGGCCAAGCGGAACGTCGGGTTCAGGGGCATCGGCAGCGAGAACGTCCGGTTCGCCCTGCGCGCCATGGTGGCCCAGAAGCTGCGCAGCTTCCTCACCCTGCTTGGCATCGTGGCCGGCGTGGCCACGGTCATCGCCATGGTGAGCTTCGTGTCGGGCTTCAATGCCGCCGTCACCGACAGCTTCAGCGCCTTCGGCACCACGCTGGTCCAGTTCCAGAAATACGAGCAGCGCTTTGGCGGGGGCGGCCCCCTGCCCGAGGACCAAAAACGGCGGCGCAACCTCACCATCGAAGATGCCGAGGCCCTGAAGCGCAGCTCGCCCCTGGCGGCCGCCGTCTCCCAGGAGCGCTACCTCTTCGGGCCCGCGGGCGCCGCCCTCACCATCAAGACCCCCGAGGGCACGGAGGCCAACGGCCCCACCTTCGTGGGCACCAACCCCGACTACGCCCCCGCAAACAACAGCTTCGTCGAGGACGGGCGCTTCCTGGTGGAAGCCGACATCGCCCACGCCTCCCGCACCTGCGTGCTCGGCCCCGAGACCGCCAAGGCCCTCTTCGGCGGGAAGGACCCCATCGGCCGCACGGTGCTGGTGAACGGCAACGCTTTCGGCGTCGTGGGGCTGCTGGAGAAAAAGGGCAGCTTCCTCGGCGGGGATGCCGACAACATCATGCTCATCCCCATCAGCACCTTCGACGAGATGTTCCCCCAGATCAAGAACGGCACCGGGGACACCATCCACATCGCCACTGTGCCCAAGGACCCGAAGCAGATGTACGAGATGATGGACCAGGAAGTGGCCATCCTCCGCGCCCGGCGCGGCCTGCGGGCCAACCAGCCGAACGATTTCGCGATATTCACCAGCGAAGCCCAGCTCAAGACCTTCCAGCAGATCACCGGCGGCATCGCGGGCGCCATGATCCTCATCGCCGCCATCGCCCTGCTGGTGGGCGGCGTGGGCGTCATGAACATCATGCTGGTGAGCGTCACCGAGCGCACCCGGGAGATCGGCGTGCGCAAGGCCCTGGGCGCCACCCGCCGCGACATCGCCATGCAGTTCCTGGTGGAGGCCATCAGCCTCACGGGCGTGGGCGGCGCGGTGGGCATCGCCACGGGCCTCGGCATCGCCATGCTGGTGCGGCTGGTCTTCGAGTTCCCCGCCGCGGCCCCGCTGTGGAGCATCGTCCTGGGCTTCGGCGTCAGCACGGCGGTGGGGCTCATCTTCGGATTGTGGCCCGCCCTGAAAGCCGCCAAGCAGGACCCCATCGAGGCCCTCCGCTACGAATAGGCCATCCTCGTCGCCCCTGGGGCCAGCGCCTGGGCGCGGGCGCCTCCAGCGGCACGCCCTCTAATCGAGGTCGAGCACCGCGCGAACGGCCCGAGCCAGGGCCTGCATCGCGACTGGACCGGCCTTCCCCAGGCGTTTGGCGAGCCGCGATTTGTCCACCGTGAACACCTGGGTGGCATTGGCCCAGGAATCGACGGGCAGGCCCGTGTCCCGGCCGGCGGGGACCGGAACGTAGAAGACGTAGGCCCGTCCTTGGGTCGTGAGCGGAACGACCACCGTGGTACGGGCGCCCTCGGCGTGGTTGCCCAGGTCGGACTGGAGGATGATCCCCGGCCGGAAACCGCCCTGTTCCGAACCCCGGCGGGGGTTCCAGTCCAGCAGCCAGATCTCGCCCTTGTCGCAGCGGGGAAGAAGATCGCTCATCGGGCCTTCCGCGCCCGGTAGCTGCGGCGCCGGGGCTCGGCCGCCACCTCTGCCTGGGCCGAAAAGGCATAGGTCACCGACTGGGCTTCCGCATCCTGGCCATAGGCCGCCCAGTCCGCCGCCAGCTTGCGCCGCGCCGCGGCGGCCTGCTCGCGCTGCAGCAGTTCCGTCAACCAGCCGTTCACGCTCACGCCATGAGCCTCCGCCGCCTCCCGCAGGAAGCGGCCCAGGTCATCGTCAAGGCGGAGCGTGGTACTGAACATGACATCACCTTTTGCCATCATTTTATGACTTCAAGCCAGGAACGCAAGCCCGGGACGCGATCATTCCGCGCCTCTGGATGTCACAGTTCGCTTCGGGGGCCGCCTGGACCGGGCCAGAATGGAGCCCATGGACGCTCAAGAATTCCGCCGCCTCGGTTACCAGCTCGTGGATTGGATCGCGGACTACCGCGAGAACCTGGAGCGCCTGCCGGTCATGAGCCAGGCCCAGCCCGGCGAGATCCGGGCCGCCTTCCCCGATCATCCGCCCCAGCACGGGGGCCGCATGGATCAGGCCCTGGCAGCCCTGGAGCGGGACGTCATGCCCGGCATCACCCATTGGAACCATCCATCCTTTTTCGCCTACTTCCCCAGCAACACCAGTTACAGCTCGATCCTCGGCGACCTTGCCGCCTCGGGCCTCGGCGCCCAGGGCATGAGCTGGCAGACGAGCCCCGCCGCCACGGAGGTGGAAGAAGTGGTCATGGACTGGCTGCGCCAGATGGTGGGCCTCAGCCCCGCCTTCACCGGCGTCATCCACGACACGGCCAGCACCGCCACGTTCACAGCCCTGCTCTGCGCCCGGGAGCGGGCTTCGGACTACGCCCAGGACACGGAAGGCCTGCAGAGCGGCGAGGCGCCGCTGGTGGTCTACGCCTCGGACCAGGGGCACAGCTCCATCGAGAAGGCCGCGCTGCTGGCGGGTTTCGGCCGCAGCTTCCTGCGCCTGATTCCCACCGACGAGAACCACGCCATCCGCCTGGACCTGCTGCAGGCGGCCATCGAGAAGGATGTGGAGATCGGCCTGAGACCCTGCGCCCTGGTGGCGGCGGTGGGCACCACGGGCACCACGGCCCTGGATCCCGTCGCCGCCCTGGCGGACCTGGCTGAAAAGCACGGCATGTGGCTCCACGTGGATGCGGCCCTGGCGGGCACCGCCATGGTGCTGCCCGAGTGCCGGTGGATGTGGGCGGGCATCGAGCGCGCCGACAGCCTGGTGTTCAACCCCCACAAGTGGATGGGCGTGGGCTTCGACCTCAGCGCCTACTATGTGCGGGATCCCCAGCACCTCATCCGCGTCATGAGCACCAACCCCAGCTACCTGCGCACGGCGCAGGACGGCCAGGTGAGCAACTTCCGCGACTGGCACATCCAGCTGGGCCGCCGCTTCCGCGCGTTGAAGCTCTGGTTCTATCTCATGGACGTGGGCGTCGAGGGCCTGCAGCAGCGGCTGCGCCGCGACCTGGAGAACGCCCAGTGGCTCCAGGCCCAGGTGGACGCGACGCCGGACTGGGAGCGCCTGGCGCCGGTCCCTCTCCAGACTGTGTGCATCCGCCATCTCAAGCCCGGTCTGGACGAGGCCGCGCTGGCCGCCCACAACCTGGGCCTCGCCCGCCGCGTGAACGACAGCGGCAAGGCCTACCTCACGCCCTCCCTGCTCAAGGGCCGGCAGATGCTGAGGGTCAGCATCGGCGCCGAGACCACCGAGCGCCGGCATGTGGAGGCCCTCTGGGCGGCCCTCCTCGAGGCCGCGCGCTGAGCGCCAATCCCTGAAGGTCGGCCGCGACCCAGGGGACACGGGCGTCCATAAGGATCCGTTATCCGTTCATAACGTTCGATAACTTGAGCCCATGGGCTGAACTGGTAGCCTTAACCAATGCTCGTCGCCCCCGGGGTAGCCGCAGGAGCGGCTTTTTTCGTATCGGCAGCTTTTCTGTATCGGGAGGTACCGTGTCCGCACTTCTCTCTCCTGAAACCCCCGCCTTCGCCGTGCCCGAGGCGAACCTCGTCCCGGTGAGCGATCACCTGGGCCGGCTGACGCCCATCCCGCCCTCCCGCATGTTCCTCATCAACAAATCGCTGAAGGTGTTCCAGGAGAAGCAGCCCGGCGTGCCCGTCTTCGACGCCAGCCAGGGCGATGGCGGCGCCTCCCTGCCCGGCGTGCCTGAAGCTTTGCTCGACCGCGCCTTCGAACTGCAAAAGCAGCACGGCACCGCCTACGACATGCCCTTCGGCACCGAGGCCTACCGCAAGGCCGTGGCGGAGAGCTACTGGAAGCTGGCGCCCGACACGGACTGGGGCACGGCGAACGTCATCGGCACCCAGGGCGGTCGCGACGGCCTGCAGAAGGCCTACCAGGCCATGCTGGCCCTGGGCCATGGCCGCCAGGGCGATGTGATCGTGGTGAGCCGGGTGCCCTGGATCAGCTACAACTGGGGGCCGTACGGCATCGGCGCCAACGTGATGTGGGCACCGGGCCGCGCGGAGGAAGGCTGGGCCTATTCGGAAGAGGGCCTTCGCGCCTGCGTGACCGAGGCCGCAAAATCGGGCCGCAAGGTGGCGGGCCTCGTCATCACCAGCCCCGACAATCCCACGGGCCAGACGCTCACCCTGGAACGCCAGATCGCCCTGGCCCGCGCCGCGCTGGCAGCTGGCGTGGCCTTCGTGCTCTTCGACTGGATGTACCACGCCGTGGGCGACGGCGAACCCTACGACGTGAACGTGCTGCTGCGGGCCTTCGAACCCGCGCTCCGCAAGCGCCTCATGGTGCTCGACGGCATCACCAAGAGCCTCGGCGGCTCCAACATCCGCAACTGCCACCTGCTGGCCGACGCCGAGGTGGTGAAGACCATCGTGGCCCAGGCCTCGCACACGGTGATCCCCTCCTTCTTCAGCCTGGCCGTGGCCATGGCCGCCTACGAAAAAGGCTTCAAGGAGGCCTCCGCCCCCATCGCCGGGCCCACGCGGACCAGCCGGGCCTGGCTGCGCGACTACCTGAAGGCCCAGCGGCTCACCCACATCATCGGCCAGGGCTACTACGCCTTCATCAAGGTGGGAGATGTCCTGAAGGCCAAAGGCTGGGCCGATTCCGAACCGATGGGTCAGCACCTCGCCGAGAATCATGGCGTGGCCGTGGTGCCCGGCGCCTTCTTCAGCCCCTACGGCGGCGAGTGGATCCGCTTCTCCTACGCCACCCCCGTGGAACGCACCCAGGGCGCAGCGACGAGGCTGGTCGAAGCGCTCAAGGAACTTGGGAAGTGAAAACAAGGAGTTCTAACCGCAGATGTCGCAGATGGCACAGATGAAAAGTCAGGCCCACCTATCTGCGTCATCTGCGACATCTGCGGTTAAATACTCATTTAAAAAATCTCTGAGTTACCAACAGCCTCAGTGATGGATCTGGAGCACCCGTGTTCGACCTGAACGCCTTCGTCGAGAAGTTCCAGCTGGCGCGGCAGACGGCGCTCGAGACCCGGCCGGCGGGCGGGCTCTGCGGGCTGGAACTGGAGTGGAACCTGGTGGATCCCCAGTTCCGGCCCCTGCTCACCGTGGGCACCGGGCCTGACCGCATGTCCTTCGTGGACCACCTGCGCACCAAGGTTCTCTCGCCCTGGACGGAGGAATACCACCAGCTCGAGGTGTTCCACTGGATGATCGAGTGGGTGACGCGGCCCTACCACACGCCCAAAGGCGCCGTGTACGAGGGCCGCCTGCTGGAGGCGGCCCTCATCAACGCGCTGGCCAAGGCGGGACGGGCCTTCGGCGAACCCCTCCACTACTGGCATGGCAACCTGCTCGTGCTGCCCGAGATCGGCCCAGACTGCGTGCCCGAATCCTGGCATCTGGCCAAGCGGCGCTACCTCCAGCGTTGCGTCGAGCTGTACGGCACCGAGCTTGCCACCGCCGGAACCCACTCGAACCTCAGCCTGCCCGAGCCCATGCTGGCCTGGGACTTCATGCACCTGCCCGCTTCCGAGCGCGGCGACCGGCACCTGGACGACTACAAGAACCAGGTCTACATCACCGGGACGCGCCTCATGCGGGCCTTCGCCTCGCTCTTCATCGCCTGCAGCGCCAGCACGCCGCTCCAGGCCTCGGAGGAGAACGGCAAGCCCGTGGTGCGCCTCACGCCCTTCGAATCCGTGCGGAACCTCACCTTCCCCAACCCGCCCGCCCTCGACGTGCCCGACCTGAACCGCAGCCACTCCGACTACCTGCGCCTGTCCTACGACCTGGTGCGCCGGGGCGTGCGCTTCGGCAACAACAACTGGATCCCCGTCCGCGCCCGTTCCCAGGCGGAGCCCGTGGAGCGCCTCATCCAGGTCACCAGCGACCAGCTGCATGACATCTACGCCCGAGGGCTGTTCGCCGCCGGCGAAACGCGCAACGTGGAGGACATGGCCGCCCAGATCGAACGGCAGAACCTCTTCGCCCGCATCGACCTGCCCATGGCCCGCGTGGAGGTGCGCACCGACGACCCCGGCCACGACCTGGCCCTGGACGTGGCCAACCTCACCCTGAAGCACCTGCTGCTGCTCCGCTTCTACGGCGATCCCGACTTCGCCCGCGGCTTCCGCTACGACGCCGAGGACATCAAGCGCGCCCGTCGCAACGAGGATCTCGCCGCCCGGGAGGGCCTCCGCGCCGTCATCGAGGACCCGCTCACCGCCAAGCCCGTGCCCCTGCGCGCCTTCCTGGACTGGACGCTCCAGCAGCTGCGGCCCATGGCCGAGGCCCTCGGCATGTGGGATGACCTCCAGCCCCTGCGCGACCTGGCCGCCGGCGCCCCCAGCACCGCCGAGCGCATCCGCCAGCGCCTGAAGGCGAAGCTCGGCACCTCGGACATCGTGCCGCCCTCCCTACTCGTGGAACTGGCCGAGGCCCGCAAGAACCAGGTGCGCGACGACGTGGAGACCGTCACCGCCCACCTCGCCGACCTGGGCGGCGAGGACGGCAAGCTGCGCGATTTCCTGGAGCACGCCCGGGACGAGGTGCACCTGGACGCCCTGGCCCCCGTGCGTTTCCGGCCCCGGCCCGAGGCCCTCGTGGATGCGGATTATCCGGACAAGACCTCAGAAGTGCTGGCCATGTCCCAGCGCCTGGTGCGCATCCCCAGCGTGACCGCCTGCCCCAACGAGCGTCTGCCCGAGATCCACCGCGCCGCCACCTTCATCTACGACTACCTGCGCAACCACGGCGTGCCGGTACGCACCTTCGACCAGGGGCCCTTCCCCGCCATCCTCGCCCACTTCCCCGGCGGCGAGAAGGCGCCGGCCATGCTCTGCGGGCACTTCGACGTGGTGGAACCCGATCCCGACGACAGCCAGTTCGAGCCCCGCATCGAGGGCGACTACCTCTGGGGCCGCGGCGCCGCGGACATGAAGACCGTGGTATCGACCTACCTGGTGTGGATGAAGGACACCCTCAAGAAGGGCGCGCCCTACCCGCCCGTGAACCTGCTGCTGGTGGGCAACGAAGAGAACGGCGAGCTTGAGCCCATGGGCACGCCCCACGTGCTGAAGGCGCTCAAGGACGAGTGGAACTACGAGCCGTCGTTTTTCATCGCCGGGGAACGCACCGGCGAGAAGGGCACCGAGCTCTGGGGCGAGGTCTGCACCCAGAACCGCGGCGTGCTGCGCTTCGAGCTCATCGCCCGCGGCACCAGGGGCCACAGCGGCCTGGGGGGCGGCACGGATCTCACCGAGCGCCTGCTCGCGGCTCGGGAGGCCCTGCGCGAGCTCTTCGCGAAACACCTCACCCTGAAAGCCGCCGACGGCTGGCAGTCCCTGGCCCGCTTCGCCTACATCCAGGTGGGCACCCCGGGCATCTACAACATCACGCCGGACCGCGGTTCCCTGGGCGTGGAGATCCGCGCCATCCCGCAGGATGACGTCTCCACCATGCGCGCGGAAATCGAGGCCCTGGCCGCCGAGCGGGAACTGGAGTTCAAGCCCTCCGCCTGGGAGCCGGGCGTGGCCTGCGATCCCGAGAACCCCTACCTCCAGGCACTCCTCGCGGGCATCACGGCCGCCGGCGGCGATGTGCGCCTGGGCCGCAAAGGCGCCGGCACCTCCGCCCGCTTCGCCCCTGGAGGGCAGGCCGTGGTGTGGGGCCAGACCGGCATCGGCCCCCACGCCGCCGGCGAGCGCCACTACATCCCCAGCGTGGATCCCTACTACCGGGCGCTGGAGGCGTTCGCGGCCCGGCTCAAGGCCTGACTTGAGGTAACCGCCTCATCCTTGCCAGAAATCACTGTCAAGACAGGCACACCTGGGTCATGCTCATGACTGGGTTCCAGGACGGCGCGATCTGAATCGTCCGGGCACCCGGGAGATCACCTCGATGGGTTGCACCTTGAGCCAGCCAGCGGCGGCCTGCATGGGCTTGGATGGGGACCGCCCCGCGCGGCGGGGGACGACGGCCCGCCTCGGGGACATCCTCACGCGGGACGGCCTGATTGTCGTGTGCAGCTGGTGCCGAAAGGCCCGGACTGAATCCGGCCACTGGGCTGACGTGGCGCCCAGCCTGCTGGATCACCCAGGGGCGAGCCTCACCCACGGCGCATGCCCAGACTGCGCCCGCCGGCTTCTCGAAGGACGGCACGACGCGGCCTGAGCCAAAGCCCAGGCCGCGGGCGCTCAGAAATCCTGATTCTCGGTGATGCGCGTCCCGTCCTTCTCGAACGCCACCAGGAACCGCGCGATGCGCCGCTCGGCCTCGGCGAGGTTCTCCACGCCGAGGTTGAGGTTCAGCAGGTCCACGTACCAGGGCGCCTTGATGCCGCTCTGGACGTAGGTCTGCACGATGGCCCGGGCGATGGGCAGGGTGGTGTCCTTGGAGTCGTCGTGGACGTCGCGGTTGCTCGCTTTCCGCAGCTTGGCGTATTCCTCCTCCAGCAGGCGGGCGAAAAGGGCCGGCGTGAAGGCATCGCCCGCGGCGCAGCCGGTCTCCGCATCGGCCTCGGTGAGCCGGGCGCCCTTGTGGATCCACTCCCACAGGATGGACAGGCGGATCTCGCCGGTGGCCATGTCCTCCATGAGGTAGAGCACATCGTCGTTGCCGAAGAAATCCGCGGGCTTCAGCGCCGCCGCCTGGAAGCCGCGCAGGAAGGCGTTGCCGTACTGCAGGGCCACGGAGAGCAGGTCGCGGGCCCCGACGATGGTGCGGGGGGCCGGTTCCAGCTGCATGAGTCCCGCCGCGTCTTCAGGCGTGTAGGTGAGCGCCGGGAAGGCGCGCCCCACCTGGTTGGCCTGGCCCACCTTCTCCCACACCGGGCGCACGATGTGCACCATCTTCCAGTGGGCCACCCACTTGCCCGAAGCCCCCTCGCGCTGCTCGCGCTCAGCGCCGGCCACGGCCTTCTTCATGCTCGCGGCCACGCCGGCTTCGGAGCCCACGGGGATGTTCGGCTCCATGCCGCCCTGCCAGAGGGCGAAGCGGCCGTTCCGGTCCGGCGTGTTCATGGCGCGGCGCACGCGGTCCTCGTAGGTGCGCATGTAGCCGTAGGTCATGGTGATGGCCTGGATGTTGGGGTTCACGAAATCCGGATCCCAGGCCAGCGCGTCGGAGACGCTGTTGATGTAGTCCCAGCGGCCCGTGTTGAAGCCCACGAAATGGGGCGACAGGGCGGCGCGGATCTCCATGAGTTGGAAGCACTGCTCGATCTGCTCCACCAGCACGTAGCACTTGATGGTGCCCACCGGCAGGCCCAGGTGCGTCTCCAGGGCCAGGATGAAGCTGTTGAAGCAGGCGGCGTCCTCGGCGGTCTGGGTCTTCGGCAGGTACAGCACGATGCTGCGACCCGCGGCGCGGAGGCGCTCGTGGTTGTTCACCACGAAGAGCACCATGTCGGCGATGGAGGCGGAGAATCCGTGGCCGTCCAGGCGGATGTGCCGGTCATCCAGGTGCAGGCCCCGCACCCGGTAGATCACGGTGGTGAAGTCCAGCTGCTGGCGCCAGTCGGCGATGATGGGTCGGCCGAAAAAGCCTTCCGCCCAGCGGTTCATCTCGCGGGCGACTTCTTCGGCCACCTCGAGAAACAGTGGATCCCGTTGAATGGCCAGCTTGAGGTTGCGGTGGTTGTCCAGGGACATGGTGTCCACCTGGCCCAGGGCATCCTCGCCGTCGAACATCCAGCCGTCCGCCCCGGAGAGCAGGGCGTAGGCCACGTTACGGATGCCCGAGCGAACGTCGGAGCGCGGCTTGGTGGCGGGCCCCGTGCCCTGGATCCACTGGCGCTGAAGGTCCGGCGGGATGACGGCCCCGTCGAAGTTGCCGGCGCGGGCGTCGGCCACGGTGATCTGGGTGCCGGGAATGAGGGACGCGGGATCCAGGAAGGCGATGCGCTCGTGGTTCTCCGCACGGCGCTTCCGGCGGGCCGTGCGCAGGGCCATGAGCTCGCGGCGCCGCGCGTCGAGGGGCGCGAGGGCTTCCAGGGCGCGGAGGGCCTCCGGCGTGTAGACGTCCGGGTAGGCCACCAGGATCCCCGACCGGAATTCGAGGGACATCGTCATCACCAACCTCCGCGTGCGGCATTCAGGGGAATGCCACCATTGTTTCGGGAATTCACTGTAGGAACATGCCTACCTTCAGTAGGCGGCACACCCGGGCAGCGGCGGCTTCAATCAAGGCCGATCCCTGGGCCATGCAGACCTCCAGGGTCATGGGCTGGGGCACCACCGAGGCCAGGGCATCGATGCCGTGGGCCAGCACCTCGTCCGCGCCGTCCCCGAGCCCCCCCGAGAGGCACACCACGGGGACCCCATGGCGCCGGGCCACGGCCGCAACACCCACGGGAGCCTTGCCCATGGCGGTCTGGAAGTCCGTCCGGCCCTCGCCGGTGAGGACCAGATCGGCCGTCTGGACCAGGGCCTCGAAGCCCGTGGTCTCCAGCACGATGGCCACGCCGGGACGGAGGCTCGCCGGCGTGAAGAAGAGCAGCCCCGCGCCCAGCCCGCCGGCGGCGCCGGCGCCGGGTCGCAGGGCCACCTCGCGGCCCGTGGCCGCCGCGGCCACGGCCGCGAAGACGCCGAGGGCGGCGTCCAGTTCCTCGACCATGGCGGGGGTGGCGCCCTTCTGGGGGCCGTAGATGGCGGACGCGCCCCGGGGCCCGCAGAGGGGGTTGTCCACGTCGCAGGCCACCAGGATGGAGGTCTCGACCAGGCGGGGGTCCAGATCCGATAGGTCCACGCGGGCGAGCCGTGCCAGGGCGGCGCCGCCGTCCGGCAGATCACGACCTTCGGCATCGAGGAAGCGCACGCCCAGGGCCCGGGCCATGCCCGCGCCCCCGTCGTTGGTGGCGCTGCCGCCGATGCCGATGACCAGCTTGCGGAGCCCGGCGTCCAGGGCCGCCTTCACCAATTCGCCAGTGCCGAAGGTGCTGGTCACGCGGGGATCCCGGCGCTCCTTGGAAATCAGGGGCAGGCCCGAGGCCGAGGCCATCTCCAGGAAGGCCGTCGTGCCGTCACCGGAGATGCCCCAGTGGGCGCGAACGGGGTCGCCCAGGGGGCCGCGCACGTCCGTGTGCATGAGGCGGCCGCCGGTGGCGGCCACCAGGGCCTCGACGGTGCCCTCGCCGCCGTCGGCGATGGGCACCTTGAGCACGTCCGCATCGGGGAACACGGCATGGATGCCCCGCGCCATGGCCTCGGCCACGCCGAGGGCCGACACGCTGCCCTTGAAGGAATCCGGAGCCACGATGATGCGCATGGGCGTATGACCTCTTCTGTCGTCTAAAAAAGATTCACCACCAAGACACCAGGGCACCAAGAACTGCGACCGAATGGTCTTTTCGCTTTTCTTGGTGTCTTCTCGGTACCCGCAGTGCGGATACGCGAGACAAAAATACATCTGGTGTCTTGGTGGTCATTCATTTCATCCACCCTCAGGGAACGAGCCCAGGGAACAGGAACGCGAAGCCCCAGACCATGAGGCCCAGCAGGATCACGTACGGGATGGTGTACTTGATCGTCTGGCGCATGATGAGACCTTCCTTGCCGGCCAGACCCACCGCGGTGGCGGCGATGACGATGCTCTGAGGGGAGATCATCTTGCCTGCGGAGGCACCGGCGCTGCCGGCGGCGGCCATGAGGATGTCGGAGAGCCCCATGCCCTGGGCCGTGAGTTTCTGCAGGTTGCCGAAGAGGGCGTTCGCAGAGGTGTTGCTGCCCGTGAGGAAGACGCCGATGGTGCCGAAGAGCGGGCTCAGCAGCGGGTAGATCTGCCGGCTCACCAGGGCCACGATGCCGTTGGCCATGGTGGCCACCATGGAGATCTGCTTGGTGGCGAGGTCGCCCACCACCGCCAGCTTGGTCTTCGGGTCGACGATCGGCAGGGCGAGATTCATCACCTCGGCGATGGAGAGGATGCAGGCCACCGCGATGAAGGAGGGGATCATCTGCTTGAAGGTCTTGCCGAACTGCTCGCCCATCACGGCGTACTTGATGCCCATGAAGGGGAAGGCGATGAGCCCGGCGATGAGCATGATGGTGCCGGGGCTCTGCAGCCAGGTGAAGGCGTAGAGCTTGCCGGGGTTGTAGATCTGGGCCTTGACGAGCACCCAGCCCCAGCCAGCGGCGCTGCCGTTGAAGAAGGGCTTGGTCCTGGGCAGGTTCACGGCGATGACGAGGACGGCCAGCAGCAGGTAGGGGAGCCAGGAGAGGAACAGCTCCTTGGCGTGGAACTCGGTGGGCTTGTCGCTCACCGGGGCGTCACCCTCGAAGATCCAGGGCTGGGCGTGCTTCTGGAAGTTCAGGTAGGTGGCCGTGGCCACGAGGCAGGCGAGGCCGGCGAGAACGGAGGTGAGGTCGGCGCCGATGAAGTTGGAGACGAGGAATTCGGTGATGGAGAAGCTCAGGCCCGCCACCAGGATGGTGCCCAGGGCGCCCTTCAGGCCCTTGGACTTCGACATGGCGTAGACCGTGGCGAAGGCCATGATCAGGGCGAGGGGCGCCATGAACCGGCCCGTCATCTGCGAGAGCTTCATCACGTCGAGGCCCGTGGTCTTGGCCAGGGTCACCGTGGGGATCGCCAGCGAGCCGAAGGGCACGGGCCCCGTGTTGGCCACCAGGCACACCAGGGCGGCCATCATCGGGTTGTAGCCCAGGCCGATGAGGATGCTGGCCGGAATCGCCACCGGCGCGCCGAAGCCGCAGATGCCCTCCAGGAAGGCGCCGAAGCCGAAGGCGATGAGCAGCGCCTGGGCGCGGCGATCCACCGTGAGGTTCGCCATGGCGCCCTGCATCTTGTCCATCCAGCCCGTGGCCTTCAGCACGTTGTAGACCACCAGCGCGCCGAAGGGGATGTACATGATCGGGAACAGGCCGGTGAGGCCGCCCTGGAACGCGGCGAGCAGCGTCACCTTCGCGGGGAAGTGGAAGACGAAGATGGCGGTGAGCACCGTCACCAGCCAGGCGATGGGTGCCACCTTGGCAGCGGGTTTCATCAGCAGGGGAATGCCGATGAGCAACACGATGAGCGGCAGCGTGGCTGCGAGGGCCCCGAAATGCATTGTCTACCTCCGGATCAATTGGAAGAAACAGTAGCCGGAGATGGTCTGACCACCAAGCCAAAAAAGCCTCAATAAACGAGGGCCGGCGCTGGTGGGCGCCGGCCCTTTTACCCGTCATTCCTTCACTTGGATAATTGCGGTAGGACCACCAGACCTATCGGGTCTTGATGGGGTCGGCCGGGCGCTTGGGCAGGGCCATGGGCTTCTCGGCCATGCGCTTCAGCACTTCCTGAACGCCCCGCTCCAGCTGCAGGTCGCGGCCGGCCAGCATGGAGGCGGGATCGTTCTCCACCTCGATGTCGGGGGTCACGCCCTCGCCTTCGATGATCCATTCGCCGGTGGGCGCGTTGGTGCCCGACTGGGGCACGAAGACGCTGCCGCCGTCGATGAGCGGCGAGTTGCCGCCGCCCACGACGCCGCCCCAGGTGCGCTTGCCGATGAGGGGGCCGAGGCCCGCGAACCGGAAGTGGTAGGGGAAGATGTCGCCGTCGCTGGCGCTGGTCTCGCTGGTGAGCGCCACCATGGAACCGTGGAAGACCGTGCTCGGGTAGGTCGAGGGATGCTCGCCCGCGTAGCCGAAGCGGGTGCCCAGCAGCTTCTTGCCCAGGCGTTCGAGGATCATCTGGCTGATGTTGCCTCCACCGTTGGCGCGGACGTCGACCACCAGACCCTCCTTGCGGATCTGCGGGTAGTACCACTTGATGAATTCGTACAGCCCGGGCGCCCCCATGTCGGGGATGTGCAGGTAGCCCACCCTGCCGCCGCTCAGCTTGTCCACGGTCTCCTTCGAGCGGAGCACGAAGTCGAGGTAGCGCAGGTTGGCGTCGCTGGTGATGGGCCGGTAGGTTACCTGCCGGGCCCCGTCGAGGCTGGGCTTGGCGTTCAATGTGAGGGTGACGGAGAAAGACTTGTTCCGAAGCAGGCGGTACGGGTTCTCATCGGACTTCAAGTCCGTGCCGTCGATGGCCAGGATGTAGTCGCCCTCCCGGGCATCCACGCCCGGTTCCGTCAGCGGGCTCCGGTACTTGGGCTCCTCGTTGTGGCCGCGGTAGATGCGGGCGATGCGGTAGCGGCCCGCGGCGGCGTCGAGCTCGAGCCGCGCGCCGGGTAGGCCCACGGGCGCGCGCTCGGGCAGCACCATGTCGCCGCCCTCGGTGTAGGTGTGGCCGATGTTCAGCTCCGAGATGAGCTCGGTGAGCACGTAGGTCAGGTCGGAGCGGTGCGTCACGTGCTGCAGCCAGGGACGGTACTGCTCGCGCAGGGCCTTCCAGTCATAGCCGTGCATGTTCTTCACGTAGAAGAAGTCCCGGAAGCGGCGCCAGGTCTCGTCGTAGACTTCGCGCCACTCCTCGGCGGGGATGCGATCCACGACCAGTTCCTTGGTGGAGACGGGCTTCTTCTCGGCGCCCTTGGGTTTCACCTCGACCAGCTGGAAGGAGGCCGTGGGTCCCTGGCCGGCGCGGGCGAGGAGCTTCGTGCCGTCGTCACTGAGGGCCCAGCCCTGGACTTCCGGCAGCAGCTCGCTTTCCTGCCGCTTCTTCAGATCGTAGATCCAGAGGCTGCTGCCCGCGTTCCGGCGCCCGTTGGCCTCGCCGTAGATGAAGGGGCCGCCCTTGCTGTAGAGCAGGAAGCCGCGGACCGCGTCCAACCCGCCCAGGTTGTCGGCGGGCACCGGTACCCGGACGCCTCGCTGCTCGAAGCCATCCCACTCGACCCGCACAGCCACGGGCGCCTTCGGCGCCTCGGGCTTGGCGCCCTTTTTGTCGCCGTCCTCCTTCTTCTCGCCGTCCTCCTTCTTCTCGACGGCCTGGGCCACCTCGTCGCTTTCCGGCGGGAAGGGGTGCGGCACGTCCTTGCGAAGCGCGTAGGCGATCACATCGACATTGCGGTTGCCTGCGAAGTCGAATTCCAGGTTGCTGATCTGGGGCGCGTAGTCGCGCCGGCTCAGGGCGAAGAGATACTTGCCGTCCGGATCCCAGGCGGGATTGGTGACAGGGAACAGCTCGCCGGTGAGGCGGCGCAGCTGCTGGTCCGCGAGGCTCCACGCGTGGAGGCTGCGGGTGCCGTTCAGGTTCGCCAGCGAGAAGGCCAGAATCTGCCCGTCCGGGGACCAGGCGAGGTCGCCCACCCGCGCGAAGGCATCCTTGGCGGCCTTGGCCAGCTTGCG
>Ga0316605_10000266_pt1 | contig 43902 bp, 48 predicted proteins | sample OWC_soil_day20_n_FD_207666 | JGI IMG/M metagenome (GOLD analysis project Ga0316605, IMG submission 207666) | Wetland soil microbial communities from Old Woman Creek delta, Ohio, United States - OWC_soil_day20_noCT | ecosystem: Environmental > Terrestrial > Soil > Wetlands | place: USA: Ohio...
GCAAAATCTCGCTAAGAAAAGGTAACGGTATGACTACCGCAACTATCATCGGCCCCACCAGGCTCAACGGATCATTGTCAGTACAGGGCAGCAAGAATGCTGCGCAAAAGATGATCCCCGCAACATTGGTCTTCCCCGGAATATATGTAATAAGGAACTTACCGTCGATTCAGGACACCTGTAGTCAATTAGACGTGGTTTCATTTCTTGGTGGCAAGGTCACGAGAGAAGGGACAATTGCAACTATCGATACCAGAACTATTACGTCTAAAGATATACCTCCTGAAATCACAGCTAGGTCTACTGGAACTTTCTTGTTTGCAGGCGCACTGCTTAGCCGGTTTGGCTTCGCAAAGGTACACCATCCCGGCGGATGCGAAATAGGGCGCCGTCCTGTCACTTGGCACCTTGACGCATTTAGGGCTTTGGGAGCCACGGTAACAACTAGTCATGATCATTATGAGGCTCAATCAGCCAGGTTGAACGGCTGCGAGATCGTCTTTCAGAGACCGACTGTCAATGGCACTGTCAACGCGATTTTGGCGGCCGCTCGGTGCGAGGGCACGACGATCCTCCGCAACACCCCTACCGAGCCGGACATCGAAAACACAGTAGACCTATTGAACAAAGCTGGAGCGTCCATAAGCATTTCTAGTGGTACCGTTGAAATTCTGGGGCGCATACCTTCTAGAGACGCTGCTGTTGACTTGGCTGTAATCCCAGACAGAAACGACGCTGCCACCTTTGCGATTGCCGCTGCTATGCTTGGTGGCTCTATACAACTATCGCCGATCAACCCCGACCACCTAGACCCTTTGCTGGTGGCACTTTCGAAAGCTGGGGCGCGGTGGTCAGTGGTCGGTTCTGAACGAGGTCAAGTGCTGACAGTAAGCAGAATTACACAACCTGTTAGCCTATCATTAGAAAGTGGGCCATTTCCGGCCTTTTCGACGGATTGGGGTCCTATGTTCCAGGTGCTAATGACGCAACTCGGTGCTGCCAGCACATTTCACGAAACAGTATTTTCTGACCGCTTCAAGCACATTCCAGACTTGGTTAGCATGGGCGCAAAAATTGAATATTTTCAACCAACGACATCATCAAAGTATCAATACAACTTTGACTCGCCTTCAGAGCCAGGAAGGGGGCATGCGATACGCGTTTTTGGTTCATCGGAACTCTTTGGGCGGTCTGTATATGCTAATGACATACGTGCCGGTGCCGCACTGGTGCTTGCAGCAATGGCTGCCAAAGGAACAACACAGGTTGCGAATTATGACCAAATTTTTAGGGGATATGAGGATTTCGCCCAAAGGCTTAACAAATTAGGGGCGCAAATTTCGGTGCATGACGACCAGAAAATATAAATGCCATATTTTGACTCGTTTCAAGCTAAGCTGATTATCGGGCAACATGAAGCACGCCGACTAGCGGGTGAGAATCGTTTCGGAGAATCTCTCGAACTGCTAACTCAGCTCCAAGCGACCTTAACTGACAAGAGGGTTCAGAGAGGGTTCAGTGGCGCGTATACGGCTTTGGCTGAGATCCAAACACTTAGAGCAAATATATTTCGTGACCAGGGCCAGGTTAAAGGATCTAGCGGAGCGTACATACAATACCTGCAGGCCTACAAGATATTTCGCGAGTTCGGGAATGATTATGGCTGCGGGGAAATTGCTCTGTACCTTGGCGCATGCCATGAGATGACGGGGGCGCTTGCTAGCGCTGCAGGATTTTACCGTTTATCGATAGACGCGCTGAAGAATGTATCTAATGCTGATCACCTGTGCGCGAAGGCCTACCTTCGCATGTCAACTGTCTTTGCCAAATTGCGCGAATTCAGTTCAGCCCAACTATTTTTTGATGCCGCGCTATCTCTAGCTGAGAAGGCTGATGTATCGGGGGCGCAGTGGTCTTTAATTCTGCAAAAACAGGCGCTTCTGAAGTTCGATCAGAAACCTGAACACGCTTTTGATACCCTTGATGCTGCGGAGCAGTTGCTGCCGAAACATGCAGCTTTGGCCATGACACAACTTTACTCAACTCGTGCCCTACTACTACTTCGCGTCGGAGAAGACACTGCGGGGCTACGGGCTGCCGACATCGGAATGGCTCTGGCAACTGAACATAACTTTGGCCACCAACTAAAGCGCCTGATCAGCATTGTTAAGTCACACAACCAATGGCGTTGCCGGCCGCACTACAAAGGTGCTTTCAATCACGAAATAATTCCCCCTTCCCGGATTTGCACCGATTTTTTCGTGGCTGATCATCTCCGTTCTATAAACCGGCCAGCAATCTCAGAATATCTTCGGGCAGCCCGTAGCACGATTAGCGACTCCTCCTGCGTTCCTAATCTCCCATATAGGCACCCACGCACGCTTGTTCTAAAAGGTGGTGGAGCGAAGGGCCTAGCATTTGTAGGGGCCATATCCGTATTGGCCAAATACTATGAGTTTACTTCGTTTGTCGGCACATCAGCTGGTGCAATTGCGGCTTGCCTATTAGGTGCGGGACATGACATAGAACGCCTTGAAAAAGTCCTGTCCAGTACTGACTTCGAAAAATTTATGGACAGCGGATTATTCGCCGGACTCTTGCGGCTAGTGCTACGGGGCGGATTCTATCCCGGAACCTATTTTACGAATTGGATGGAGGCATTACTTCAAGAACGGATTGCGTCTAAAACGCCCCTTTCAATGAAGAATCTTCCACACAGAACGATTCTTTATGCAAGTGGCTGGAATTCTGAGGGCACAGTACGCTTTGATTCACAGGGTGAGAATGCCGAGGTGTCAGCAACTCTAGCTGCACGCGCCAGTATGTCTATTCCTCTAATATTCCAGCCAGTCTCACTGGCTGGATTGATTCTATTTGACGGTGGCTTGCTAAACAACTTCCCATTCGAACATCAATTGAATCTTGAACCAGATCGCGAGTTGCTTGGTATCTACCTTTCAGATGGAACGAAACCTGCAAGGGACGTTTCTTCGCAATATTTAGGATTACTCGATGTCTTACGAGCATTCTTTGATGTTGTATTACGGCGAGACGAGCAAAAGATCGTTACCACCCATGAAGACAAAATCGTGATAGTAGATCCATCCCCAATTGGTACTATCGACTTTGCCCTTTCCTCGAATCAGAAGAAGCTGTTGATTTGGGCGGGACGGAGAGCCGCTTACGAATTTCTAAAAGGCAAGGGATTTAATGTTGACGACTTGGCCGACCAGTGCCCAACCAAAGAAGCGCTGGAGCAACTCCGACAATCCGTGATCGAATTTGAGGGTAAGCGACACCGACAACAAATGATGTATCGTATTGCTTTCATGGCACTGCTGCTGGCAACCTTCATTTTTCTCTTGTACTAGTTGCAGCATCAAGTTCTGTCCATGTTGCCCAGTCGACTTGTAGTTCATCCGTTCGGCAATAAGTGTGCATGAGTACCTGATAGCCAAGAAATGGCGGCACAATTGGTAATTTGACCCGTTTCGAAAGCTCGCTTAGGATTGCCACCTGAGTAAGGGAGTTAATGCAAGCACCGGTTCCCCATGCGTGGATTCCCATGCAACCAACAATAACGTTGTCGGCGGAAAATGGATTTCTAATAATAGTCAAGATAGATAGGTCTTCGATGGTTTCCCGTATCCCATCCACTCGTTCGTTACCGTACTTAGCAAAGTGCTCCGTTTTTTTCCATCGGTCAATGATACGGATATTTCTAACACCAGGCATATCATAGTCAATAAGAAAGCGGAGTTGCGGAATGTGGTTGAAATACATTTGCGCGATTCGGTTGGAGACAGGACCGCCTTCTAAAAGAACATTACTTCGGTAAAACAAGAGGTCAATTCCCGGTTCTTCAGAGCTGTGCTCATGAATACTGTAATTCGCCATCGAATTCTTACTAAATGCATCTCGTAGTCGTGACAGTGCAGAACGAGCAGGGGATGTTGCAGGCTCTAGCCATTGAGATGCCCCCCGAAGTCTTGGGGCACTAAAGAGGCAATAGATTTCCCTACTGGTTATCAGTTGCCTCCAAAATCTTCCGAATTGAGAGCAATCTACCATGCCAACAAACGGCAAGATATCTTGGGCGCCTTCCTGAATAGTAAGTTCAAAAGCTTCCGCAAACTTGGTTTCAATCGACTGCGCCATCGTCTTCTCAAATAGCGCCATATTCTGCCATTGCAAGCGATTGATGTCGTTTTGAGAAGAATGACACTTCAACGCTTCAACCTTTCTGTCGCGGAATTCAGAGATATCAACAAACATCTCAGGACTAAACCCAGGTCTTATTAAAGAATTGACCACCCCAAAATGGAGGATTAGAGAGTTCCGTAGAGCGCCTAGAGCGATCTCCCGCGCTGCCCGGTGATCGTTGTGGGAATCGTGCTCACTATGAGTGATCGCGATACGTGGATTTATTCCTTTGGTTCGCAAAAGCGCCTTTACTTTGCGTACAGAACCACCATTACCAACCAAATATCCGTCACGCATATCTAGAAAGGTGACATTCTCTTCGGAGACTCCAAGAATCGCCGCCGATCTGATCGCTTCAGTCTTTCGCTTTTCGCGAATGTCGGAGTTGACCTCGGAAGTTAGAATGAATATATGCACTTCAAATTCAAGACTGCGAAGTTTGAAAATGGTACCAGCGGCGCCGATCTCCAAATCGTCTGGGTGTGCTGCAATTACTACGATATCAGGCTTCATCATCTATTGAAATTTGGTTCGGAGACATGATTCTCTGACCTACTCTTAAGCATGCCATATTGCCGCTTGAGCATTTAAGGATTCGAATGGCGGAATCGGAAGTGGAAATTGCATACGAGCCGTCACAATTCAGCTCAAGTATCGTGCCCGGGGAGATGTTGGCTTTTCTGTCTTGCTCGCATGCGTCTTGAACTATAAAGATGGCATCTCCAGCGACGAAGAATGCACCGGGATATGGGCTATGACAAGCGCGAATAAGCCTTAATAGTTCTTTTGATTTCAAATTGAAATCAAGCCATCCGTCCCTCGGCTGCCTTCGTCCCCAGTAAGTGGCATTGCATTGCATTTGAGGCTCAGCGATCAAAGCTCGATTTCCAAGCATCTCCGCGAGGCGTTGCCCAATCCGCCGATGACATCTGGCCACCTTTTCAAATACATCTCCCGCGTGATCAAGATCATCAATTTGAAAGAATTCTTGATCAATAATACCTCCACTATCTGCTTCCTCTTCAAGCAAAAATGCGGTTACGCCCGAATTATGCAAGCTTTTTATTATGCTCCATGGTATTGGAGCACGCCCGCGACCAACAGGTAAAATAGTAGGATGCATTCCGATGCAGCCATAACTCTCTGAGTGCCTTGACCGCGCATGATTGAAATTCTTAGGCAGATCGAGTATGGCGGGGGGAACTAATTGTGACAGCCCAACTACTAGCAAGTAGTCGTGCCTTGTCTGACTCAAGAATTTGCCGACAGGCGCAGACGACAAGGAGTGGAAACAGCGGGCATTTAGCGATCGTTCACATGAAAATGTGTACAGATCCGAATATCCCACGACAGAATAGGCGTGCATCGGGTGCTGGCAGAGGACTGCTGCTATGTTAAGCGAACCCCGACTGAAGGCCTCAGACTCCATTAAGCCAGAAAGAGCCTCCACACCAAAACGATGGCCCGACACGAATACCACCCTGGCCGCATATCCCTCAGGCATAATTCATCCATCGAAAGAATATAATTAATTTTTGCATAATGGCGAACGGCTATGGCTGTCTGTCATTCGAAACTTTTGTAATGCGCAATAGGGATTTTTGTTATGGGGCATGTTGCAGCCACACCAATAATCAAAAGCTTCAATAGGCAGTGGAAAGCATGTTTCATTGAACTGAAATGGAAACGCTGTAGACACATGATCATGCAGCCGATTCTATCATTGTGCAATGCTTTGTACATTTTCAATGATGTACTTTGGATAGCCCATGCCTGTTGCCTAGTGAGGTATTAGCCTATTAATACCAAAAAAGTGGTTCGCAATTTTAGCATTCCGACCAATTTGTCCAGAAATTGGTGCCGAGCACCAAAAGGAGGCAATATACCGCATGGGTGGCTTAGAAAAAAGAGTTTCAACGCCTTGTCATGATGCGCGCTCGATCAACTATTCGAAACCAAAAGCGGCAACATGGCATCCCTTGCACACCAAGCCACCGCCTTGAGGCGCTATCAGGATTTCTTGTGGCAATTGGAACGTAGCAGCGGCCAGTTCAAGAACGCCGTATCCTCGATTTTGTCGATAGTCATTTGTCTGCCCTGCCAGTTTTTACCACTGACTAGGAATGCCTGGCTCCTTCTGCAAGGGTTGTGTGACCAGCGGAGCATAACCTGCGTGCAAGTCCTTCGCCTTGACCGGCCGCATCACAATATCCCCGGAATCCATCAGCCGGATGTACAAATAGTCGCCAGCTACCAAGCCAGTCCGCTCGGCAATGTATTTCGGCAGCCGCACGCCAAGAGAATTTCCCCAAACACATAGTTTCATTGCCATGAGTGCTTTTCCTCCACGTTGATCAACAATGGCTATCAAATTGTTGACCCAGGCTCGGACAGCCATTCCCGTCCTGTAAAGCCTTAGAACGCCACTTGGCGTTTTACTAAGGAGCAAGCAATGGAAAACAAGTACGCCCTTCAGATTGAAGCCCGCTTACTCGAAGGCGGCCTGAGTGTTGTGGATACCGTTCCCATCAACTACGGGCAGCAGATCAAACTGGATTGCGGGATCAACGTAAATGTATACAGCACGGGGAAGATACTGGTGCAGGGCAAACTGCATTTCTGCGCCCCGGAGTCGACAAGGGGGCAACTGGAAGCCATCCTGCCACCCCATACCAAATGGAACCTCGGCGGATAGGCCATTAACTGGAAAGGCGGGCCTTGGGTTCGCCTTTTCCTTTCTCGCCATGACCAAACCGACAGGATCAATTGATAAGCCAGTCGAGCATCTATCGCCACTACGCTGGTGATAGCCGATGGCTATCAATGCCTGGGCAACGCAATTTCAGCGCACTGGCCAAGCCGGCCAGCGCCCTTCCTCTTCAGGAGATTGCCATGCCCCAACTGCGAACATTCAACCAGATCGTCAAGGAAGAACAACCGGACGTGCTCTGCATCATCATTCCAGACCCGTCGTGGGAACATTACCATCCAGAGCGCTTTCCCATCCCTTTGCAGCATTGGTTCGACACCTATTTGCCGAATACCTTGATCGAGCGCATCGCCGGGTTCGATCCGCATTATTCGATGCGCTACCCGGATGATCCCAACTTTCCCCCAAGCACCATAGAACTGACGCATCCCATGTTTCGTGTTGGCATGACCGAGGCGCAGGGGGATTTTCTGGAACGATATTGGAGCGAGAACATGCCGCAACCCAAGAATGGCACCAATGACTTCATGTTGTGCACGTTCGTGCATCCAGCGCGGCCTCTGCAGTTTTTTGAACTGGACGCAGAAGTAGATACGGCTTTTGCAACGGAGATACGGTCATCGGAAATGCAAGCCGACCCGACTCAGGGCTGTTCTGCTACTTGATACGAGGACGGGCAATTATCATGTGCGAGTCTTTGTCCTGCAGGGCCAATCTTGATTTGCTGAAAGCATTTGAGTACGCGCGGAGATTGCCCGCTTCGTCGGTGAAGATGTACATGCGCCCCCTGCCAACACCTGTGATCTTTTTCAGTGTGGGTTTGCCTGAGTTTTCCAGTTGGGCAGCGTCTGCTTGTGCAGCGTTGGCCCCTTGAACGTAACGCGTGTCGTCGTGGCTGAGAGGGCCGGGATAGGAGTCCATTACCCATACTTCCCATTGCACCAGTCCCTCGGCAAAGGGAGCGCGTTGCGGCTCAACTTTGACAGGTTCAGAATCAATCATCACGACATGCCCGTTGAAGACAGTGCCCGTTGATGCTTTGACTTTGGGCATGAGCTTCCACATAAACAGATCGCCGGGCTTCATGTCCTTGACGGTTTTAATCTGGTCGAACATCTCGCCGCGTTCAACCCCGTCGACCCAGTCGATGATGCTATAGCGGTCGCTCAGAAGGCGCGTCGAAAAACGCAGACTGATTCCGTTGCCACGATCCAGCATGGCTTCGATGAACCCGGTGCAGTCAGTGTGCACCGTGTATCCTGAAGACGGAAAACGGATGTAGCGGGCCGAGGTCTCGTAGTGGTATAGGTTGTTTTCCGGTTTGATGTTCTGCACCAATTCACGGGCGACTTCCAGGTATTTCGGGACGGATTCTTGTGCATTGGCGGTGAAAAGCACCTGCACCAGAGCCATTGCCATGATCCAGCGAAATAGTGTTTTCAAGAAACCCCGCCTTTGTCGATGCCTCTGCAGAGATGGAAAGCGCCAGTTCGCGGGCCTTGATGGCCAAAGACATCTGGGCTTCCCGTGCGCTCTGCGCATTGTTTACTCTACAAAAACCCAGCCATTTTCTGACTTGATCAATTTGAATTCAACTGCAACATCGAAAGTCTGACCCTTTTTCAAGCCGTTATCTACAAACGTGTTATTGGAGGCCAGAACTGTAGTGAATGCCACTAAAGTTGGAAGCGGGCAGTTTTGATGAAGGAATCGGTCCATATCATCCGATCGGGGTATATCTCTAACAATCTCGATTTGGTATGAGATTGCCAATTGATATCTGTCGCCATGATCTATCCCATTTTCTTTCTTGATATTGATTGGCTTTACCAAGCGACAGGGTTCCCAGACTTCCTTGATCGCCTCTTCAACATCACTGACATCGGGCTTGCTTGAGCAACCTCCAAGCAGCGCTCCTCCTAGGAATACAGCCAGCGCTAGTTGTGTTTTCATGTTTCCTCCAGTGAATAATATTTCGATTAAATAAACATTTCCGGGTCAGCGGCATGGCTGGGCAGTGCAATCGTGTTCGTCCAATCAGGTTCCAGACTTTGCCGAAGACTTACGAACTGACCTACCTTTTTTCACGCTGCAATTTGAGGGTGCAAATTCGTCCCTGCTTGGTTTTTTCCATGACTTCTCCGCCGTCGGAGGTACGACGTAAGCGCAGAAATACCTGGTTCCCATCTGCGACAAATTTTTCGCCCTGAAACACACCTATAAAAAAAGTGCTCCAGTGATCCAGTGGGTTGACACCATTGCCTGATAAAAATCCAGATGCTTTCCGCTTCTCAATGCTTATGGCACCGGTCAAACGCTCAGAACCGCCGCCCTCTCCCCTCCGCTCAAGAAGCATTTCTCCGCCCGGTTTGACGACCACGGAAACCAGTATGGCGAATGCGCTATTGGGGCCTGCGTCGGCATCGTTGTAGACTTGGTCACACACGTAATCGCCTTTCCAGACACCAACGTACCGGTTCGCGATGTAGTAATTTTTCATCGATTTATTGACCGCCTCTACGATTGAGGGAACAGCCTTAATCTCCAGCACAAAACCAAGTTTCTTGTCTTTGGTGACCTGCGTGCTATACGCAATGTCTTTTCCAAACTGAACCCCGCCTAGAGTTCCAATGGTCACCTTCGCTTTGCAGCTCTGATTCTTGGTTTTGGAGTCGTACCCATCGCTGACGATGTTGTTCAATTCGACCTTGAGTGAAGACAAGTAAGCCGGTATCAACCCTTCAGGGTCTTTGTCGTCGTCTGCCTTGATTTCCGACACATATTTTTCCACCTCTTTTACCAGCAGGCTTTGCGCAACCCGAGTGGTGTCAGGGTCGGCACAGCCCGGTGGTTTGTCAGCGCAGGCAGTGATCAGACAGGTCAATGTACTGACGATGCCGAAATGGACCAGACGACTTGGTTTGGTTTTGTTCATCGCTTCTTCCTTGCTCGTTTTTCTATTTGGGAAATCGCCAGCCACCATCCGGGGCCGGCGTTACCATTCCTCTCACAACTCTTGCTGATTCTCGACCTCCCAGACATGGCCGCAGGTACGGCAGCGGTATTCAATCAGGACTTTCACGTAGGTCGTCTGCACATGCCGGGTATTGGTGCCCCGACTGTGTTTTTCCGTCACCCTCTTGGTGCCGCGCCAGCGGTCGGTTTCCGTCCTGCTCAGCGTTTCGGGATTGGTGGCCTTGCATTGCGGACAACGCAGCCGGATAAACTTGTGCCAGATGAAGCCGGCGAGGACGCCAACGACGATGATGAGCATCACGATCAAGTTGAGGCTGCCTACCGATTGGGTGCGCCGCTCGGCCACTTCCTGGCGGTTGCTTTCGGCTTGTTGATCGAGCCGTTGTTGCGCCGCATCGGAACGCGCCGCTTCGGCGGCTGCACGCTCATTTCGCAGACGTTCTTGTTCGACGGCATCGCGTTGCCGCTCCGCTTCTCGGCGTAGGGATTCCTGTTCGGCTCGCTTCACCCGGTCGATTTCTTCCTGAATACGCCGATCCCGGCGTTCGATGGATTTGAGTCCGTTCGGGTAGCTGGTGCGATGGACGTCGACCATCACCGCCTGTTTTACCGAGTCGGGCAAGGTACTGAGGCGTTGGCATTCCTCTTCCTTGCGCATCATCTGGTCGACATGCTCTTTCTTCCACTCACTGGCTTTCAGCCCATAGAGCATCTTGTTCTGATCGTTGCTGTCAATGTCGGCCAAGGCGCTCCAGTCAAGCGGGCATTTCAGTTGTGGGCTACTGCCGGACTCCGGTACGTTGGGTGCCGTCGGCGGTGCGACACTGGAGGGAGCAATCGCCTGACCGGGAGGCGGTTCGGCTTCCTTCACGATTTGGGGTGCGGGTGCTGGCGATGGCGGGGGTAATGCAACTGTTACTGGAGGTGCTTTGGCTGCAGGGGCGCTCTGCACCGCTACCGGTTCGCGGACAGCAAGTTGCGGCGATTGCTTGACGACTGGCACTGCTGGTGGCGGTACGGCTCTTGGAGCTTCGGCAGTGGTCAGTGCTGGTTTTCTGGCTGTGGCTTGTGGAACAGGTTTGTCTGCCTGAACTGTTTTTTCTGATGCGGCAGGTTGAGCAACGGCAACCTGAATGAATTCCACAGAGCAATCCCGCCATTTCATTCCTTCGGCAGTATAGATTCCACCACTGGCCGTGAACTGGTTGCCAGAGAATTTACCAGACAGTTGGGTGACCCAACTCTGGCCGCTGCCACTCTTGAAATAGCCGTTTCCGCTGAGAGAGACAACACCACCGGCACCAAGCCTGCCGTTCAATTCTTCGCGGACTTTTTCAGTATCGCGGGAAACTGTTACTGCCTTGCCCGAAACCGACATGGCAATCGGTACATTGAAGGCTGGCGACTTGGCGGGATTGGTCAGCAAGGCACCGCATTGCAGGAAGCCTTTCCACTGCCCATCGAGTGCTGCAGCCTGAGCCACCGACAAACCGGCAACGACCAGCGCCAGCAGGATTAAGTTTATTCGGATAGCGGCATTGGCAGGCCGCATGAAGGAAATGGTTTTCATTGTGACTCCCTGTTTGTTGTTGGGTATGGGGGATCGGAGAGTTCCTGATCCGACAAGAAGGGTTTGGCTTGAAAGTGGAACGGCGTCAGCAAGACGTTGCCGGGGAATTGCACGATCACCGTGTTGTAGGAGCGGACGGTCGAGTTGTATTGCTCCCGTCGGGTGGCAATGTCTTCTTCAACCTCAGCCAGTTGCTGCATCAGGTTCTCGTAGAGGCCATCGGCCTTCAGTTCTGGGAAGGCCATGCGCAGCGAAGCAAGACGTTCGATGATGCCCGGCGTTGCGCGGGCTGTGCCGCCAAAATCCCCGGACACCTTCCCTTGGACGCTGCTCTCGTGCAGTCCGTAGGAATCGACAATTGAAATCAGTTTGCCGATCAGGTCGGTGCGCTTCTTGATCAGCACGGCGATGTTGGAGTGCATCTCCGGGATGATGTTGAGCAGGCGTTGCACCTGGTTGTAGAGGCTAACGCCCCAGACAACAACGATGACGACGGCCAACAGGATCAGGCTGGCGAATAGTTCGATGGTGGTCATTTCTTGTCTTTCAATGGAGGCCTCAACCCAAGCGAATACACACTATGGGTTTGGTTATTCGGTGCAAATATACCGCAAACCAAACGTATAGTGTGTTCAATCAAAAGAGCATGACTGCAAAACTCCGGTCATGCGCAAACCAATCTCAAAGTGTGGTGCGCAGCAGTTATTCGCGACCAACCTGAAACGGATTCGCCGGGAGAAGAAACTGACTCAGGAGAAGGTGGCGGAGGCGGCTGAGCTTCATCCGAATTACATCGGCTCCGTCGAGCGCGGAGAACGCAATATCTCGATCTGCAATATCGAGCGGATCGCGTTCGCCTTGGGGGTGTCGATGGCAGAGTTGGTTAGCGAGCCTCCGCCAGAAGCGGAAGGCTGACCGTCCCAATCGGAACTGGGACGGTCGGCGCTTTTCGTTCTCTCCTACTTCTTGCCGGTTGCCGGAGGATTCATCTGAGTGACGCCGATGAACCAGGAGATCGGAAAGCCCTTGATGTCGACCCTGACCTGCTTTTCGACAGGTACCCAGTAGGCCGGGTCGATGATGTATTCCACGGCCTGCTTGGTTCCGGCAAACTGGCGATGAAAGAGGACATGCCTACCGATTTCCAACTCGGGATCGTATTCGACCATTCCGATAGCCAGATCAGGAATTGAGGCGAGGCCAGTGCTTTCCTTCCATAAGGTGGCCACCCAACCAAAGTGGGCCAGCAGTTTGCAGATCGCTTCTTCGGAAATCCAGTAGGGGCCGTGTTTCAAGTAATTCTTGTCGAAGGCGACTTGTTTGACCTCGGCAAGGGTTTTGCCGGTAATCATAGCGATACAGGCAAGGGCGCAGTCGTGGTCGTTTTCTTGCTGGACGCGCTTGAAGGCGGGTTGAAAGTCTTGCGGTGTTGACATGGAATTCTCCAATAAGTGAAAAAATGGACGCGCGCCGACGCCTCCCTGAGTGTTTGGCTCGGGATGCCGGGTGTTGCGGAAAAGGGATGGCCTCGGTTGTGCCGGTGTTCCGGGGTTTAGCCCGGAGGGGCACTCAAAGGAGGTGCGGTGCGCAGGGAGTCAAGGGGCGGCACGAGGAAATAGCGAAATGTGCCACGCTGACAGCACCATTTTGACAGAGTTCGGCTGAAGGTGCTTGTTGGGCTAACTTTGCAGCATCTTAACTATGAATGCGCGCTAACCAGATTCGTAATATGCTTTGATAAGATACTTATGCGGATGAACCCTGAAGCGAGGCAACCTGCAAAAAGAAGGCGATTCAATGACTGAGTAGCCAATTGAGTAGCTAATTACAATCAGTATTTACTAGATACAGCAAATCCGCGCCATGGCGAACACTCTTCACATTGCCACCTACAACATCCACAAGGGTTTTTCGCAATTCAATCGGCGCATGATGGTGCATGAATTGCGTGAGCGGCTACGCCATCTCCATCCGGACATTGTTTTTTTGCAGGAAGTGCAAGGGCTGCATCTGGGGCATGCCGAACGCCATGAAAACTGGCCGGAAACGCCGCAACATGAATTTCTGGCCGAGGATTTCTGGCATGACACGGCTTATGGCCGCAATGTCCTGTATGACCACGGGCATCACGGCAATGCCATTCTGTCGCGCTTTCCCATTATCGATGCCCACAATCAGGATGTCACCCACCACAAATTCGAGAAGCGCGGTCTGTTGCATTGTCGAATCCGACTCCCGAACAAGCAGATCGTGCATTGCGTTTGTGTACACCTCTCGCTGTTCGGACGCTCGCGCCGGCGCCAGATGAGCGCGCTGGCCGACTATCTCGAGCAGCAGGCCGACCCGCAGGAAGCGCTGATCATTGCTGGCGATTTCAACGACTGGCGCAACCGCGCCCACGATTTGCTGGCCGAGCGCCTCGGTCTGACCGAGGTTTTTGGTGGTTGTGCCGGTGTGCCGGTCAAGAGTTTTCCGGCGGCACTGCCTGTTTTCCGACTCGACCGCATTTATGTGCGCGGTTTCCACGTCGAGCGCATGGAAGTCCATTGCGGCCGCCCCTGGTCGAAAATTTCTGATCACGCTGCCTTGTCGGCGCATCTGAGCCCGCATGTCGACTGAATATCGCGCCGGTAACCGGTTGATCCTGCTCAATTCCAATGCCGAGTATTTGCCAGCGCTGCTCTCGGCCGTTGCCGAGGCACAGCACGAAATTTTCCTGGAAAGTTATATTTTCGCCAACGATCCCACCGGCCACGTCGTCGCGGCCACCCTGGAAGAAGCGGCGCGGCGCGGCGTGACCGTGCGGGTACTGGTGGACGGCTTTGGCGCCAGCAATTTTGCCCGCGATTTTCTGCCCCGTCTGACAGCGGCCAGCGTTCAGGCCATGATCTACCGGCCAGAGGTAGCAAGGTTCCGCCTGCGTCGGCATCGTTTGCGCCGTCTGCACCGCAAGCTCGCCATCATCGACGGTCGTATCGCCTTTGTCGGTGGTATCAATATCATCGACGACAAGAATGTGCCAGCCAGAATGAAGCCGCGCTTCGATTACGCGGTTCAGGTCGAAGGACCGGTGCTGTTTGAAATTCACGCCGCCATGGTGCGCATGTGGGAAATCGTCGCCTGGGTCAATTTCAGGGGGCGTTTTCATATTGAGGAAACCTGCCAGCCAACCGGCCTTGTTACCGGCAATCAGGAAGCGGCTTTTCTCATCCGCGACAATTTCCGCCACCGTAACGCAATCGCCAATGCCTACGACGACGCCATCGAAACAGCGCGCGAGGAAATCATTATCGCCAACGCCTATTTCCTGCCCGGCATCCGTTTCCGGCGGGCATTGGTAGCAGCCGTGCAGCGGGACGTGCGCGTCACCATCCTGTTACAGGGGCGCAGCGACCACAAGCTGGTGCAATACGCAACGCAGGCGCTCTACGGCGCCATGCTCGTCAAGGGCATCCGTGTCTTCGAATATCGTCGCAGTTTCCTGCACGCCAAGGTGGCCGTCATCGATCAACATTGGGCAACGGTCGGATCTTCCAACATTGACCCCCTGAGTCTGCTGCTTTCGAAAGAAGCCAATCTGTTCATCCGCGATAAACATTTTGCCGGCCAATTGCACGCCAGCCTGCTGCATGCGATGGAAGATGGCGCCGTCGAAATTCACCCGCACGACCTGAAAAAAATGAGCCGCCTGCAACGCTTGCGCTGCTGGCTGAGTTACGCCCTGGTGCGTCTGCTGCTTGGGCTGGCGGGCTACGACCCAAGCTGGCTGCCACACGCCGACGAAAGCTGAAGATTTTCCAAATCCACACAGATGCCACGCTGGCGCGGAATCTGATCAAAGTTCCAGTGCGAAAAGGCCCACCGCCAGATTTCAGCGCAGCGGCTAGCGGCCAGTTCCGGCGGCGGATGTTGGCCGAGAAAAGCGAGCGCCCTGACCAGTTCGGCGCCAGCCTGTGCCGGATTTAGCGCCGGTGCCAGGGTTTGTTTGGAGAGTTTTTCGCCTGCCGTGTTGCACGCCACCGGCAGATGCGCATAACTCGGCGTTGTCAGACCCAGGCAGCGCTGCAGCCAGATCTGGCGCGGCGTTGAATCGAGCAGGTCGGCACCACGGACGACATGCGTGATGCCTTGCGCGGCATCATCAACGACCACCGCCAACTGGTAGGCATACTGGCCATCGGCGCGCAAAAGAACAAAATCGCCAACGTCGTTTTCGAGTTTCTGGGCAATACGCCCCTGCACACGATCGTCAAAAGCGATTTCGCTGTTGTCGGTGCGTAGGCGCCAGGCGCGGGGCGCAACACCAGACGGCAGGCCATTTCGACAAGTGCCGGGATAGACCAGGCCACCGTCGATGGCGGTGCGGATGGCGCTGTCGCCAATTTCGCGGCGCGAACAGGCGCAGCCATAAACCAGACCGGCGGTTTTCAGTTCTTGCAGCGCGGCGGCGTAGGCGTCCAGCCGCTGACTTTGCCAGACGATTTCGCCATCCCACTCAAAACCGAAGTCTTCCAGTGCCTGCAGAATGGCATCGTCAGCACCTGACACGGTGCGCGGCGCATCAACATCTTCCATGCGCAGCAGCCACTGGCCGCCCTGACTTTTGGCATCGACATAGCTGCCGACGGCGGCCACCAGCGAGCCAAAATGCAATGGCCCGGTGGGTGAGGGGGCAAAACGGCCGCGATAGGTTTCAGGCATCAAACGTGGCAGATAGCGTGGTCGATTTCCCGGCGCAGCGCTGCCGTCGCCACCGCCACATCCGGCTGGCCGCAAATGGCCGAGACCACCGCAACGCCTTGCGCGCCGGCAGCAATGATGGGGGCGCAGATACCAGGCTGGATGCCGCCGATGGCAACGACCGGCAGGTTAATCGACGACAACAACTCGGTCAGACCGCTCAAGCCAAGAACCGGCGCGGCATCAGTTTTGGTGCTGGTCGGGTAAATCGGGCCAACGCCAAGATAATCGACCCCGGCCAGCGACGATGCCGCCAGTTGATCGGCGCTGGCGACGGACAGCCCCAACAGCTTGTCCGGACCAATCAATTTCCGCACCATCTCTGGCGGCAGATCGGCTTGACCGACGTGAACACCGTCAGCATCAACCGCCAGCGCAACATCAACTTGGTCGTTGATGATGAGCGCAACGCCAGAGCCTGCCAAAACCTGTTTCAAGGCCAGCGCCGTTTCCAGCCACTGCCGCTTTTTCCAGTTTGGCGCCCGCAGTTGCACCATGCGCACGCCGTGGTTAGCGGCAATACGGGCAGTTTCGACCATGCCAGCGCGGCCGCCACACAGGTCGGGATCGAGCACCAGATACAACGATAGATCAAAGCGTTTCAAATCTTTTCTTCCAGCAATTCTTCTGGCGTCAGCAGGTAAAGGGCGTCGAGGAGGGCTGCCTTGAATGAACCCGGCCCCTTGCTGGCGGCCTGAGCGCGTTGGCCACAAATGCCGGCGAGGGCGCAGGCTGCGGCAACGGCATCTAGGCGTTTGGCTGCACCGGCCGTAAAGGCCGCCACCAGCGCCGACAAGGCACAGCCAGTACCGACCACGCGGGTCATGATGGGATGACCCCAGGGCGTTGCCCAGGTCTGCTCGCCATCGGTGATGTAATCGATTTCGCCCGTCACCGCGACGATGGCACCCGTTCGGCGTGCCAGTTGCTGCGCGGCATCAAGCGCCTCATTCGAGCCACTGGTGCTGTCAACACCACGTCCGGCGTCGGAAAAACCAGCCAGTGCACGGATTTCCGAGGGATTGCCACGAATGGCGGCCGGCTGCAGCTCAAGCAGTTCGCGACAAAAAGCACTGCGGTATTCGAGAACACCAGCGGCGACCGGGTCGAGCGTCCACGGCACGCCAGCGGCGTTGGCGGCGAGAACAGCTTGTCGCATGGCGGTTTCGCGTGCAGGATACAAGGTGCCGACGTTGATGAGGACGGCACTGGCGATTGCGGCGAAGTCGCTTGCCTCCTCTTCGGCGACAATCATGGCAGGCGAAGCACCGGCCGCCAACAGCACGTTGGCGGTAATTTCCTGTACGACTTCGTTGGTGAGCAGATGCACGAGAGGATTCAGCTTGCGCAGGCGCTTCAATTCCCAGGCAACAATGGAGACAGGCAAGGTAACAGGCTCAGACATGGGGAACTCCGTTGTGTACGAAAAGACGCGCAAGCTTAAATGCGGGGCGGCGGTACTTTCGGTTTTGGCACTTCAGCGGCCTTGAGCTTGATGATGGCGAGTGAAACATTATCGCCTTCACCCCCGCAACGGTCGCGCGCCCGCTTGATCAAGACCTCACAAGCTTCGCGGGCGGAGAAGGCTGCCAGCACACCGCCCAGTTCGGCTTCGGTGAAATAGGCCCAGAGGCCGTCCGAACACAGGAGATAACAGTCGCCATCGGCGAGATCGGTGACTTCGCCAAAGGTCATTTTGGGGAGATCATCACCCCCCAGCGAGGTGATCAGCACGTTGCGGTAAGGGTGGGTCAGCGCCTCTTCTGGCTTGATTTGCCCGGTTTCGATCAGATGCTCGACATAGGAATGATCGACAGAGCGATGCGCCAGACGATCACCTTGAAAACGGTAGAAGCGGCTGTCGCCGCAGTAGCCCCAACTGACCCGCCCCGGTTGCAACAGCATGATGACAACAGTGCTGTGTGGATCCTTCTCGTTCATGCAGCGCGCCGCCTTGATCATGGTGTGCGCTTCCAGGATGCTGCCTTCGATCAATTTTTGCGGTGGGTCTTCGCTCGGCGAAAAATGCCCCAGGTTATTGCGCACGGTGTGGATCACCTGCTCTGCCGCCAGCGCCCCGCCGGTATGCCCGCCCATGCCGTCGGCCACCACCGCCACCGCCACGCCCTTGACCTTGGGGTGCGGCATGATCGCCACCCGGTCTTGTTGCTCCTTGCGGTCTCCCAAATGCTGCGCGAAGCAGGCGTCAATGCCCAGTCCCATGCTTTCCTCCAAGTTGGCAGATTAGCACGAAAGCAATAGGAGAGACATTGGTACAAACCCCCATGGTTGTTGGCCTTTATTTAGCCGGCAAACCGTCGAGCCAGACTTCCAGCCCTTGCGCATCGAGCTCGAGGTCGGTTTCCCACCAGTCGAGCAAGTCCCTTTGCGGGCAAGTGCAGCCAAAAGTACGGGCTTCGTCGATCAAATAGCAGCTCAGTTCGGCCTTGATATTGGTGTGACGCTCGGCAGTCTCGGTACGATGTGCTTCTGCAATGGCGGCAAAACGGTCAAGACGGCGAAAGAGCTCATCTTTCTGGCGCATCGGATCGCGCAACTGGCCGTAGTGGGTCAGATAAAGCGCCGTTGGTTGCTGTTGCATGACCATTTCGACCGAGCGGCGCATGGCTTCCGGATCGAACTGGGTCGGCGTTGTGGTTGGGAAGAGAAATTGGCGGTCGCCGACATCCATATTGCGGTAGGAGAGCCCGAACAGGTCGCCGGTAAAAGCAGCACCGGCTTTTTCGTCGATGATGGCGATATGGTGACGGGCGTGGCCGGGCGCATCCAGGCACAGGAGCTTTCGCCCGGCCAGATCAATCACGGTTTCGTGCTTGGCGGCGATAATACGTTCCGGCGCAATGGGCAGAATTTCGCCGTACATTTTCTGGACGTAATCAGCGCCATAAACTTGCGTCACTCCGGCCACCAGTTGCGAAGGCTCGGCCATGTGACGGGCGCCACGCGGATGCACCACCAGCCGCGCCTGCGGAAAAGCCTGCATCATGGCGCCGGCACCGCCGGCATGATCGAGATGAATATGGCTGAGCAAAATGTAATCGACCGCATCGGCACCCAAACCCAGTTTTTCCAGCGCAGCGAGCGTATTGGCCAAAGTGTCGTTGGTGCCGGTATCGACCAGCGCCACCCGGCCGGCCTCGACCACCATATGCACAGAAGCCAGCAGCGGCCAGATGTAACCGGCGTCGAAGGCGTAAATCCCGTTTCCGTAATCCCTGAAGTCAAACATCGTCACGAACCCCTGAAAGTTGTCGGATTATACTTGGCCGTCGAGTCATTTGAGCCTGTCCAACCATGAGCCACTACCTTGCCGACGACGGCGAAAAAATCCATGTTCAGGTTTCCGGCGAAGGTTCGCCGCTGATTCTGTTACACGGCTGGACGGCCAGCCATCACGAATGGTCGCCCTTCATGCGCGGCCTCAACCAGCACCACCAGGTTTTTCGCTGGGATGCGCGGGCGCATGGAAAATCCTCCGAGGAAACCTCGCGCTCCGAGCCAACCGTGCAGCGCATGGCGCGCGATCTGCAAAACCTGATCGACCATTACCGGCTCGACAAGGCCAATATCCTTGGTCACTCGATGGGTGCTTTGGTGCTTTGGCAATATCTGCACGATTTCGGCACAGCACGCGTTAACAAGCTTTGTTTCATCGATCAATCGCCCAAACTGGTGACAGACGACGACTGGGATCTGGGTGTTTACGGCGATTTTGATGCCGAACGCGCGCAGGCCTTTATTGACAGCCTGCACGAAGATTTTGCCGAAGGCGTCTTGAAACTTATCGCCTTTGGCCACAATCGCAAAGCGCGCGAGGATTATCTGGCCGACACGCCGACCTGGCAAAAAACCCGGCAGTTGTTCCGCACCCTCAAACCCGGGCCGCTCATCACCTGCTGGAAAAGCCTGACCGAAGCCGATTACCGCGATGTTTTGCGCACCATCGACGTTCCGACTTTGCTCATCTACGGCGGCCAGAGTAATTTTTATGTGCCGGCGACAGCGCACTACGTCGCCGGCTCAATTCCCGAAGCCATTCTCCGCGTCTATGAGAGCGAGGATCACTCGCCCCACCTCTGGCAGCGCGAACGCTTTCTCAAGGAATTGCTGGAGTTTTTGGCGTAGCTAGCGGTTCCTTGCTATTTTTGTGTGGAGCTAACTTTCTTGAGTCGAGTAAAGCGTGCGAGGGCAGACGGAGGTGGCTCAAGTACACAACCATCAAGCCATATTTCCTCGACCGAATCAGGGAATGGTATTGCACTCAAAACTTTGTCCCAGTCGTCGGGATCTGTGTAACCGACCGACACTGGCTGCCCTGGCTTTTGCGTCGAGAGTTTGTGAACAAGGGCTTCGGTAATTTGGCGACGCAGTGTGGCAACCCGCTCTAATTGAGACTGCTCTCTCAAATGTATGATAATTTCACGCGGCATTGAAACAAGCGTCTCATCTTCGTAGCCAATCGCCGACAGTTTACTTGCAAGGTCTTGCCAGGTTTTATCCAGCAACTGTGCATCGCTGCCCGAGAGTTGGAAGAAAGGTCTTTCGAAATGGTCAGCCTGCGGGTCGGCAGGTCCGGTAGTCATGGCATTTTCAACGCCAAGGCAACCCGAAAGGAATACCCCTTCAGAGAGCTTCATTTCCAGATCGATTTGGCGTGAATAGTAGTCGCGAGGATTGCCGATCCATTCCCTCTCGATAACGGGCGGATTGCCAAACGCCCGCAGGATTTCGGTGCGGGAGGTTTTTCCTGCGGCAGCACCGCGATGTCGAAAATAGAGCGACCAAAAGCGAAGCTTGCCAGAAGCAATGGTTTTTCGTTCTGTCATATCTTTACCAGAAAACTATCCCATCTTACGCAAATAAAGGCACGCCACATTTTCAATGCGCCGCTTCCCAATTCGGCCCGATGCCGACTTCGGCCACCAAAGGTACAGACAGTTTCGCCACCTGCGTCATCAGGCGCGGCAGTTCGAGACGAACTTGCATCAATTCTGCATCCGGCACTTCCAGAATCAGTTCGTCGTGCACTTGCAGGATCAGTTTGCTGGCCAGCTTTTCGCGTTCCAGCCAGGCTTGTACGGCAATCATCGCCAGCTTGATCAGGTCGGCCGCGGTGCCCTGCATTGGCGCATTGATGGCGGCACGTTCAGCCCCTTGGCGCCGCCCCTGCTGGCTGGCGCGGATATCGGGGAACCACAGGCGACGACCAAAAGCGGTTTCGACATAGCCCTTTAGACGCGCTGTTTCGCGTGCTGCCTCCATGTAATGCGCCACACCGGGATAGCGGGTGAAATAGCGCTCGATGTAGTTTTGTGCGGCGCTGCGCTCCAGCCCCAATTGGCGGGCGAGGCCGAAGGCACTCATGCCGTAGATGAGGCCGAAGTTGATGGTTTTGGCGACGCGCCGCTGGTCGGGGCCGACTTCCAAGGGCGTGACGCCAAAGATCTCGGCAGCGGTGGCCCGGTGTACGTCTTCACCCTGCTTGAAGGCTTCGAGCAAGCGCTTGTCTTCCGACAGATGCGCCATGATGCGCAACTCGATCTGCGAATAGTCGGCAGAAACGAGACTGCAGGCTTCCGGCGCAATAAAGGCGGTGCGGATGCGCCGCCCCTCTTCGCTGCGTACCGGAATGTTCTGCAAATTGGGGTCACTGGAAGCCAAGCGCCCTGTCACTACAGTGGCTTGCGAAAAGTGAGTATGCACTCTGCCGGTCACCGGATTGACCATGCGCGGCAATTTGTCGGTGTAGGTGCCTTTGAGTTTGGAGAGACTGCGGTGTTCGAGCAAAAGCTTGGGGAGAGGGTAATCGAGCGCCAGTTCGGAAAGCACTTCTTCATCGGTCGACGGGGTGCCGCCCGGCGTTTTTTTCTTGACCGGCAAGCCTTGTTTCTCGAACAGGATTTCCGCCAGTTGTTTGGGTGATGCCAGATTGAAGGGCTGACCGGCCAGTTCGTGCGCCCGCGTTTCCAGCGCCATGATTTTCTGGCCGAGTTCGTGACTTTGCCTACCGAGCGCGACGCTGTCGATCAACACACCGTTGCGTTCCATCTGCCAGATGATCTGGCGGGCTGGAAGTTCCAGTTCTTCGTAAATACGCTTCAACCCGGCCTCGCCGGCAAAGCGCGGATAAAGGGCTTGATGCACGCGCAGGGTCACATCAGCATCTTCGGCAGCGTAGGTGGCGGCACGTTCGAGATCGACCTGATCGAAGCCGATCTGGTTGGCACCTTTGCCGCAAACCTCGGTATAGGGAATGGTTTTGAGATTGAGGTGGCGGGTGCACAGCTGTTCAAGATCATGCCCCTTGTCCGATTCCAGCACGTAGGATTCGAGCATGGTGTCGTGCGCAACCCCTGCCAGCGCAATGCAATGATTGGCGAAGATGTGCTGGTCGTACTTGGCGTTTTGCAACACCTTCCGATGCCGTTCCGATTCCAGCCAGGGCTTGAGCCGGGTAAGCACTTGCTCACGCGACAATTGCTCTGCCACGCCGGGGCCGCTGTGGGCAAGCGGGATATAGCAGGCTTCGCCGACCGTCACGCAGAGCGAAATACCGACAATGCGGGCGCCAATAGCATCGAGGCTGGTGGTTTCGGTATCGAGCGCGGTCAATTCGGCGGCTTCGATCTTGGCCAGCCAGGCATCGAACTGCAGCCAAGTCAGCACCGTTTCGTATTGAGGGGTAATAGGAGAAGGCGTGTGCACTGGGGCTGATGGGGTTTGCTCCTCACTCCTCACCCCTTTCTCCTCACCAATTTCCTTTAGCCAGCTTTTGAAGCCGAAGCGCTCGATCAAGCCGCGTAGTGTTTCGCTATCGGGTGTTTGCGGCAGCAGCGTGGTCGGCGCCGGCAGGTCAGGCACATCACATTTCACCGTCACCAGCTGGCGGCCCAGCGGCAGAAAGTCGAGATGTGCGCGCAGATTGTCGCCCACCACACCGCCGATTTCGCTGGCGTGAGCGATCACTTCATCCAGCGTACCGTAATGGGTCAGCCACTTCACCGCCGTTTTGGGGCCACACTTGCTCACACCCGGCACGTTATCGATGGCATCGCCCACCAGCGCCAGATAATCGACCATGCGCTCTGGCGGCACGCCAAATTTGGCGGTCACCCCCGCCACATCAAGCACCTCGTTGCTCATGCTGTTGTACCAGCGCACCTGGTCGCTCACCAATTGGGTCAAGTCCTTGTCACCGGTTGAAATCACGGTGGTCAGACCAGCAGCAGTGGCCTGCGTCGTCAGCGTACCGATCACATCGTCCGCCTCAACCCCTTCGATCATAATGAGCGGCCAGCCCGTAGCGCGAATGGCAGCGTGCAGCGGTTCGACCTGCCCCGCCAGATCTTCCGGCATGTGGGGTCGATTGGCCTTGTATTCCGGATACCAGTCTTCGCGGAAAGTTTTGCCACGCGCATCGAAAACAACCGCCCGGTAGTCCGCCTTGTACTCGGATTCCAGCCGGCGTAGCATGCTCAGGACGCCATAAATGGCGCCAGTCGGCTCACCGGCGCGATTACGCAAATCCGGCAGAGCGTGAAAAGCGCGATAGAGGTAGGACGAACCGTCGACCAGCAAGAGCATAGGAAGTTATGAACAAGAATAAATTGATCAGCAACGAAAACCCGGAAATACCAGGCAACGGCCATTCGACCACGGAAGCCTGGCGCATCTTCGGCATTATGTCAGAGTTTGTCGAAGCCACCGAACGCCTGGCCACCATCCGGCCGGCCGTCACCATGTTCGGCAGTGCGCGCGCCAAGCCGGGTTCCCCCTGCTACGATCTGGCCGAAAATATTGCCCGCCGGCTTTCCGATGCCGGCTTTTCCGTCATTTCAGGCGGTGGCCCCGGCGTCATGGAGGCGGCCAACAAAGGTGCCTATCATGGCAAATCGCCTTCGGTCGGCCTCAACATCCAACTGCCGCATGAGCAGGCCGCCAATCCTTTTCAGGATATTTCGCAGACCTTTCGCCATTTTTTCGCCCGCAAGTACATGTTCGTGCGTTTTGCCAGCGCCTATGTGGTCATGCCCGGCGGCTACGGTACGCTTGACGAACTAATGGAAGCGCTGACCCTCATCCAGACCGGCAAGTCCCGCCAGATTCCGCTCATACTGGTCGGCACGGATTTCTGGAAAGGCTTGATCGACTGGTTCAAGGAGCGCCTGATTGCGGAAAAAATGATCGATCCGTCTGACCTCGACCTCATCCAGCTCATCGACGAGCCGGACGAAATCGTTGCCGCCATTTTCCGGCATTACCAGACCCGCAGCTTCTCGCCGCTGCCGTCCGAAAAGGAAATGATGCTGAATTTGTAAGACCAACCGTCATCACCAAATTGACCGATTTTGGGGTTTGCATCTATGCAAAACGCACTGTTGAAGGAAAAAGCGAAATGTTTCTGACCCTTTTCCGCAGTTGTCTACATTACGTAGGACTTATACCAAGTTCGATAGTAACCTCTGCCAGATAGGAGCAATATGAAAAAACAAATGATTTCCTGGGGAATGGCATCTCTCCTCACACTTTCAGGTTGCGCAGGTCAATATGTCCTTCCAGAAGGATCGCCACAAGCAACGCTCCACATTGTTACCAAACATCCATTTCCATGGATCTCTGGGTGGAGGTACTACTCCGATAGCGAATGTACAGATTCGTCATCGGTGATATTGGGCGCATTTAGTGGCCTTTATGAAGGCGAAAAGCGGGTTCAGATTCGTGCAGGCACCAAGGGGTATCTCGTTGTGCGAGTTAGGACTATTGGCCCTACGGTAGTATTACCTTCTGGTAGCATTACCACAAAAACCGGCGAGTATTGTGGAGTCCAATTTGAAATATCACCGGTTCCTGGCCGAACATATCGTGCTGAACAAAAACACTCAGAACTTGGGCATAACTGTGGTGTTACGATTATTAACGAAGACACAGGAGCAATTTCTATTGACGCTAAACCTATCGCAATACCAATTAATTGCAGGTTGAAATAGCGCTTCATTATGTCTGAGCTGCCATAGTGCCATAGGAGTGCCATAGGGGTCGGAGTGCCATAGGGGTCAGAGTGCCATAGAGTGCCATAGGAGTGCCATAGGGGTCAGAGCCAATTAGCCTTTTGAACTAGACAAGGGCTTGTTCCTCACAAATCCGATTCGCTGCGTTTTCGTCGGCTTGAAAAATATTGAGCAGCCCTTTGTTTGCAGGGGACTCGATAGCACCCCCGACACTGCGCTAGAATGTATTCAATACTTTAAGGATGATTGCCATGCGCCGTCTGCTCCCCCTTCTGTTCATTGCCGCCTTGCCCGTCTGGGCGCAAGACAAACCGGCCAATCTACAGCCGCTACCCGCCATTCCGCCACCGCCGCCCGAAATGAGTTCCTGGGACAATCACCTTGAGCCGCAGGTCACCATCAAGAAATCGGACAAGGAAGAGCGCGCGGAATACCGCGTCAATGGCCAGTTGTACATGATCAAGGTGACACCTGTCGGTGGCCCCACCTATTACCTGGTTGACCAGCAGGGCAACGGCAGTTTCAGCCGGGTCGAAACCATTACGCCCAACGTGCGGCCGCCCATGTGGGTGATTTACCGATTCTGATGCAAGGCTCCCTCGGCTTCCCGCTTGCCCCGAAGCCATTTGACGGCAATAGCCGCAGAGTCGAAGCGGGAGCGGCTTTTAACTGGCTGCGTCAGGGCTGGGCGCTGTTTCTCGCCCGGCCGCTGCTCTGGCTCGCCGCCACAATTGCCGTTCTGCTTTTCGCCATCGCTTGCCTGTTGCTGCCGCAGCCCGGTTGGGCGCTATTTTTTCTGCTTCTTCCCGCCCTGATGGTCGGCACGCTACTCTTTTGCCGCGAATTGGCCGAGGGCAGGAAGGCTGGCCTGGCAGATTACCTGGCCGGTTTTCGTATCCGCGCTGGCGGACTGGCGCTCATTGGCCTGCTGCTGGCGCTCTTTCTGCTGGCGGCCTGGTGGTGTGGCCGGGCACTGGTTGGCGATGCGGCGGCAGGCTTATCGGCACGCCTGTTTTCCGCGCTGGCCACCCTGCTATTGGCTCTGCCCGTATGGCTGGCGGCGGCCTTTGCGCCAGCGCTGTATTTTCTCAACGACATGCCGCCGCTGGAAGCTATGAAAGCCAGTTTTAACGCCTGTGCGCAAAACTGGCTGGCGCTCCTGGTTTTTTCGGTGCTGTTTTTGCTGCTGGCGCTGGTGACTACCTTTTCGGCCGGACTCGGCTTTTTCCTCCTCATCCCGGTGATGAGCGGGGCGCACTACGCGGCCTATCGCGACTTTTTTCCTGGAACATGAAAGCAAACTCATTACCCGCCATCTCCGGCTTGAACTGGTTGCAGGGTGGCTATGCCATCTACCGCCGTAATCCTGCCTTTCTGGTACTAATCTGCATGACCTACTGGGCGCTGGTCATTCTGATCAACCTGGTTCCCTTGCTTGGCCCGATTGCGGCTTCCATCGTAATGCCTGCGCTTTCAGTTAGCGTCATGAATGCCTGCCGTGATCTGGATGATGGCCGTCCTCCCCTGCCCGGCGTGATTTTTTCGGGATTTCGTGAAGGCCGTAAAACACTTTTCCTGCTCGGCGGCCTTTATCTGGCGCTTTCACTCGGCATCGTCCTCTTTTCCGCCCTGCTCGATGGTGGCGCCATGTTGCGCTTTCTGCTGACGGCAAAGACGCCGGAGGCAACAGCATCAGACCCATTCCTGTCGGCGCTGACGCCGCTGGTGATTCTTGGCCTGTTTACGCCGGTATTCATGGCCTATTGGTACGCGCCCATACTGGCCGCCTGGTATCGCCTGCCGATTTTCAAAGCACTCTTTTTCAGCTTCATCGCCTGCTGGCGCAATTGGAGCGCCTTTCTGGTCTATGGGCTGGTGTTGGTGGTACTGCTGCTGTTTGTACCCGCAGTGGTGTTGACCCTTGTCATTTTAATCCTGCCGTCACTGCAGGGCTTAGCCACCGCCTTTCTCGTATTCCCGGTGTTGCTCATTGCGATGCCCATTGTTTTTGCCAGCTTTTACGTCAGCTACCGCGACGTTTTCGGTGTTTCGGAACTGGCCTGATGGAAAGTACATGTCGCGCCATCGGTGTTTTCGGCGGAACGTTCGACCCCGTCCATTTTGGCCACCTGCGTCTGGCCGAGGACGCGCGGCAGCAACTCGGCCTGAGTGAAGTTCTCTGGGTTCCAGCCGGCCAGCCCTGGCATCGCGATCAACCCGAAGTCAGCCCGGCACAGCGGCTGGCGATGGTTGGTCTGGCACTGGCGGATAATCCTGCTTTCCGGCTTGACCCCAGCGAAGTTGAATCAAACCAGCCCAGCTACACCGTGCTGACACTGGAACGTTTGCGCAAGCAACTCGGCAAAACGCAACCCCTCGTTCTGCTGCTCGGCGCGGATGCCTTTGCCGGTTTGACGACCTGGCATCGCTGGCAGGCGTTGTTCGGCATGGCACATATTGCCATTGCCCATCGTCCCGGCTTTGCCATCGATCCGGCGGGCTTGCCTGAAGGTCTGGCGGCAGAATACCGGCAGCGCCTGGTTGAAGATGCAACACCCCTGAACACCGCGCCAGCCGGCCATATTGCCGGTTTTTGCATGACCCAGCTCGACATTTCCGCCACCCGTATTCGTGCCCTTCTAGCGTCCGGGCAAAGCCCGCGCTATTTGCTGCCGGATGCGGTTATCGCCTATATTCAACACCACCAACTTTACCGAAAGCTCTGATGAACCTCAGTAAATTGCAAACCACCGTGGTTTCCGCCCTTGAAGACATGAAGGGCAAGGAAATCGAAGTCCTGAATACCGCCAAGCTGACGCCGCTCTTCGAGCGCATGATTATTGTCAGCGGTACTTCCAGCCGCCACGTCAAATCGCTGGCGCAGAGCGTTCAGGAAAAGGTGCGCGAGGCGGGTGGCAGCGTCAATTCGGTTGAAGGCGAAGATAACGGCGAGTGGGTGCTGGTCGATCTCGGCGACATCATCGTGCACGTCATGCAACCGATGGTGCGCACCTATTACAACCTGGAAGAACTCTGGCAAACCACGCCTTCGGGTCGGCGCAAGGCAGCAGAAAAACTGCAGTCCGAAACCAACGAAGCGTGAAACTTCTGGTACTTGCGGTGGGTCATCGCCAGCCCGAATGGGTGAGCACCGGTTGTGCCGAGTACCAGAAACGCATGCCGCGTGAACTGCCAGTCAGCATCGTGCCGATCAAGCCGGAAACGCGTGGCTCGAAAAGCCGCGAACAATTGTTGGCGGCAGAAGCCGGCCGCATCCGGGAAGCTCTGCCAGCCTCTTGCCGGCTGGTGGTACTCGACGAGCGCGGCGACGATCTGACGACTCTGCAACTTTCTCGCCGACTCGAACAATGGATGCAGGACGGGCGCGATACGGCATTGCTGATTGGCGGCGCAGACGGTATCGACGATAGTCTGAAGCAGGCGGCAGACCAGTCGCTACGCCTTTCCAGCCTGACCTTGCCGCACGGCATGGCGCGACTGGTGTTGTGCGAGCAACTCTATCGCGCAAGCAGCGTGCTGAAAAACCACCCTTACCATCGGGAAGGATAATTGATGCGCATTTATCTTGCCTCGCGCAGCCCGCGCCGACGGGAATTGTTGACACAAATCGGCGTTCGCTTCGATTCCCTGCTCTTTCGCGACGGCGCCCGCATGGATCCGGAAGTCGACGAAACGCCCCAGCCCGGTGAAGCGGCCGATGCTTATGTCGAGCGTCTCGCGCGCGCCAAGGCCGAACATGGCGGCCGACTTGTCCTTCTGCGCCATTTGATACAGCAACCCGTGTTGGCTGCAGATACCAGCATCGAACTCGACGGCGAGATTATCGGCAAACCGGATAACGACGAACACGCCAGCGCCATCCTGCAGCGTCTTTCCGGCCGGGCGCACTTCGTCCTGACGGGCGTTGCCGTGCATTTCGGCGACAGGACGGAATATGTGCTGTCAAAAAGCGAGGTGGTTTTCCGCACCCTGGAGGCGGAAGAAATTCGCCGCTATGTGTTGAGCGGCGAACATTGCGACAAGGCCGGCGCCTACGGTATTCAGGGGCACGCCGCCCTTTTTGTCGAGCATCTGGCCGGCGACTACAACGGCGTGATGGGTCTGCCGCTGTGCAAAACCGGCGAACTGCTCAAACGATTTGGTCACAAGGTGTTGTAAACAACTCCCTCCCCTTGAAGGGGAGGGATGTTTGTAGTTATCGATGTGTCTGCCAGAATGCAGACAAAACCACAAAACTCAGCGCCAGACCTTTTTGCAGTTCAAAATTTCCGCGTCGCTCATCACCGGCTTGATCTGGCAGGAACGCTGGCGTTCAGCCCTCAAGCGTTTCTGCTCTTCAATCCAGGCCTGTCTTTTTTCTTCGTCGCGGCGCTTGGCTGCCTCGGTATCCTGCTTGGCCTTCTCGATAGCAGCGGCTTCGTCCTTGCGCTTTTGCTCGACATCCTGTTCGGCCTTTTGCTTTTCTGCGTCTTTTTTTGCTGCTTCCGACATTTTGGCTCGCGCATCGCTAGCAGCACGTTCAGCCGCCATATTTTTTTCGTAAGCGGCATCATCGGCAGCCTTGGCCGGGGCTTGCAGTTTGGCGAGTGGCTTGGCCTTTTCGTCGGCAGCCTGGCTGGCGGGCAGGGTGGCTATGAGTGCGGCGGCAAGGGCAAGGCTTATCCATGCAGGGTTTTGTTTCATTCCAATATCCTCAGGCGGTTCGTAGCGCACAAATCTGACACAAAGAGACAATAAGGGCAAGAGGAAAGAGGCGAAAGCCGGATTTCAGTCTGTCATTTCCGCCACGTTTGGCAGCCAGCGTTCGAGGACATGATTGAGAAAACGGCGCCCGCGTCGGGTCGGTTCAATATGTTGATCATTCATGACCAGCCAGCCTTCGCTAACTGCCTGCTGCAATGCCGGCTCGACCACAGCCAGCGGCAAACCGGTACGCGCCGCAAACAGGCTGCGCGGGAAACCCTGATTGAGGCGCAGGGTGTTCATCATGAACTCAAGCGGCAACTCGGCTTTTTCAACCTCATTTTCCTCTTGTATCGCCTGCCCGATGACGGCCTTTTGCAGATAGTCCTCAGGTTGCGGCCATCGAACCTGCCGGAAAATGCGCCCCTCCAGACTGAATTTGCTATGCGCCCCGGCACCAATGCCCAGATAATCGCCAAACTGCCAGTAATTGAGATTGTGCTGGCACTGCTGACCCGGCCGGGCAAAGGCAGAAGTTTCGTAATGTTCAAAACCGGCCTTGGCCAGCCGGGACTCAATGGCCTCCTGCATGTCGGCGCTCAGATCATCCTCCGGCATGTCCTGCGGCGGACAAGCGCCGAAGCGGGTTTCAGGTTCCAGGGTCAACTGGTAGCAGGAAAGGTGTGTCGGGGCAAAGGAGAGTGCCGTTTCCACGTCAGCAAGTGCCAACTCCTGCGTTTGCCCCGGCAGGCCATACATCAGGTCGAGATTGAAACGCTTGAAATGGCGGCCGGCAAGTTCGGCGGCCCGGCACGCTTCTTCCGGCGTATGGATGCGCTCCAGAATTTTGAGATGAGTGGCGTTAAAACTCTGGATGCCGAGCGAAAGCCGGTTGATGCCGACGGAACGCAAGGCGGCAAAATTGGCAGCTGCGAGGGTTCCGGGGTTGGCTTCCATCGTGATTTCAGCGCCTTCCTGCCAGGGCAGGCGGGCGTGGATGGCTTCCAGCAGCCGGCCAATGGCGGCCGGCGAGAAAAGGCTGGGCGTACCACCGCCCAGAAAAAGGCTGATCGGTTTTCTTCCCGACAGATACGGCAGGGCGGATTCAAGATCAGCCAGCAAAGCCTGAATATAAGCCCCTTCCGGCATTTTTCCCGGCATCGGGTGCGAGTTGAAATCGCAATAGGGACACTTGCGCACACACCAAGGGAAATGAAGGTACAACGCCAGCGGCGGCAATTCCAGCAAGTTTGGTGGCATTAACGGAGTTGACGGAGCTTTTCGACCAGCTTGGCCATGGCCTGGCCACGATGCGAGCGGCGATTTTTTTCGTCCGCTTCGATTTCGGCCACAGTCAGGCCCAGTTCCGGGATGAGAACGAGAGGATCGTAACCGAAACCCCCGCTGCCGCGCGCTTCGGAAATCACTTGGCCGTGCCACTCGCCCTCGGCGATGATGGGTTGCGGATCGTCGGCATGGCGCACAAAGACGAGCAGGGCGACGTAGTGGGCGCGCCGGTCAGTCTGGTTGGCCAGTTCCGCCAACAGGCGGGCGTTGTTGCGCTCATCCGATTTCGGTTCGCCGGCATAGCGGGCCGAATGAACGCCAGGCTCGCCGCCCAGCGCGCTGACGCACAAGCCGGAATCATCGGCCAGTGCAGGCAGGCCGGTGAGCTTTGCGGCGTGGCGCGCCTTGGCCAGCGCATTTTCGACAAAGGTGCAGTGCGGTTCCTCGGCCTCCGGCACACCCAGCGCACCCTGCGGCACCAACTCGAAACCGAGCGGCTCCAGCATAGCAGAAAGTTCGCCCAGTTTTTTGGCGTTGTTGGACGCTAGAACCAGCCTCATGGCGACTGACGCGCCACTTTCTGCGCCACCATCAGTTGGCGCAGCCCCTTGTTGGCCAGATCGAGCAGGGTGTTCATCTGTTCGCGGCTGAACGGTTCGCCCTCGGCGGTGCCCTGGACTTCGACCAGACCGCCGGAACCAGTCATCACCACATTCATGTCGGTGTCGCAGTCCGAATCTTCCGGATAGTCGAGATCGAGTACTGGTTGACCTTGATAAATGCCGACCGAAACGGCAGCCACCTGCTCGCGCACCGGATTGGCAGCCAGTTTGCCTTCGGCCACCAAACGGTCGCAGGCATCCATGAGCGCTATCCAGGCGCCGGTAATGGCGGCACAACGCGTGCCACCATCGGCCTGCAGCACGTCGCAATCGAGCGTAATCTGACGCTCACCGAGCGCTTCCAGGTTAATCACGGCACGCAGCGAACGGCCAATCAGGCGCTGGATTTCCTGCGTGCGGCCGCTCTGTTTGCCTTTGGCCGCCTCGCGCGCCGTGCGGGTGTGGGTTGAACGCGGCAGCATGCCGTATTCGGCGGTGACCCAGCCTTTTCCCTTGCCACGTAAAAAGGGCGGCACGTGTTCTTCGACGCTGGCTGTGCATAGCACTTTGGTGTCGCCCATGCTGATCAACACCGAACCTTCGGCGTGACGGGTGGCATGGCGGGTAATCTCAAGCGGCCGTAACTGGTCGGCCTGACGCTGGCTGGGGCGCATGACACTCACTTTTTGGAATTGTATTTTTCAATGGTGGAACGGATTTCGCCGATCGCTTTTTCGATCTCTTCTTCGGTCATTTCGGCCTTGTAGCCGGGCTGACGGCCGAATTCTTCGAGCTTGGTGGTAACTTCGCCCGGCGACATGGTTTGCGTCGAAATGGCGCTGTCGCCCAGGCCTTCCTGATAGCTTTGCTCCCAGCACACGGCCACGGCCGAGACATTGTCGCCCTTTGGCCCGCCGCGCTTCTCCGCATCCTTGATGACTTGCGGTATCGCCTGCATCAGATTGGCGCCCTTGAGGACGACCGCCAGCTCCTCGCCCGGCATGACGCCCCACAGGCCGTCGCTGCACATCAGGATAATGTCGCCGCGCTCAAGCGGCGTTTTGCGTGAAAAATCGATTTCAGGCGCGACATCGCCGCCCAGACAGCTGTAAATCTTGTTGCGATCCGGATGGGTGGCCGCTTGCGCCTCGGAAATCACGCCTTCTTCCATCAGCAGGCGAATGCGCGAATGGTCGCGCGTCTGGGCGGCAACTTTGCCGCCGCGCATCAGGAAAAGGCGGGAATCGCCCGTATGCGCCCAATAGGCGATGCTGTCCTGGATCAGACAGGCAACACAGGTGGTACGCGGCGAGTCGTCGAGTTTGTGGGCAAAAGAGTAATCGAGAATGGCGTAATGGGCATTGCTCATGCCGCGCTGCAAAAAGCGGAAGGGATCGATAATGTCGGGCTTGGCTTCGCGCTGAAATGATTCAGTCAGGGTCTGCGCCGCAATTTGCGCGGCAATTTCGCCAAAGTGGTGCCCACCCATGCCATCGGCCACCACCATGAGCAAAGCCTCGCGTGAATAACAGTAGGCAATCCGGTCTTCGTTATTGGAGCGTCCGCCTTGCAGGCTGCCCTGGAATATAGTGAATTTCATTGGTTTCTTAGTTTATCGACGAGGCGGTTGATCCAAGTGGTGGGAACTTCCTTTTTAACGACTGGCACGTTGTCGGCTACGGCAGTGACCAGAGTTTTTTGCAGGGCGAGAACACTTTGCGGCCGGTAAAGGTGATTGAGGCTCAGGCACCAGTCGATAATTTCGAGCAGGTGGTCGGAATATTGCCCTTCCCAGCGCACCATGGCCGGCGTCAGTTCGTCCTTTTCCATGCGCCCGTCGGCCGCCTGCGGCGCCGAGCCAGCAAGACAGGCGTACATGGTGGCACCGACACTGTAAATATCGCTCCACGGCCCGAGATCACGGCGTGGGCCGTAATGTTCCGGCGAGGCGAAGCCCGGCGTATACATGGGTTTGAGGATGGGCTGCTCGTTCATCAGGGTTTGCCGGGCGGCACCAAAGTCGATCAGCACCGGCGTGTTGTCGGTGCGCAGATATATATTGGAAGGTTTCAGGTCGAGATGTAGCAGCTTGCAGGAGTGCACTTCGCGCAGACCGTTCAAGAGGCGGGTGAAAACGCCCCGGATGAAGCGTTCCGAAATATGTCCCTTGTGCTTGACGATGAATTCTTGCAGGGTGCGGCCATGCTCATACTCCATGACCATATAAACCGTATCGTTGGAACGGAAAAAATTGAGCACCCGGATCACATTGGGATGAGAAAGCTTGGCCAGCGCCCGGCCTTCCTCGAAAAAACATTTCATGCCGTAGCGAAAGGCCCCCAGATGTTCGGGCGCGACAACCGGGTGGGTTTGCCCTTCACCGCGTAAAGCCAGGCTATTGGGCAGATATTCCTTGATGGCGACCTCGACGTTGGCGGCATCGCGCGCCACGTAAACAATGGAAAAACCGCCGAGCGAAAGCTGCCGCTCGATGGTGTATTCCTCGAGACGATAACCGTTTGGCAAAGCATGGTTTGCTTGTTGAGCCATCGTTGGGCAAGTATGATCCGTTCTTTAGACTATTTTCGGGTGTTGTCCCCCGCCTGTAAAGCTGAATCTGACTATCATGATCCAAAGTATGACTGGCTATGCGGCCAAAACACGTGACATAGGTTGCGGTGCCCTGCAAATCGAGCTGCGCGGTGTTAATTCGCGTTTTCTGGATTTGCACTTTCGCATTCACGACGACCTGCGCGCGCTGGAAACACCGCTGCGCGAACTGCTGACCAAACGCATTGCGCGCGGCAAAGTCGAGTGTCGGCTGTTCTTTAATGTGGCGGCTGGCAAGCGCGAGCAAGATGGCCTGATGCCCGAAAAGCTGCATCAACTCCGGGTATTGCAGGCAAAGGTGCATGAAAGCCTGCCGGATGCCGCGCCCTTGTCGGTGGCGCAGGTGCTGCAGTGGCCGGGAATTTTCGGCGACGACACCATTGATCTGGAAGCGATCTCGGCGCCCGCACTCGAAATGGCAGCTGAAGCCCTGGCCGATTTCACCGCCAGCCGGGCGCGCGAGGGCGAAAAACTCTCAGCCATCATTCTGCAAAACGTGACACGCATTCGCGCCGTCGTCACCGAAGTCGCCCCCCTCATTCCGCAGGCGCAGGCCACCTTTGCCGAAAAATTGCGGCAGCGCCTGCTTGAAGCCATCAACACCGCTGACGATGAGCGCATTCGTCAGGAAGTCGCCGTTTTCGCCAATCGCATCGACGTTGCCGAAGAACTCGCACGCCTCAATACTCACCTCGACGAAGTCGAACGCGTCCTCAAACACGGCGGCGCTGCCGGCAAACGGCTGGACTTCCTCATGCAGGAACTCAACCGCGAAGCCAATACCCTCGGCTCCAAGTCGGCCGTCACTGCCGTTTCGCAGGCCTCGATGGAATTGAAACTGCTGATCGAGCAAATGCGCGAGCAGATCCAGAATTTGGAGTGAAGCAACACATTCTTGCCTGCCCTTGCGGCAGCGGCCATGCCTATTCACGCTGTTGCGCGCCGCTGCATCAGGGTCAGGACGCTGCAACGGCCGAGACGCTCATGCGCTCGCGCTACTGCGCCTACGCCCTCGAACTTGAGCCTTATTTGCTGGCAAGCTGGCACCCTGACACGCGCCCGCCGCAACTCGATCTCAAGAAAGAAGCGGGAACAAAATGGATCGGGCTGGAAATCAAAGACCACACCATGACCGGACCTGACAGTGCGACGGTTGAATTTGTGGCGCGTTATCGCATTGGCGGCCGCGCCCATCGCTTGCATGAAGTCAGCCGTTTTGTGCGGGAGTGCGGGCGCTGGGTCTACGTCGATGGTCAGTTTCGGCAAGAGGATGGCACTTGACACTCTCATCGACCCGCCTACAATCGGTCGCATGGTAGTTTCCCGACAAATCCCTTGCGGGATTTGCCCTGTCGCACATGCCGCGCGACAGAAGCTTATGCTTGAGATTGCGGCGTTCGCGTGTTCATTCAAGGGGTTCTCATGAAAAAATGGCTAGGTTTGCTGTCCTTTTTACTGCTCGCCGCAACACCGGCAATCGCAGATAACTGCTACATGTGCGGCTCGGGAAGTTCGGATGCCTGCAAGAATTACTGCAAGTACAGCGGTTCCGACACCTCCGAAGCGCGCAAGAAATGCCAAGCGGCCGGTTGCAAGATCAGCGGGACTGCGTCCTGCCCGACCGCTGCCAATTACAAGGTTTGCGTTGCCAGCGCCAATACGCGTCTGGGCGAAATGTTGGCGGCTCGCCCAGTCTTCCGGCTGCCCGGCAAGGATAGTTAATGACGCAAGGGGCTTGTGACGCAAGCCCCTTTTTTGAGGATTCACGGTGTCAGCTTTGCAATATTCCGCGCCGGCTTTTGAGGCCAAAATCTGCCCGCCGGCCGAACTGGCGGCATGTCTCGCCAAACTGCCACATCCGCTCGTTTTCACCAACGGCTGTTTCGACATTCTGCATCGCGGCCATGTCACCTATCTGGCGCAAGCGGCCGCACTCGGCAAAAGCATGGTGGTGGCACTCAACAGCGATGCTTCGGTCAGGCGTCTGGGCAAGGGCGACGACCGACCGGTCAATCCCCTGGCGGATCGCCTGGCTGTCATGGCAGCGCTCGAATCGGTCGCACTCGTCACCTGGTTTGACGAGGACACCCCGCTGCAACGCATTATCGACTGCCGCCCGGACATTCTGGTCAAAGGTGGCGACTGGCCGGTGGACAAGATTGTCGGTTGCGCCGAAGTCAAAAGCTGGGGTGGTACGGTGCATTCCATCCCGTTCCTGCACGAGAAGTCGACCACAGCCTTGCTGCAGAAAATTCGGTTGCTCTGAATTCCGATGAAAATCCTGATTGTTGAAGATGACGCTGATATTTCCGCCAATCTTTACGACTATCTGGCGGCGCGCGGCCACAGTGTCGATGCCGCACCCAATGGCTTGGTCGGCCTGCATTTGGCCACCAGCCAGACTTTCGACGCCATTGTGCTCGATCTAGGTCTGCCGGGCATCGATGGATTGACCCTGACACAACGTTTGCGGCGCGATGCCCAGCTTGCCACGCCGATTCTGATGCTGACAGCACGCGATACTCTGGAAGACAAGCTGGTCGGATTTGACGCTGGCGCCGACGATTATTTGGTCAAGCCCTTTGCGCTGAGGGAAGTGGAAGCCCGCTTGCTGGCATTGGTCAAGCGCGCCCAGGGCAGGGTGGTCAATTCCCGCCTGCGTCTGGGACAACTCGAGTACGACCCCGACAGCGGCACGTTAACCTGGTGCGAAACAGCATTGGCGCTGCCGCCGAAAGCCTTGCAGTTACTGTTGGCAATGCTGAGTCAGCCGGGGCGACTGTTCAGCCGTGCCGAACTTGAAACACTGGTGTGGGGCGAAGAACAGGAAACGAGCGATGCCTTGCGCACCCAGCTTTCACAACTGCGCCGAGCGCTGACGCTGGCCGATGGGCGCTGTCCACTGGTGACAGTGCATGGTCGTGGTTACAAACTGGTCGATCCCGATGCCTGATGCCCTGAGTCACCGCCGTAGTTTGCGTAAGCGCCTGATGTGGGCGTTTACCATACTGACCGCCTGCGCCCTGGTTATTCAGGCCACGGCGCTGTATCTGGTAAACGAGGAACAGGAGGAGGACCTGATCGACGAAGTGGTCAGTACGGCACTGGACAATATCATCGCCCGCCCGATCGATCAGGCGCACGTAATACTCGGTCAGCATCTTTCGCTCTACCATGCCCCAATTGGCACCTTGCCCTCCGAGCTGCCGGAGCCACTGGCCAAATTGCCAATTGGAAAACACGAATGGTTTGCCAAGGGAACCGAATTTCATGTCGGCATCCGCGATCACAACGGCGAGCGCTTTTATCTGCTCTACGACGCAACCGATCATGAGGAGCGGCTGGCTTGGCTGCTATGGGCTCTGATTGCAGGCGTCGGGATCATTTCTCTGCTTTCGCTCTGGCTGGGACACTGGATTTCGAAGGTGTTAATGCGTCAACTGGAACAACTCGCGGCTAACCTGGCAGCAGATGACCAAAAGTTACTGGCGCAACCCGAGCAGGATCGCGAGGTGGCGCTGCTGGCCAAGGCACTCGATGATTACCGGACACGCAACACGGCGCTGATTGCCCGTGAGCGCGAATTCTCCGCCAATGTCAGCCATGAACTGCGCACACCCTTGACCCGTATCCGCACCGGGGCTGAACTTCTGGTAGCCGGCATCAATGATGGCAGTCGGGCGCAACGCATCGTCCTTGCTGTCGACGAAATGGAGCGCCGCCTCAAGGGCCTGTTGTTTCTAGCGCGCGGTTCCGTGCGGCCGGAGTTTCAGTCGCTGCCTCTGCGCGACTTGGTGGATAACTTGGCCGAACACTATCGCGAAGATTGCGAATCTCGTGGTGTCGCACTGGAAAACAAAATTTCGCCCGAGGTGAAGCTAGAAACAGATCCAGCGCTGCTTTCCCTCCTGGTCGATAATTTACTGCGCAACGCCGTAAAATTTACCGATTCCGGCTCAATCAGTATCGCTTTTGAGGACGGTTGCCTCATCGTGCGCGATACCGGTATCGGCATACCCGAAGGCCTGCAAAAACAGGTATTCGAGCGCCATTTCCGGGGCGACGGTACGCAGGATGGCGCTGGGCTGGGGCTGGATATCGTCCGTGAAATTTCGGAACGCTGCGGCTGGCGCTGCGAACTTTCGAGCAATTCTGGGCAGGGCACAGAAGTGCGAGTGCATCTCTCTTCCTGAACGGCACCACAAAACCCTCACAATTTGGCTGCAATTTCATCACGGCGACATTGATAGCCTGCGTGGAACGTTTTTTCGGTTCCTCGCGCCATGCAAGCCATCAAGCTGCCATTCAGTACTCTGCGCCTGACCGCATTCCGCCCGGAATGGGTCACTTTGTGTCTGGTGCTGTTCTTCCTGCTGTTCTGCAATATGCCATTCTGGGGAAATCTTCTGGCTGCCCAGCCGATGAACGTCGCCAATTTGCCGGGGCTGGTGGCGATTTTCATTTTTCTGTTGGCCACCTTCAACCTGCTGCTGACCCTGCTCGCCTGGCCATTCATATTACGTCCGGTACTGACCTTCATGCTGGTTGCCACGGCGTTTGCCGCCTATTTCATGAACCAGTACGGCGTCATGATCGATGTCAACATGATTCGCAATATTTTGGAAACCGACATTGCGGAAAGCCGCGATCTGCTGACCTTGAAAATGGCCGCCTACGTTTTATTGCTCGGTGTGCTGCCAGTCTGGCTGCTTTGGCGTGTACCGATACGCTGGCGTTCGCCGGGTCGGGAAATTGTCAGTAAGGGTGTGGTCATTTTCCTCTCTCTGAGCATCATGGCACTGGTTGCCCTAGCCTATTTTCAGACTTTCGCCTCGATTGCCCGTAACCACCGCGAACTGAGATTTCTGCTGACCCCCTCCAACTATCTGCAAGCCGCTTCCGGCTATGTGCGGCGTCAAAGCGCAAAACTGCTTGTGGTGGAGCCGATTGGCAGGGACGCCAGACTTGGTGCTGCCTGGCTGCATCGCCCACGCAAGTCGCTCACCGTGATCGTTGTTGGTGAAACAGCGCGGGCCGATCATTTCTCACTCAATGGATACGCGCGCGAGACCAATCCGCAACTTGCCAAAGAGAGCGGACTCATCAGCCTGACCAATGTCCGGTCCTGCGGAACAGAAACAGCGGTTTCACTTCCCTGTATGTTTTCCGGAATGGGGCGCAGTCAGTTCAGTCGCGAGAAGGCAGAGCGGCGTGAAAATCTGCTCGATGTGCTGCAGCATGCCGGGTTAACTGTGCATTGGCGTGACAACCAGTCCGGCTGCAAAGGGGTATGCGATCGCGTACCCAGCGAAAATCTCAAGGATGCGGGCGTACCAGAATTCTGCGGCCCGGAAGGCTGCTTTGACGACATTCTGCTAAGGGGACTGGCCGAACAGCTTACCCATCTGGAACAAAATACGGTACTGGTCTTGCACATGATGGGCAGCCACGGCCCAGCCTATTACAAGCGCTATCCCGGCCGTTTCGAGGTATTCCTGCCGGTATGCCAGACCAGCCAGCTTGATCGCTGCGCGCAACAAGATATCGTCAATGCTTTTGACAACACTTTGCGCTATACCGATTCTGTCCTGGCAAAACTGATTCAGCTTTTACGCCAGCACGACGACCGGGTCGACACGGCCATGCTCTATGTCTCCGATCACGGCGAATCGCTGGGCGAACACAATCTGTACCTGCATGGCACGCCATATCTGATTGCGCCCGATGCGCAAAAGCATGTGCCGATGCTGCTGTGGTTCTCCGACGGTTATCGCAAGAATTTCGGCATCGATACCGCCTGCCTGACGCGCAGTCACGATCAGCGACTATCGCACGACAATCTGTACCATTCGGTACTTGGATTGCTTAATGTCCAAACGCAGCAGTACGACGCCGCGCAAGACCTGTTCAAAAGTTGTCGTAATGCCGGGTAGAAGCGCATGAATAACTTCCTGGCTTCCATCCAGCGGCACTCTTTGCGTTTCTGGTGGTGGCATCTGGTCTTGCCGCTGGGTCTTGGCCTGTTGTTGTGGCAAATTTACCCGGCCACCGGCGTCGACCAGATCATCCAGAACTGGTACTACGATCCGGCTGCGCAGGCTTTCCCTCTGCGTAACGAACCCTGGCTAACCATCGGCATGCATAGCGCGCTCAAGATGCTGGTCATTGCCTTTGGTGTTGCCGTATTCGGCGCCTGGGCAGTCTCATTTTTCGAACCCGCACTTCAACAGGAACGTCGTCGCCTGGGCTGGATCTGGATCAGCATGGCAATCGCCAGCGCGGTGATTTCAACGCTGAAGGGTGCCAGCATCCATCATTGCCCCTGGGATTTGCTCGACTATGGCGGCTACGCACCGCATCTGGCGCTGTTCGAAGCCTTGCCAGCAGGCATCGAACCTGGACGCTGTTTTCCTGGCGGTCACGCCTCGGCGGGCTTTGTGCTGCTGGCGTTCTATTTCGCCTGGCGCGACGACCGGCCAGTTGCGGCGCGCGTTGCCCTCATTGGCGGATTGGCGCTCGGTGCAGTCATGGGCTGGAGCCAGACCATGCGCGGTGCCCATTTTCTGTCGCATACCCTGTGGTCAGCCTGGGTGGTCTGGTTTCTGCTGCTGCTCGGCTATCTGGCCTTTTCGCCGCAACTTTGCACAAAGCATTGTGCCTGCGAAGACGACGCGCAACCCGTTCCGGCTGCTGTTGGCATGTCGAAATAGACCAACCCCTTTTAACCGCGCGCAGAAGCGAAGCTTGTTTTCAACGCATCCAGCGCTTTAATCAGGGCGACTGCATCCTGAAAGCCGGCTAAACGGGCGTTTGTATTTTCCTTGCCGCTGGCGTCGAAAAAGACAATTGCGGGTGGGCCATAGAGGCCGAAGCGGGCCAACAGTTGGCGGTCGTTATCGCTGCCCTCGCCGATTTCGGCCTTGAGCAGCGTGAAGGTCGCCAGCCGGGCACGCACGCCGGCATCCGTGAAGGTTTCACGCTCCATGCGTTTGCAGTCGGTGCACCATTCAGCAGAAAAAACCAGCATCACCGGCTTGTCGGCCTTTTGTAGTCGGCTGTCCAGTTTGGCAAGCGAGGCAACACGCTCGAAGGGCAGGGCGGCAACCGTATTTTCCGGCTGCCCGAACAATCCGGCCAGTGGTTGCCAGGGGTTGCGGCTGCCCGCCAAAGCACCAGCCAACATCGCAGCGCCAGTCAGCAAGAGCAGGATACCTATTCCCTTCGTGAAGCGTTGCCCGTTCTTCGCGGTTGGCGGCAGGCCGTCCAGGGCATGCAGGAAGACGGCGGGAATGATCAAGAGCGCTGCCCAGCCCACCATGACCACAGCCGGCGGCAAGAGCGGTGAAACCAGCCAGAGGGCGACACCGAGCAAAACGACGCCGAAAGCGCGATTGACCGCCTGCATCCAGGCACCGGCGCGTGGCAGCAGCGTTCCGGCCGAAAGCCCGACGGCAATGAGCGGGACGCCCATGCCGAGCGCCAGTGCAAACAGCGCACTGCCACCCAACACGGCATTGCCGGTCTTGCCAATGTAGAGCAGGGCACCGGCCAGCGGCGCGGCGACACAAGGGCCAACGATCAGCGCCGACAGGCTGCCCATGATGAAAACACCTGGGCCACGGCCGTTGGCAAAATGCCCGGCTTCTTCCGACAGCTTGCTTTGCAGGGCAGCAGGCAACTGCAACTGATAGAAACCGAACATCGAAAAAGCCAGGATGACGAAGAGGAAAGCGAAGGCCGAGATTACCCAGGCATTCTGCATCAGCCCGGAAATCAGCGTTCCGGTCAGTCCGGCGATGACGCCAGCGATAGCGTAGGTGACGGCCATACCGAGCACGTACATGATCGACAAGGCCAGCGCCCGGCCATGCGAGGCGCGATGCCCCTGTCCGGCAATGATGCCGGACAAGATGGGGATCATCGGGAAAACGCAGGGAGTCAGTGCCAGGCCGAGGCCAGCCAGGAAAAAGAGGGCAATATTGGCCCAGAAGCCGTTCTTCTTCAGAGCCTGGAAGATGCGGCCGCTTTCGTCCGCTTTGTTGTCGGCCGGAAAGGCTTGCGGCGTTGGCATCGGGCTTGCCAAGCTGGGCGCTGGCAATTCGACACTGAACTGCTGGTGTTGCGCCGGGTAACACATTCTGCCGTCGGCACAGCCCTGCGAGGTGACTTTAAGATTGACCGTCAGCGCGCCCGAGGCGTTGCGTTCAACCGGCAGGCGGATGCTGACCTGATCGTAGTAAACCTCGACCTTGCCGAAATTCTCGTCATCCTTTTCCTTGCCTTGGGGAAAACCCGGCGTGGCGATAACGAGATTGTCGGCAGCAAATTTGAATTTGTCGCGGTAGAGGTAATACCCCTTGGCAATGGTGAAATTGACTTCGATGGTTTGCGCATCGATAGCCTGAACTTTGGCGACGAAGGCTTCCCTGGGATCGAGAAAATCATCGGCAGCCATGGCAAAACGAAATCCGGCCAGCAGCCAGACCAGAATAAGCAGGCGAAACAGCAATCGAGGGCGCATTAGTCTAAGGTGTTGGTTTCGGCAACCAGCCATTCGAGATAGGCAGGCAGGCCTTGGCTGATAGGAATGGCAATAATTTCCGGCACAGTATAGGGGTGATGGGTTTTGATCACCGCTTCCAGTTCGGTATAACGATTAGAAGTGGTCTTGATCAAGAGGGGAATTTCTTCAGCGGCTTCGATGGCGCCGAGCCAAAGGTAGATTGAACGGCACGGCGGCATGATATTGACGCAGGCCGCTAGGCGTTCTTCGACAACGGCCATGGCAATGGTTTCGGCACAAGTGGCGTTGGGGCAGTTGGTGATGACGAGAAGGGGCGTCATTGTTGGCCTCACTTTGGTATGGCATCGCCAGCCCAGTATTGCGCCAAATTCTTGATGCCCCATTTGGCGGCATCTTCACGCCCGGCGATTTTGTCCCGGTGGTTCAGATCAACAATCTCCGGCTTGATATAGGCCTGCGACTTGGACGAGAAAAAGACCTTGACCTTGGGGGTCAGCAGCGATTTGGAGCTCTGTTCGATAACAACGCCAAGCCGACCCGATTCGAGCCGGACAAAAGAACCAATCGGGTAAATGCCCATGCTTTTGACAAAGGCCTGGAAAACCGTCTCGTCAAAGTGGCCTTTCGACCATTCGACCATCTTGCGCAGTGCCTCGGCCGGATCCCAGCCCGCCTTGTAGGGGCGATCCGAGGTGATGGCGTCGTACACATCGCAAACCGCGCCCATCTTGGCGTAAAGGCTGATTTCCTCACCTTTGTTGTGTTCCGGGTAACCGCTGCCTTCGACCTTTTCGTGATGGTGCAGGCAAACGTCGAGAACGATGTCGCTGACGCTCTTGCCCTCCAGTAGCAGACGGTGGCCTTCCGCCGGGTGCGTCTTCATGACATCAAATTCAGCGTCCGTCAGCTTGCCCGGCTTGTTGAGGATGGCTTTCGGGATCATGGCC
>Ga0316605_10000267_pt1 | contig 43833 bp, 34 predicted proteins | sample OWC_soil_day20_n_FD_207666 | JGI IMG/M metagenome (GOLD analysis project Ga0316605, IMG submission 207666) | Wetland soil microbial communities from Old Woman Creek delta, Ohio, United States - OWC_soil_day20_noCT | ecosystem: Environmental > Terrestrial > Soil > Wetlands | place: USA: Ohio...
TGGCCCGGCCACAACGGGCAGGCCTCGCCGGCAGCGCTGGCGCAGACGGTGAAGATGAAATCGAAGACCGGCGCACCGGGCCGGGCGAACTCGTCCCACGACTTGCTGCGCGCCTCGGGCAAGGGCACGCCATGCCTGTCAAGGGTTTCCAGCGCAACGGGATTCACTTTCCCGGACGGCTGGCTACCCGCTGAATACGCCTTGAAGCGACCGCCGCCGAGATGATTGAACAAGGCTTCGCCGAGAATCGAGCGGGCCGAATTGCCGGTGCACAACACCAGTACGTTGAAGGTTTTCATGGGCATTTCCCCGGGGCACAACTATCGACAATTTCGCCGCAGCCCAAGCCGCCGCAGCAATCTTCGGTGAGGTAACGGAGCAACTCGTTCATCGCCGGGTAGTTGGCCGTGTAATAGACGAACCGCCCCTCCTGGCGCGACGAGGCCAAGCCGGCGGCAACCAGTTCCTTGAGGTGGAAGGTCAGCCGGCCGTTGGCCTCGATACTGAGCGCCGCGGCGATCCGCCCGACCGCCAGCCCGTCACCGCCGGCCTGCACCAGCAGGCGGAAGATGTGCAGACGGGTTTGATGGGCCAGGGCGCCCAACGCGGTGACGGCGGTATTCGCTTCCATATTTCAATAATCGTTGAAATATATAAAAATTTCAAGTGACATAACGCGCACCATTCGACTTTTGCCCGATGGCTTTAGGCCCGGCCAACTGCTACGATGCCTGCCCATGAATGCGCTGTCGGCCCGCTTCCAGCTCCTTGTGCTGCTCCCCTTGTTGCTGGCAGCGGTGTGGGGTGCCTGTTTCTACGAACTGCAACGCAGCGAGCGCGAGCAGATTCAGCAGGCGGAAACCGCCACCGCCTTCCAGGCCCAGGCCTTCGCCGAGAACACGCTGGCCAGCATCAAGCGCCTCAACGAATTGCTGCTGGGCCTGCGCGCCAACTGGACCGGCGACTGGAACAGTTTTTCAGCCACCATCAAGGCGCGCCAGGAACACATCAGCGACTTGACCTTCCAGATTGCCGTCATCGATGCCAGTGGCCACATGGCCTATTCCAACCTCGCCCCGGCCACTGACCGCGTTTACCTCGGCGAACGCGAACACTTCCGGGTGCACAAGGAAAGCCGGCAGGATCGCCTGTTCATCAGCAAGCCGCTGAAAGGCAAGGTATCCGGCAAATGGAGCCTGCAATTCACCCGGCCGATCCTGATCGACGGAACCTTCCACGGGGTCATCGTTGCCTCGATCAGCCCGACGGCGTTCAGCGCCTTTCACGACAAGCTGCCGCTCGGACCGAACAGCATCATCAGCATTGCCCGCGACAGCGGTGAAATCATGGCCCGCTTTCCGGAAGCGGAAGATGTTTTCGGCAAGACGGTCACCGGCCCGTTCAGCGCCCCGGAGGCGCCCATTTCCGGCAACTTCCGGCGTTTTGCCCAGCTCGACGGCATCGAGCGCATCTACGGTTACTACAAGCTGAAGGACTACGGCTTGAGCTTTTTTGTCGGCGAATCGGTTGACCATCTGATGCAGGCCCAGCAGCGGCACCGGCGAACCGTGCTGTCATCGGGCGCCGCCATCAGCCTGATTCTGATCGGCCTGATCCTGTGGCTTCACCGGGCCTTGGTCATTCGCGAAACGACCCTGGCCCAACTGCGGGCCAGCGAGGAAAAACAACGCCTGCTGAGCACGGCGGTCGCCCAGAGCAATGCCTCGGTGGTGGTCACCGACACCGCCGGTGGCATCGTTTTCGTCAACGACGCCTTCGAGACCACTACCGGCTATCCCCTGGCCGAAGTCCTCGGCCAGAATCCCCGCCTGCTGAAATCCGGCCTCAACCCGCCGGAAACCTACGAAGACCTGTGGCGCACCATTACCGCCGGCCAGCCCTGGCAAGGCGAACTGCAAAACCGCAACAAGGACGGTGACCTGTACTGGGAGTCGGCCACCATCTCGCCGGTAACCGACGAGACCGGCCGGATCACCCACTACATCGCGGTCAAGGAAAACATCACCGACCGCAAGCGCCAGGAAGTCGAACTGCGCCACGCCAAGGAGGATGCCGAGGCGGCCAGCATCGCCAAGAGCCAGTTCCTGGCGACGATGAGCCACGAAATCCGCACGCCGATGAACGGTATCCTGGGCATGGCCCAGATGCTGTTGCTGCCGGGGATCAGCGAGGCCGAGCGCGAAGACTACGCGCGCACCATCCTCAATTCCGGCAACACCCTGCAAACCCTGCTCAACGACATCCTGGACCTGTCCAAGGTCGAGGCCGGCAAGCTCGAACTAACCCGTTCCGTGTTCGACCCGCTGCAGATGCTCGAGGAAACCGCCGCCCTGTTCGGCGAACCGGCCCGGCGCAAGGGGCTGCGCATCGATGCCGTGTGGTCCGGCCCCGCCGCCCGGCGCTACTGGGCCGACCCGATCCGCCTGCGCCAGATGCTGTCGAATCTGGTCAGCAATGCCATCAAATTCACCGAACAGGGCAGCATCCTGATCGAAGGCAGCGAAACGCCGGGCAGCAACGGCAGCGAGTTGCTGTTCGCGGTCAGCGACACCGGCATCGGCGTCCCGGCCGACAAGCAGGCGCTGCTCTTCCAGGCCTTCTCGCAGGTGGACGGCTCGACCAAGCGACGCCATGCCGGCACCGGCCTCGGCCTGTCCATCGTGCGCAACCTGGCCGAACTGATGCAGGGCGAAGCCGGGGTCAGCAGCGAAGCCGGCCGGGGTTCGCGCTTCTGGTTCCGTATCCGCACCGAAACGGTCGAGGGCGGCCAGGACAGCCGCGACGACCGCCGCCCGCTCGGCCGCCAAGCGGCCACGCCGAGTGGCGCAGGTCGCCGGATCATGGTGGTCGAGGACACCATGACCAACCAGAAAGTCATTTCGGCGATGCTCGGCAAGTACGGCTACCAGGTCAGCTGCTACGCGAACGGCCGACTGGCGGTCGACGCCATCGTCGGCGGCGAGCGCCCCGATCTGGTGCTGATGGACTGCCAGATGCCGGAAATGAACGGTTTCGAGGCCACCGAAGCGATCCGCCGCCATGAAGCCGAACGGGGCCTGCCCCGCCTGCCCATCGTCGCCCTCACCGCCGGCGCCTTCCAGGAAGACCGCGACCATTGCCAGTCCGTCGGCATGGATGATTTCGTCAGCAAACCGGTCGATCTCAACCGGCTGATCAACGCCATCAACCGCTGGCTGACGACGGACGGGGAATAAGCCTAGCCCTTGGCCAGGCCTTGCAGCTTGCGATACAGCGTACGCTGACTGACCCCGAGTTGCATGGCCAGCCGGGCCGGATCGGCCGAGCGCAGACGGGCCCAGGCCAGGTAGCGCTTTTCCAGACTGGCCAGATCGACCACACTGTGCAGCACGAAGGCATTGTGGTCGACCAGCGCGTTAACCGGCAGATCGTCGGCCATTTCGCTCAGGTGCGCCACTTCGATCAGCTCGCCGTCGGCCAGCAGTGAGGCGCGCTCGATCAGGTTGCGCAGTTCGCGGATATTGCCGGCATAACGCCGGCCGCTCAGCCAGGCCAGCGCCGCCGGGGTGAATTGCCTGCCCTTCCTGCGGTCGACCCGCTCGAGCAGCGAGGCGGCCAGCAGCGGAATGTCGTCGGCCCGCTCGTGCAGGGCCGGGGTACGGATCGGGAAGGTGTTGATGCGGAAATAAAGGTCGCGCCGGAAGGTTTCGGCCTGCACCATGGCCCGCAGGTCGCGGTGGGTGGCGCAGACCAGGCGGAAATCGGCCGGCAGCCAGTCGAGCCCGCCAACCCGGCGGTAAGTACCGGTTTCCAGCAGGCGCAACAGCTTGACTTGCAGCGACAGCGGCAACTCGCCGATTTCGTCGAGAAACAGCGTGCCGCCCCGCGCAGCCTCGACCAGGCCCTGCTTGCGGTTGGCCGCACCGGTGAAGGCGCCTTTTTCGTAGCCGAACAGTTCGCTCTCGAACAGGTTTTCGGTCATCCCGGCACAATCGACCGCAACGAATGGCCCCTCCTCGCGCAGGCTGGCCTCGTGGATGGCCTGGGCCACCAGTTCCTTGCCGGTACCGGTCTCGCCGAGCAGCAGCACGGCGGCGTTTGAACCGGCAACGCGCAAAACCTTCTCCAGCATGCCGACGAAAGCCGGCGAGCGACCGACCAGACCCTGCGCCGCCGCCCGGCTGCTGGCCTGGCGTACCAGGTGCATGGTTTCGACGAAGTAGACGATCTGCCCCTGGTCGTCGCGGATCGGCGTCGTCTCGACATCGACATGCTCTTCGCCGCGCGGTGTGTGATGCAGGTGCAGCACGCGCTGCGGCGTGCCGGATTCCAGGCTTTGCTTCAACGGGCAGGATTCACCGGCCTGGTCGCAGGGCACGCTGAAATGGTGGGAGACTTCGTAGCAGAAGCGACCGGTGATCGTCTGTCCGCCACCGAACTCCTTCAGGTAGGCAGCATTGGCGGCAATGATCCGGTACTCGGCATCCATGACGATGCGCGGTTCGGGCAAGCCGTCGAGAAAGGAAATCAGTTCGCTGAGAAAATGGGCCGTCACGCCACCTCCGACATAAATGCTGTTGCTGTCTGCCAATTTTGGCACAGACTATCCAAACTTGGCACAGCCCCGTATATAAGCAACTGATTTTGCAGCAACAAGACAAGCCGCCGCCGCAGGCACGCATCTTGTAATAGGCTATGCCGGAAACCGGCAACGCCGACACCGCCGCAACGCTTTCCTTGCCCACAGGGGAGTGCCATCACGGCGAGGACCGAGCCGGCTGCATCTTTTTTCGTTCGCCCCGCAGGCTTGCTTTGGTGCAGACGTCGCTTCGCCGCCGATCGAGCCGGTTTCCGCCCTTTATTTTTCGCCATGAAAGCCGAGATGAACCAACCTGTCGAGAACACCGAGGAATTGAAGCCCGCACCGGTTTCCTTCTACGAAAAACGCAAGAAAATCTTCGCCAAGGGTGTCCGCGGCTATTTCGACAACTGGCGCATCGCCCTCGTCCTGTTCACCCAGGTGCTCTTCTACGGCGGCCTGTGGCTGGAGTGGAACGGTCGCCAGGCCCTGCTGCTGCACATGGTCGAGCGCAAGTTCTACATCTTCGGCGCCGTCTTCTGGCCGCAGGACGTCATCTACCTGTCGGCCCTGCTCATCGTCTCGGCCTACGCACTGTTCCTTGTCACCGCCATCGCCGGCCGGCTGTTCTGCGGCTACGCCTGCCCGCAGACCGTCTATACGCAGATCTTCATGTGGATCGAGAACTGGGTGGAAGGCGACCGCAACGCCCGCATCAAGCTCGACAAGGCGCCGCTCGACGCCCGCAAGCTGCGCATCCGCGCCACCAAGCACGGCCTGTGGCTGCTCTTCTCGCTATGGACCGGCTTCACCCTGGTCGGCTACTTCACCCCGGTCAGCGAACTGATCGACAACGTACGCACCGGCAACCTCGGCCCCTGGGAAACCTTCTGGATCTTCTTCTATGGCGGCTTCACCTACCTGATGGCCGGCTTCATGCGCGAGCAGGTGTGCAAGCACATGTGCCCCTACGCCCGCTTTCAGAGCGTCATGTTCGACCCGGACACACTGATCATCACCTACGACCCGGAACGCGGCGAGCCGCGCAGCGCCCGCAAGAAGGGCGTCGACGCCAAGGCCGAAAAGCTTGGCGACTGCGTCGATTGCGGCCAGTGCGTGCAGGTCTGCCCGACCGGCATCGACATCCGCAACGGCCTGCAATATGAATGCATCGGCTGCGCCGCCTGTATCGACGTCTGCGACCCGGTGATGGACAAGGTCGGCCTGCCGCGCGGCCTGATCCGCTATTCCACCGAGAATGCGCTGGCCTACCACATGAGCCGGCAGGAAATCTTCTCTCACATCATCCGGCCGCGCATTCTCGGCTACGCAGCGGTACTGCTGCTGATCAGCGTGCTCACCGCCTGGTTCCTGGCCCACCGCATTCCGCTCAAGGTCGACATCATCCGCGACCGGTCGACGCTGGCCCGCGAAGCCGACGACGGCCGCATCGAAAACGTGTTCACGCTGCAGATCATGAACACCGAAGAACAGCCGCACCGCTACAAGGTTGCGGTCGACGGCCTGCCCGGCATTGAAATCACCGGCGCCCGGGAAGTCGAGGTGCCCCCGGCCACGCTGCAATCCTTCATGGCCGTGGTCAGCACCCAGCCGGACAGCGGCAACAAGGGGGCCAACCCCATCCACTTCGAAATTGTCGCCCAGGAAAATCCCGACATCCGGGTACGCGAAAAGGCTTCCTTCCTACTTCCCTGAGGCCAACCCGAATCGACTTGGGCGGGGAGCAATCCCCGCCCTTTTTTTGTTCCAAAAACAGCTGTCCAGCATCGCCGCCGCCGGGGCTCAGGGATGCGGCAGAAAAATCTCCCCACTGGCTACCCCGCGCACAGTTTTCACCAGGGTCAATGCCCACAGCGCACACAGCAGCAGCCAGGCCGCCACCCCGAGCACGAACGGCGACGACCAACCGAGCAGACCGGCCAGCCTGAAGCTTTCGCCAACCAGCGCGCCAAGCGGGAAGGTGAAGCCCCACCAGGACAGGGCAAAGGGGAGCTGGCCGGCGACGCGCGCCGCCAGCGTCAGCAGCACGGCCATGACCAGCCACCAGATGCCGAAGCCCCAGACCAGCAGCATCAAAACGGTGGCCGCTTCGCGCGCCGCCGGAAACGGCAATTGCTCGAGGAGATTCATCAGGCTGACCGGGATGACGCCAATCGGCGCCAGGTGAATCCACACGGTCGGGGTCAGGATACCGACGGCCGGCTTGTGCAGGTATTTGCGGAACAGCGTGATGCCGAGCAAGCCGAGGTACATCATGCTGCCCGCCCCCAGCGCGATGGCATTGACGGTCAGCGCCCATTCGCGGGCACCGCCCACCAGGTGCTGCAACAGCGGGCCTCCGGCCAGCGGCATGACGACCAGCCCGACCGCCGGAATGAAATTGGCCGGGGTCACATGGTCCAGGGTGACCTGCTCGCCGCGAAACATCAGGAACAGTACGGCAAAACTGAAGCCGAAATGGAGGACGACGCCCAGCCACCACAGCACCATCGCCACCTCGACGCAGGGCGTGAATACCAGCCACTGGGCCGCCAGAACCAGCAGGGCAATCGAGAACGTGGGGTAAAAATTGGCTTGCACCGGATGCCGCATGGCCTGTAGCGCCGCCTCGCGATAGTGCAGCCAGCGGATGAGCCAGGGCACCGCCAGCACGACGAACAACAGGCTGTTGAACCAGTGCAGCAGCGCGGCGGGCCATTCGAGCAGCGGCCACTGCCGGGCCAGGGTGTGCGTGGTCAGCGCCAGCACTCCGGTACCCATGACAGCAGCAAACCAGCCGGGCGCAAAGCTTTTGGCAATCGAGGAAAAGGCAGGGTAGGCCATGACTAAGCATTCAATATAAGCACACCCTGATCTTACAACACCATCACCTTCGCCAGCCCGGCGGCAGATGGCGCTATACTGGCCAAAACAAGAGGTCGAGGCGAAATCGAGATGAAAACCTGCGGCGCCGGCGCCATCGGACGAACACTCCTCCCCACGCCGAGCGGGACCACCGGAAATTCCGGACGGACTCCCGGCCGCTCCCCGAATCACGGTTTTTCGGCATCGGCGACCACGACCAGACCACCGGACAAGGGAGAGTCAAGGCAATGAACAGCAGCGCAAGCGAACGGGCGCTACCAGCCGGAGGCGAGCCAACGCAGCAGCCGGTTGTGCTGGTGGTGGACGACACGCCGGAAAATCTGATCATCGTTGCCGAAGTCGTCGGCTCGACCGGCCCACAGGTACGAATCGCCAATTCCGGCCCGGTCGCCTTGCGCCTGGCCCGCATCAAGCCACAACCCGACCTCATCCTGCTCGACATCATGATGCCGGACATGGATGGCTACGAGGTACTGGCCGAATTGAAGAAGGATGAGACCACCCGGCACATCCCGGTCATTTTCATCACGGCGCTGACCGACCCGCTCGACGAAGAGCGCGGCCTGCGCAACGGCGCGGTCGATTTCATTTCCAAGCCGATCAATCCGCCCATCCTGCTCGCCCGCGTCCACGCCCAGCTCGAACTCAAACGCCACCGCGACCTGCTGGCCCGGCAAAAGGAATGGCTGGAACAGGAAGTCGCCCGCCGGATCAAGGAAAACGGTCTGCTCGAAACCCGGCTGCAACTGGCTCTCGAGTCGGCCGGTTTCGGCGTCTGGGAACAGAACCACCTGAGCGGCGAAAACTCCTGGAACGACTCGCTATGCCGGATCATGGGCTGCGAACAGGGCCCGGCCACCATTGCCGACTTCTTTGCCCACATCCACCCGGACGACCGCCCGGCCATTGAAATTGCCTACAACCAGGCCATCGCCAGCGGCGGCGAATTCATCGCCAACGAATACCGGATGCGCCACCGGGACGGCCGCTGGGTCTGGCTGGAGGCGCGCGGCAAGACCATTCGGCGCAGCGCCGACCAGCAGCCGGAACTGACCATCGGCATCATGACCGACATCAGCCAGCGCAAGGCCGCCGACGCCGAGCGCCAGTTGGCCTCGGTGGTTATCGACGGCATTAGCGACGGCATCTGCATCACCGACCCCAAGCGCCAGATCGTGCTGACCAACCCCGCCTTTTCGGCGGTCACCGGCTATGCCGCCGGCGACGTGCTGGGCAAGGATCCGCGACTGCTCAAATCGGGCGTGCACGGGGCCGCCTTTTATCGCGACATGTGGGAAAAGATTGCCAACTATGGCAACTGGCAGGGCGAAATCACCAACCGCCGCCAGGATGGCTCGCTGATCAATGAATGGCTGAGCATTTCGGCCGTCTATGACACCAGTCGCCAGGTGACCCATTACGTCGGCGTGTTCAGCGACCTCTCCGAACGCAAGGCGGCGGCCGAGCGCATCCAGTACCTGTCGAGCTACGACGCGCTGACCGACCTGCCGAACCGCAACCTGTTCGCCGACCGTCTCGGCCAATCGCTGCTCTCGGCCCGCCGCTTCGATCGCGGCACCGCCGTCATCCTGCTCGACCTCGACCGCTTCCGCATCGTCAACGACACGCTCGGCCCGCCGGTCGGCGACCTGGTGCTCGGTGAAGTCGCCCGCCGGCTCAACTTGCAGGTACGCGAAGGTGACACCGTCGGCCGCCGTTCCGGCAACGAATTCGGTTTCGTCATGGCCAACCTGAGCCACGAGCGCGATGCCATCGCGCTGGCCCAGCGCATGCTCGAAGCCATTGCCGTCCCCTTCGAGCTTGCCGGCCAGCCGCTGGTGGTCACCGCCAGCATCGGCATCAGCGTTGCCCCCAAGGACGGCGAAGATGCCGACACCTTGCTCAAGAACGCTGAGGCCGCGCTGCTGCGCGCCAAACAGGCCGGCCGCAACACCTTCCGCTTCTACTCGCCGGACATGGATGCCGACGCCACCCGGCGCCTGGCCATCGAAGCGGCCCTGCGTCACGCCCTCGAACGTCAGGAGCTGAGCGTCCATTACCAGCCGCAGATCAGCCTCGACAGCGGCAACCTGATCGGCATGGAAGCACTGCTGCGCTGGAACAGCGAGCAATTCGGCCCGGTCTCGCCAGCCGAATTCATCCCGATCGCCGAAGAAAGCGGCCTGATCATCCCGATCGGCGAATGGGTGCTGCGCACCGCCTGCCTGCAAACCCGGCAATGGCTGGAATTGTCGGCAGCACCGCTGCGCGTTGCGGTCAACCTGTCCACCCGACAGTTCCGCCAGCACGATCTGCTCGATGTGATCGGCGACGCACTCGCCGCCAGCGGCCTGCCGGCCGGCGCCCTCGAACTGGAAATCACCGAAAGCGCCTTCATCGACGACCTCGACGAAGCCATCGCCCTGTGCCGCAAGATCAAGGCGCTGGGCGCCAAGCTGTCACTCGACGACTTCGGCACCGGCTATTCGTCGCTGGCCTACATTTCGCGTTTTCCATTCGACAAGATCAAGATCGACCAGGCCTTCGTCCGCGACATCATCGAAAACCCGGTCAACGCAGCCATCGCCAGTGCGGCCATCGTCATGGCGCGCAGCCTCAACCTGGCGGTCCTCGCCGAAGGCGTCGAAACCGAGGCCCAGGCGGCCTTCCTGCGCAGCCGCCGGTGCGACGCGATGCAGGGCTTCCTGTTCAGCCGCGCCCTGCCGGCCGAGGAATTCGCCACCCTGCTGCTCGGCAACAAGCGCCTGCCGATCGCCGACATGCCGACGCACGCGCTGCCTACCTTGCTGCTGGTCGACGACGAACCGAACATCCTGAATTCGCTATCGCGACTGTTCCGGCGTGAGGGTTACCACATCATGACCGCCGAATCGCCGGCGGCCGGTTTCGAGTTGCTGGCCCAACACCCGGTTCAGGTCGTGCTGTGCGATCAGCGCATGCCGGAGATGTCGGGCACCGAATTCCTTGCCCGCGTCCGCCAGCTCTACCCGGAAACCGTCCGCATCGTGCTGACCGGCTACACCGACCTCGACTCGGTGACCGCAGCCATCAATCGGGGCGCCGTCTTCAAGTTCCTGACCAAACCCTGGGACGACGACCAGTTGCGCGAACAGATCCGCGAAGCCTTCCGCATCGCCCACGACCTCAAGCACAGCAGCCCGTCCGCCACGCCATGAGCCAGTCCGCCATCTTCTTGCGCGCGTTTCTGCCAGTCGCTGCCCTGACCCTGATCGGCAGCCAGTTCCTCAGCGACTGGGCGCTGCTCGCATTGCTCCTCGCCCTGTTTGCCGGCACTGTCTTTCTGCTGATCCGCTCGACCAACCAGGAGCGCGAGGCCGAGCAACGCTTTCGCATCTATTTCGAGCGCGCCATGGTCGGCATGGCCACCACGTCGGTAGACAAGGGTTGGCTTGCGGTCAACCCGGCCTTATGCGCCATTTTTGGCTACAGCGAAGAAGAGCTGCGCCAAATGACCTGGCTCGAATTAGCCCATCCCGACGATGTGGCGGCCAACCTCGAACTGTTCGAAGCCGTCCTGCGCGGCGAACGCGAAGGCTACGAGATGGAGAAACGTTTCATCCGCCGCGACGGACAAGTGATCGACACCTATATCTCCGTCCAGGGCGTACGCAAGAAGGATGGCACCGTCGACTATTTCATTCTCATCGTCGAGGACATCACCGCCCGCACCGAGGCCCAGGCGGCACTGCGCCAGAGCGAGGAGCGCCTGCGCCAACTGGGCGACAACCTGCCCGACAGTTACCTCTTCCAATTCACCCGCAATGCTGACGGCTCGCCATCTTTTGTTTATCTCAGCGATGGCGTCCAGCGCATTCACGGCATCGAACCCGCCGACGCACTGCGCGATCCGGCCGCCCTCTACGGCCAGGCCGACCCGTTGCAGATGGCCGCCCTCGTCGAAGCTGAACAGGAGAGCTTGCGCACCCTTCAGGATTTTTCGCTGGAATTGCGCACTCGCCTGGCCAACGGCGACTGGGGCTGGCTGCTCATTCGTTCCCGCCCGCGCCGGCAAGCCGACGGCCAGGTCATTTGGGACGGCCTGGCCACCAACATCACGGCGCAACGCCAGAACGAAGGCATGCTCGATCTCCTTGGGCGCCGGGCCAACGCCCTGCTCGCCCTGCCGGCGATGGCCGACCGCCTGGAAGAAGGCGAATTCATGCAGCAGGCCCTGCTCATGACCGAGGAATTGACCGACAGCCAGATCTCCTTCATGCACTTCGTGAACGACGACAACGAGAGCATCGAACTGGTCGCCTGGTCGAAAAACACGCTGGAAAAATACTGCCATGCTGCCTTCGACAAGCATTACCCGCTGAGCAGTGCCGGCATCTGGGCCGACGCCGCCCGCCAGAAAAGACCGGTGGTGATCAACGACTACGCCAGCACGCCGAACAAGCACGGCCTGCCCGCGGGCCACTCGACCCTGCTCCGCCTGATCAGCGTACCGGTTCTGGATGGCGCCCAGGTCCGCATGATGACCGGGGTTGGCAACAAGGCGATCCCCTACAACGATACCGACATCGAAACCGTGCAACTGATCAGCAACGATGTCTGGCGCATCGTCACCAAGCGCCGGGCCGACCGGGCCTTGCGCATTGCCACCCAGGTGGTCAACGCCAGCTCGGTGGTCTGCTGCCGCCGGCGGGCGGAGAATGGCTGGCCACTCGAATTCATCTCGGACAATGTCGTCCAATGGGGCTACACCCCCGAGGAAATGCTGGCCGCCAGAACAGCCTTCAGCGACATCGTGCTCCCGGACGACCTGCCCCGCATCGTCGAGGAGGTCAATGGCTATACGGCCATCGGCATGAATACCTTCGCCCAGGAGTACCGCCTGCTGACCGGCAACGGCGAAGTGATCTGGGTCATCGACCGGACCAAGGTCGTACGCGACGGGGCGGGCGAGATCCTGTTCTTCGACTGCGTACTGAACGACATTACCGCCCGCAAGCAGCAGGAACAGAAGCTGGCCGAAAACCTCGCCGCCCAGCGCGGCCTCAACAAACGACTGGAAGAAGCCAACAACCAGTTGCTGCAATCGGAAAAGATGGCTTCGATCGGCCAGTTGGCCGCCGGCATCGCCCACGAACTGAACAATCCGATCGGCTTCGTCCATTCCAACCTGGGCACCCTCGACGGCTACCTGCGCGACCTGATGGACATCATCGACGCCTACGACAAGGCCAGCCAGCAGCCGGCCATTCCGCCCGAGCTATTCACCCCGGTCGCCCGCCTGAAGGAAGAGCGCGACTTCGCCTATGTCCGTCAGGATCTCGGCCAGCTGCTGGCCGAATCGAAGGACGGTCTGGCGCGCGTACGCAAGATCGTCCAGGACCTGAAGAGTTTCTCGCGTGTCGGCGAACAGGATTGGCAGGTCGCCGATCTGCACCAGGGGCTGGATTCGACGCTGAATATCGTCTGGAACGAACTCAAGTACAAGTGCAAGGTCATCAAGGAATATGGCGATATCCCGCCCATTCACTGCCTGATCTCGCAACTCAACCAAGTGTTCATGAACCTGCTGGTCAATGCCGGCCATGCCATCGAGACCCACGGTGAAATCACCATCCGTACCGCCCGCCACGGCGACGACGAGGTCATGGTGGAAATCCGCGACACCGGCAAGGGCATCGCTCCGGAACACCTGACCCGCATCTTCGAACCCTTTTTCACCACCAAGCCAGTCGGCAAGGGCACCGGCCTCGGTCTGTCACTGTCCTACGGCATCGTCCAGCGCCATCACGGCCGCATCGAAGTGGACAGCGAACCCGGACGCGGCAGCAACTTCCGCGTCATCCTGCCCATCCAGCCGGCCGAAGCACTGGCCAAACCAGCCCCGGAGAATTCCGCATGAGCGCGAATTTGCCAGAACCGCCCACCGCTCCCACCCTGCTCTTCGTCGATGACGAACCGAGCATCCTGTCGGCGCTGCGCCGGCTGTTCAGGCCGCAGGGCTACCGCATCCTCACCGCCGAGGGCGGCGCCGCCGGCTTGGCCATTCTCGAACAGGAGGCGGTCGACCTCATCGTCTCCGACATGCGCATGCCGGAAATGGATGGCGCCGCCTTCCTGAAAGCCGCCCGTGCCCGCTGGCCGGATACCGTGCGCATCCTGCTCACCGGCTATGCCGACATGACATCCACCGTCGCCGCCATCAACGAAGGCGAGATCTACCGCTACATCTCGAAGCCCTGGGACGACAAGCTGATCATCGACACCGTGCGCGAGGCGCTGGAGCGCCAGCGCCTGGAACTGGAAAACCGCCGGCTGACCGCGCTGACCCAGGCCCAGAACGACGAACTGAAGGAATTGAACGCCAGCCTGGAACAGAAGGTCGCCGAACGCACCGCCGAACTGCGGCAGGCCCTGGCCTTTGTCGAACAGGCGCACGGCGAACTGAAGAAGTCCTTCCTGACCAGCGTCCAGGTCTTCGCCGGCCTGGTCGAACTGCGCAGCGGGCCGCTCGGCAGCAAGCTGGCCGGCCACGGCCGGCGCGTCGCCGAACAGGCGCGCACGCTGGCCCTGCGCCTCGGCCTGCCCGACGCCGAGGCCCAGAACATCATGCTGGCCGGCCTGCTGCACGACATCGGCAAGCTCGGCCTGCCCGACGAACTGCTCGGCAAGCCGTTCAACACGCTGGGCCAGGAACAACGGGCACAGGTCAGCAAGCATCCGGTGATCGGCCAGAACATCCTGATGAGCATCGACAAATTCCGCGAGGCGGCGCTCCTCGTCCGCCACCACCACGAATGTTTCGATGGCAGCGGCTATCCCGACCGGCTGGCCGGCATGGCCATTCCGCAGGGCAGCCGCATCCTGGCCGTGGTCAACGACTACGACGCGCTGCAGATCGGCACCCTGGTCCAGCGCCCGTTGAAGGCCGACGAGGCGCTCGCCTTCCTGATCGACAACCGCGGCAAGCGCTACGACCCGTCGGCGGTCGACGCGTTGGCCCAGCATCTGGCCGAAACCCGCAAGACCAGCGTCAGCGAACTACCGACCCGGACACCGCAACTGAAGCCAGGCATGGTGCTCAGCCGCGACCTGACCCACCGCGACGGCTACCTGCTGCTGGCCAAGGGCTGCCCGCTGACCACCGACATCATCGGCCAGCTGATCAAGATGGAACAGGCCGAGCAACACCCGCTGACCCTTTATATCCGCCAGGAGGAAAAATGAGCCGCATCATGCTTGTCGACGATGAGGAATCGATCCTCAAGGCCCTGCAGCGCGTCCTGCGCGTCGCCCCGTGCATCTACGGCGGCAAGACCTTCGCGCTGGAAGTGAGCACCTTCACCTCGCCGGCCGAGGCCCTTGAACACGCCCGCCACGAGCCCTTCGACCTGTTCGTCAGCGACTACCGCATGCCGGGCATGGACGGCATCGAGTTCCTCAAGGCGACCAAGGCCATCCAGCCCGACGCCGCGCGCCTGATCCTGTCCGGCTATGCCGACCTCAATGCGCTGGTACGCGCGGTCAACGAAGTCGGCATCGAGCGCTTCATCGGCAAGCCGTGGAACGACTACGACCTGCTGTCGGCCATCGGCCAGGCGCTGGCCCACCGGGAACTGCTGCTGGAAAACCGCGAGCTGGCCAATCTGGTGCGTGTCGAGATGGGCGACAAGACGCCGGAAGAACTGGAAGCCGAACGCCTCGAGCGCATGGAACCGGGCATCACCGAGGTGCATTGGGGGCCGGACGGCTCGGTCATCCTCGACCCGGAGTTCCAGCCCAAGGGCTGAGGCCATGGCCGAACTGGACGGCAAGCGCCTGAGCTTCAAGCTGGTCTACTACGGCCCGGCGCAGAGCGGCAAGACAACCAATCTGCTGCGCCTGCACGACCTGCTGTCGCCCGAACTGAAGGGCGAGTTGATGACCATGGAAACCAAGGACGACCGCACCCTGTTCTTCGACCTGCTGCCGCTCGGCTTCCGCGCCCCCTCCGGCCTGCTCATCAAATTCCGGCTGTTCACCGTGCCCGGCCAGGTCGCCCACGACGGCACCCGCAAGGCGGTGCTGTCGCGCGCCGACGGCGTGGTCTTCGTCGCCGATTCCGATCGCACGCAGGAGACCAACAACGGCGAAGCCTTCCAGAGCCTGGCCGACAACTGCGCCCGGGTCGGTCTCGATTTCGAGCGTCTGCCGCTGGTCGTCCAGTTCAACAAGCGCGACCTGCCGAATGCCGTGCCGGAAGCCGAGATCAACGAACGCTGGGCTGGCGCGCCGTGGCCCTTGCTGTTCGCCACCGCGCTCTCCGGCGACGGCGTCGACGCCACCTTCAGCGCGCTGTTGCGCAGCGTTTACCGGCGCTATGCCGACGAATTTCAACTCGCTGCGGTCCACGGCCTCAACGAGGCCGATTTCGTCGCCGGTGCCCGGGGGCTGGCATGAGCGACGCCGGCTTTGACCGCGAATGGGCCCTGGCCGAACTGCTTGATGCGGCGATGCTGGAACGCATCGGCCCCGGCCTGGCCGAACTGCTCGGCGGCGACGTCGCCGTGCTCGACGCCGAGGAACAGCTGCTGTGGGGCCGCCTTGACCCGGCAGCCCGCCGCGAGGCGCTGATCCTCGAACTCGAACCGGTCGGTTTTCTCGCCAGCAACAGCGCCGGGCCGACCGCGCTGCGTGGCTGCCGCACCTTGCTGCTCGCTCTGTTGCGCGCCCAGATCCGTTTCCACATGGCCTCCAGCCTGCACCTCGAAGCGGTGGCCGCCGACTTCGACAGCCTGAAGCGCGAACACGCCCGCCTGCTCGACTCCGAAGCGCGCTACCGCAAGCTGTCGGAAGAACTCGATGCCCGGGTCAAGGCGCAGGTCGCCCAGCTCGAAGAACGCCAGCAGATGCTCTACCAGGCCGAGAAACTGGCCTCGGTCGGCCAACTGGCGGCCGGCATGGCGCACGAGATCAATAATCCGCTCGGCTTCGTGCGCAGCAACCTGACCAGTTTCCGGGGTTATCTGGACAAGTTCGCCCAGTTGAAGGAAGGACTCGGCGCCGCCGATGCTGCCTGGCAACGGCTCGATCTCGACTTCATCCTGGCCGACGGCCGCGACCTGCTGGCCGACAGCGCCGACGGACTGGAACGCATCGCCCGCATCGTCGCCGACCTGAAGAGTTTTTCCAACGTCGACCGCGCCACCGAGGAATACGCCGACCTCAACGCCTGCCTGCGCCACGCGGCCGGGGTCATCGAAGGCCAGTTGCCGGCCGGCGTCGAACTCCGCCTCGACCTGCCGCCGCTGCCCAAGCTGGTCTGCCTGCCCGGCCACCTCAACCAGCTGTTCTTCAACCTGATCCGCAACGGCGTGCAAGCCATCGCCGACGCCGGCCGGCCCGGCTGCGTGCGCATTGTCAGCGCGGCCGAAGCCGGAGGCATCGTCATCCGCATCGCCGACGACGGCATCGGCATGACACCCGAGCAACTCGAGCACGCCTTCGAACCCTTCTACACCACCCGCCCGGTCGGCAGCGGCGCCGGGCTGGGTCTGTCCACCGCCCGCAACATCGTGCTCGCCCACAGCGGGCGCATCGAACTCGCCAGCCAGCCGGCGGCCGGCACCACCGTCACCCTCTTCTTCCCGCTCCCCCATGCCTGACTATTCAGCCCTGTTCACCGGCAAGACGGCAACGCCGCAGGCGCCGGCCAGCCACCTGACGCCGCCCAAGTACCGGCTGCTCTTCGTCGACGACGAGCCGGGCATCGTCAAGGCATTGGCCCGCGTCTTCCGCCAGGAAAACTACGAGGTGGTCACCGCCGGCAGCGGCCAGGAAGGCCTGCAACGCCTCGGCGAGGCGCCCACCCACCTGGTGATCAGCGACTTCATGATGCCGGGGATGACCGGCGCCCAGTTCCTGCGCGAAGTGAAACAGCGTTCGCCGGACACCATCCGCATCATGCTGACCGGCCACGCCAACACCGATGCGGTAATGGGCGCCATCAACGAAGGCGCCGTCTACAAGTTCATCCTGAAGCCGTGGAACGACGACGACCTACGGGTGACCGTTGCGCTGGCCCTCGAACAGTCCGACCTGATCGCCCGCAACCGCCTGCTGAAATCGGAAAACGAGAAGAAGGCCAGGGAAATCTCGGCCCTCGCCAAGCTGGCCGCCACCCACCGCAGCCGGCTGGGCATCATGCTGCACAAGAAACACCTGCTGTCCGACGCCCAGTTGCAGGAACTGAGCCTGTTGCAGGAACGGCGCAAGGAACCGCTGATCTCCCTGCTGCTGGAAAAGGACTGGGTGGCCGAGCGGCATATCCGCGACCTGTTGAAGAAGGACATGCTGATCGAGGAAGTGCAGTTGCCGGAATTTCGCATCGACCCGGTGCTGGCGGAGCTGATCCCGCACAGTTTCTGTAGCCGCCAGCTGCTGGTGCCGTTGAAGCTCGACGGCAAGCGCCTGCTGGTGGCCATGGCCGACCCGCTCGACGAGGGCCTGATCGACGAAGTGCGGTTCACCGCCGGCCTCGACCTCAAGGTGGTCACCGCCGATATCGCCGCCATCCGGAAGAAGATCGACGAGCTGTACAACACTGACGGCCAGATCGACTTCAAGGAACTGGAAACCCTGGTCACCTCGCCCGACCCCTATGAAGGCATCGAGGTGGTCATCGAGGACGACGACACGGCGCCCCTCGAAGACCTGCTGCGCGACACCGAGGCGCCGCCGGCGATCCGCCTGGCCAACGCCATCATCATCGAGGCCATCCGGCTCGGCGCCTCCGACATCCACATCCAGCCGCGCACCAAGAGTGTCGTAGTCCGTTACCGCATCGACGGCGTGCTCGCCGACAAGATCGCCATCCCGCATCAGCTGCACCAATCGCTGGTCTCGCGCCTGAAGATCATGTCGGAACTCGACATCTCCGAGCGCCGCCGACCGCAGGATGGGCGGATCACCGTGAAGACGCCGCTGCGTATGGTCGACCTGCGCATCTCGACGCTGCCGACGATCAACGGCGAAAAGGTGGTGATGCGCATCCTCGACCGCAATGCTGCGGTCCACAACCTAGACGCCCTCGGTTTTTCCGACTTCGATCTGCCGCGCGTCACCGACATGGTGGCCAAGCCGCAAGGCATCATCCTGGCCACCGGGCCGACCGGCAGCGGCAAGACGACGACGCTGTACTCGCTGTTGCAGCACGACGCGACGCCGGACAAGAACTACGTGACCATCGAGGACCCGGTCGAGTACTACCTCGACATGGCCGGCCAGGTGCTGGTCCGCGAGAAGATCGGCCTGACCTTCCCGACCATCCTGCGCGCGCTGCTGCGCCAGGACCCGGACGTCGTGCTGCTCGGCGAAATCCGCGATTTCGAAACCGCCGAGGTCGCCTTCCACGCGGCGCTGACCGGCCACCTGGTCTATTCGACGCTGCACACCAATTCGGCCATCGCCACCATCGCCCGCCTGTTCGACCTCGGCCTCAAGCCCTACGTCGTCGCCACCGCCCTCGAAGGCATCATCGCCCAGCGCCTGGTCCGCCGCGTCTGCCCGGACTGCCGCGTCGAAGCCGCCGCCGACCCGCTGCTGCGCGCCCGGCTGGGCAGCGCCTTTGCCGAGGTGGACACGGTTTTCCGCGGCGCCGGCTGCCCGAGCTGCCACGGCAGCGGCTACAAGGGGCGGGTCGGCATCTACGAGGTGCTGACCCTGGACGACGACCTGCGCGACCGTATCGGCAGCGGCGCCAGCGTGCTGGAAATCCGCCGCCTGGTCCGCCAAAAGGGCCTGCGCAGCATCGCCCACCACGCCGTCGAACGGCTCCGGGCCGGCGCCACCACCTTTGAAGAAATCCTGCGCGTGCTCGGCCCGCAGGCTGGAGACAACTGACATGGAAGCTTTCGTCTGGGACCAGCGCTTCGAAACGGGCATTCCGCTGGTCGATGCCCAGCACCGCAAACTGGTGGATATCACTAACCAGTTCGGTGGCCTGCTGCTGCAAGGCAGCGCCATCCCGGAAGCCACCCTGCAGGATTTTTTCCACCAGCTCGCCACCTACGGCCGCCAGCACTTCGCTGACGAAGAAGCGCTGATGGAAAAGTTCGCCGTCGATCCCCGTCACCGCAACCTGCATATCGTCCAACATCAGCAGTTCGTCCAGCAACTGGTTTCGCTCTGGCGTTCGCGCGCCGCCATGCAGCACCCGGCCGAAACGCTGCACGGCTTTCTCGCCGCCTGGCTGACCGTGCATATTCTCGGTGAGGACCTGGCGATGGCCCGTCAGATCGCCGGCATCCAGCGCGGCGACAACCCCGCCGCTGCCTTCATCACCGAACAGAAACCAGCCGACTCGTCGACCGCCATCCTACTCGACGCACTGGAGCGGCTCTACGGCATGCTCTCCGAGCAGAACCAGAACCTGGCCCAGGCCAACCTGCTGCTCGAGCAACGAGTGGCCAGCCGCACCCGCGAACTGGCCGAGGCCAACGAGCGCCTGGCCCGCGAACAGGCCGAACTGACCCAGCTGCTGCGCAAGGTCGAAGATGCCCAGCAACAGCTGCTGCAATCGGAAAAGATGGCGGCCATCGGCCAGCTGGCGGCCGGCGTCGCCCACGAAATCAACAACCCGATCGGCTTCGTCAACTCCAACCTCGGCACGCTGAAAACCTACATCGGCAACCTGCTCGGCGTGCTCGACGCCTACGAGAAACTGCCGGTCGGCGGCGACACGACGGCGCTGCAAGCCGCCCGCCGAAAAGCCGACCTCGATTTCCTGCGCGAGGACCTGCCGTCGCTACTCAGCGAATCGCAGGACGGCCTCGACCGGGTCACCCGCATCGTGCAAGACCTGAAGGATTTCTCGCGCGTCGACCAGGCCGAAATCCAGAAGGCCGACCTCAATGCCGCGATGCACAGCACCCTCAACGTGGTGCGCAATGAAATCAAGTACAAGGCCGAGGTCGTCCTCGAACTGGGCGACATTCCGGAAGTCGACTGCGTGCCGGCCCAGATCAACCAGGTATTCATGAACCTGTTGGTCAATGCGGCACAGGCCATCGAGCAGAGCGGGAAGATCACCGTGCGCTCGGCCCGCGAGAACGACCATGTCTGGTTCGAGATCGAAGACACCGGCAAGGGCATACCGGAAGAAGTGCAGAACCGCATCTTCGAACCCTTCTTCACCACCAAGCCGGTCGGCAAGGGTACCGGGCTGGGCCTCTCCATCTCCTACGACATCATCGTCAAGAAGCACGGCGGCCGCATCGACGTGCGCAGCGAACCCGGCGTCGGCACCTGCTTCCGGCTCTGGCTGCCGGTCAACCGGCCAGCCGAGTTGCCGACGGCCTGAACCATCGGCTCACGACCGGCGATATTCCCAGTTGCCGTCCGGATTTTCGACGAAGCCCATCGCCCCCCAGAAGTCGCGGGCGGTAAAGCGCACGCGGTCGGCAACGATGAAGCTGAAGCGGCTTTTCAGCATGTCGATGGTGGTCCGCGCATAGCCGTTGCGCTGGAACTCGGGGAAGACCTGGATCGAGTAGATGATCACCTTTTCACCCATGAAGCGGCAGCGCACATTGCCGACGCGGGCGGCCGGCGTGTCGATGTCGATGCGGTCGTAGCCTTCCAGGCTATCGCGCGGGGTGATGATCAGTTCCGGCGTCTGTTTCACGCGTCACTCATTCGAAGCCACGGCAGAAGGCGAGCACGTTCTTGCCGAGGTCGGGCAGGTAGTAGCCGCCTTCCAGCACGGCGAAGCGCCGCTGGTGGCCCAATCGGATGGCGTAGCCCTGGAGCAGGCGTCCGATGGCGAAAAAATCCTCGGTCGCCAGCTTGCGGCCGAGATCGTGGATATAGGCGTCGAAGCCGGCCGACACCGCGATGATATCGACCTGCGGCGCCTGGCGCAGGCGTTCGTCGAGGTTGCGCAGCAGGTCGGCGGCATGGTCGCCGTAGGTGTTGAACACCTGCGCCTCGGGCCAGTCGCGCAACACATTCTGCGTCCCGTCACCGGTGTGCTGATCGAAATCGACGACGAAGGCCGAGCGGATCTGGCCGGCCTGACGCAGGCGGAGCAGGGCCAGCGCGACATTGCTGAAGGTGCAATGGCCCCAGGCCTGGTTACGGCTGGCGTGATGGCCGGGTGGGCGGACGCAGGCGAAGGCGGGGCGGCCCTGGCAGGCCAGGTCGGCGGCCAGCATGGCGGCGCCGGCGGCCAGCGAGGCCATGGCGAACAGGCGCGGCTTGGTTTCAACGTGGTCGACGTAATCGGCGTCGTGACCGAGCAACAGTTCCTGCCGCGTGGCGTGGGTCGGCTGCACCACCTCGTAGTGTCCCTCCTCGCGCAAGGCCTTGATCACCCCGGCCAGCCGCCCCGGATCGGCCGCGTTGTCGTAGCGATCTTCGGAATAGTCGGAGCGGTGAAAATCCTCGTGGAAGACGACGCGCATGCTCAAGGCTTCCGGCGGCAACGGACCATCAGCGGCCTAGGCCTCGGCGACCAGCTCGACGGTTTCGCCGGCAAAACTGACCGTCTGCCCGGGGCGCAATTTGGCCCGTTTCCGGGTGTCGACCGCAGCATCGACCTTGACCAGCCCCTCGGCGATGGCGGCATGGGCCGAACCGCCCGAATCGCACAGGCCGGTGGCCTTGAGCAGTTGGTCGAGCTGGATGTAGTCGCCGCGCACGGCAAAGGTAATGCTCATTTTTCTTCTCCGACAAGAATCAGGTGTACCCGGCAGGGCCCGTGGGCGCCGAGCACGATGGTTTGTTCGATATCGCCGGTGCGCGACGGCCCGGAGATGAAATTGACGGCGCGCGGCAGGCCGCCGCGTTCGGCGCGCAGCAGGGCGAAGGCATCTTCCATGCTGGCCACGATGCGATCGACGGCGACCAGTGCGATATGGGTTTCCGGCAGCAGGCTGACCGTCGCCGGGCTGTCCGGCCCAGACAACAGCAACAGTGTGCCGGTCTCGGCGATGGCGCAGAAGCAGCCGGAAATACCGACCGTATCGCCGTCGACCGCCGCCCGCCCGGCCACCGACAAGCCGGCCGCCGCCCAGTCGAGGCCGGCCAGCTCAGGCGTCGCCACAGCCGCCTGGCCGAGACCCAGCGCCGCCAGATAACGGGCGACGACAGCCGGCGCGCCGGCCAAGCTGGCCACCCGGTCGACGCTACTGGCCAGGGACTCGGCCTTGCTGCGAAAACGGCCGCTCAAGTCGGTGCCGACCGAGGGTTGCGGTCCACACTCCCGGGCCGCGAGAAAAGCTTCGGCGGCGGCGCGCCGGGCGGCGACATCGCCGTTGCCGACGCCGGCCCGCACCCGTTGCCGGATGTCGTCGCGGCTGCTCATGCCACCCGGTTCTGCGGCGTGCCGGCCGCGAAAGCTTCGATATTGGCAATCAACTGGTCGGCCAGCGCCTGCATGGCCGGCCGACTGGCCCAGGCAACATGCGGGGTCAGCAGGAAATTGGGCAGGACCAGCAGTTCGGGATCAAGCAGCGGGTGTTCGGCCGGCGGCGGTTCGGCCGTGAGCACATCGAAGCCGGCACCGGCGATCCAGCCCTCCTTCAGCGCACGGACCAGCGCCGCCTCGTCGACGATGCCGCCACGCGCCGTGTTGATGAGCAGCGCGCTCGGCTTCATCGCGCGCAGCTCGGCCTCGCCGATCAGTCCCTGGGTGTCGGCGGTCAGCGGGCAATGCAGGCTGACCGCATCGGCCTCGCGCAGCACCTCGGCGAAGGCCGTGTACCCGGGCCGCACCACCGCCGCTCCCCGACGTTCGGCACGCAGCACGCGCATGCCGAAGGCTTCGGCCAGGCGGACGACGCCGTTGCCCAGGCTGCCGCTGCCGACCAGACCGAGGGTGGCCCCGTGCAGGTCGCGGATCGGATGGTCGAACAGGCAGAACTGGGCGGAACGCTGCCAAGCCCCGGCCTGCACCGTGGCCCGCCAGGCGACCAGGTTACGCGACAAGGCGAGCAGCAACGCGAAGACGTGTTCCGGCACCGTATGTTCGGCATAGCCGCGAATGTTGGCGACGACGACGCCGCGCCGCCGGCAGGCTTCCAGATCAACATTGTTGGTGCCGGTGGCGGACACGGCGACCATTTTCAGCTCGGGCAGGGCGTCGACCGCAGCGGCCGTGATCGGCACCTTGTTGGTGATGGCAATGCTCGCTCCGGCCAGCCGGTCGACGACCTCGTCGGGCCGCGTCTTCGGGTATTCGACCCAGGCGTGGGCGAAGGCCGGCCGGCGCAGCTCGGCGATGATCGACTCGCTCTCCAGATGGACGATGCGCAGCATCAGGCGGCGACGCTGACGAATGGCTTGCCGGCAGTTGCCGCGATGGCGCCGACCTGCTCGCCCAGCGCGGCTTCGCCGACATAGAGCAGGCGGTCGATGTCGGCGGCGCACAGGCCGGCGATGGCGGCACTGTCGCCCTGCACCAAGTTGAGCACACCGGCCGGCCACTCGGCGCGGGCCGACAGTTCGCACAGCGCATAAATCGCCGACGGCGCCTTCGGGCTGGGCTTGACGACGACGCTGGCGCCGGCGATCAGGGCCGGCGCGGCGGCCGCGGCAAAACCGGCCAACGGCCGCGAGGCATCGACGACGATGGCGACGACCCCGGTGTCGCCGACCGCGAAGCCACGCAAAGCGTCGACCGCCGCCCCCACTTCGGCCTGGGCGCGCGCTTCGGTGAAGCCGGTTTCGGGGATCAGCAACTTGGCGAAATGACCGGCGTAGTTGTCCAGCGCATCGGCCAGCTGGCCCAGGCAGACGCGGCGGGCGTTCACGCCCATCTCGGCCCATCCTGGCTGCGCGGCGCGCGCCGCGCCGACCGCCTCGGCCGCCTCGTCGGCGCCGCACAGCGGCACCCGGCGGATGGCTTCACCGGTGGCCGGATTAACCACGTCGAAGAAGGCATCGCCGACCGTCAGGAAGGCGCGGCCGTTGACCCACAGCGGAATGGCCATCGGGCCTTCGGGGGAGAAATCCATATCAAGCTCTCTTTCTTGCAGCGTAAAGTTCGTGAAAAGTCTTGCCGGCCGGCGGCGGCAGGTCGCGGCCGGCGGTCCACGCCGGCAACAGGCCGAAAACCCGGATGCGACCACTGTCGTCGGCCAGCCATTGGAGATAGCGCGCCGCGCGCCGCGCCGCCCATCGGTACAGGCGCGGCCGCCCGGCCAGCCAGGCCCAGGCCTTCAGGGCCAGCCGCTCGGACCACGGCCGCAGGCGACGGTCGACCTGTTCCTCGCGCAGCTTGTGCATCAGCCCGGGCAAGGGAATGCGCACCGGGCAAACCACCTCGCACTGCCGGCAGCCGGTCGAGGCGTGCGGCAGGTCGAGGGCGTTTTCCAGGCCGGTCAGCAGCGGGGTCAGCACCGAGCCCATCGGCCCCGGATAGACCCAGCCGTAGGCGTGGCCGCCCAGCGAGAAATAGACCGGGCAATGGTTCATGCAGGCGCCGCAGCGGATGCAGCGCAGCATGTCCTCGTACGGCGAGCCGAGCAGATTGGCGCGGCCGTTGTCGACCAGGATGAACACCGTTTTTTCCGGGCCGTCCTGATCGCCCGGCCGACGCGTGCCGGTCAGCAGCGACACGTAGTTGGAAATGCTCTGGCCGGTCGCCGAGCGCGGCAACAGGCGCATCAGCGTGGCGAAATCCTCCAGCGTCGGCACCACTTTCTCGATGCCGGTGATCACCACGTGGATTTTCGGCAGCGTCGTCACCATGCGGCCGTTGCCTTCGTTGGTGACCAGCGCCGCCGAACCGGTTTCGGCGATCAGGAAATTGGCGCCGGAAATCCCCATCTCGGCGGAGAGGAAATGCTGGCGCAACACCTGGCGCGCCTCGCGGGCCAGGTCCGGAATGTCGGCCGAAGTTCGCGTTTCGGCTGGGCGGCCATGTTCTTTGGCGAACAGCGCCTCGACTTCACCGATGGTCTTATGCACGGCCGGCGCGATGATGTGCGACGGCGCCTCGCCGGCCAGCTGGACGATGTATTCGCCGAGATCGGTCTCGACCGGCCGGATGCCGGCCGCGGCCAGCGCTTCGTTGAGGCGCGCCTCTTCGGAGAGCATCGACTTCGACTTGGTCACCTTGCCGACGCCATGCTTTTGGGCGAGGTCGACGACCAGCCGGGCGACCTCGTCGCCATCCTTCGCCCACAGCACGTCGGCGCCGCTCGCCATCGCCCGTTCTTCGAAGATGTCCAGCCAGACGTCGAGATCGGCCAGCACGCGATTTCGGATGTTTTCGGCGGTCGACCGCAACTGTTGAAAATCGAGGCCGTCATCGGCCAGTCCGGCGATGCCCCTGGCCCGCTTGCCGACGAACAGCGGCTTGGCCTTGTGCAGCGCCTGTTGCAGCACCCGGTTGGCCAGCTTGTCGGCGGCCCGCGACTGGAAGAACATGGCCTGCGAATGGCGGGCCGTGCTCAACTGCGCCCGCCCCCGGCCAGCACTTCGGCGACGTGCAGCACCTGCGTCTCCAGGTCGCCGCGCCGGCGCAACCGGCCTTCGATATTGATCAGGCAGCCAAGATCGCCGCCGACCACGGCATCGGCGCCGGCCTGGGCGATGGTCTGGCACTTGCGGTCGACAATCTGCGTCGAGATGTCGCCAAACTGGACCGAAAAGGCGCCGCCGAAACCGCAGCACTCCTCGCAATCGGCCATTTCCATTAGGCGCAGGCCGCGCACGCCGGCCAGCAGTTGCCGGGGTTGCGCCTTGATGCCCAGCCCGCGCAGGCCCTTGCAGGAATCGTGATAGGTGACGCGGCCGGCGAACTCGCCGGGCGGCGTCGCAAAGTGCAGCACGTCAGCCAGAAAGGCGGTCAATTCCCAACTGCGTTCGGCGACGGTGCGCGCCCGTTCGGCCCAGGCCGGGTCGTCGGCCAGCAGTTGCGGGCAGGTATTGCGCAGGTGATCGGCGCAGGAGCCGGACGGAATGACCACGTAGTCGTAACCCTCCAGTTCGCTAATCGCCTTCCGCGCCAGGTCGACGGCGGCGCCCCGATTTCCGGCGCTCCAGGCCGGTTGACCGCAGCAGGTCTGGCCGGGCGGCACCACCACCTCGCAGCCCGCCACCTCCAGCAAACACAGGGCGGCGAAGCCGATGGACGGACGCATCAGGTCGACCAGGCAGGTAACGTAGAGGGCTACGCGCATGCTAATATTGCGCCGCACAAGAAATAGAAGTGGCCAATGCTACTCAAACCGCACCAATAAAGGAATCCAGTTGTCCCAAGCCGCCCAAGAATCAGCCGGCAAGTCGCCAAGCGAGTCTTCTGGCGAGTCTTCCCGCACTCCCGGCTCGATCCAGGTCATCGAGCGCATGATGTCGCTGCTCGATGCGCTGGCCGCCGCGCCGGAAGCGGCCAGCCTGAAACAGCTGGCCGGCGCCACCGACCTGCATCCGTCGACGGCACACCGCATTCTGGCAGCAATGACCCACGCCCGCTTTGTCGAACGTCAAGACGCCGGCACTTACCGCCTCGGCATCCGCCTGCTCGAACTGGGTTCCATCGTCAAATCGCGCATCAGCCTGCGCGAAGTGGCCCTGCCCTTCATGCAGCAATTGCACGAGGAAATCGGCGAAGCGGTCAATCTCGGCGCCCGTCACGAAGACGAGATCATCTATCTGGAACGCACCTCGTCCGGCCGTGCGCTAGTGCGCGTCGTCTATCTGGTCGGCGGCCGCGCCCCGCTGCACCTGACCTCGCTCGGCAAGCTGTTCCTGGCCGCCGACGGCACCCAGAAGGTGCGCGACTACGCCAAGCGCACCGGCCTGCCCGGCAAGACCCCGCATTCGCTGACCACCCTGCCGGCCCTGGAAAAGGAACTGGACAAGGTGCGCCGGCACGACCTGGCCTACGACGACGAGGAAGCCGAACTCGGCCTGAAGTGCGTCGCCGCGCCGATCCGCGACGACGAGGGCCACATTGTCGCCGCCCTCTCGGTGTCCGCCCCGGCCGACCGCCACGATCCGGACTGGGCGGCCCAGGTCAAGCGCACGGCCGATGCCGTATCGCAAGCCATCGGCTATACCGGCAGCAAAAAATAGGGCCGCTCGCAGCGGCCCCCTTTGTAGCGCATCGCCCCCGGATCAGGTCCGTTTGCGTTCCTGCGCCAGGCTGGCGCTCTCCATCCAGCGCTTGATGCGGTTGGCGTCGCCGACCCGGGTCATCTTGCCCTGCGAGTCGAGCAGCACGATGACCACCGGCTTGTCGGCCACGCGGGCCTGCATGACCAGGCAGCGACCGGCCTCGGAAATATAGCCGGTCTTCGAGACGCCGATTTCCCAGTTGTCGCTGCGCACCAAGGCGTTGGTATTGCCAAAATCGCGGATACGGCCGTTCAGCTCAATCCTGGCCTCGGCCGTCGTCGAAAACTGGCGGATTTCCGGGTAGCGCGCGGCGGCCGTCACCATGCGCACCAGATCGTGGGCGGTCGACACGTTGTTGCTGGACAGGCCGGTCGGTTCCTCGAACCGGCTGTTGGTCATGCCCAGCATCTGCGCCTTGCGGTTCATCGCCTGCACGAAGGCCGGCAAGCCACCCGGATAATGCCGACCGAGGGCATGGGCGGCGCGGTTTTCGGAGGACATCAGGGCGAGCAGCATGGCCGTTTCGCGGGTCATCGTGGTGCCCACAGGCAGGCGGGAACGGGTACCCTTCAGGCCATCGACGTCCTCATCGCCAATGGCGATGACTTCGTTCAAATCGAGTTTGGCATCAAGCACGACCATGGCGGTCATCAGCTTGGAAATCGAGGCGATCGGCACCACCTCGTGCGAATTCTTGTCCACCAGGGCCTGCCCGCTGGCCTGGTCGATGACCAGGGCTGAGGCCGAGTACAAGGCCAAGCGGCCGGCGTCGCTATCGGTCATCGCCACCTTGCGAACCGGCTTGGCCGAGTGTCCGTCAGTCGCCGCAAAATGCGATCCCCGAGGAGCGCTGCCCAGCTTCTTCGGGGCCGCCTTGGCGGCCGTTTTCGCGTTACTGGCTGTGGATTTTTTGGCCGTTTTCTGCCCGGCTGCGGATTGCGCCTTCTTGCTCGGCGCCACTTGTTCTTTCTTGGCGGTGGCCGCCAGTCCCTGCCCGTTCAGCCCGATGGACAACACCGCGCCGATCAGCAAGGCCTTGAATTTCTGTTTCATTGGATCTCTCCTGCCAACACCCGAAGAATTGTAGCCGAGTTTAGCAGGAGAGGTTCGAAAATCAACAAAAATAAGCAGATACAACAACAACTTAAAGCCAGGAATCAGCCTGCATCGACGACCGTGAGCGCCGTCATATTGACGATGCGACGTACCGTCGCCGTCGGCGTCAGCACATTCACCGGCTTGGCCGTGCCGAGCAGGATGGGCCCAATGGTCAGGTTGTCGCCGGCCGCCACTTTCAACAAATTGAATGAAATGTTCGCCGCATCCAGCGTCGGCATCACCAGCAGGTTGGCCTGCCCCTTCAGACGACTGTTCGGGAAGGCGCCCAGCCGAATCTGTTCGTCGAGCGCCGCATCGCCGTGCATTTCGCCCTCGACTTCGAGGTCCGGCGCCCGTTGCCGCAACTGGGCAAGCACCTGGCGCATTTTTAGCGAGGTTGGCGAATCCTGGGTGCCGAAGGTCGAATGCGACAGCAAGGCCACCTTGGGCTGGATGCCGAAATTGCGGATCTCTTCGGCGGCCAGCAGGGTCATGTCGGCCAGTTGCTCGGCGTTCGGGTCGTAATTGACGTAGGTGTCGCCGATGAACACGGTGCGCCCGGGCAGCATCAGCAGGTTCATCGCGTACAGACGGTCGAGCCCTTGCCGGGTGCCGATGACGTCCTCGACATACTGGCGATGCGACTCATGCTTGCCGAAGGTGCCGCAGATCAGGCCGTCGGCGTAGCCGAGCCGGACCATCAACGCGCCGTACAAGGTGGCGCGCCGGCGGATTTCGCGCTTGGCGTAATCGGGAGACACCCCCTTGCGCTCCATCAGACCGTGATAAGTCTGCCAGAACTCGTCGAAATGCTCGTCGAAGAAGGGGCAATCGTCGCCGTGGATAACCTCATAGTCTTCCCCCTCGCGGATGCGCAAGCCAGCCGCCTCGATGCGCCGCTCGATCTCGCGGCGCCGACCGATCAGCAACGGCCGGGCGATGCCCTCGTCGCGCACGACCTGGACGGCGCGCAGCACGCGCTCGTCCTCGCCTTCGGCGAAGACGATGCGCTTGGGCGCCAGCTTGGCCTGCGAGAACACTGGCTTCATGATCATGCCGGAGTGGTAGACAAATTCGTTCAAGCCCTGGATGTAGGCGTCCCAGTCCTTGATCGGCCGGGTGGCGACACCGGAATCCATGCCGGCCCTGGCCACCGCCGGCGCGATCTTGACGATCAGGCGCGGGTCGAACGGCCGGGGGATCAGGTATTCCGGGCCGAAGCCGGTGACTTTCTCGCCATAGGCCGAGGCCACGACCTCCGACTGTTCGGCGCGGGCCAGTTCGGCGATGGCCTTGACCGCGGCCATCTTCATTTCCTCGGTGATGGTGGTGGCTCCCACATCGAGCGCCCCGCGGAAGATGAAGGGGAAACACAGCACGTTATTGACCTGGTTCGGATAATCCGAGCGGCCGGTGCACATGATGGCGTCGTCGCGCACGCTCTTGACCAGTTCCGGCGAAATTTCCGGGGTCGGGTTGGCCAGCGCCATGATCAGAGGCTTGGCGGCCATCTTGGCTACCATTTCCGGCTTCAGGACGCCACCGGCCGACAGGCCGAGGAAAACATCAGCATCGGCAATCGCTTCACCCAACGTGCGCTGCTCGGTTTTCTTGGCGTAGCGCGCCTTGATCTCGTCCATTTCCTCGACGCGACCTTCATAGACCAGGCCCTTGATATCGGTGACCCAGATGTTCTCGACCGGCGCCCCCAGCATGACCAGCAGGTCGATACAGGCGAGCGCCGCAGCACCGGCGCCGGAGGTCACGATCTTGACCTTGGACAAGTCCTTGCCGATCAGGTGCAGGCCGTTCAGCACCGCCGCACCGACCACGATGGCGGTGCCGTGCTGGTCGTCGTGGAAGACGGGGATCTTCATCCGTTCGCGCAGCTTCTTTTCGATGTAGAAGCATTCCGGCGCCTTGATGTCTTCGAGGTTGATGCCGCCGAAAGTCGGTTCCAGCGAGGCGATGGTGTCGATCAGCTTGTCCGGATCGCGCTCGTCGATTTCGAGGTCGAAGACATCGATGTTGGCGAATTTCTTGAACAGCACGCCCTTGCCTTCCATGACCGGCTTGGCGGCCAGCGGGCCGATCGGTCCGAGGCCGAGCACGGCCGTGCCATTAGTGATGACGCCGACCAGATTGGCACGCGAGGTCAGGGTGCTGACTTCGGCCGGATCGGCGACGATTTCTTCGCAGGCGAAGGCGACGCCGGGCGAATAGGCCATCGACAAATCGTACTGATTGGTGAGCTGCTTGATCGGGGTCACCGCGATTTTGCCCGGCTTGGGCTGGCGGTGGTAATAGAGCGCTGCTTCGCGCAATTGCCGAGAATCCATGTCTACCTCCGTTTTATATCGTGAAACACGATTTCGAATTGCGGAAGATCATATCACGCTCCAATCCTGTTTTCACCCCCCGGAAATCACTTAGGCAGTAAAGTCAAGTGGATGTTTACCCTGAATTGAGGCATAATTACGGGCTTCCCAGCCGACGGCCCCTAGCCGCTCGAAGTCTTGGTGGCAGCTCCCGGCGACTGGCGAAAAGTTCATCTATTTCAGTAACTTGGAGAGAGACATCGCCATGACCGCACCGCTGAACGCGCCCGCCTACGTCAAACACGAAGCCCTGAAAAAATGGGTCGCCGAGATCGCCGAACTGACCCAACCTGACCGCATCCACTGGGCCGACGGGTCGCAGGAAGAGTATGACCGCCTGTGCGCGGAAATGGTAGAGGCCGGCACGCTGATCAAGCTGAACGAACAGAAGCGCCCGAATTCCTACCTGGCCTTCTCCGACCCTTCCGATGTGGCGCGCGTCGAAGACCGCACCTACATCTGCTCCGCCAAGAAGGAAGACGCCGGCCCGACCAACAACTGGGAAGAGCCTGCCGTCATGCGCGAAAAGCTGAACGGTCTGTTCAAGGGCTGCATGAAGGGTCGTACCATGTACGTGATCCCCTTCTCCATGGGCCCGCTCGGTTCGCCGATCGCCCACATCGGCGTTGAAATCTCCGATTCCGCCTACGTCGTCGTCAACATGCGCACGATGACCCGCATGGGCGCCAAGGTGTTCGACGTGCTCGGCACCGCCGGCGAATTCGTGCCCTGCGTGCATACCGTCGGCGCCCCGCTCGAAGCGGGCCAGCAGGATGCCAAGTGGCCGTGCAACCCGACCGTCAAGTACATCGTCCATTACCCGGAAACCCGCGAGATCTGGTCCTACGGTTCCGGCTACGGCGGCAACGCCCTGCTCGGCAAGAAGTGCTTCGCGCTGCGCATCGCCTCCAACATGGCCCGCGACCAGGGCTGGCTGGCCGAACACATGCTCATCCTTGGCGTCGAGTCGCCGGAAGGTGAGAAGTCCTACGTCGCCGCCGCCTTCCCGTCGGCCTGCGGCAAGACCAACTTCGCCATGCTGATCCCGCCGAAGACGCTGGACGGCTGGAAGATCACCACCATCGGCGACGACATCGCCTGGATCAAGCCGCGCGTCGATGCCGACGGCGTCACCCGTTTCTACGCCATCAACCCGGAAGCCGGCTTCTTCGGCGTCGCTCCGGGCACCTCCGAGAAGACCAACTACAACGCGCTGGCCACGTTGAAGGAAAACATCATCTTCACCAACGTCGCGCTGACCGACGACGGCGACGTGTGGTGGGAAGGTCTGACCAAGCAGGCGCCGGATCACCTGATCGACTGGCAGGGCAACGACTGGACGCCGGAAGACGGCAAGGCCGGCAAGAAAGCCGCCCACGCCAATTCCCGCTTCACCGCCCCGGCCAGCCAGTGCCCGTCGGTCGATGCCGCCTGGGAAGATCCCGCCGGCGTGCCGATTTCCGCCTTCATCTTCGGCGGCCGCCGCGCCACCACCGTGCCGCTGGTGTACCAGGCCTTCAACTGGAACTATGGCGTCTACATGGCCGCCACCCTCGGCTCTGAGACCACTGCCGCCGCCTTCGGCCAGCAGGGCGTCGTCCGCCGCGACCCGTTCGCCATGTTGCCGTTCTGCGGCTACCACATGGGCGACTACTTCAACCACTGGCTGAAGATGGGCAAGACCGTCGATGCCACGCCGAAGATCTTCTGCGTGAACTGGTTCCGCATGAACGAGAAGGGCGAATTCATGTGGCCGGGCTTCGGCGACAATATGCGCGTACTGAAGTGGATCGTCCAGCGCTGCAAGGGCACCGTCGGCGCCAAGGAAACCACGCTGGGCTGGATGCCGAAGTTCGAGGACATCGACTGGACCGGTCTCGAAATCAACCGCGACGACTTCGAAGCCCTCAGCCAGATCGATCCGGATGCCTGGAAGGCCGAACTGGCCGGCCACAAGGAGTGGTTCGACAAGATGGGCGAAAAGATGCCGCGCGAGCTGGTGTTGAAGCGCGAACTGTTCGAAATGGGCATCTTTAAGGATGCTGCTTGATCCCCGCCTAGGCTAAGATCGCACGGCCACCTTCGGGTGGCCGTTTTCATTTGGAGATTCACCATGCTTCGTTCCGCCGCCCGCCTGGCCGACATCGAACCCTTCCACGTCGTCGAACTACTGACCCGCGCCCGTCAACTCGAAGCCGAAGGCCGCGACATCATCCACATGGAAGTCGGCGAGCCGGATTTCCCGACCCCGACGCCAATTGCCAATGCTGCGGACGACGCGATAAAAGGCGGAAAAACGTTGTACACGCAGGCACTCGGCCTGCCCGAATTGCGCCAGGCGATCAGCGACTTCTACGGCCAGCGTTACGGCGTCGCCGTGCCGGCCAGCCGGATCGTCGTCACCAACGGCGCTTCCGGCGCGCTCAATCTCGCTTTCGCCTGCCTGGCCGATCCCGCTTCCGAATGGCTGCTGGCCGACCCCGGCTACCCGTGCAACCGCCACATTCTGCGCACCTACGAAGGGCGACCAGTGGCACTGCCGGTCGGTCCGGCCAGCAATTTCCAGCCGACGCCGGCGCAGGTCGCCGCCGCCTGGAACGAACGCACCGCCGGCCTGCTCGTCGCCTCGCCGGCCAACCCGACCGGAACGCTGCTGACCTTGCCGGAAATCGCCGCGCTGGCCGAGGTCTGCCGCGACAACGACGGCCATTTCCTGGTCGACGAGATCTACCACGGCCTGACCTACGAGTGCGACGCGCCGACCGCCTGTGCCGCCGGCGACGACCTCTGGGTGATCAACAGCTTCTCCAAATATTTCCAGATGACCGGCTGGCGGCTGGGCTGGATGGTGGTGCCCGAGGCCTACGTGCGCGATGTCGAGAAGCTGGCCCAGAACCTGACCCTGTGCGCCTCGACGCCGGCGCAATACGCCGCGCTCGCCGCCTTCCGGCCGGAGACCATCGCCCTGCTCGAGGAACGCCGCGCCGAGTTCCGTCGCCGCCGCGATTTCCTGGCACCGGCCCTGGAAAGCCTAGGCTTCCGCATCACGGCCCGGCCGGAGGGCGCCTTCTACCTGTATTGCGATTGTTCGGCGCTGACCCCGGACAGCTTCGCGCTGGCCCGCGACCTGCTGGAAAAAGTCGGCGTCGCCGCCACGCCGGGCCTCGACTTCGGCAGCAACGCGCCGGAAAAACACATCCGCTTCGCCTACACCACCGGCGTCGACCGATTGGCCGAAGCGGTCAAACGCCTACGCGCCTATTTCGCCGGGCAGGCGTAGGCCGGGCAGCTGGGCGTGCACGGCCGCCCAGTCGAAGCACGGCCCGGGGTCGCTCTTGCGTCCCGGCGCGATGTCGCTGTGGCCGGCCAGGTCGGTCACCGGATAGTGGCGGCCGATCGCCTTGACCAGCGGCCACAGCGCCGCGTACTGGGCATCGGTAAAGGGTTGCGTGTCACAGCCTTCGAGTTCGATGCCGATCGACCAGTCGTTGCAGTTGTCGCGACCGCGCCAGTTCGACGCGCCGGCATGCCAGGCGCGCTTGTCGCAGCCGACGAACTGGATCGTCCGGCCGTCGCGGCGGATGTAGAAATGCGCCGACACCTCGACCCCGGAAATGGTCGCGAAATAGGGGTGGACCGCAGGATCGAGGCGGTTGAGGAAAAAATCCTCGACCCAGTCGCCGCCGAACTCGTCCGGCGGCAGGCTGATGTTATGGACGACCACCAGCGACACTTCACAATCGACCGGCCGCTCGCCGAAATTGGGCGAGGCCAGGTGTTCGACACCGACCAGCCAGCCGTCGGGCAGCCAGCGGCTCATTCGATGCCCAGCCGTTCGAGCCGGTAGCGCATCGAGCGGAAGGTGACGCCGAGCAGTCGGGCCGCCGCCGTGCGATTACCGTCGGTCTTGTGCAGGGCTTCGAGGATGGCCTGGCGCTCCAGGCGGTTCAGGTAGTCGTCGAGCGTTTCGCTGCCGCGGCCAACCGCCTCGCCGGCCATGTCCTCGGGCGACAGTTGCAGGTCGTCGGCCTCGATGGTGTCGCCGGAACACAGTGCCGTCGCCCGCTCCAGAATGTTTTCCAGCTCGCGCACATTGCCGGGGAAGTGGTATTGGCCGAGCGCCTTGAGCGCTGCCGCCGAAAGCGGCGGATAGTGCTCGCCGCACAGCCGGCGCAGCACGTTGTCGACCAGCGGCGGCAGGTCTTCGAGGCGCTCGCGCAAGGGCGGCATGCGCAGCTCGATGACATTGAGCCGGTAGTAAAGATCCTGGCGGAAGGCGCCCTTGTCCACGCATTCGCGCAGATTGCGATGGGTGGCGCAGATGATGCGCACATCGACCGCTTCCTCGGTGGTCGAACCGACCTTGCGCACCCGCTTTTCCTGGATGGCGCGCAGCAACTTGACCTGCATGGCCAGCGGCAGGTCGGCCACTTCGTCGAGGAACAGCGTGCCGCCGTTGGCCGCCTGGAAAAAGCCTTCGCGCTCGCTGTCGGCGCCGGTAAAGGCACCCTTGCGATAGCCGAAGAACTCGCTCTCCATCAGGTTTTCCGGGATGGCGCCGCAATTGACCGGCACGAACGGCCCGCCGTTGCGCGCGCTGCGGGTGTGAATCAGGCGCGCCGCCAGTTCCTTGCCGCTGCCCGACTCGCCGGAAATGTAGATCGGTGCCTGGCTGCGCGCCAGTTTCTCGATCAGGCCGCGGACCTGCTGCATGGCCGGCGAATCGCCGGTCAGGTCCAGCCGCGGGTCGTGCTGGCGCTCGCCCTCCGGCAGGCGCAGCGCCGACTTGACCAGGGCGCGCAACTGTTCGAGGCCGACCGGCTTGGCCAGGTAATCGAAGGCGCCGGCCTTCAGCGCCGCCACCGCGTTCTCGGCGCTGCCGTAGGCGGTGATCACCGCCACCGGCGTCCGTGCATGATGTTCGGCGACATAGCGCACGATGTCGAGCCCGTCGCCATCCGGCAGACGCATGTCGGTCAGGCACAGCTCGAACTCCTCACCGGCCAGACAGGCCCGCGCCTCGGCAACGCTGCCGACGCAATCCGCCGCCAGCCCCATGCGCGACAGGGTCAGATCGATCAATTCGCGGATATCGGCCTCGTCGTCGATGACCAGTACCCGCGCCAGTTCGCCGCGCGGACGTCGCTCACTCCGGTTTGCCGTCATGCCTCGCTTCTCCCGACCACGATGAAATGCCCCCCCTCTTCTGCCGGCCCGAGTTCGAGCTGGGCGCCGTTGGCCGCGCACAACTCGCGGGCGATAAACAGGCCGAGGCCGGTGCCCTGATGATGGGTGGTGAAAAAGGGTTCGAAAATCTGCCCGCGCACAGCTTCCGGCACACCCTGCCCGTCGTCCTGCACATGCAATTCTACCCGCCCTTCGCCGGCAGCGACCCGCAGGCGCACGCTGCCCGGTTGCTGGCGCGAATGGCGCACGGCATTGCCGAGCAGGTTCCACAGCACCTGGTGCAGATGCGCCCGGTCGAAGGACAGCACGATGCCGGCCGGACAATCGACCTGCACGACCGCCGGCGCAATGTCGCGGGCGACCACGAAACCGTCGACGAATTGGGCGCAGAACTCCGGCAAGGCGAGCGCTTCGGGTTGCGCCCGGTCGCTGCGCCCAAGTTCCAGCACGTCCTGGACAATGCGGTCGAGACGCCCGACGTTGTCGCCGACGATGCGCAACAGGCGGTCCTGGATCTCGCCCCGCCGTTCCTCGCGCAGCAATTCGCTGGCGTGGCCGATGGCCGACAGGGGATTGCGGATTTCGTGGGCAATGCTGGCGGTCAACCGCCCGAGCGAGGCCAATTTCAACTGTTGTGCCCGCTCCTGGATACGGCCCAGGTCCTCGACGAAGACCAGCACTTCGCCGTCGCTGCTGTCGGTTGGCGCAAAACGCGCACGCAGACGCTCGCCGTCGCCGCCGGCAAACTCGACGGCATCGTGGCCGACGCCCGCCTGCCAGGCAGTGACGGCGTCAGCCAGGGCTGGCGCGTAATCGGCCAGCCGGCAGGGTGGGTTGTCCAGCAGCGCGCCGAGCATCGCGTCGGCCACCGGGTTATGACGATGCACCAGGCCGTCGACACCAACCACCAGCACGCCATCCTGCATGCGCTCGATGATGCGCTGGCTGATCAGGCTCTGGTTGGCCAGCGCGACACCCTGCCGCCTGGCCAGTTCCTCGTTGGCCATGATGCGCTGGCCGAGCAGGCGGGCCAGGATGGCGGTGGCGAAAAAGGCCGTCGACAGGATGCCGGCCTGAACGGCACTGGCCGGCTCGAAATCCCGGTTCAACATGCCGAAAATCTGCTGCAACAACACCATCAGCGTCGCCTGCGCCGCATAGAACAGTACCAGGCGGCCGCGCCCGACCAGGCTGGCGGCGGCCAGCGAGACCAGCAACAGGACACCGAAACCACTCGACACGCCGCCGGCCGCATACATGAACAGGCCGACCATCAGCACGTCGGCCGACACCTGCAAGGACAGTTGCAGGTTGAAGCGGTACTGCCAGTGGATGGACAGGGCCAGGCCGCACAGCACGCCCAGCAGATAAAGCACGCTGAGGCTGAGCAGGATGGGGGTCGGCGCCAGATGCAGGGCAAGCATCCATTCCTGCTGCAGCAGCAAGGCCAGCAGGCTCAGGCTGGCGAGAATCAGCCGGTAGAGGTTGAAATACTGGAAGGGACGCCAGTTGGCTTCCCAGGTGGACGACAGCCAGTCGGTCATTGCGGCCCGGCGGAGCGCGCCGCCTGGCTGTGCTCCTGGCTGCAGAAATGATCGGCGCCGTCGGTCACGCTGTCGCTTTCCGGCACCAGCAGGCCGCAGTGCCGGCAACTGACCATGCGCTCGGCGCGGGTGGCCGGCGGAACGACGGGGGCCGCACCGCGCGCCTTGTGCTTTTTCCACATCAGCCAGATGACGGCCAGCAAACCGACAAACAACAGGAATTTCATCTTCGCCCCTCGCGTTCAGCCCGCCGACAAAAAAAGCTTACGAAATTCCGTAAGCTTTTGATCGGGCCGGAAAATCCGGCCCGAAACGGCAGTCGACCGCAGCGGATGCTACCGCCGCGGCTCGGGAAAGACAATCAACGTTGCCAGGCGCAGCCGCGCAACAGCTGGCCGTCGACCTTGACCTCGGCCTGCCAGCCGAACAGGATGCCGGCCTTCTGGTCCACGCACGACTGGCGGCGGAAGCGCCAGTCGCCCTTGGCGGCATCGCCGGTGACGATCTGCGCCACGCCGTCGGCGTTCCTGATCTCGTTGTAGGCAGCATTGAGGTCGGCCTTACCGTCGCGGCTCAGCCGTAGCTGGCCGGCCCCGGCGACCAGCGTCCACCCTGGCTGCTGACCGGCGGCACGCCACAATTCGTCCGGCCCGCCCGCCTGCCAGCAACGCGCCTCGCGCCGCGCCAGATTGATCGCCGACACCCGCAGCAGGCCGCCATCGAGCTTGCCCATGAACTCGACATACAGGTTCTTGCCCTCGCCCAAGCCGAATTCGTTGAGACTGGCGGTGACCGCCGCATTGGCCGAGACATCCTCGACATTGACGTAACTGCGGTCGCGGCAGGGCGCGAAAATCAGGCGCTCGCCATGTTTCATCAGCAAGCCCTTGGCGATCTTGTCGACCGCCGGCGCGCTGTCGGCGACCGGCTGCGCCGAGGCTGGAAGAACGCTGCCGAGCAACAGCCCGACTACGCACAACAACTTGGTCTGGTTCATGGTTTTCCTGTATCGCCGGGGCCTTGCCGGAGGATGCCGGCAATCGCCTCGGTCAAAGTCTGTACATCAGTGCCATAGGCAAATTTCTTGAGGAACTGGCCGTCCGGCCCGAGCAGGAACATGCCGGCCGCGTGGTCCACCGCGTAATGGCGCGGATCGCCGCCGGGCTGGACGACCTTGGCGTAGCGCACCTTGAAATTCTGCGCCGCCCGGCTGACCAGCGCCGGCGAGCCGGTCAGGCCGATGATGCGCGGGTCGAAGAAGGCGGTGTAGGTTTGCAGCACCTGGCGCGTGTCGCGCTCCGGATCGACCGAAATGAACAGCGCCTGCACCTGCCCGGCCGTCTCGCCGAGCCGGCGCAACACCTCGGCCATCTCGCTCAACGTCGTCGGGCAGATGTCCGGACAAAAGGTGTAACCGAAGGAAATCAGCTGGAAACGCCCGCGAAAATCCTCGTTGGTCACCGCCTGGCCACCCGGCCCGACCAGCAGGTAACGCGGGTTGATCGCGGTCGCCTCGCCGCTCAGCAGGCGATGCGCCACTTTCTCCTCGGCCCCCGCCATCGTCGCCAGCAACAAGCCGGCGCACAGGCACAGACGGCCCAGCCAGCACAGCATCAGGGTACCTTCCGGTACGCCTGCTGCAAGGCCGCCTCGCCGGCGGCGATCTGCTCGCTCAGCGTCTTGCCATCCGGGCAGGCCGCCCCCTGCTGCCCATGGGCCAGATAGGCGGTCTGGGTCGCCTGCTCGAAAGCCTCGCCAGCCGCCCGCGTCTTCGGCGCCGTATTGACGATGATCTCCCGCAAACGGGCATTCAGCGCCGGCTGCGAGCAGGCCAGGGCCACCCCGTTCAGACGACCGAGCGCGGCGATGGCATCGCTGCCGGCCTCCTGCGCCAGGGCAAGACCGGCCGCAGCGAACAGCAGGACAGCCGACAGGCGGGACAAAGAACGGGACAATCGGGACATGGCGGACCTGAATTCAAGGAATGAGCTTGGCCGATTATAGGAGGCGCGCCGCCGGCAAACATTTCGGACAGATCAAATATCGGTGTGGGCATGCCACCCCGGCCAATTCGGCCAAGAACCGCAGAAATGCAACAACAGATTCAGCCGGGTTGACTCACATCAATTGTCCAGCATTAACCTAGACTATGATGCCCCACAAATTTAGCAACAGTGGCGGAACAGGTGCTTCCAATCGGGGTGGTCGCCAGGCAAACAGGCATTCAAATAGCCACTCTACGGAAGTGGGAGTTGCGCTATGGATTCCCGCTGCCACTGCGCAAAAAATCGGGACAGCGCTGCTATCGGAGTTCTGACGTAGAAAAACTATTAAGCATCGTACGCCGGACCTCTGCCGGCGAGCGAGTTGGCAAGGTCATCGGTGAGTATCATGCTGAATCTTTGTTGGGTAAGCATCCGCCGGAATCGACAGCCAACGATTTGCCGCATACAGAGACAGTGCAAGCGGCCATCAAGGCTCTGTGCGCAAATGATCTGCTTTCCCTTAAGCAAATGCTCAGCACGGCTTTCTCGGCCCACTCGAAAATCGCATTCGTCGAACATGTGGCCGACCCACTGGCACGCTTGGTTGGTGAACATTGGGCGAGCGGTCAACTCCCGATTTACGGAGAACATCTTTTCTCGTATTTTCTGGAAAATTTGCTGCTGCACTCAACAAATTTCCCCGAAAAAGCTCAGGACCTTCCCTGCATTCTCCTGACCACGCCGTCAGGCGAGAAACATACGCTCGGACTGGCCATGGTGGCTGCCGTCCTTGGTGAAGCAGGGTATCCCTGCCTGATGCTGCCCGGTGATCTACCCCTGCCAGAAATCGTTGCTGCGGCAGAAACATACAAGGTCAGCGCAGTCGGCCTCTCTGCCAGCATCCATTACCCCCCACGTACGCTTCGCTCCACCATCAAATCACTTCGGACTGCACTGCCCGCCGAAATCCCCCTCTGGCTGGGCGGCTCAGGCATGAACAGTATCCGACAGCCGCCACCGGGAAGCGTGACCATTTCCTCCATGCAAAATCTGCTGGACGCATGCAAAACCCTATTTCGTTTTGACGCGGCAGACCTTAACCAAGCACCACCGATCGGCCATGAAAAAAACAGCGAAGCCAAGATCTGAGCAAGCAGAAATACCCCTCACCAATTTTGCCGGGCACGTCGTCTGCATTGGCGCATCCGCAGGGGGCCTGGATGCATTGGAGAAGTTCTTTAACAGTTGCCCGGCCGACACTGGCGCGGCCTTTGTCGTGGTCCAGCACCTGTCTCCCGACCACAAGAGCATGATGAGCAATCTGCTGGCCCGCCATACCCAAATGCCAGTCATCATGGTTGAAGATGAGATGGCCATTGAGGCGAACCACGTCTATCTCATCCCCCCCGGCGCCATCATGCATGTCACCGCCGGCCACTTGCATCTGACCCCAAAAAATCCGCGCGGCCTGACGCTACCAATCGACATCTTTTTTTCTTCGCTGGCCGATATCTATGGACGCCGTGCGGTTGGCATCATTCTCTCCGGCACAGGAACCGATGGCACCCGAGGGGCGGTGGCCATCAATGCGGCAGGTGGATTTCTGATGGTGCAGGAACCGGAATCTGCAAAATTCGACGGCATGCCCCGCAGTGCGATTGCCACGGGAATTGTGGATGCTGTGCTGCCGGCCGAGGATTTGCCGGCCCGCCTGATCGCCTTGATCAATAACATTCCTTACAAGGAAGTTCACGCATCAACGAAAGTAATCCCGTACGCAACGATGAGCACCGACGAGGTGTTTACGAACATCATGCAGTTGCTACACCAAGTGGGCGGCATCGACTTCTCGGATTACAAGCCGGCCACCGTGATGCGACGGATCGAGCGACGCATGCAGCTATGTCACACCCCGGAACTCTATCAATACCTCGACCTGCTCGAAAATGATCGCAGCGAAGTGATCACCCTGCGCCGCGAAATGCTGATTTCGGTCACCAGCTTCTTCCGCGATCCGGAAACCTTTGCCCTACTTTCTGAAAAAGTCATTTCACCGATGGTGGCCGAAAAACAATCGGGCGACACCATCAGAGTCTGGACCGCCGGGGTGGCGACCGGAGAAGAAGCCTACAGCATTGGAATGTTGCTGATCGAAGCTTTTGAACGCGAGCGTCGTTGGCCCAACCTCAAAATTTTTGCCACGGATGTCGATCCCCAATGTGTTGAAACTGCGGGCATCGGTCAATATCCGGAATCTGCCGCAGCAGAACTCTCTCCGGAACGTCTTGAGCGCTTTTTCGTCAAGAAGGGCGACAGTTTCGTCATCAAGAATGATTTGCGCCAATGCATTGTCTTTGCCCGCCATAATCTACTTGCCGACCCCCCTTTCACCAAAATGGACCTGGTGATCTGTCGCAATACGCTGATCTATTTCAAATCAGCCGCTCAGGAACGTGCGCTGCGCTCACTTCAGTACGCCATCAATCAAGGCGGAGCCCTTTTGCTCGGACCGAGCGAATCGCTTGCAGCGGTGACCGACGGCCTGCAAACCATCAGCGCACGGCACAAGCTGTACCGGCGCCGGGGCGGCGTAACGCTGCCATTTATTGATCGCAAGCTGGCGATCCATCCTCCCCCTCTACACAGTCCAAGCGCCGGACACAGCCCTCACGCCAACAAGGGACGACAGCGAAGCAACGATGCTGCCCTGTCCGATGCGGGACTATCGACACTGATCGCACGCTTCGCGCCCCCTGCCATCATGGTGAATGAACAACATGAGGCAGTGCATCTCTACGGCAACGTCAACGAGTATCTGACGGCCAAAGAGGGCGCAGCCAGCCTCGGCATCAATCGTTTGCTTCCAGACCCCCTCGTCCCCATCGCCTCCGCCTTGCTCTACAAGGCTGCGCGTGATCGCAGCTCGTTGGTTTCCGACTCGGTCGACATCACTTTGCGGGACGGCAACCGCCGGAGAGTTCGCCTTTCTGCGCACCCCGTCGACAGCGAGGAGCGACTCACCCTGCTTTGCCTGGAACCCGAACTCGCTAAGGATGCATCGACGACGGAGCCGATCAGCGTCGAGGCCGAAACCATTGCCCGGGTGGCGATTCTCGAACGGGAACTGGCCGCAACGCGCGAAAGTCTGCAAGCCACCATCGAAGAACTGGAAACATCAAACGAGGAGTTGCAGGCAACTAACGAAGAGCTCATGTCTTCAAATGAAGAGTTACAGAGTTCTAACGAGGAATTGCAGTCCGTCAATGAGGAAATGAACACGGTCAACGCCGAATTTCAGGAAAAAATGCTCCTCCTCAATCGGGTAAATGCCGATCTCGACAGCATGGCCAAGGCTGCCGGCGTAGCCACGGTATTTGTCGATGACCAAATGCGAATTACCCGATTCAGCCCTGATGCCAGTCAGATTTTCAAATTGCGTGACTCGGACGTCGGCCGGCCGCTGGATGACATTACCCATCATCTCCGCTACCCCGAACTAATGGACGATCTGGAGAAGACGCTAATGACGGAACGCATGATCGAGCGGGAAATCAATGCGGCGAATGACAAAAGAAGTTTTCTCGTCCGGATACTCCCCTACGCCATTCCTTCATCGACTGCCAAAGGTGCTGTCGCCACCTTTGTCGATGTCACCGCTTTTCATGATGCTCAACGCTTGCAGGCAATTCTCGATGCGCTACCGGAACACATCGCCGTGGTCGACCCAGCAGGCACCATCGTCATGATCAATAGTGCATGGCGGCGCTTTGCCCTCGCCAACGGTGACAAATATCTCGAGCGATCGGGCCCCGGAGCTAATTATCTCGATGCCTGCCAAGCAAGCAATCATGAGGACGGATCGATTGCGAGCACCGCAGCCAAAGGCTTGCGGGCTGTACTTGAAGGTTCTTTGCCTGCATTTTCACTGGAATATCCGTGCCACTCACCCAGTGAAGAGCGGTGGTTTGTCATGAATGTGGCACCAGTTACCGGGCACTCCTTCGGGGCGGTAATCAGCCACGTCAAAATCAACGTCGAGTTTCAACCAAGATCATGATGCAAAACCGCCAGGTCAA
>Ga0316605_10000268_pt1 | contig 43807 bp, 42 predicted proteins | sample OWC_soil_day20_n_FD_207666 | JGI IMG/M metagenome (GOLD analysis project Ga0316605, IMG submission 207666) | Wetland soil microbial communities from Old Woman Creek delta, Ohio, United States - OWC_soil_day20_noCT | ecosystem: Environmental > Terrestrial > Soil > Wetlands | place: USA: Ohio...
CCCGATCAAACGAAAGGATTTCTATCGAAAAATGCCACCTCGGCACCGCAGCGTAGCCTCTCGGCCCCCTTCAACCACGGCAAGCACTCCAGCCGAAACCTATCCCGATCAAACGAAAGGATTTCTATCGAAAAATAATTGTGTTTTTACCTGCCCCCCCGGAAGCCTGGTCTGCCAATACATAGCCCCGCTTGCTGGCGAACGATTAGCAGGGGTATAAAAATACTCATCAGGGCGCAGCATCGGTCCTTTTTTCGTCCTTTTTACCAACATTATGTCGGTCAGGACAGAACCAAGAAATCGAGTAATTTATGTGTGCAGCTTCAATCGAAGCCCTGGCCGGTCCGGGCGCTATTGACCGGAATCGGCGCGATGAACCGGCGCGGTGGCGCGTTAACCAGCTATCTGTTGTTCGACAAATCCTACACCCGCGCCCTGATCGATCTGGGCTATGAAGACACCCTGCGGCACAGCGAAGAAGTGGGGGAGTTTCTCGACCTCTAAGGCCGGCCCCATATAACGCACTCGACATACGCGCGCGATGTCTTCGTATATAAATTCACCGACTTAGTGTGATGAAAATTCTACTTTTAACAGCTGCCAATATCAGGCAGAATCACCTTACCCCCCAACGAACCACCATTAATCACGGAGAATTATTATGGCGACATTAACCTTGACCGGTAAATTTAATTACGGAACTATCCCTAGCTCCGTTGGCGACGTGAACAACACAGGTGTAGTTCCTTGGAGCACCCACACTGCAACTACTGCTGCCATCACAAAAACTGGAACTGCAGGAGAAAGTCTTTACAGCACATTCGAAGGAACTGGGTTTCTTTACAACTCGACCTTCATTACCCTTCGCGGCGGGACAGTCAATTCGTTTAATTTGACCGTCAATGGCACTCAATACTTATCGGTGACTGGTCTTGCCAGCACAACATCCTCCATCGCAACCGCCTACGTATCTGGATATTCTGTTGATGGCGTTGTTATGAGCGGCGCACAGGGGGTTGTGGCAAGCTGGTTGGCCGGCAACGATTTTATAAGAGGCAGCGCCCTTGCTGACGTGATCGCCGGTTTTTCCGGCAATGACCAGATTTATGGCAATGCCGGCAACGACCGGCTCGAAGGCTGGTCCGGCAACGACACCATCTCCGGCGGCACCGGCAACGACTTCATGTTCGGCGGCGCCGGCAGCGATGTCTACAACGTCGACAGCACCTCCGACCGGGTCTTTGAAACCGCCGGCCTCACCACCACCAGCACCACCGATGCGGGTGGCACCGACCTAGTCGTCAGCTCGGTTACCCTCAGCCTTGACGCCTATGCCGGCATCCGGTTCGTCGAAAAACTGACCCTGACCGGTTCGACGGCCATCAACGGCACCGGCAATGCCCTTGCCAACACCATCACCGGCAACAACGGCGCCAATATCCTGCATGGCAATGCCAGCAATGACGTACTGGTCGGCGGCATCGGCGCTGACACCCTCTACGGGGACGCCAACAATGACTTGCTGCGCGGCGGTGTGGGCAACGACATTCTCTGGGGGGGCTCCGGCAGCGACAGCTTCCGCTTCGATACCGCGCTATCCACCACGACGCTTGCAAACCTGGACCAAATTAAGGATTTCAATCCGGTTGAGGACACCATTCAACTGGAAAATTCGATCTTCACCAAGTTTGGCACGGCAACTACCGGGACCATCAATTCGGACTTCTTCAAGTCGATCAGTACGGGGGGCGCCACCGACGCCAACGATTACATTGTCTATAACAAGACGACAGGTGAGTTGTTCTACGACACCAACGGTAGCGCTGCGGGTGGGTCGGTAAAGATTGCCCTTCTGGGCATGAATCTCAACCTGACGGCAGCTGATTTCGTCCTGGTTTAAGTTGTCGGTTGATGTGGAGGGGCCACCCCCTCCACAAAAATCAAAAAACAGACAGACAATGTCTATTAGTTTGCCTGAGCAGTTCCGGAACAAGCCGGCAAAAACCGGCGATGGACGGCTGCCGAACAATGTTTCACGGAAGTTCGGCAGCCAAAAATCGGCGTAGCCAGCGCCCGGCTGATTGTCAGGCAACGATTCAGTGATAGAAGGCGTAACCGATCAGGATCGCCCCGACCAGCCCGACCGCGTCGGCGATCAGGCCGCCGGCCAGCGCGTAGCGGGTTTTGGTGATGCCAACGCTGCCGAAATAGACGGCCAGCACGTAGAAGGTGGTTTCGGTCGAGCCCTGGATGATCGCTGCCAGTTTGCCCTGAAAGGAATCGACGCCGTAGGTGGTCATCACATCCACCATCAGGCCGCGCGCACCGCTGCCGCTCAAGGTCTTCATCAGGCCGACCGGCAATGCCGGCACGAAATCGGCATTCAGGCCAAGGGCCAGCACGACGCTGCGGATGCCCCCGATCAGCCAGTCCATGCCGCCGGTGGTGCGGAACACCGAAATGGCGACCAGCATGGCGATCAGGTAGGGAATGATCTGCACGGCAACGGCGAAGCCCTCCTTGGCCCCGTCGACAAAGCTTTCGTAAACATCGATGCCGCGCCAGGCGGCGACGGCGACGAACAGCACGATGATCGAAACGATGATACCGCTGCCCAGCAGGCCGATCATCTGTGCCATCTGCTCCGGCGGCAGGCCGGCCAGCCAGAAATATAGGCTGGCCATCAGCGCCGCGAAACCGGCGAAGAAGGCCAGCACCGGCTTGCAGAACAGGTTGATGCGCTGCCAGATGGCCACCGCGATCAAGCCGGCACAGAAGGAAACGAAGGTGCCGAGCAGCGTCGGCAAAAAGATGTCGGCGGCGTTGAAGCCGACCAGCCCCTGTTTCAGCGCAATACTCTGGCGGATGGCAATCACCGAAGTCGGAATCAGCGTGATGCCGGCCGTGTTGAGGACCAGGAACATGATCATCGGATTGCTGGCGGTGTCCCTGTGCGGATTGATCTCCTGCAACTCGCGCATCGCCTTCAGGCCGAGCGGCGTCGCCGCGTTGTCGAGCCCGAGCATGTTGGCGCTGACGTTCATGACGATACTGCCGCTGGCCGGGTGGCCGGCCGGAATATCGGGAAAGACGCGGCGAAAGAAGGGGGCGACGAGACGGCTGAACAGTTCGATCAGCCCGCCGCGCTCGCCGATCTTCATGATGCCCAGCCACAGGCTCATGATGCCGACCAGGCCGAGCGAAATGTCGAAACCGGTTTTGGCCGTATCGAACAGGCCGGTCAGCACGCGTGTGAAGACATCGAGGTCGCCTTGCAGCAACTGAACCACCGCCGCAACGAAGCCGACGAGGATGAAGGCGACCCAGATTTTATTGAGCACAGTCGGCGGGGCGGAAAGCTTGAGAGGCCGCCAGTCTAGCCGGGTCGCCCGCCACTGTCACCGCAACGACATCAGGCGGCGAACGGCGGCAGCGCCCAGGCCGCGCGCCAGCGCTCGTATTCTGCCTGCGGCAGCTGGACCAGCAACGGTGCCGCGGCGCCATCCAGCCAACCGGCGATCTCCGTCATGTCGGCCAGCGCCATCGCCGTACACCCGGCGGTCGGCGCCCCTTCGCTTTCCCAGACATGCAGGAAGATGCACGAACCCGCCCCCGGCACCGGCGGTTCGGCGTTATGGGCGACGACGGCACCGACGGCGTAGCGCCTGTCAGCGCGCTGCATGTCCTCGTACGACGCCCAGTCGGGCAGCGTCAAGCTCGATTGATCGACGATCCGGTTGTAATACACCGAGGCCGGATCGTCGATGGCCTTGAGATCGGGCGAGGCAAACCAATACGGCAGCCTGGCAGCGCGGGCCAACGGGCTGTCGGCGGCTGCATCACCGAACAGCGCGGTAATGGAAAAAATCCCGGCCGGGGCGCAACCGTCGCCCTCGCGTTTGGCCGGACCGGCGCCGGACACATGCAAGCCACGCCCCCAGGCCAGCCCGCCACGGCCAAGACTGACCGCAATCGCCGGGCCGAGCGGCAGCCAGTCGTCAGCGACGCATGGCCGCGCGAAACGCTGTAGAGACGCGGTCGTGCTGTGCCAAGCCGACGCAATGACGAGGAGCAACTGCCGGGACGAAGCAAGGCCCGGCGAAGAAAAAATGGGGAGTAACGAGGCCATGCTGGCAATTCATGAAAGATGATTGAGGATTTAATTTTCAGCCGAAATTCCCGGTCGACCGCAGCGTTCGCTGATTGTATGCCCCAGCCAGCCATGGCCGCTCACCACCTTGGCGCTTTCGCCCGGCGACATAGCCGGTTATCCTGTCCTTCCATTTTGAATGTAAGCGACAGCCACTCAATGACTCCGGAACGCCAGCGTCTGATCCGTGCCTTGTTCGACGAATACATCGAGATGTACGCATCGCGCGACGACCGACTGACCACCCGCTTCAGCGACAATTTCACCGGCTATGCCGGCAGCAGCGACCAGCTGGTCAGCGACAAGGAGGAATGGATCAGGATTACCCGCCTCGATTTCGCGCAAGTTCCCGGGCGCATCCGGATCGAGATGGTGGACCTTGCATTACAGGATTTGAGCGACGACATCATCGCCGTGACCGCCTTCTTCCATATTCACCTGCCGGTTCCCAACCCTTTGCTGGCCCGCGAAACAGCCCGGCTGGTGCTGGTCTTCCGGCACGAAGGCGAGACCTGGATGATCGCCCACAGCGGCATCTCCATCCCGTTCGGCCTGGCCAAACCTGGCGAGGTCTATCCGATGCAGCGCCTGCAGGAACGAAACCGGGAACTGGAGGCGCTGGTCGAAGAACGGACCCAGGCCCTGCAAGCGGCCAACGAACTATTGGATAACCATCGCAATCAACTGGAAACCGAAGTGCAGCAACGCACCGCGGCACTGTCCATCGCCAAGGAAGTTGCCGAAGCCGCCAACCGGGCCAAAACAACCTTCCTGACCACGATGAGCCATGAGCTGCGCACGCCGATGAATGTGATCATGGGCATGAACTCGCTGGCCAAGGCACAAACCACCGACCCGGCACAACTCAGGCGGCTCGGCGCTATCGAAGAATCCTCGCGCCAGCTGCTGACCGTCATCAACGACATTCTCGACATCTCGCGACTGGAAGCCGAGCGCCTGACCCTGGAATGCCGCCCCTTCCAACTGGGCGACATTGTGGCCAATCTGGCCGGCACACTTGAGCACAAGGTGCAGGAAAAAGGCCTGACCCTGACGATCGACCTGCCGGCAGAAATCGGCGAACTGCCGCTGCAGGGTGACCCGCTGCGGCTGGAGCAGATACTGCTCAACCTGGCCGACAATGCCGTCAAATTTACCGAACACGGCTCGGTCAGGCTGGGTGCCCGGCTGACCGAGCTTGGCCCGGACAAGGTCAAACTGAGCGTTGAAGTACGCGATAGCGGCATCGGCATCGCCGGCAAGGATTTGCCGCGTCTATTTTCCGTCTTCGAGCAGGCGGATGGCTCGATGAGCCGCAAATATGGTGGCACCGGCCTCGGGCTGGTCATCAGCAAGCGACTTGCCCAGTTGATGGACGGCGACATCCGGGTGGCCAGCGAACCGGGCCGGGGCAGCAGCTTCACGCTTGATGTCGTGCTGAGCCGGGGCAGCAGCCGTTAAGCACGGCCAGCAACGAGAACAACGCTCGGGCAGGCGCCGTCCATGACGGCATGGCGCCTGGCCAGAGCGCAATGCCCGGCCAACACGCCGCGCCACACCGTCAGTGGCTGGTGCCCTCCGACTTGCTGATCTTGTTCCAGACGTTGTACTTGCCGACTGGCTTCTTCATCGGCAGGCGCTTCACTTCCTTCAACGTCACCGCGTCGTAGATGATCAGTGCGCCGTCCATTTCCCACAGGCTGGCCAGCACGTACTTGCCGTCCTTGGTAAATTCGACATGGGCGAAGGTCTTGCCCGGTTCCGGCTTCAGTTCGGCGGCGATTTCCAGGGTTTCCTTGTCGATGATCTGCATGGTGTCCTTGAACTCCTTGCTCATCATCGAATCGGTCCACGCATAGCGGCTGTTTTCGTGGCTGCGCATGAAGAAGCCGGGGCCGCGCGTCTTGATCTGCTTCACCGTCTGCCAGGTCGCCATGTCGATGATGCTGATTACGCCCTCGTTCAAGTTGGGCGTCGCCATCACCGTCCTGCCCTGCCATTTCCAGCTGATGCCGGAACCGAGGTGCGGCATGCCGGGCAGTTGCAGGTCGGCGATCTTTTTCCTCGCATCGAGGTTGACCACCTGGCCGCTGACCGCGCTCTTCGAATCGTTGCGCGAGGCGCCCATCACCTCGTCGTAACCCTGGGTGAAGTAGAAGTCGTCGAGATAGTCGTCGAGCTGGGTACGCCGCGGGTTGAGAAAACCCGGCATGAAACTGCCTTCGCGGTACTTGAAATCGTGGATCATGCCGGTCGGGATGTCGTCGGCCTTCGGGTTGTACGAAACCTCCCAGACCTCCTTGACGTCCTTCAGCGCGGCGACGAAGCTCTGGCGCGGGCTGGCGTCGTACACCGCCGAGACGCGGGAACTGGTCTTGCCGTCCTTGTCGGTGACCGGCAGGATTTTCTGCAGGTTGAGGTCGGCATCGAGGATGACCAGGCTGTGCGGCAGGTAGTTGGCCACCGCCACCCACTTGCCGTCGCCGGAGACCGCCGCATTGCGGGTATTGATGCCGGCACGCACTTCGGCGACCACTTTCAGGTTCCACAGGTCGAACTTGGTGACCCAGCCGTCGCGCGAGGCGAAGAAGACATAACGCCCGTCCGGCGTGAATTTCGGCCCGCCGTGCAGCGCATAGCGCGACTGGAAGCGGTGGATGGGTTCGAGCTTGTCGCCATCCAGAATCGACACGTGGTGGTCGCCGGATTCAACGACGACGAACAGGTTGAGCGGGTCGGCCTTGAACACCGGTTTGTCAGGCAAGGGCTGCTTTTCATGGACGATGCGCGAGGCGCTGATTTCCTTCTCGCCCCAGGCCGGCATCGGCTTGATCGGCGTGTAGGCGTAGTCGACCAGTGCCTTGATCTCGTCGGCCGCCAGCTTGTCGCCGAAGCCCTGCATCTGGGTTGCCGGCCGACCATCGCGGATGACCTTCTCGGCCTCCGGCTTGCGCAGGCGGGCGAGGTTTTCCGGCAGCAGCGCCGGCCCGAGGCCGCCGAGTCGGGACTCGCCGTGGCAGGCGGCACAGTGCTCCTTGTAGGCGGCCGGGGCGTCGGCCGCCTGGGCCAGTTCGGCCATCATCAGCAGGGTGCAGGCGGCAAAGCCGGCCGGGATCAGGATGTTCCACTTGAGTCGCCTCGCCTTGCCAGGCGAGACCGCCTCGCCGCCAGTCCCAATGGAGCCTGTCGACTCTTGCAACAAAGACTGTCTCACTTCGGTTTGACGCATGGTCACGATGCGATCTCCTCGTCACTCAGATAGCAGCCGGGATCTTCGGCCCACGGGTTGCCGGTCAGTTGCTGGGCGCGGACGCGGGTATTGCCGTTGCAGATCGGTAGGTAGGCGCAACTGGCGCACCGCCCCTCGACGGCGCGCGGGTACTGCTTGAGGCCGGCCATCAGGGCATCCGAGGTATCGGGCCAGATCTGCGAGAACGGCCGATCCTTGACGTTGCCCAGGGTGTGGTGCCACCACATGGTGTCCGGATGCACGTTGCCGAGGTTGTCGATATTGGCCACATTGATCCCCGACGAATTGCCGCCCCACTGGCGCAGCTTGGCCTCGACGTGGGCCGCGCTGTCCGGGAAGCGTCGGCGTACCCAGTGCAGAAAATAGACCCCGTCGGCGTCGTTGTTGCCGGTGGTGAATTCCTTGTTCAGGCCGCGCTGGTTGTACTCCCAGCAGGTCTCGAACAACAGCTCCATGGCTTGCCGGGTCAGCTGGTATTGCGCGTCGTCCTTGCGGTTCTTGTTGCCCCGTCCGGCGTAGTTGAGGTGTGAGAAATAGAAGCGGTCGATGCCTTCGTCCTCGACCAGCCTGAGCAGCCCCGGCAGGTCGTGGGCGTTGTCCTGGGTCATCGTGAAGCGCACGCCGATCTTCAGGCCGAGATCGCGGCACAGCCGGATACCTTTCAGCGAGGCCTCGAAGGCGCCATCCAGCCGGCGGAACTTGTCGTGCGTCGCACCCAGACCGTCGAGCGACACCCCGACGTAGTTGAAATCGCACTCGGCAATCTTGCCGATATTGGTTTCGTCGATCAGCGTGCCGTTCGACGACAGGCCGACGTAGAAACCCTTGGCCTTGGCCCGCTTGGCGATGTCGTAGATGTCCGGGCGCAGCAGCGGTTCGCCGCCGGACAGGATGAGCACCGGCACCTTGAAGCCCTTGAGGTCGTCCATCACCGTATAGACCTGCTCGGTGTTCAGCTCGCCCGGGAAGTGGGTGTCGGCGGAAATCGAATAGCAATGCTTGCAGGTCAGGTTGCAGCGGCGGATCAGGTTCCAGATCACCACCGGGCCTGGCGGGTTGCGTTTCGGGCCAAGCGGCGTCGGCGCGGCGATTTCCTGCATGTACTGGGAGATGCGAAACATGAATGTCCTTGCGGGCGAGGTGGGCTTATTCAACGGCAGGCCGCCGGCCAACTCCTTGATACGCGTCAACCACGGGAAAAATGGGACGTTAGATGGGCTCGCCACCCCCTGCGGTATACTGCTCGAATGACCGATAAATCACCGAATGCCGCCAGCGCCGAGCTGGCCCTGCCCAGCCGCTGGGCTGCCCCGCTGGCTTCCCGCCTGGCGTCGGGCGAACAAGTCCAGGCCTGGCTGGAGCTCGACCTCGATGCCCGGCTGCAATTCGCCGACGGTCTGGTCGCCGTCACCGACCGCCGCCTGCTGGCCCTGGCCCCGGGCGAGCAGGCCTGGCAGGAATGGTCGTTGCAGGCCGGCCTGGCGCTTAACCACCACGACATCGCCGGCGTCGGCTCGCTGGAGCTGCTCGACGCTCAGGGGCGCCTGGCCTGCTGGCGCTACACGCTGGGCCGCAACCTGGCCGCATTGCGCGTCATCGCCGAATTCGAACTGCACCTGGCCAGCATCGTCAACGGGGCGCCGATCGCCCGCCCGGAGGACGACCTCTGCCCGAAATGCAAGGCACCGCTCGAACCGGGCGCCGACGAATGCCCGATGTGCAACCGGGAAACGGCGGTCGCCCCGTCGACGTGGACGCTGTTCCGCCTGTGGCGTTTCGCCCGCCCCTATCGCTGGCAACTGCTGACCGGTTTCCTGCTGACGCTGGCCTCCACCGCCGCCCAACTGGTCCCGCCCTACCTGACGATGCCCCTGATGGACGAGGTGCTCATCCCCTTCCAGAACGGCAAGCCGATCGACTGGCCGCTGGTCGGCATGTACCTCGGCGGCCTGTTCGGCGCCGCCGTGCTGGCCTGGGTGCTCGGCTGGATCCGCACCTACATCCTGTCGCTGGTCTCCGAACGGATGGGCCGCGACCTGCGCACCACCACCTATGACCACCTGCTCGGCCTGTCGCTCGAATACTTCGGCGGCAAGCGCACCGGCGACCTGATGGCGCGCATCGGCAACGAAACCGACCGCATCAACATCTTCCTGTCACTCGACCTGCTCAACTTTGCCACCGACGTGCTGATGATCACGATGACCGCCGTCATCCTGTTCAGCATCAACCCGTGGCTGGCGCTCGTCACCCTGCTGCCGCTGCCGATCATCGGCTGGCTGATCCACTTCGTGCGCGAAAAACTGCGGACCGGCTTCGAGAAAATCGACCGGGTGTGGGCCGAAGTGACCAACGTGCTGGCCGACACCATCCCCGGCATTCGCGTGGTCAAGGCCTTTGCCCAGGAAAAGCGCGAAGGCGAGCGTTTCCGCGCCGCCAACGAGCACAACCTGCAGATGAACGACAAGCTCAACAAGACCTGGTCGCTATTCACGCCGACGGTGACGCTGCTCACCGAAGTCGGCCTGCTGGTCGTTTGGGTGTTCGGCATCTGGCAGATTTCCAAGGGCGACTCGACGGTCGGCGTGCTGACCGCCTTCCTTGCCTACATCGGCCGCTTCTACACCCGCCTCGATTCGATGAGCCGCATCGTCTCGGCCACCCAGCGCGCCGCCTCGTCGACCAAGCGCATCTTCGACATTCTCGATCACGTGTCCAGCGTGCCCGAGCCGAGCAAGCCGGTGCATCTGGACAAGGTCAGCGGCCGTCTTGAACTGAAGAAGGCCAGCTTCCGCTACGGCACGCGCGCCGTGACCAAGGATGTCGACCTGGTCATCCAGCCCGGCGAAATGATCGGCCTGGTCGGCCACTCCGGTTCGGGCAAGTCCACGCTGGTGAATCTGATCTGCCGCTTCTACGACGTCACCGAAGGCCAGGTACTGATCGACGGCGTCGATGTCCGCTCGGTGCCGGTCGCCGAATTCCGCCAGCACATCGGTCTCGTTTTGCAGGAACCCTTCCTGTTCTTCGGCACCATCGCCGACAACATTGCCTACGGCAAACCCAACGCGACGCGCCAGGAAATCATCGCCGCCGCCCGTGCCGCCCATGCCCACGAATTCATCCTGCGCCTGCCGCATGGCTACGATTCGCTGGTTGGCGAACGCGGCCAGGGCCTGTCCGGCGGCGAGCGCCAGCGGATTTCCATCGCCCGCGCCCTGTTGATCGACCCGCGCATCCTGATCCTCGACGAAGCGACCTCTGCGGTCGACACCGAAACCGAGAAGGAAATCCAGAAGGCGCTCGACAACCTGGTCAAGGGCCGCACCACCATCGCCATCGCCCACCGCCTGTCTACATTGCGCAAGGCCGACCGGCTGGTGGTCATGGATCGCGGCAAGATCGTCGAGATCGGCAACCACGACCAGCTGATGGCCGTCGAAGGTCACTACTACAAGCTCTACATGGCGCAGGCGCGCAACGTCGATACCGAGCCGGAACTGCCGCGCGCCCCCGACCTCCCGAAAACCACCACGGCCTGAGAGCGCAAGCATGTCGAAAACCCATTTCCAGCTGCAACGCGATGCCTACGGTCGACTGGTATTGACCGACGAAAACGGTGTGCGGCACGACGGCGTCACCCCGGTCCGCACCTTTCCGATCGCCGCGCCCGACGAAGGCATCTCGCTGGTCAGTTACGAAGGCCACGAAGTCGGCTGGGCCGACCACCTGAGCGACCTGCCACCCGCCATCGCCCAGTTGATCGAGGAGGAACTGGCCAGCCGCGAATTCGTGCCGGAAATCGAGCGCATCGTCGAGGTCTCCAGCTTCGCCTGCCCGAGTACCTGGCAGGTGCACACCAACCGCGGAGCGACCGCGCTGATCCTCAAGGGCGAGGAAGACATCCGCCGCCTGTCGCCGACCCGGCTGCTGATCGCCGACAGCCACGGCGTCCAGTTCCTGGTGCGCGACCTGAGCCAGCTCGACCGGCATAGCCGCAAGCTGCTCGACCGTTTCCTGTAACGTCGTGTAGCACGGCGTGACATTTTTTTATCGCGGGTCAGCCATGACCCGGCGAAAGCGTTAATAATTGCTGACTGCCCCCATAACAATTTCTTACAGCGAACCGGAGCTGGGCGACGAGAGCATGAACAAAAAAACCATCATCATTCGGGACATCATCAGCCTGCGTGGCCCGAGCATCTGGACCTACCCTCCCTCCCTCGAAGCCTGGGTCGATATCGGCGAATTCGAGGACTATCCGAGCAACAAGCTGCCCGGTTTCGCGGACCGCCTGAAGGCCTGGCTGCCCTCGCTGATCGAACACCGCTGCAATTACGGCGAACGCGGCGGTTTCCTGCGCCGCCTCGATGAAGGCACCTGGATCGGCCATGTGCTGGAACACGTGGCGCTGGAGCTGATGACCCTAGGCGGCCTGCCCGACGGTTTCGGCCGCACCCGCGAAACGACGACGCGCGGCGTCTACAAGCTGGCGATCAGCAACTTCCACGAGGAATGCACCCGCCTGGCGCTCGACAAGGGCATCGAGCTGATCCTCGCCGCCGTCGAAGACACCCCCTTCGACCTGGCCGACACCATCAACACCATGCGGCGCAAGGTCGACCGCAAGTATCTCGGCCCATCGACCGCCGCCATCGTCGGCGCCGCCGAAGCGCGCGGCATCCCGCACATCAGACTGCTCGACGACGGCAACCTCGTCCAGCTCGGCTACGCCGCCGCCGCCCGCCGCATCTGGACGGCCGAAACCGACCAGACCAGCGCCATCGCCGAGACCATCTCGCGGGACAAGGACCTGACCAAGGAACTGATTTCCTCGGTCGGCGTGCCGGTGCCGGAAGGTCGCGAAGTCGACAGCGCCGACGACGCCTGCGATGCCGCCGAGGACATCGGTTATCCGGTGGTGGTCAAGCCGACCGACGGCAACCACGGGCGCGGCGTGTTCATCGACCTGATGAAGGCCGAGGATGTCAGGAAGGCCTATGCCATCGCCGTCGAGGAAGGCTCCGGCGTACTGGTCGAACGCTCGATCCAGGGCATCGAACACCGCCTGCTGGTCGTTGGCGGCAAACTGGTCGCCGCCAACCGCAGCGACCTGATCACGGTAACCGGCGACGGCCAGGCGACCGTGCAGGAGCTGATCGACCGCCAGGTCAATATCGACCCGCGCCGCGGCACCACCGAACTGCACCCGCTGTCGATCATCAAGATCGACACCGCCGCCAAGATCGAACTCGAACGCCAGGGCCTGACCGGCGACAGCGTGCCTGAAGCCGGGCGCGAAGTGCTGATCCAGCGCAACGCCAACCACGCCTTCGACTGTACCGACGAAGTCCATCCGGAAACCGCCCAGGTCGCCGCCCTGGCCGCCCGCGTCGTCGGCCTCGACATCGCCGGCATCGACCTGGTTTGCCAGGATGTATCTAAGCCGCTGGCCGAACAGGGCGGCGCCATCGTCGAAGTCAACGCCGGCCCCAGCCTCTTAATGCACATCAAGCCGGGCATCGGCAAGCCGCGCCCGGTTGGTCAGGCCATCGTCAACAACCTGTTTGCCAAGAGCCAGACCGGACGCGTGCCGCTGGTCGGCATCACCGGCACGCACGGCAAGACTCCGGTCGCCAAGCTGGTCGCCCATTTGCTCTACCTGACCGGCAAGCATGCTGGCCTGGCCTGTGCCGACGGCCTCTATCTAGGCCGCCGCCACGTCCAGAAGAGCAATGCCGCCAACTGGTCGGCTGGCCGTCGGCTGCTGCTCAACCGTGCCGTCGAGGCCGCTGTCATCGAGAATGGCGCCGAAGTCATCCTCGGCGAGGGCCTGCCCTACGACCGCTGCGCGGTCGGCATCGTCACCAATATCGTGCCGGCCGACGAAAAACTGGAGCGCTGGGACGTCCAGCCGAGCGGCGGTGAGTACTACACCACCCATCGCTCGATCTACCGCACCCAGGTCGATGTCGTGCTGCCCACCGGCCATGCCGTGCTCAACGCCGAGGACAGGATGGCGGCCGATTTCGCCGAACTGTGCGACGGTAAAGTGATCTTTTTCGCGGTCAACCGCGAACATCCGGTGCTTGCCGCCCATCTCGACAGCGGCGAATGCGGGGTCAGCGTCATCGACAGCCGCATCGTGCTGCTGGCCGGCAAGGAAGAAATCCGCCTGTGCCGACTGGTCGATGTGCCGATGATCGGCAAGGCCAAGAAGCCGGCCGACATCGCCAGCGCGCTGGCCGCCGTCGCCGCCGGCTGGGCGCTGGGCATGAGCAAGGAAATCCTCAAGACCGGCCTGAAGACCTACGGCATCGAACTGACCGACCCGGCCGCACTGCTACCGAAGAAATAACAAGGAATCCCGTTTCATGGACGTTTCCCGCATTCGTGCCTTGCGCGGCCCCAACCTGTGGAGCCGGCATACCGCCATTCAAGCCATCGTCACCTGCGAAGGTGCCGAAGTGGCCATTTCCGACCTGCCCGGCTTCGAAGCCCGCCTGCGCGAGCGCTTTCCCGAGCTCGGCGACCTCATTCCGGCCGACCACCTCGACACCGTGTCGATGGCCCACGCCCTCGAATTCTCGGCACTCGGCCTGCAGGCCCAGGCCGGCTGCCCGGTGACCTTCAGCCGCACGGCCCAAACGATGGAGCCCGGTGTCTATCAGGTGGTCGTCGAATACACCGAGGAAGATGTCGGCCGCCTGGCTTTCGAGCGCGCCGAGCAATTGTGCCTGGCAGCGCTCAACGACACGCCGTTCGACCTCGACGCCACCCTGAAGGAATTGCGCGACCTCGACGAGGATATCCGCCTCGGCCCATCGACCGGCGCCATTGTCGCCGCCGCCGTCGCCCGCGGCATTCCCTTCCGCCGCCTGACCCAGGGTAGCCTGGTGCAATTCGGCTGGGGCGCCAAGCAGAAGCGTATCCAGGCCGCCGAAACCAGCTTCACCAGCGCCATCGCCGAGTCGATCGCGCAGGACAAGGAGCTGACCAAGAACCTGCTGCACGCCGCCGGCGTCGCCGTTCCCTTCGGCCGCCCGGTCAACGACGAGGACGACGCCTGGGCCGCCGCCCAGGAAATCGGCCTGCCGGTCGTCGTCAAGCCGCAGGACGGCAACCAGGGCAAGGGCATCTCGGTCAACCTGACCAGCGAATCACAGGTGCGCCACGCCTACCGCGTCGCCATCGAGTTCCGCGACGACATCATGGTCGAGAAATACCTGCCCGGCCACGACTGGCGTCTGCTGGTCATCGGCGACAAGCTGATCGCCGCCGCCCGGCGCGACCCGCCGCTGGTCATCGGCGACGGCGTGCATACCGTGCGCGAGCTGGTCGACATCGTGAACAGCGACCCGCGCCGCTCCGACGGTCACGCCACCTCGCTGACCAAAATCCGCTTCGACGAGATCGCCCTCGCCCGCCTGGCCGAACAGGGCTTCACCGCCGACGACGTACCGCCGCGCGGCGTGCGCGTCGTGCTGCGCAACAATGCCAACCTGTCCACCGGCGGCACCGCCACCGACGTCACCGACGACGTGCATCCCGACCTGGCTGCCGCCGCCGTCGCTGCCGCGCAGACGGTCGGCCTCGACATCGCCGGTATCGACGTCGTCTGCGACACCATCCTGAAGCCGCTCGAAGACCAGGGCGGCGGCATCGTCGAAGTCAATGCCGCACCCGGCCTGCGCATGCACCTCGATCCTTCCTTTGGCAAGGGCCGCGCCGTCGGCGAAGCCATCGTCAACATGATGTTCAGGGATGGCGACAATGCGCGCATCCCGGTCGTCGCCACCGCCGGCACCAACGGCAAGACGACAACCAGCCGCCTGATCGGCCGCATCTTCGAAGCCGACGGCAAACGCGTCGGCATGACCAGCACCGACGGCATCTACGTCGAAGGCCGCCGCATCGACAGCGGCGACTGCTCCGGTCCGCGCAGCGCGCGCAATGTGCTGATGCACCCGGACGTCGATGCCGCTGTCTTCGAAACCGCCCGTGGTGGCGTGCTGCGCGAAGGCCTTGGCTTCGACATGTGCGATGTCGCGGTGGTCACCAACATCGGGCTGGGCGACCACCTCGGCCTCAACTACATCACCACCGTGGACGAACTGGCCGTGGTCAAGCGCGTCATCGTCGAGAATGTCGCTCCGACCGGCACCGCCGTGCTCAATGCCACCGACCCGGTGGTGGCGCGCATGGCTCACCATTGCCCGGGCGAGGTGATCTTCTTCGCCCGCGACAAGGCGCATCCGGTGCTGGCCACCCACCGTGCCCAGGGCAAGCGCGTGCTCTACGCCGAGCGCGATGCCATCATCTGCCAGGAAGGACGCAAGAAGCATCGCATCCCGCTGGTCAATGTGCCGCTGACCCGCAACGGCACCATCGGCTTCCAGGTCGAAAATGCGATGGCCGCCACCGCCACCGGCTGGGCGCTCGGCATTGCCTGGGAAACCATCGAGCAGGCGCTGGCCGGCTTCATCAATGATGCGGTGACCGCACCCGGCCGCTTCAACGTCTTCGACTACAAGGGGGCGACGCTGATCGCCGACTACGGTCATAACCCGGACGCCATCCAGGCTCTGGTCAACGCCATCGACAACATGCCGGCGACGCGCCGCTCGGTAGTCATCAGCGGCGCCGGCGACCGGCGCGACGATGACATCCGCCAGCAGACCCAGATTCTCGGCGATGCCTTCGACGACGTCATCCTCTACCAGGATGCCTGCCAGCGTGGCCGCCAGGACGGGGAAGTGATCGCCCTGTTGCGCGAAGGGCTGAGTAATGCCCGGCGCACCAAGCAGATCGACGCCATCACCGGCGAGTTCATCGCCATTGATACGGCGCTGGCCCGCCTGCAACCGGGCGACCTGTGCCTGATTCTGATCGACCAGGTGGACGAGGCACTGGCTCACATCGCCAAGCGTATTGCCGAGGCTGGCTGATTCAGCCGCCCGCAGGTTCCCACAAAGCCCGGCTGATGCCGGGCTTTGTTTTTTGTCCAAATTTCGCCGTCGACCGCAAGCAGTAGCGGTCAAACGCCGATGCGCAGCCCGGTCTTCTTGAGTATCTTCGTCGAATAGAGAATGTCGCTGCCCCGGCAGGATTCGCCGAGCAGGGCACGAATGTCGGCCGCCTTGGCCGCGCATTCGTCGCGCGAACTGCCATGCACCATGGCGAACAGGTTGTACGGCCAGGCCGGCAGGGCGCGCGGCCGTCGGTAGCAATGGGTGACGAAAGGCAACGCGCCGACCCGGGCACCGAGTTCATCCACTACCTCGTCTGCCACGTCCCACACCGTCATGCCGTTGGCCGTCCAGCCGATGGCGTAATGGTTGGGCACGGCGCCGATGCGGCGGATGACGCCGCTGGCCAGCATGCCCTGCAGGCGGCGCATGACCTCCTCGGCCGGCAGGCCCAGTTGCTCGCCCAGTGCATGATAGGGCTGCGGAACCAGTGGCAGGCCGCCCTGGGTGGCGAGGATCAGGGCACGGTCGAGACAGTCGGTCACCGGCGGGCCTCCAGTTTCATTTCGACGAAATATTCCTCTTCCTTGGGGAAGGCATAGACCGGCAAGCCGGTCTCGTGCTCGATGCGGACGATGGCTTCGGCGATGCCGGCCGGCGTTTCGGTGGCCAGCACGAACCACATATTCAGTTGGTGCTCGCGCCGGTAGTTATGGGCCACCTGCGGCAGCGCATTGACCAGCGCCGTCACCGCCTCGTAGCGCGCCTCCGGCACGGCCAGCGCGGCCAGCACGAAGGCACCGCCCATCCGTTCGATCTGGTACATCGGCCCGAAGCGGGTCAGCACCTTGGCCGCCAGCAGGCGCTCCAGGCGGTGCAGCAACTCGTCTTCACCAATACCGAGACGGGCGGCGACCTCGGCATAGGGACGCTCGCAGATCGGGAAGTCGCCCTGCATTTTGGCGATGATGTCGCGGTCGACCGCATCCATCGGCAGTTCAGGCATAACGGGCCCCATTCTGTTTGAAACGGGTCAGCGAGAACAACACGTCATGGGCGCAATCGGCCAGACCGTGGCGCTCACGCAGGCCGGCGATGATGGCCTCGACCTCGGCCCGCTCGCGGCCGTGGATCATGCAGAACAGGTTGTACGGCCAGTCCGGCAGGCGGCGTGGCCGGCGGTAGCACAGCGTCACCGCCGGCTCCTCGGCCAGCGCCCGGCCGAGTTCACCGACCCGCTCGTCGGAAATGTCGTGCACCAGCATGGCATTGGCCGTGTAACCCAGTTCGCGGTGGCGAACGACGATGCCGAAACGCTTGATCGCCCCCTCTTCCAGCCAGCGGCCGATGCGGCCCAGCACCTCGGACTCGGAGGCACCGATGCGTTCGGCGATCAGGGCGAAGGGCCGGATGAACAGCGGCAAACCTTCCTGCAGGACGCCGACCAGACGCCGCTCGGATTCGTCGATCAGCGCCGCCGGCTGAACCGGGCTGGCTGCGGCTGCGGATTTTTTCTGGCCGCCGTGCAGACAGAAACCGAGGTCAATATGGAATTCCTCGACCAACGGCAGCGCCAGCAGCGGATAGCCGGCCGCCTGTTCGATGGCGCCCAGCGTCGCCTGCAAGCGCCCCTCGCTGGCGGCGGTGACGACGAACCACAGGTTGTAGCGATGTTCGCGCTCGTAATTGTGATTGACCTCGGCAAAGCGGCTGACTGCCGCCGCCACCGCCGCCAGCCGATCGGCCGGCACGGCCATGGCGGCCAGGGTGGAAGCGCCGATCCGCTTCGGCGCGAAAACGGCGCCGACGCGCGAGATCTTGCCCTCGCGGCGCAGTTTTTCCAGGCTGCCGAGCACCGCCCGTTCGCCGACGCCGAGCCGCGCCGCCAGCTCGGCGAAGGGCGCCGGACATAGCGGAAAATCGCGCTGGAACTCGTTCAACAGGCGGAATTCGAAAGTGTCGTCCATCAGAAGCCAATGCGCGCGGCACGCGACGTGAAGAAGATACCGGACGGATTGTCGGCGGCAATTTCGCCGATCCTGGCGAAGGTCGCAGTGTCGTGGATGACCACCCGGTGGTCGTCGCGCGCCGACAGCCAGACGTGTTCGCCGCGCGGCGCAAATTCCATGTGCAGGATGCCCTGGCCCGGCGCCATCTCCTGGACGACCTTGCCGGCCAGGGTATCGACGACATCGACCTTGCCGTTGTCCGGGAAGGCGAAATTGACCCAGACCTGGCGCCCGTCCGGGCGGGCCATGACGAACACCGGCTGGCCGCGCACCGGAATGCGCCCGACTTCTTTCCAGGTCGCGACGTCGACCACCAGCACCTCGTGCCGGCCGATCGCCGGCAGGTAGGCCTTGCCCTGCGCCACCGACCAGCCGCGCAGGTGCGGCATCTTGAACACCGGCAGCTTCTGCTCGCCGCGGCCGTAGTTCTCGAGAATCTTGCGCGCCCCCTTCTCCGGCTGCCACAGGTCGAGCATGGCTACGCCATCCTCGCCGAACAGGCCGGCCAGGAAGTAGCGCCCGTCCGGCGTCACCAGCCCGTCGTAGGGCTGCTTGCCCGCCGGATAGCGTTGCGTCGTCGGCTTTGTCGGGGTGCTGAAATCGGTAACCCAGATCTCGCCGCCGTCGAACAGCGCGTAGGCGAACTTGTTGCCCGGCACGTCGGCCAGGCCGACCACCTTGGAAAACTTACCCGGCGCGTATTCGGCCGGCACTTCCGAGAGCAGTTCCAGGGTTTCGGCGTCGAAGGCCTTGATGCCGCCCGGCGTGTAGTTCTGGGCGACGACGAGGCGGCCGTCCTGCGAAATCGAACCGCCGATGGCGTTGCCGGACTGGATCACCCGCTTGACGATTTTCGCCTCCAGCAGGTCGATCTTGGTCAGCCCGCCGTCACGCCCGAAGATGAAGGCATACCGGCCGTCGCGGGCATAGACGACGGAGGCATGCGAGAGGTCGCCCAGCCCGCCGATGCGCGCATAGGGCTGGCGGGCGCTGGTATTGACCAGCGTGACCTGGCCGGTCGCCCGTTCGATGATCAGCCCGAGATCGCCGGTACCGCGCAGTTGCGGCGTGGCGCAGGCATTGAGCAACAGGGCGAAAAGCAGACTCAGCAACAGGCGCATGGCGTTCTCACTTGGGACTCACTTGGGAAATTCGCTCATCAGTTTATCGACAATCCAGGCCGCTTCCGCTTCCGACATGAACTGCTGCCAGGGCGGCATCGGCGTGCCCGGCCGACCATAATAGATGGTCGCCGCCAGGCCTTCGGCCGGCTTGTCGCGCAGATTGGCGGGCAGCAGGGCCGGACCGAGACCGCCGTTTAGCGTCATGCCGTGGCAGGAGCCGCAATCCTGGCGCACCAGGCGGACCAGTTCGGCCTGCCGCCCAGCCGAGGGCGTTTCGGCAATGGCTGCGGTCGACGCCAAAAAAAGCGCAAAAATCAGTCTACTCGCCGACAATCACCACCCCTTCCATTTCCGGATGCGGCCCACAGTGGTAGGCGTAGCGCCCCGGCCGCTCGAAACGACGCTGCCAGCTCTCGCCGGGAAAAAGGCGCTCGGACTCCAGGCCGTTCTCGGCAGGAAACAGCACGGAATGGCTGGTGCGTTTCTCGTGATTGATCCACCGCACGCTGTCGCCCGCTCGAATGCTGACTTCTGGCGGCATGAACCGGTAACTCTCGATGCCGACATCGACCACCTGCTGCGCCATCACAGAAAAAGAAACGAGCGCCATCAGGGCTGACGCTCGTTTGAATTGCCATCCGGGAGACACCAGCGTTCCGGACAACGAGGTAAGACTACTGCTTGGCCGCCTTCACGTCGCCGTCGGCACCCAGACCAATGGTGTGCCCGAAGGAAACGTGATGGAAGCGCCCGCCGGCATTGTCGGCGTGGATGGCGATGCCGAACGGCACGGCCTTGCCGGCCGCCAGCACGGCATTGCCGGCCAGCTTGCGGGTGAAGGTCACGGTGTAGGTATCACCGGCCTTGGCGCCTTCCGCCGTCGCCCCGGCCTTGCCGCCTTCCATGTTGCGCTTGTCGGTGACGAAGCCATCGACCGATTTGCCGCTGCTCTTCCACTGCATCAGGTCGTAGGCACCATCCTTGGTGTACTTGGTCTTGTCCTTGCTGTTCGGCATGCCCTTGGCGTCCTGGTGACAGGTGGCCCAGCAACCGACCTGGTCGCCCATCGTCACCTTGTCGTTGGGGAACATCATGGTCGCCTTGACCTCGTTGTCCTTGTCGGAGTGATCGGCGCCGCCGGCCGGAGCCTTGAAGGTCAGGCGGACGTAAAGATTGGTGGCATCGAAGGCGGCCTGCACGCCGACCGGGTAGGTCGCCACTTTCGGCCCGCCCTTGGGTTCCAGCTCCTTGCTGACCAGGCGCTTGGTATCAAGGCTCAGCTTGCCGTCCTCGACGTGGCAACCGGCACAGGTTTCGCCCTTCTTCAGGCCGCTGGCGCCGCTGTGCTCGCCCTTGCCCTGCACCCATTCGATCGGCGTCGCGCCCGGGTGGAAGACGTGGATATCCTTCTTCGGAACCTTGCTCCAGTCCGGGGCAGCCATCGCCGAGCCGGCTGAGAAGGCCAGGAAAGCGCCCAACAGGGCCAGTGAAATAGGTTTCTTTTGCATGGTAATCATCTCTTTGCTTACTGAAGTGACGGGGACTCAGGCCCCCGTCACCAAACTACACATCAACCAAAGCGGAACGGCTTAGTAAATGTCGTGCTGCGTGTTAAAGACATTGAACTTGCCGGTCGGGGTGATCATCTTCGGATCGGTGATCACCTTCTTGACCTTCAGCGTGGCATCGTCATAGACAACGATGGCCGACTGGTCGGTCTTGCCGCCCCACAGGGAAATCCAGACTTCCTTGCCGTCGGCGCTGTATTCCGGATGCACCGCCCGCTTGGTCGCCTTGGCTTCCGGCATGCCGGAATCCTTGGCCACATTCAGCACGGCCTTCGGCTTGGACAGGTCAGCCATATCCCACACGGAAACGGATTCGGCACGATCCTTGTCGGAGTTCTGCGCCGAGTCGGCCCACAGATGCTTGGACTTCGGATGCGTCTTGACGAACAGGTTGCCCGGCACGTGCTTGATTTCCTGCACGACCTTCCAGTTGTATTCCTTGTACTTGGCGTTCTTCTTGTCGTCGGACGGCGTCGAGATCAGGGTCACGACATCGGCACCGAGGTGACCCGTCGCCCAGACCGGACCGAACTTCGGATGCACGAAGTTGGCGCCGCGCCCCGGGTGCGGGATCTTGGCGACATCGACCAGCGCGGCCAGCTTGCCGGTCTTGGTGTCAACCGCGGCAATCTTGTTGGAGGCGTTGGCCGCGACCAGGAAGTAGCGCTTGGAGGCATCCCAGCCGCCGTCATGCAGGAACTTGGCGGAAGCGATGGTCGTCGTCTTCAGGTTTTCGATGTCGGAATAATCGACCAGCAGGATCTGGCCGGTTTCCTTGATGTTCACCACCCATTCCGGCTTGATGAAGGAAGCCACGATGGAAGCGACGCGCGGCTCCGGATGGTATTCGCCATCCACGGTCATGCCGCGGGTGGAAACGACCTTGCGCGGCTTCAGCGTGTCGCCGTCCATGATCACGTACTGGGGCGGCCAGTAGGAACCGGCGATGGCGTACTTGTCTTCGAAGCCCTTGAACTTGGAGGTATCGACCGAACGGGCATCGAAACCGATCTTGACTTCAGCCACCACGCCCGGCTTTTCCATCCACAGGTCGATCAGGCTCAGACGACCGTCGCGACCGATCACGTACACATAGCGGCCGGAAGCGGACAGGCGGGAAATATGCACGGCGTAGCCGGTCTTGACGATGGAGCGGATTTCCTTGGTGTCGCCGTCGATCAGCGCCACTTCGCCGGTATCGCGCAGGGTCACCGAGAACATGTTCTTCAGGTTGAAGTTGTTCATCTGCTTGGTCGGACGCTGGTCGACCGGCACGATGACCTTCCAGGAATCCATGGTGTCCTTGAAGCTGTATTCCGGCGGCACATCCGGCGGGTTCTGGATGTACTTGGCCATCAGCGACAACTCTTCCTTGGTCAGGATGTCGTCGAAGTTGACCATGCCGCCATCGGTGCCGTAACCGATGATCTTTTCCAGGCGCTGCTGGCCGAGCTTCAACGTACCGCCTTCGGTCACCTTGCCGTCCTTGTCCTTCTTCGACCAGTGCGGCTCCAGGTTCTTGCCGGTGGCGCCCTTGCGCAACACGCCGTGACAACCGGCACAACGTTCAAAATAAATCTTCTTGGCTTGTTCCTTCTCGGCCGCCGTCATCTCCGGTGCCTTGGCGGCATCCTGAGCAAAGGCGGAGCCCATGGCCATCGCCATGGCAGACAGAGCAAGCATCCCCACTACGGTTTTTTTCATCTCTCTTCCCTCTCCTAGAACAAAAAAATCGGCGCCTGGAAACGGCGCGACTGCCCGCAAGATTGAACTTCCGGCGCGCCCCTATCTTTGATGCCCATCAGTTTTTCAAGAGATGAAATCTTTTATTTTCAAGCACATATACAACTTACTAACTAGGCGCGTAGTTCTTTGGTAGTAGCCCGGCCCAACGGGTGCCCCGCCCTATTGGCAGGCGCCGCTTCCCGCATTAGGATGGCCAGCCAAAGGCAGGGAGAGAACATGAAAAATCAAAGCACACTGGAAGCCGGCAAGGTCTGGCTGGTTGGCGCCGGCCCCGGCGACCCCGATCTATTGACCGTCAAGGCGGCCCGCCTGATCACCCAGGCCGACGCACTGGTCTATGACCATCTGGTCAGCGACGAGATCATGGCCCTGGCCCGACCCGATGTACGCCGCATCTATGCCGGCAAGGAAGCCTCCAAGCACACCCTGCCGCAGGAATCGATCAATCACCTGCTGGTCAAGCTGGCCCGCGAAGGGCTGTCCGTGGTCCGTCTGAAAGGCGGTGACCCGTTCATCTTCGGGCGTGGCGGTGAAGAACTGGAAACCCTGGTCGCTTCCGGCATCCCCTTCGAAGTAGTGCCCGGCGTCACCGCTGCCGCCGGATGCGCTGCCTATTCCGGCTTCCCGCTGACCCACCGCGACCACGCGCAGGCGGTCACCTTCGTCACCGGCCACCTCAAGGACGGTACCGTCAATCTCGACTGGCCGGCCCTGGCCCGCCCCTGCCACACCGTCGTCTTCTACATGGGCATCGGTGCCGCCGCTGACATCTGTCGGCAAATGATCAACCACGGCCTGCCCTCGCTGACCCCGGCCGCCGTCATCCGCAACGGCACCCTGGCCGACCAGCAGACCCTGCTCGGCACGCTCGGCACCCTGCCCCATCTCATCGTAGAATCGGGCATCAAGCCGCCGGCACTGATCGTCGTCGGCAGCGTCGTCGGCCTGCACGACAAACTCAACTGGTTCGAAAAGACACAACAGACATGAAACGATTCGCCTGGCTGCTCCTCGCCCTCTTTGCCACCGCCGCTCACGCCTACAGCGGCAAGGAATTGCGCGAGGACTGCCTGGCCGCCGAAGAGTTTTATGCCGAGAAAAAAACTACCGACATCTACCAGTCGGTCAAGGTTGCCCGCTGCGTTTCCTATCTCGCCGGCTTTGCCGACAGCTATGCGATCAGCGACTACCTCGCCGACAAAGTCGGCGTGAAACTAAACGCCTACTGCCTCCCCAACGAAGGCGATCTCTCGCCCAGACTGGTTCGCTCGGTGCTCGCCCATCTCGACCGCCAGCCACCCAACACCACCGCCAGCACGGCCATGCTGGTCGCCGGCGCCCTAGCCAATTCCTTTCCCTGTCCGGATTCACTTGAACCAAAGAAGTGATTCAGGGATAATCCGGCCTCCACTCGCCCCGGTGGCGGAATCGGTAGACGCAGCGGATTCAAAATCCGCCGACGAAAGTTGTGCCAGTTCGAGTCTGGCCCGGGGCACCAGTATTAAAATCAATGAGTTGCATACCATTTTAGGTAACGCAACTTTGTCGGCTTAGGTTTTTGCAGCACTTTTGCAGCACTGACTACTGACCGACTGTGTTAGCTGACGCGGCAAACGCTATACCAAGCTCCTTAACCAATTGGAGAAAGAGGTATGGCAAGTATCGTTAAGCGTGGTGACTATCAATATCAGGTCACAGTACGTCGCAAAGGTTTCCGTAACCAGTACAAAACCTTCGAGTCTGAGCAAGAGGCCAAGGACTGGGCTCACATCATTGAGTCTGAAATGGTCCGAGGCGTCTTTACCGACCGCAGCGAACTCGAACGCACGACCCTGGGAGAACTTCTCACCCGCTATGAGAACGAAGTAACCCCCGACAAGGTCGGAGCCCGTCAGGAGCGCAGCCGCATCAAATACTGGAAGGCCCATCCACTGGCGGCCAGGTCGCTGGCATCCCTTCGTGCTGTAGACTTCTCCCAATACCGACAGGCCCGCGAACAGGAGGTCGGCCCGAACACCGTCCGGCTGGAACTAGCCGTGATCAGCGCCATGTTCAATCATGCCCGGAAAGATTGGTCAATGCCCATGGAAAATCTCATCAAGGGCATCCGCACCCCAAAGATTCCCCCCGGCCGGGAAAGGCGCCTAGTGGGCGACGAGGAACAACGCCTGCTCTTAGCAGCAGGCAAGGCGCGAGCCAATCCCCTGCAGCTCATGGCAGCCATTCTGCTGGCCATCGAGACCGGACTGCGCGAAGGCCGCTTAGCCGGCCTTCGCTGGGAGCAGGTAGATCTGCACAAAGGCGTTATCTGGGTGAAGACCAAGGATGAGCAGCACAAGCAAAAGCTTGCACCCGTACCACTCACCCTCAAGGCAGTTGAAATCTTGAAGGGGCTGCCCCGCAATATTGGCGGCAAGGTTTTCGGAACCGCCTTTCCGACAACCCTGGCACTGGGAAGCGCATTTCGCCGGGCACGCGACCGCGCCGGCCTAAACGACCTCACATTCCACGACTTGCGTCATGAGGCTGCAAGCCGAATTGCGCCCAAGCTGCCGATGGCAATCCTGGCCAAGGTGATGACCTGGAAAACCTTGCAGATGGCCATGAGATATTACAATCCGACTCCGAAAGAGCTTGTAGACGCCATGCGAGCGGTGGCCTGATGATGGAGAGCCCCTTCTAGCGAAGGGGCTCGTGAATTGGGATTTCCTCAGTCTCCTCGTGGCGCGCATATGAACCATTATGGTGAGCACGCCCCTCGTCCTTCTACCTTCCAATTGCTTTGCCACTACCGCTGCATCGTCCGCCAAGACGATGGCTCGATGTCACCGCGGCCAGCGATAGCCTCGGCACGCACCGCAAACGGGCCGCCAAGCCCAACCACACACGCGTCTCATCTGCTGGCAGTTTTCGAGTGCCGTGACTAGCTCCCCTCAAACTCAACTGATTGGGTCTTGCTATCGGCTATCGGCTATCGGGTCAAACTCTACTACCCGGATCGTAGATCGATGGTTAAGTAGGGGGGAACGCAACGTTAGCGGCGCGGCGCTGTTTGCTGGACACTACCTATACTCACTGCAGCCCCAGCACGCTACAGCTAGGACAAACAGGCGAAAGACCGGGAGAGCTAGCGCCGGCCAGGGGTGACAGCAATGTCGCCCCTGTAATTTTTTTGGCCGGGGACTACAGTAGATAGTTGATGGTAATTCCTTCAGAAGGTGCGCGTGTGACGATGGATCTGCTGGCTATCGTTGAACTGATGGTCGATGTCCAAGGTTGGTCGATGGACGACCAGGATGCCTACGTCCTGCGGGGACGGGTCGGCACTATCATTGAATCTGGCGATGCGGAGGTGGTAATTGTCGAGTTCCGTGGGCTTGATGGTGCTGCGCCTGTGCTCGCGTCGGTCGCTTGTGCCAATTTGCGGCTGCGCGATCCGCAAGCACCGGACTGACTCAACGGGGCATGACTCCCCAAGGGCCATGACTCCACGGGGAGTGACTCGCCTGCTATTATGCTTTGCCCGTCAATTGCTTGTATCGAGCCACTGCATCATAGCGTGGCTGCTGGCCACGGGCACGCAGAGCAGCCGCGTGCCGCTTGTAATGCAACTCTTCGACCGCCCAGCCCTGTTCGATGAGTCGCTCGGCCCACTCGGGTATCTTGTGACCGCGCCGACTCGATATCGCGTAGCATTCGCTCTGAGGGTTGAATGGATCCAGGTATGGCTTGCGGCTGTCCTTCGGCCGCACTTTGGCTGGCTGCTTGCCACCTGCGGGTGCGATCCTCAGCAACTCTTCCAGGCTAACCCCCGCCGCTTTCGCAGCGGCCTCTGCAGCTGCTCGCGCCGCTGACAGCTGCGATGCTCGTGCCTCAGCCTGCTGGCGAGCTGCTGCCAGTCGGGTGGCAAGTTCGTCCAATTGAGCGGGCGTGCAAGCGCTGGCGGCCTCATCCAACCACCGGGCGACCGTGCTGAATCCGATACGCATACTGCACTCATGCTTAAATAATGAGCAACAGATTATAGCGAATTATGCGTCATGAGGCGTGGCTGCTGGCATAGACTGCTCGACGAGCAGTCGCCGTAAGTCAGCCGGGCTGTCGCCAAGCCAGGGCGCTGTCTGCATGATCCGAATTGGCTGATCTGGCGCATGCGAGTTGTGCCGATGGGCACGGGCGATCACCTCCTGGGCGTAGCGCGTCATTTGGCGGACATCATCATCGGTATGAATGGTCGAGTCGTAGCGCAACACGCCGCAGGTCGTCGTTAGCTGTTCGATGAGCCGTTCGGCGGGCGAGCGGTTGTCTGGCTGTGCAGGTGGTGGGGCAAGGTGCATAGGTGGCAATGATATGTCAGCGGTCAGCTATGCACTAGGCACCAAGCCGAAGAAAAACCGCGTCGAGGGTGACGCGGTCGAGAGCTTGAAATTGTGGTCTCTGCTGGTCAGCCGGTTACAGGCACTCGGGCGGCGGAGAAGCCCCAAATTGACCGAAGAACTGCCGGGTACGCTCGATCATCTGCTGACGGATGTGGCCCGGAATATCAGGTGAGTCGGTCAGGTACGCGCTGTAGTCAGCGGGTTTACTCGACTGTGCTACGGGTGTGGCTTCGTCCATACATTTCCTCCTAGTGGTTTGGTTGCACAGTGATGTATAGCAACTGAGTAGCAGACGCGACTAACCCCTTTCGCCAAGGTGGGTGCTGCCTGCGCGGACGACTCCGCCCGCCTGCCCGCTGGTTGGCGAGCGGTGGCGCCCCGGAGTACTTAATCCCTCCACCAACGGGCGTACGGCATTGACCAGTGCAGGCAGCGCTCTTGCTTCACCAACGGTGAGGTGAGATCGATAGAGGGACAGCAGGGAATGCGCAAGAGTGCATGACGAGGTCTCCAGCAAGAGGGTGGATGGGGCGCCGAGCTCTATCCGGCAATGCTTATATTCTTGCTGCAGCTTGTAGCTCGCAAATGAGGTGCCTTGCCTAGCCTGGGAGTGTGCTGTATTGCACAGATGTATACTCACTGCACTGAAAAACCCGGGCTGTTTGCTGCTGTGGTGGGTATGTTACTTTAGCCTGGTCAAAAGGATACGGACAGGCCGGCTATCTGGACACCAGAAACGACTACTACCCCTGAGGGCCGGTGATCCGCGCTGGGGTGGATTGAGGGGTGTGACGGCGTTACGCCATCGCGGTTCTGTGGGCGAGTCATCGAGCACGAATCAGCCGAAGTCCGCCAGGCCGAAGGCGTTGCCCGCCACGTCGAAGCCGCCTCCGGGCAGCATCGGCAGCCCGTTTGCCGGGTTCATGTCGTAGGTCGGGAAGTACGGGGCAGAATAGCCTTGCGTGGGCGCGTATGCCGGAGCGCTGTAGTCATCGTCGTATAACCAGTCCAGTTCCATTTTGTGCCCCACATTATGCAGTGAATGCCGCTTTACCCGTACAATTTAAGCATAACACACTATGCAAACAATATCAATGTGTAGTATGATTTTTGCGTACTTTGGTGTTGCCGACCCACACGGCGGCCAGCAGCACCAGCCCAACCAGCCCCCCCCCCCGCCCACCATCACCACGAGAGCTAATAAATGACCCTGAACGACATCCAGGCTGCCCTGGCAGCCCGCGCCGCAGACCCTGCGCTGACCGCTGTCCAACACCTCCAGGCGCGCGCCGCCAGCATGTGTTTGGATGGTGACCTAGCCGCAGCCAGCCAGGCGATTGAAGCCTGCAAGATCCCCGCCGCGGACTGGGCGGCTGCCCAAGCGGGCACGCTCGATTACTGAGCCGCGGCCCCCCCTGCCACAACCCCCATCACTGCGCCGACTAAGGTCGGCGAGCTCACCCCTCCTGCATGACTATCTCTAAGGTCGGCGAGCAGGGGGGACCTACACCCGAAACGTGGCCAGGTTGCACTGCGCGCCCGGGTCACGCAGCGAACCGACCGCGAGCGCTACTCCCGCGCGGGGCAGACCGGGTAGCGCGCACCCGGCACCCGAGCAGCTGGGCGATGTAGCACCCAAACGCCCAGCTGCACCGGCAGCCAATGTGCCAGCTGCACCGGCGCCGACGCCCGCAGGTGAGGCGGGGAGGGGTGTGGCGTGCATGGCATATCAAGTCGGTGCCGCTGTTGATATGCCTCTGTTCTGCCATGCCGATTACTTGCCTTGTTGCGGCGCCGATCAGGTCCTTGTGGGGTGGTGGATCAGTGATCGGATTGCTTATACCCACGTATAGCTCGACCCCTACAAAACCGGGTTTCGTGCAGTTATCTCATAGCCGGCTATTGCATAGTGTACTGTGATGTTTTAGGATGTAGTCACTATGCACAATGACTCCTACCCCATGACCCCGGATGGGTTTGACGAGCTGTGCCGGGACCTGGAACCCCCGCCGGGCTCGGACCCCAGGGGTCCATTCGGCACCATCGCCCCTGCAGAGTAATCCGTAAGCCGACCGATTTCGCCGTTGTTTCCTCCGTGGCCGTGGCAGGCCAGTCGATTGAGTTTTACTCTCGACCTGACCCGAAGCTCTCCAAAGGGCTTCGGGGTTTTTTTGATGGCTGAGGTGTGGCGCCAGGATCACCCGGCGACCATCGGGAGCGGGCGGAGTCGCCTGGGCGGGCAGCACCCACCTTGGTGAGAGGGGTTAGCGACCGCGCAGCCGGCCCACTGCCACCACGACGCAGGTCCGTCGTTCCGTTGTTCCGTCGGTTCGCCAAAGAGTTGCTGCCACGCGCCTGCGGCGCCGCACGGGCGCTGATGTCAGGTACTGTCCGGTGGAGGGATCCGACTCTGGCCCGACACCTCCTCCGATCGATCAGATGTCGGCAGCTTGCCGCAGGATGCCCGGTGCCGTTTCCCTCAGCTGGCGTCCGGCGGCCCGCGCCCAACTGACCGCCGCTGGCCCAGCAAAAGCAGGCGCAACCCGCTTGCCCAGCAGATGGCCAGCGAGTTCCAATGCGTTCGGCCAAGGAACCAGCAGCCGCATCGAGATCACCACTGGATGGCGCTCGCCCGTAGAGTGCAGCACGTCGCGCATGTAACTATCATCAAGCGCCGGTTGCTCATCGCCGGATGTTTTTATCAAAAAAACAGCAGCAGTGAGTGTGTTGGCCGGCAGCGTGATCTTCGACACAGAGGTAGAGGTCAGCGCCTGCGCTTTTATTCGTTCCACCGGCATCCAACCAACACCTTGGGCGGTCTGACAAGGCAACAATTCCGGCTGGCGAAGCACTAGCGGTTCCGGCGACCAGAACGCGATGGGGGCGCCCCAGATGGTTCCCGGATATTCAGTCAGTATGTCCCTGAACAATGGACGCAGCCGCTGATCACCGGCGATCAGTTGCGCCAATTGAGCGTGGCTCGATGTGGCCAGCACGCCTAGGGCAGCCTGAACTGCGTCTGACCAGCGCTGCTGATCAAGCAGGGTTGAGAGTGGATGCATACCCGTGTTTTCCATGTCACTATTTCATAGAAGTCAATGGAATTATACTCATTGCGTAACACGCATTGTTTAATATTGCACTATGCTTAACTGAGGACGATGGCTATTTTGCAGCCCGCCAACTTGTAGCCAGACAGCCGACCTTTGACACCTCGCCGAACCCGCCCCCGCTCTACGCGTCGGCGCCCGCAACCAAACTAGCGTAAGGAAGCATCGCTCACCATTTTACTGACGGATACCGCACCGCTTGGCGGGGTAAATCCCACAATTCGTACGTGTGCTTGTGCCTTCCTTGGTCTACTTTTCTCCCTGTGCGCTGTATGTATTTAAAGGCTGGCATTTCCGTTCAGCCATCACCGGGATGACTGCCATGAACAAAGCGAGGAGATATGAAAGCGTGCTGCACTTTCAACATACCGCTTGATCTGCGCGTCGAGCTTTGCAAGGTACCCAAGCGATCCGCACTCATCCGTGAGCGGATGGCTCCTGCACTTGCTGAGCCGAGTGCGAAGCACGGACCGTCAGCATGCGCATGGCACACGAGCAAGGGTACGAACAGGCAAGGATTTCCAATCTTGAACACCCGCGAACAAAATTGGCTCTATACCAGTTTTCCGGGCCATTTTTTCGGGAGGAAGTACCGGCTAATCGTCCAGAGCCCGGACCACCAGAAGACCCACAAAAGCCAGGAATAGGAAAGTTGGCATGAACAGTTCGTCGCCCAGCGCTTTTCTGAAGCTCATCGTTATGGTTATGGGCAGCAGGATAAAGAAGATCGGGATGCGCAGATAATGCACCAAGTTCCAGAGGCCAAGCGGGGCCCGCGAAATCAACACCCAGACGACCTGGGCGGCGAGAATAACCCCGCGGCCCAGCGCCAGAACCGGGGCGGACAACAGCGCAAACAGGCGGTCGCCAGGCGTCATAACCACCTTGGCCGGTTCGGTGACCAGTGCTGCCACCAGTTTTGCAACGATCTTACTCATGACGCTCTCGATTCTCTCTCACAAATACAAGGGTAACTTGAAGGCTACAGGGAGTATTTAGGTGGGACATGGCATACCTTTCACTTATTGTGCCCCCCTTTCCTGCTCACATGGTATGCCAATTACAATATCTTGACCCTGCGCAAGCAGTCCGCCAGTACAAAGCGGACTGACTGTGGCAAAGGGAGAGGGGAGACACAAAAGAACAAGGCCAATGTTCTATCTGGAGGTTACTGCGCGACAGGCTCGGATGGTGGCGCTCCGAGATCACTCTTCACTAGTTTTTGTGTGGTCTTGATCGATTCCAGGAAGTCCTTCGCAGCCGGACTCGTAGCGGCGGCAGCTTCGAGCACGCTCATGGCTTGAGTGATAACCGCTGGCTTGGCCGGCGCCAGGTCCTTGAGTTCCTGGAACACATAGACCTGAGTCTTCTTCAGGACTTCGTTATCATGCTTGAGCGAGGTCTGGTAAGGATTGACCGAGCCCCACTGAGCCACAACCGGCTCCTTATCCGGGCAGGACTTCTTGTTGAGCAACAGCAGCACCCCAGCCGAAACGCCAGGCGCCGGCGGTACAATCTGCTCAACCATATCCAGTTGGACAATCTTCTCCTCCCAGGTCCGCTCATACGCCATAGCCACGCCAGAGTAGACGCATTTTTCGCCCTCCGTCTTCGGACGAAGCAGGAACCAGCCTTCAGGGATCCGGGAAGCCTCGATTTGCACCACCTGCCCCAAGGGCGGCAGGGCGACTTCCTGATGCAGATACAGGCTTTCCTGGGAAGAGATGGCGGTAGCGGCGACCACGGTGGCCCCGGCGACATTCAGGCCTTGTATAAGCATACCAACAGCTTGCAGCAATTCGAACATGGATTGTTACCTCGTAAAGTAGTTGGCACCACATGGTAATGCCGTATATGGCCACCCTGATTAAATCAGGTATCCAGACTCAGTGAAAGGCTTTAGGATCATCTGGGTGTCATCAATGTACCTGTCAAGGAGGCTGCACTTTGGGGAAGCGCAGATCGAAGTGGTTTTGGCAGGAGCCCGACAGTTTGCAGCCAGCTCAGACAAAACGATCACAGACATCCAATACTCCTTGAGAAGGATGTCTCGTATTGCTAGTCACCGTGCAGGCTCCAGAGTGCCGCCAGCGCTTCTGGCGGCATTATCAACTGATCAACCCACTCGGCCGGCACGTTCAACCCGTAGGCCGCCCCGGCCAGGCCTCCGGTAACACTGGCGGTTGTGTCCGTATCATTGCCTAGGCTGATCGCCGCCCGCACTGCCACCAAATAAGACCCCCTGGCCTGCTCCAACGCCCAGATCGAAGACCAGTAGGTATCGACCACATAGCCGGAACCTTCGCAGGATTCGCTGCAGCCATGGTCCATAATTTTGGCCAGTGCTTGGTGCCAAACCATGGGTGCACTCTGGTCCAGAAAGTATTGGGTCAACCAACGCCCCGCTTCATTGGCTGCCTGCCGCCAGGATGATGGCGGCGCCCTGAGCACGCTGGTGACCAGCGTCGCGTATAAGGCACAGGTGACCTGCGAGATGGGATGTGCATGCGTAATCCTGGACTGACTCATTGCCATGGTAACGATGTCTTCTAGGGAACGCCCCCATTGCGCCAGCGCAAGGCCAACAGGCAAGACACGCATCAAACTGCCATTGCCATTGCTTCGGGCATCAACGCCGCCAGCCTGATCGGGGGGCGTGCCGCTCTTTAATCGACACAAGGCACGGGCCGTCTGTGAGCCACAGTCATAGACCCGCCCGCCAGCCTGCATGTACGCCTCATCGAACCACCGCAACAATCGACAAGCCAGGGGGCCTTGTGGGCAATCCCCGTTATGTTCCATCAGAGTGGCCAGTACGCAAAGTAACTGACTGCCATCATCAGACCAAGTGCCATATGGCACCCCTGGGTACGTCTTTGGGTAGGAGGCTTGCTGCACCAAGTTAAGCTCCGACATCGGAGGGATGGCCGCTCGGTTCTTGAATTCGTGCGGGACGCCCATTGCGTCCCCGAACAAGGCGCCCATCACGCCGGCCAAAGGTCCAGGCTTATGCAGCCAACCTGCTAGTTTTGACACAGAATGTCTCCAGACGCCATCTCAGCGAGAAAGCGCACACGCCCATCCGGTCTCACCGCTTGATGCCGCCCGGTAACCGGACCAAATACCCCTATATCATGGGGTAGCTCAATAGGCTCCAGCCCGGCTTCGGCCATTCGCCGGGCATCCAGCAGCGCCCAGCACTCCATGAGCTGCTTGATGGTTGGGCGAATCCTCTCTGGCGTGGTCAGCCGATTTGCAACGAACAATTGAACGAGGCTGGCTGACTCACGAGGCTCCACGCAATACAGTAGGCCTACACCGTCAAAAGTTAATGCTCCTTCGATGGTTTGCTCTAGGTGGTACACACCACATGCGCAGTCAACAGCTGCAAAGCCAAGGGTACCGATCACAAAAGGAAAATTGCTCATAATGCTCTCTTTGTATATGCCATTGGTATGCATGAAATACATCGGGATGTCTAGGCATAACAGCGTTTTCTAATCCGCCACTTCATTAGTGCCGTAATGCAGCCCAACCCAAAGACCTCCCCGCACCTGGTTCTCCTGGACCGGCTACATCCGGCGAGTTCAGCGCGAAACTGTTTCCTTCAAATCAATAGCCAGTGTCTTGGCCACGCGTAGCGGCACCAGGCTGCGATGAACCGACAAAAGCGAAGGCTGCTGCACTCGCTTGCAACAGCTCCTTTGGGTGCGGTGGGCGCTTAGTCGTTGGTGCCGAAAGCGTGACCACCCACATCGAACATCGAGCCTTCGATCATCGGCATCCCGTTGGCGGTATTGGTCGTGAAACCGGTCGGGTACTGGGCCAGATTGTTCGGGACGTAACCGTACGATTCGTCATCATAGGCGGCGACAGCATACCCGCCTGCCATGACCGTAGCCCCTGCGACAGCGCCTGAACGAGCCCGCTTACGCAGCTGGCTATCCTTGGCGGCCTTGGCGGCCAAGGCTTCGTGTTCGGCCTTGATCTCGCTGGCAACCTGATCGAACATAACCTTGAACTGCGGATCTTGCTCACGTAGCAGCGTGGAAAGCAGGTTACGGTTGTACTTGTAGAGAGCCAGGTAGACCACAGGACGCGTCGTCGTAGCCGTCAGCTTTTCACCCACACGCCCCGGATGCTCGGTGATGTCGAACGGCACACGGGTGGTCGGATCCAGACGCAGGTTCTTCACTTCGGCAGCAAACCGTTGCGTCAAAGCGTAGAGCCCGTTGTCGTTGGCGGTGGCGTTCAAGAGCTGATCGGCACGGTCCTTGTTGATCGTGGTGATGATGACATAGCTAAGCATCAGCGACACAATACCCAGCGCAACGGCGGCCATCATCTGGTGATGCTCGGCAACACGCGGCAGCAGGAAGAACGTGCCCAGCACAGCGAGCAGCAGCGGAACCACGAAGGCCATCGCTTGCAGAAGGCCCTGGGCCGGCAGGCGGTCGCTGACATTGGACGGAGACCACGGCATGGCGAGCAGGCGCTCGGCGTAGAGCTTGTCGGTCGTCCCGGCGCGCTCTGCAGCCTTCCAGTCATCCGACTCCTTCAGCTCATAGATGAACGGCTGGATGAAGCGCAGGGCGATCACGTAAGCCAGACGGCGAGCTTCCGGAGAGAACTTGGCTTGCGGCGAAGCGTCGTCGGTCTTGGTCACATGCATGCGGACAAGCATGCGCGCGAAGATGTTTTCCCAACGATAGATTCTGCCGTTAATCTTAACCATTCCATCAGACATTTTGCTACCTGAATCTTTCTGCTCAAATGCGGTGTGGTTCTTGTGCTGCCATGGTTGCAATATTACCAAAGCAACGGCGCGCACAAAGTTCTTTGGCATAAATTATCAGGGGGAGCAAGGTGTATCCGCCCCCCTCTTGCGCCTCCCTGGTACCACCCGGGTCAAATGGCCGTCAGAGGTTCCCACGTTAGCTCAAAGTGTCAGTCCCACGATTTAGGGTATGGAGTATCTAGTTGCTGGCATCGCATACGCTTTAGGCCAAGGTCGCTTTCACCCTACGATGTTCCACAGCATCGGGTTAGCGCACAACTCAATAGTTCATTGAGATGAGGGTTTTTCGATACACACCCCCAGGGCGTCCAGATGTAGGGCGAACAGTAAATGTCCCCCGTAGCTGTGTCCACCCAGCCCCCTTCCAGACAGCGTTGGGCACAATGGCCGGCCGGCAGGAGCGTCAGCAGCCAGCGTGGCAAGGAAGCCCGCGATGCCGCCATTTTGCCGGCATCGTCTAGCCCACCATAGCCATAGAGGCGAGCCCCCTTCGGAAGCTTGGTAACGTTTTCGAACTTGGCCATATAGCGTCCCAACGCTCCTACGCTACGACAACACGCTAACCATGTGCTTCCCCATGACCACCACTTTGCCAGCCGGTCTGGGTCAAGATAGTATCCGCGAGGCAACCAAAGCATGAGGTGATAATGCAACTGGCCGGCACAATGCAGCACCCAGGTGTAAGAGAGTGAGTGCCCCATTCGCTTGAGCGCACGACGCAGGCAGTCCATGAATCTACTGATGTGTTTCATGGAAAAACAGGCGGAGTCGCGGTAGGTCAGCGTCACAGCGACAGCACGGAGCTTCGATGCCTTAGCATGCCGGCGCTGTTCCCTGATTACGCGGATTAGTTTCTTTCGAGCTGACTTTCTCCGCTTTCTAGATGACGATGCCGGACTTGTTCCGATCTTTCTGACGAGTTCAGCGAAGCGAACCGCAGATTCGGCAGAGGTACTTGGCCGGGACGAGACCGGCGAGGGAGAAACAGACAACATAGGCACACCTCATGCGTGTGCCGAACCAGCGGTTTGCTGTCCTCAGTTCAAATAAATGTGTCCTCCGCATGTGCTGATTGCGGCGGGTCAAATTAAATCCCGCGCTCTATACTTCATCGTTAGTGAGTACAGGCGCGACTCAAACGCACCCCCACCCCGGATCCAGCCGGGGCGTTTTTATTGGGATACGGGATGTATAGTTCAGCGGGAGCGCCGAGCGATTTGTTCCGCCTTGGTCGGTCTGCCGGGGCGCCGGGTTACTGGTGTTGCCTCGGAAAATATCGGGACCGTCGGCCGCAACCGACTTTCGATCCAGGCTTCAACATCAGCAGGGCGAAAGCGAAGCAATCTGCCAAGTTTGATTACGGGAGGTAGGTCCCCGCCCGTGGAATGACGGTTGTAGATGGTTTGCTCAGCAAGGCCAAGCGTAGTCGCAAGGGTTTTCGGGGTGAGAAGTTGTTCCACTACGCCATGCTCCTAGGAAAGCAGTCACATGACTGCTTTTAGTATAGGCGAGCACTTACCAACGCTTACCAGCCCCCCACTTCCGCTCTGGAGTATTTTTTGGCTTGCCGCACTTTTGCAGCACTTATTGCAGCAACTACTGGTAAGATGAAGGAACGCTTGGTAGAAAAGCTCTCTGATTTTTATAGGTTTTCAATCTAACCCCTTGTGTCAAAAAGGGTAGGATTCGGATTCAAAATCCGCCGCCGAAAGGTGTGCCAGTTCGAGTCTGGCCCGGGGCACCAAGCATTAGAATCAAGCAGTTAGGCCAATTCTTCGGGGTTGGCCTTTTTGCTTTCTGGCCTTTCCGTCAATTCATTGCTCCCCCATTGCTCCCCGGCAAATCAACATTGCCGAGCAGACACACACAACCAGCGCTTGGAAAATCAGGATAACGATGTGGCTAGCGACCTCATGGCTGCAGCACTCGCAAACAGCCTGTGCATTAACCGTTGCATTAACGTTAAATTAGCGTTGCATTAACCGTTGCATTACAAATAGCCATTAGCCCCCGTTATTCAAATTATCTTGTTGCTAACCACCAAACATGGGCCACCAAAACTCGAAAAGAGCGAAGTTAAAAATGGCATTGGCAACAAGTTTGATACATTGGCTGCTACGTGGGCGGATACCAGCGAAACAACGATTGGAATCCGTGCTGGCGGCGAAAACGGCAAAGTCAGCGGAGTATGTTTCTCTATCCGCTCTGCTGCCAGGGTACGCAGTGAAGCTGAAAATGCCACGAAGAGATTAGATACTGCTCGAGCAAAGTTATAGAAAAGCTCGGCAACTGCCCCCCCGCTTCGCAATAGTGGCCGATTACCTCGTGCCAAAGTAACGTCCAGCTTTTCACAGTTACACAAAATTGAAATTCACAGGAGCCCAGCATGCCACTCCCACTTATTCCCGTCATCACAGCTCTTGCCGCGGGTGGTTCTTTGGTTCCGCATGCAGCCGGCGGCATGATTGTGACGTCCGCAGGGGGGTATGTTGCGGGCACATACTTGAGCACTGCGACTATTACGGCATTCCTCGCAGGTAGTGCCACGGCTCTAGGAACCGGTGCTGCTGTTGTCACTGGCGCAGCCGCTGGAATAATTGGAAGCGCGGGAATTTTCGGAACGACGATTGGCGCCACCGGAATCACGGGAATGCTTATGTCTGCTGGCATCATCGCCTCCACACCAATTTGGGTGCCGGTGGCTGCCGCAGGAGCAGGTGCTGGTGTCGGATATGGAGCCTTTTGCTATTACAAGCTGCGCAAAAAGCTCCAGACAACCCCCGAGGGTGAGGAAGCGTATTTTTCGGAAGGTGAAGCGAAAGTAGTTGAGTGGCTGCTTCGCCGCTTTGCTAAGAAGTCAAACCGCGAGGACGCCTAACCAGTCGCTGAACCTTGACCTTGCTACCAACGGACGCTGGCTACCGCGCCTAAGGCGGTGCGGGGCCGGTTAGCTCAACGTTCATCAACGTCCGCTATGCCCGCCCAACTTCAGCTTTGGGTCAATGTGAACCGGTCAAGTCGAAGCGATTTAGTGCTCAACATCATGAAATGTTGCATGATAATGACCTGATGACCTCCAGCACATATAGATTTGATGGCTAAACTCGGAATCAAAGACGCCTTTACGAAATACAGGGCGGTGCAGCGAAATGTCCAGTGGTCTGTATCGGCCTGGAATCCCGACGGCGAATTGGTAGTAAGTGTTTGGGCGCACCATCAACGGCCTAATACCCCCGGTGCAATGGAGTTTGAGGCTTACGCTAGTCGTTGGTGCGGGCCTGGCAATAAGGAATTCAGGGAGAACGTGCAGCGGGCATTTGAGACGAATGCCTCACTGCGGCTCGTGATTACGAAGACCGACGAAATCAAGCGAGTTGAGTCAAGCGAAGATGCCAGTAAAATCAAGAAGGAATTTTCGGTCCGGACAGAATTGGTTGGGACGGTCGTCGAGTGGGATGGCGACCGGTATCTGTTCCGCTTCGAAAAAGCGGTCGCATAAGCTCCGAATAGCATGAAGCACACGCCGGTTGGGACAGTCCTGCCAAATGTGCTTTAACTAATCAATCAAGAGGACGTCGCCCGGCGAGCCGGATGCTGCCTCTCATATATAACCTTAGGTACCTCGTGCCTTTGCGTCCGGTTAACACCTCCCTTACCATCAGTTGGCTCAACAACGATTCGTGGTCAGAGGCGTACGTTGGCACGCGGCGGCTCATCTATGAAGTCTTGCCACCATCCATCGCGCCGCAAACTGCCGAAGCCGCTGCGTTGTGTCAGTTGGCTGTGATTGGTGCTAACCATCTGATGGAGATCGCTTTGGCAAAGCTGTTACATCCCGTCACTACAAAAAGAGCCAGCTTCACCAAACGGCAGAATGAAGAGGCAAGCTATTGGCTTGCCATATCCCAATGGGTACGCTTGCGACAGTTCTCGCTTAGAATTCATAGTCGGAAAGCGGCCGGTGAAATTCCGATTCCTGGAAGCGGCCAGTCGCCACTGGGTACTCACGACCCATTGCTGCTGTTTGATACGCGGGTACTTCGATGACAGTTTGCCGGTGAGAGCGGCCATACAGAATAATGGTTTCCAAGTAGCCTCTTGGATTTCAGTTTTACCGCAATCAAATGCAAAAGGGACACCAAGCAGTGGTGCTGCTAGGTATCCCTCGTCATAGAGTGCAAATACCACTTATGTCATGCAAGTTCGAGCTGACCTCTGACCTTATCCCACTCGGCAATTAGGTCTGAGTCTCGTTCTGCAGCCTCAGCGACGCCCCGTCGTTTAATGATTCGCTCAGCATTTTCGAGCAGAGACAATAGATTTGAAGTACCTTTTCCGCTTTTCACTAGCCTATCGATGACGTTTATCGCAACCCATACCAAGCGTCGCCTTGTATCTCCCCGGCCTTGCATTTGGGCAATGTCGTCTAGAAGCACCCTTGCAAGCGTGGAAGTAAATTTCTCCCGCTTGCGAAGCTCGACCAGTTGGTCGTGCATCTCAAACAGTTTTCTTAGCCACTGTTGCTTCTCAGAAGGCGGGCTCATTTTTACTGCGGAAGCCATTGCAATACAGGCTGCATTCAGGTCTTTAAGTGCTCCTTGGAGGTCTGTAGCTTCTCTTTCAGCCGAGCGAGCACTATGTGCCGCCGACAATTTAATTTGCCATTCTTGCTTACTAGGTATATTCGCCCTAATTGCGGCCTCAGCCGCCGTCAATGCGCCTGTCGACTGCTTTACAGCCCATTCCGCTTGGAACCAAGTTTCAAAGAATGAGGGATGACGACATCCAGCAGCATAGGCATCACGAGCTGATTGTCGTGCATCATCTATGCGAGGAGGGTCTAAGGCAAGAAGCAACCTTGCCTTAAAGCTAAGTAGGTCTGGGTTTTTGCGCCGCTGGAAAGCATCATCCAAATCCCTAAATGCCTGTTCAACCGCACCTTCCTCAAAGTGAGCGCGAGCTTGCCTAATCGCTGCTGCAACGAACGAGTCCTTTGACTTTTTTACATTTCCGGCATCTTCATTCGGCTCTTGATGATTTTCTTTTACTCTCCGCTCAAGATTCTTATGGTCCGCTACTAGGCTAGATGCATCATCTACCACAAGGCGTGCTGTTGTTGAATTAACTGCAAACCGAGGCTCCCCTCCAATCATTGGACGGGCTACCAAAAACAGACTATCAAGCTCGTCTATAGCTGCCTCAACAACCGATTTCGGGAAATCAGTCACTCTCGAGAGTTCAACCAACGATGCTGACGACAGCATCGAAGCCGCTACTAATACTCGCTTAGCCTCCAACCCTAATTGCTCAACTTCTTTTCTTAATACCGCCGCACGAGCCAATTCGCCAGTCTTACCTGTTACCCAGTTTGTAATGGCATCCTCAAATGTAGAATACTTAAGTTGCCTACAAACTGATTCGGTTAAAAGAGGGCTGCCAAGAGTAGTTGTGAATAATTTGTCTTTTTGCTTTGATGTCAAACTCGAAACGTATGGAATTTGCTCTGCTAAAATCCCCAGAAACTCATCAAATTCATCTCGCTCAAATCCAGCCAAAGTCTCTGATGAAGCTGATGAAAAAATATAATTATGGCGAGTAGTTATCAAAAACCTCGAATCATTCCCAGATAGCCATGCAACCAACTCGCCGATTTTTTTCTGCTCATCTTTTGTTAGCGAGTCCACATCGTCGATAACAACGAAAGATGGAATTAGTCCCAATCCCTCTCTGAGCATTCTTCTGCGGTCATTTTGAGAGGCATTTGATACTTCGTCTTCACGAAAACCCAGACGGAGACAAAGTGTATTTATAAACTCTTCGAAACTCTCATAGTGAGTTTCTGGCATACGGCGATATGAATCACGGATTCCATCGAATTGCTGCTTCTTCGCGGACAGCCAAAGTATTTGGTCAAACGGTTGTTCGGGGTAGCGCAGCAACTGTTCTGAAAATTCGTATGCGACACTAGATTTACCTAGTCCGCCTTCTCCTGCAATCACCCTCCAGTGAGAAAGGTCGTCGCCGAGCCACGCCCACAACCGGTCAAGCAGAGTCTCGCGACGTACAAATTTAGGGCAAATAACTTCTCTACTTGGGAGGTTATGTTGAACACTTGTCGCCTTGTCTGTAAAAAGCGTCCTCCTTTGAAGGCCCTGAGCGTAGGGATTTTCTCTTGCGGTGGATAGCCAATATATTTTTGAACCTAGCGGTTTCTCGGTCGTGTCAGCATTTCTAAAATAGATATCTCCCACAGAAAACTCTGGCTTCCCTTTTTGAGCCATGGGATTAGCGCTTTTCTTGAAGACAACAATATCGCTACCTTTACGTCGCTTTGGTATATGAACGAGAACGACGCTCACATCTTCATTTTTATGCGACTTAACCTTTACCTCGAAACCACTGACAAGAATGCGTGTTTCAGTGTTCCCTGAAATGTTTTGCTTTATTCGCTCTAGGTCAATAATACTTGGCTCAACCCCAACAACCGGAAAGCCAAGGCCATTACGCGTATCGGCAACGCCAAAAAGCAAATAGCCACCGTATGTATTGTGTATAGCTACAATAGCCTTCGTAATTCTATCTATGCCGGTCGGGGGATTAATGGTCTCTTTGAAATCAAGCATTTCAAACTCTAGGGGGGCCGCATATCCGTTTTTCACTAATAGCAGGAGCACTTCCTCTGACAATGCTCCTTTGTCAGACATTGCAGCCACTTGCTCCCTAAGAGTTTCTACATTCCATGATTGAACGACTTCGCTCATCCTCGCCTTCCCGATGTTGCTCTTCGAAGACTCTGATTATGCCTTGGGTATGGGGCTATGTGGAATGATTGCTCGGACTAACTTGCCGATGTGGAATAACTGGGTTCGCCTCACGGCTCCCGTGGGCCGTGAGGCAAGTTTTGGTACAAAACGGTCACTCAATTGTCTGCTTTGATGAGCGATTGAACGCCTGCTCCAGGCCGGGTTGAGGCAGAGCCACCGGCAACTTGCTTGCCGGAAACCGGCCATTCAGCGGGGAGCACGAGGCCCTAGCTATTGAAATTAGTTGCGGTCTTAGCCCCTTTAGAAAACAAGACAGAACTCGCTGCACGTATCGTGGCACTTGCACGCGAAGGCAAGCCGGAGGTCTGCTTAATCAGCGAGGCCAATTGACCGCCACACCCGTGAGATGGAGGCCATCGTGATGCCCTGTCATCCTAGACAGTACACCTGACGGTGGCATTTTCACTTCCATCACGTCGAAAAAATGATTTTCCCCGCCGCAGCGACAAGTGTCGCCATTGGTGGCAGCACTTATCCTCATCTGGTCGCACACCACAAGGCGGGATGCGGCAGATTCGGAAGACGACAGCATCAAGTCCATTGCGGCCTTGGTATCAAGCTGGCGAATTACGCCAGCGCAGCAACTTCCTGTGTTTGCCAACATCTTCTGCCAATGGAACAACGGACATGAATGGATTTTTCATTCAGTTCCGTGCGACCAGTGCAGGAATAGGGAGGGGTAACCGCCGAACGAATTGCACTGGAATTGCCGAAGAACGCGCGTAGCGGCAACCGTGGGCGAATTGATAGAGCGGACGCGGGAAACATCGAGCTATTGGCTGTGGCCAGCCTTACCGAAGCATGCAGCACCGGGATAGCAGGGTGTGAAAGTCTGTCATTGCCAGAAGCGATGAGACGGCTCCATGCAGCCAGAACCTCAGAATGGCGAGCGAACATACACTAACCCTGTGGGTAGGGGATGGGCTTGCCTTTCGCTCCGAGACTCTCCTTCAGCCAATGTTTACCTATCTATAGAGAAAGTAGTACACACGAGACCACATCGCGGTGTTGCCACCTAGGCAAGCCGACCCTGATTTGGCGGCAGCGTTGGCAAGTTGAGGCCGATGGCGTTGGCTATCTCGTCCCAAGCGGCACGAATCAGTCCGTTTTCTGCGACAGCCAGTTCTGCCTGACGTAACCAGTCAAGGGGACACCATCGACCATCTTTCTCTTGATAGAAAACACGTTCGTACACATTGCCGGTGTGAGATAACCGCTGCGTTTCATAGATTTCAGAAAGAATCGTAAACGCATGATTCAGGCTCTTGGCTGGCGCAGAGTGAATTCCCGAAGGAAGGGCAATCGAGCTGGATTCAATTTTATCGGCATCCAGTCCTTTGACCTTCAGCCACAACCCTCCCAGGTCTATGCCAGGCAATAACGGTTGCTGTACGGCGTTCTTATCGCCCCTTCTTTTTTCTCGTTTGGGGCACCGATGATGACCTCAACGAAGCGTGTTTTTTCGCTTAATTTGCCTGTATCGCGAAAATTTACTCTCCAGTTGTGCGGCGTGACTAGATGATTCAGTAGTTCGGGTGAGAGGTTAGCAGTCTCCGATACGGTCAATGCGACGAAAAGCTTGGTTCCTTGGTCGAGGATTTTCACCGTATATTTTTTGTTCAGTTTCTCGGCGAACTTGGGGTCCGTTATTTTCGGCCTAGCGATTACCAAATCGCCCATTGTTCCCTCTTCAACCGGTACCGGACCTCCATAAAAGAACTCCCAGCTTCCGTTGATGAGGCGGACGGGAATTTTTACACTCGGCAAATGGTCGTCGTAATACATTCCGATTTATCCCCTGAGATTTTTCGAGAGCCCTTGCGACCTTGCCTTCAGTGCCTCGTACAGCATCGCCGGCCCCAGCAGCGTATCTTTCAGCC
>Ga0316605_10000269_pt1 | contig 43603 bp, 46 predicted proteins | sample OWC_soil_day20_n_FD_207666 | JGI IMG/M metagenome (GOLD analysis project Ga0316605, IMG submission 207666) | Wetland soil microbial communities from Old Woman Creek delta, Ohio, United States - OWC_soil_day20_noCT | ecosystem: Environmental > Terrestrial > Soil > Wetlands | place: USA: Ohio...
CAGTCCCACGGCTTATTACTGCGGACTTGCAGGCGGAGACCGACCCTTTGGCTAGCGACGGGGAACATTTTAATTAAAGTCTTGATTTGGTTGAGCGCAGCCAAAGGGGAATGCCCTGAAAAAAGACTACAGACAACGGACAGCGGTCTGCAGACTAACAAATAGTAAAATAGATAATAAAAAAGAGATAAAAGGTAAAAAGTAAAAAGTAAAAAGTAAAAAGTTTTTAGTGGAAATTTTTTGTTCTGACTTATCTGGTTTAGCTACTAAATATTCTATTCTAATAAATGATTGATACTGTAGATATGAAAAATAATAAAATTTATATCTATTTACAAATCAGTTATTTGTGAATATTTTTACCAACCATATAATAGATTAGGATATAATTGCTCCGCCGGATGAATCGCCCCTGCATTCGAGCATTCGAGCATTCGAGCATTCGAGCAATCGAACCTATCTCTTTTTATAAATGGGTTTACCCCAAAATCTTAAAACCAATACTTCTATTGCCAAAAATAGTAAGGATAAAAGTAAAAAATATCTCCATAAAGGTGTCCCAGTTAACTTATCAGAAACCGATTTTGTTAAATCTTTCGATTGAAAATTTAAAATATCTCCCTTTCCGTTAGATTGTTTGATCAATTTTTTTAAATCATCTTCTTTATAGTAATGCAAATCAGATTCAGCACGATTGTAATTAAAAGCACAAATATCTGTAGTATCACTTTCCTGCATGATTCGATATATCCCATCTTTGTTGATCCCATTATGAAAAAATAAAGCCACTTCGTTTCCATAATTTCTTTTTTCAGGTATCATCTCTTCAGAATTTTCAGATTTTAGTACAAATAAATCTTCATTTCCTGTATTTGTTTTTTTCACGATTAAAAATTGATCTTTACCAATCGTATAATATAGCTTATTTTGAATTTGATTCATAAGTGCTATATTATGAAGCGGTATAAACATAATTGCATTTTTTTGCGCATTACTATAACTGTCATCCAGAGGTATTGCTGATAAAAATACTTTTCCTTTAGAAACTGTATATAATGATAATAAAGGATCCCCATTTTCTAAACTCATGATAGTTTCACTATTTGTATAATCTCCATTAAACTGAAAATATTTTTGAACCTGTGGCATTTCAAATTGCGAATAATCTTCTGTTAATGAACCTTTAAAATAAACACTTTCAGTATTTAACGTTTTTACTTTTAATGTTTTATTATTGATGGATTTAAAACTAGAAACCTTTAAATTATTCAAAAATTGATTCCATGAATTCAAATCCATACTTTCTTTGGGGAAAATTATGACCGATCCACCGGATTCAATATATTTCTTTAATTCGTCTTGTAATCCGGAAGATAATTGATTGATCTGATCTAAAACAATTAAATCTGAACTTTTAAAAATGGAATAATTAATTTGTTTTACGTTTAACTGTGTGAAATTAAATATGGAATCTTTTCCATACAAAGCATTTAAGTATCGATTACTAGATTCATTAATGACTAAAATATTGCTATTTGCTGATACATTATAAACAAAATAAAAACGATCATCAAAGTGGATAGGGGCATCGTTGATCTCTACATAACACGATTGTTTACCTGTTTCAGAGATTGTATAATTCATCTGACAATCTGCATAACTTCCGGCTTTGATGTCAACTGCATTTAAAGCTTTTTGCGTTCCATTTACATATAATTTTATGGGAATTTTAACAACATCTTCTGAACTGTAATTTTTCAATCTTACATTTAAAGTTATCTGGTATCCAAATTTAAATACTGGAGATAAAAACCAACATGAATCTATCGAAATATTGTTTATTTCTTCATTTTGAACAGGCACAAAATAATGAAAAGAGGAATCTTTTATTAAATTCGAAAAATCAAATCCACTTTTTTGAAAATCGGATAAATAATAATTAAAATGATTTGTTTTTTTGGAATATACACCTATATTATCCTTAAATTTTAGAATTTCTGAAAATGTTCTGGTTTGAGGGGATACAGTGATATTATCTAATTCACTTAAAATCTCATCTTTGTTTAAAATGTGAGATTGTTTTGCGGAAAAATCATGAGTAACAAGAATAAAATCATCATTGTATGAAAAGGCATTAATGATTTTTTTAGCTGCATCTACAGATTCTTTAAGAAATGAACCGTTTTTCGAAAAAGATTCCATGGAATAAGAATTATCTACAAAAAGTGTAACTAAATTACCTTTTTGAAGTTTTAATTTTTTATTGGGAATAAACGGTTGAGCAAAGGCAAAAACTAACGCAATAATAGTTAATACTCTTAATGTAAGCACTATAAGATGTTGTAATTCAGATTCTTTTTTTGTTTTTTGTAAAATATCTTTTAAAAATTTTACATTGGAAAAATATTCAGATTTATATTTTCTAAAATTAAAAAGATGGATTAAAATAGGAATTAATACTGCTAATAGAGCATATAGAAAGTATGGAGAATTGAATTGCATTTTTTTTTAAATTTAGGGTGCAAAATTAAGATTTTATTTTTACTTTTGCACTTCTAAAAAATGTAATCAATGGATTTAAATTTTATTCTCATAGCAGCAGCAGTTTTAGGAGGAATAGCGCTTATTTCTGCCATTATCTTATTCTTCATTTCTAAAGCTTTTAAAGTTGAAGAAGATCCACTTATTGATGAAGTTTCTGAACAATTACCAGGAGCCAACTGCGGAGGATGCGGATATCCGGGTTGTAGAGGCTTAGCTGAAGCGATCGTTAAAGCAGGAAACATTGATGGTTTAGTTTGCCCTGCCGGTGGATCAGATACAATGTCTAATGTTGCAAAAGTCTTAGGAGTTACAGCTGTCGAAACAGATCCAATCATTGCAGTTTTAAAATGTAATGGATCCTGTGAATTTGCTCCTGCTAAATCTTTATATGACTCTGCACTAAGTTGTGCTTATGCTTCCACTCTTTTCTCTGGTGAAAGCGGTTGCCAATTTGGTTGTTTAGGTTGTGGTGACTGTGTTTCTGTTTGCAAATTTGATGCTATTAAAATGGATCCTATAACAAAATTACCCGTTGTAGATGAAGTGAATTGTGTTGGTTGTGGCGCTTGTGTGAAAGCTTGTCCAAGAACTTTACTCGAAATTAGAAATAAAGGTAAGAAAAATAGAAGAATTTATGTAGCTTGTTCTAATCAAGATAAAGGCGCTTTTGCTAAGAAAAATTGTGCAGTTGCTTGTATTGGATGCGGTAAGTGTGTTAAAGTTTGTGCTTTTGATGCCATCACAGTCAATAATAATCTTGCTTATATTGATGAAACAAAATGTAAATTATGCAGAAAATGTGTGTCTGAATGCCCAACAAATGCAATAATTGAAGTTAACTTTCCACCAAAAAAGGAAGTAGTAACAACTGAAGAAGTTTTAGAATCTGTAAACTAACATTGAAAATCAAAATCCTATGAAAAGTTTCAAAATCGGTGGAATTCATCCTGAAGAAAATAAATTATCCAATCAATTCAATGTAGAAGTTTTTCCATTACCTAAACAAGCCACAATTTATCTGAATCAAAATTTAGGTGCTCCCTCAACTCCATTGGTTGCAAAAGGAGATGTGGTAAAAGTTGGACAACTTATTGCCAAAGCTGAAGGGTTTATTGGAGCAAATATCCATTCCCCTTTTTCCGGAATAATTCACAATGTTGATCTTGTGCCAGATGCTTTCGGATTCAAGAAAAACAGCATTATTATTAATGTAGAAAATGATGAATGGGATCAATCTATTGATAGATCTTCTGAAATAGTAAAAGAGATTAAACTTTCAAAAAGTGAGATTATTGAAAGAATCAAAGCTTGCGGAATTGTTGGATTAGGTGGAGCTTGTTTTCCTACTCATGTTAAGTATATGATCCCAGATAACAAAAAAGTGGATTATATATTGGTTAATGCTGCTGAATGTGAGCCGTATATCACTATTGACTATCGTATGATGATTGAACGTGCTGAAGAGTGTCTTGTTGGTGTGAATGCTTTAATGATCGCTTCCGGTGCCCCAAAAGCATTGATTGGAATTGAAAATAACAAACCTGAAGCAATTAAACATCTTACTTCTGTAGCATCACAATATCCAAACATTGAAATTGTTCCTTTAAAAACAAAATATCCACAAGGTGCTGAAAAACAGTTAATCAAAGCATTGGTTAACCGTGAAGTTCCAAGCGGAAAATTACCAATTGAAGTGGGTGTTATTGTCAATAATATCACTACTTGTCATGCTGTTTATGAAGCTGTACAAAAAAATAAACCTTTAATTGAAACATTTTTGACTGTTTCTGGTAAAAAATTATCTCAATTAAAAAATTATCAAGTTAGACTCGGAACCCCAATCAATGAAATTTTAGATCAGGTTCAAATTCCTGAAAATACCGGAAAAATCATTTCTGGTGGCCCAATGATGGGAAAAGCAATTTCAAATCTTTCCACATTTACTGTAAAAGGTATGTCCAGTATTCTTTTAATGGATAAAACCGAAAGCCAAAGAGGAAAAATTGAAAATTGTTTGCGTTGTGGTAAATGTGTTCAAGCTTGTCCTATGGGACTAGAACCCTTTTTCTTAGGCCCTCTTTCTGAAAAGAAAGACTACGAATCTTGTGAAAAAAATGGAATACTCGATTGTTGTGAGTGCGGGTCCTGTTCCTTTAGTTGTCCATCCAATAGGCCATTACTTGACTATATTCGATTAGGAAAAGGAAAAACCGGAGCTATGATTCGTGCCCGAAAAAGCTAAAACTACCAACATTTACATGTTATTAAATTTATGAAAAATACTTTAATTAACTGTAAATAAATAGATTGAAGAAAAAATTATTATATAAAGTTCAAATTAATTAATAAAATTATTTAAAAAGCAGCATAAGACAACAATTTATATCATTTTTTTTTGTACTTTTGCCGACCAATTAAAAATAGTAACGAAAATGAGAAAAGAGATTCATCCTAAGGAGTATAGAACAGTGGTTTTCAAAGACATGTCTAATGAAACTGCATTCATCAGCAAATCTACTATTAAAACAAAAGATACCATCGTATGGGAAGACGGAAATGAATATCCTCTAATTAAATTGGAAATTTCTAACACTTCACACCCATTCTTCACCGGTAAAGTTAAATTAGTGGATACTGCAGGTCGTGTTGATAAATTCCGCAACAAGTATCAAAAACATTTTGACAAGAAAAACTAAATTTTTCACATATTACTTTATTGAGGCTTTTTCTAATTAAAAGGCCTCAATTTTTATTTAAAAAAACCATGAATATCATCCTTTTTGACAATCAATTTAGAACCAACTTACTCCCTTTTACTTATATCAGACCCATTTCCGATATAAGAGTTGGAATCATGACCATCAAGGAAAAATGGGAATTTCTCTTCAATGAAGAGATCTCAGATTTCACGGTTGATTATTTAATGGATCTTTATCCTTTGTATCTTGAAGATGACAATCTTTTTATAGCCGGAAATCTGATTCCAAACCCACTTTTATTAGAGGCTATTCAAAAACTAGAATTAGGTACCGCTCTTACTGATTCAAACGGTACTCTTATTGCCCTTAGAGCCGGTTCACCTGATCAATTTCAATCTTTGGATCAGTTTCCGAAAACAATATTTTCTGAATCTTATAAAGCTATTACTGAAAAACACCATATTTTTCAATATAATGCTTATGAAATTATATCAGACTATCAATTATTAACGCATGATAGACAAAGTGCAACCTTAAGCTCTTCCAATATCCTGATTGGTGATCTCAAAAACCTTTTTATAGAAGAAGGTGTTACTATTGAAGCTTCCACCATTAATTGTTCTGCCGGACCGGTTTATATTGGCCAAAATGCTGAAATTATGGAAGGATCCAATATCAGAGGACCATTTGCTTTATTAAATGATGCAACTCTTAAAATGGGTGCGAAAATTTATGGAGGAACTACTATAGGTCCTCATTGTAAAGTTGGTGGAGAAATCTGCAATGTAGTGATGTTTGGATATTCCAATAAAGCACATGACGGTTATCTTGGAAATGCTGTTATTGGAACATGGTGCAATATAGGAGCAGGAACTGTTGCTTCCAATCTTAAAAATGATTACTCAGAGGTAAAACAGTGGAACTACGCTACTCAAAACTACCAGAAGACAGGACTTCAATTTTGTGGATTAATGATGGGAGATCACTCTAAATGCGGAATTAATGTATCATTTAATACTGGTACTGTCATGGGAATCTGTTGTAACGTTTTTGACTCTAACTTCCAGGCAGTTTATATCCCCTCATTTAGTTTTGGCTCTCCCGGTAAAGGATATGAAAAAAATTATATAAATAAAATAATTTCTGCAGAATCTGCCATGATGATTCGTAGAAATATTGAACCAAATGAAACATATTTTGATATAATCCGTAGATTGTATGAAAAAATAGATTAATTATGCTATACGACCTCTTATTAATGAATGATTTAATCAACTCAGAAACTAACTTTATTCCTCTTTTCTCTTTAGAAGATGAAAAGCTCTTAAAAGAAGAAATAATTGATGAAATTATCCCCATTCTTCCTTTACTTAATACTGTTTTGTTTCCTGGCATGGTGATCCCTATCACCGTTGGGCGTAATAAATCAATAAAATTAGCTCAGGAATATTCCAGAACAAATACACCAATTGGAGTAATTACTCAAAAAGATAATGAAGTAGAAAATCCTACTCAGGAAGATATGTACACTGTTGGAACAGTGGCAAAAATTCTGAAATTTTTGTCCATGCCTGATGGAAGTGTTACGATTATCGTTCAAGGTATTAAAAAATTTGAATTGGTAGAACTTACCCAATCTGAGCCCTATTATATGGCTCGGGTTAAAGAGTTTATAACCAATGATCATGATGAATCAATTCAAACAAATGAAACTTTTAATGCTTTAATCGATTCAATCCGGGATACAGCAAATCAGATGCTTAAATTATCCAACTCTATCCCCAAAGAAACCGGACATGCCTTAAAAAATATTGAAAGTCCTAATTTCCTTCTCAATTTCATAACATCTAATTTATCAATAAATGTAGCTGAAAAACAGTCTATATTAGAGATGCCTGAGATTATTGAGCGCGGAAAAGTGATTCTCAAATTTTTAAATAAAGATTTACAACTTCTTGAGTTGAAGCATCAAATCCAAAATAAATCCAAGGAGGAGATGGATAAACAACAAAAAGAGTATTTTTTAAATCAGCAAATGAAAGCGATTCAGCAAGAGTTGGGCGGAAATCCTGTTGATAAGGATACTGAAGAGCTGATTGAAAAATCTAAACAAAAAAAATGGAATGCTGATACTAAGGATCTATTCACTAAAGAGTTAAAAAAACTACAAAGAACGAATCCAATGGCTCCCGATTATTCTATACAACTGAATTATTTAGAATTATTGGTTGATTTGCCCTGGAATGAATATGTTTCTGATAAATTTGATCTTTCAGATGCCCAAAAAACTTTGGATAGGGATCATTTCGGATTAGAAAAAGTCAAAGAAAGAATTATTGAGTATCTCGCTGTGTTAAAACTAAAAGGGGATATGAAATCACCAATTTTGTGTTTAGCCGGCCCTCCGGGAGTTGGAAAAACATCATTAGGTAAATCAATAGCTGATGCCATTGGTAGAAAATATATTCGAATGTCTTTAGGTGGACTTCGTGATGAATCTGAGATTCGGGGACATCGTAAAACTTATATCGGAGCAATGCCGGGTCGTATTGTTCAAAGCATGAGAAAAGCTGGTCAGGCTAATCCTGTTTTTGTTTTAGATGAGATTGATAAAGTGATCGGAATGAATATTCAAGGGGATCCATCTGCTGCTCTTCTTGAGGTTTTAGATCCTGAACAAAACACAACCTTCTACGATAACTATCTGGAAACCTCTTTCGACTTATCCCGAGTTCTTTTTATTGCAACAGCCAATAATCTAGGAAATATCCATCCTGCTCTCTTGGATAGAATGGAAATTATTGATATTACTGGCTATCTTTTAGAAGAAAAAATACAGATTGCCCAACGACATTTAATTCCTAAACAACTTAAAGAGAATGGTTTAGAAAAGAAAAAAATAACTTTTTCTGATGAAATAATAGAAAAAATGATTCTGGACTATTCTCGTGAATCCGGTGTACGTCATCTTGAAAAGTTAATCGCAAAAGTGATTAGAAAACGGGCTGCTGAATATGTTCAAAACGGAAAATTAAAAACAAAAACCATATCAGTACAAGACATTCAAAATGCTCTTGGTGCGCCCATTTTCCAAAAAGAGCGCACTTTAGATGCTGAAATGACCGGAGTTGCAACTGGATTAGCTTGGACTGCAGTGGGTGGTGAAATATTATTTGTGGAATCAGTTATCAATAAAGGGAAAGGGGAATTAACATTAACAGGAAATCTGGGAGATGTTATGAAAGAATCCGCTACTATAGCTTATGAATATTTAAAAGCTCATGCTTCCAATTATCAAATTGATGATCAGATATTTGAAAAAACAAAACTCCATATTCACGTTCCAGAAGGTGCTACTCCAAAAGATGGTCCATCTGCCGGAATTACAATTTTAACTTCTATAATCTCTTCATTTACGAAAAAAAATATTCGTGAAAAGATCGCAATGACCGGAGAGATCACTTTAAGAGGCAAATTGCTTCCTGTTGGTGGTATCAAAGAAAAAATATTAGCAGCTAAAAGAGCGGGTATTTATGATATTGTTCTTTCTTCTGAAAACAAAAAAGATATTGTAGAAATCAAAGAACATTTCATTGAAGGTATGAAATTTCACTATTTCTCTGAAATGAAAGATGCTATAGACTTCAATCTAAAGTTAAAATAAAATGATCTCAAAGATCTCCATTATTGGAAAAGGTAATGTAGGAAATTGGTTGTATCAAGCGTTAATTCAACAAAAAGATCACCATTTTACTGTACAACATGTTTCCGGAAGAGATCTTTCTACTCTTAATTCTAATGCTGATATTTACATATTTGCTCTTCCCGATCATATCTATTTAGAAGTATTAGATTCTTTACCTTTTAAATTAAGTTTTGCTGTGCATACTTCTGGTTCATTATCAAAATCTATATTAGAACCTTATGCATCCGAATTCGGCGTTTTATACCCATTTCAGACCATTTCCTGCCATTCGGTAGATCAATATAAAGAATTATCTATTCCGATATGTATTGATGTAAATAATAAACATTTAATAGATGATTTGAAACAATTGGCCACTATTTTTGGAGATCAGATTTATCATTTAGATGATCATCAACGTCATACTATTCATTTAGCTGCTGTTTTTGCATCTAATTTTTCTAATGCTCTTTATGATATAAGTTTTAAAATATTAGAAAAAAAACAGATTGATTGGAAAATAATGCATCCATTGTTATTAGAAACTGTTCAAAAAGTATTGATTCAAAAACCAAATCAAGTTCAAACGGGTCCGACAAACCGAAAAGATTTTAATATTATTAATACCCATATTGAAGAATTAAAAGGAACACCTTACGAATCAGTTTACAAAATCATGACAGATTATATTCTTCAAAATATCTCTAAATCCTCATGAAAATTCAAAGAAAACCGGATTGGCTAAAAATTAAAATTGAAAGTGGAGAACACTATTCTCATGTAAAAAAAATGGTGGAAAATCATCAATTACATACGATATGTAGTAGTGGAAAATGTCCTAATAAAGCTGAATGCTGGAGTTTAGGAACTGCAACATTTATGATTATGGGGGATATTTGCACCAGAGCTTGTAAATTTTGCGCCACAAAATCAGGAAAACCACAACCATTAAATCCGGAAGAACCAAAATTATTAGCTCAAAGTATTCAATTAATGGAGCTTAAACATTGCGTGATTACATCTGTTGATCGTGATGATTTACCCGATAAAGGATCTTTACATTGGAGAGATACCGTTTTAAAGGTAAAGGAATTAAATCCTGATATAATCATTGAACTTTTGATTCCCGACTACAATGAAGATCAACTTGCACCCATTATAGCAGCAAAACCGGATATTGTTGCTCACAATCTTGAAACAGTGAGAAGATTAACTCCAAGTGTAAGAAGTGTAGCTACTTATGAGAAAAGTATGAATACTTTAAAACTCATAGCTAAATCCGGTGTTGTTTGTAAAACAGGCATAATGGTTGGAATAGGGGAAACAGAAGCGGAAGTTATTGAACTTCTTCAAGAGGTGAAAACAATTGGATGTCAAATGATTACCATTGGACAATATTTGCAACCAACCCTTCAAAATATTGAAGTTCAAGAATATGTGACTCCAGAAACTTTTCAAAAATATAAGGAAGTAGCCCTATCATTAGGATTTCAAAGTGTGGAAAGTGCTCCATTAGTTAGATCCTCTTATATGGCTGAGCGCTCTTTTTTTAAAAAAATTGAAGAATCAAGAAAAAAATAGTAATATGAAATTTGTAGATTGGAAAATGATCCCTTACGCTCAAGCCTGGGATCAGCAAGAAGAAATTTTTAATCACATTATTGAAACTAAAAAAAACAATAATCCAACTTTAGAATTAGAGCAGGTTATTTTATGTGAACATCCTCATGTCTATACACTTGGTAAAAGCGGACAAATCAATAATTTGCTCATCAATGAGGAGTTTTTGAATAAAATCAATGCTACTTTTTTCAAGATTGATCGTGGTGGTGATATTACCTATCATGGTCCCGGACAATTAGTAGGTTATCCCATTTTGGATTTGGAAAATCATAAGGTATCACTTAAAGAATATATTCATCGTATTGAAGAAGCGATCATTAGAACAATAGCTGAATTTGGAATTAGTGGCACAAGATTGGAAGGGGCAACAGGTGTTTGGTTGGATGTTGGTACTTCCAAAACACGAAAAATATGTGCTATTGGAGTAAGAGCTTCAAAGTTTGTAACAATGCATGGATTTGCGTTAAATGTAAATACAGATTTAACCTATTTTAATCATATCAATCCTTGCGGGTTTGTAGATAAAGGTGTGACTTCCATTCAAAAAGAGATACAAAAAAACGTCGCAATGAGCGACGTTAAATTGATATTTGAGAAACATTTTGCTTCCTTGATGGAGCAAAAATTATAGTGTATATCCCACTTTCACTTCAAATCCGGCTTGGAATCTTTCTCCTGCAGTTCTAAGGAAAAATCCAGAAGTAAGAGAAAATGCGTGAACATTAAATCCTGCAGCAATTGTTGAATATATGCCAAAAGCATGTACTTCTCTTTCAGGACCATAAATAGGGTAGAGATAAACAGGATCATAACCAATGATATCTTGAACATTCCAGTAAGATAAACGGGTTCCAATAGCAAAATTTACTACCGGTTTGAGTGCAACAGAACTAGGAAATATGTGTCTGTAATTTAAGAAAATAGGAATACTTTGGGTTTCATTTTCACCAATTTCGTATCCTAATCCTAAACCAATTACATCCTGGTTATTAATTTTAATTCCATTTACAAAAACTCCTGTAAACCCAATAGCTGAATTGCTGGAAATTCCTCCAAAATAGGGACCATATTCGTTAATAAAACTATAAGAATAATTTGTTTTTTCAGTTTGAGCATGTATTGATACACTAAATACCAATAAAGCTGCCAATGTAATGATCAATTTTTTCATAATTTTTTATTTTTTTAATTTTGTAATGTATAACCTACTTTAATTTCAAAACCTGCAACCGCTTCATCTCCCACAGTTTTTAAAAACAATCCTGAAGTTAATGAAAATGCACCGGCATTAAATCCGGCTGCCACAGTAGTGTAAAGGCCAAAAGCGTGATTATAAATGATTTCTTCGTTGTAAAAATAGGGATCATAAATATACTCTTCCCATGTTGATAATCTGGTTCCAATTCCGATATTAATAAGTGGTTTTAATTTTTTTTGTGTATTGAAAAAATAACGATAATTTAAAAACATAGGGATACTTTGTCCATCCGTAAAATCAGATTCATAACCTAATCCAATTCCAAGAAAATGGTTTTGATGAAAACGAACACCATTTACAAAAACGCCTGTCATTCCAAATACTCCGGTATTGGAACCACCACCAAAGAAATAACCATACTCATTAATAAATGAATATTTAGGTTTGAAATCAGATCCATTTTGCGAAAATGAAACTTGTGTTGTTAAAACTAAAATGAATAGTGCAATTATTTTTACGATTTTCATAATATTCAATTTTTAAAATTATAATTTATAACCAAATTTAATTTCTAAACCAATGTAGAAATCTTTTGTTCCATAAGATTTAAAAAACAAACCACCTGATAAAGAGAAGAGATTGGCTTGGAACCCGGATCCGACAGTCATATAATATCCCATGGCTGATTCTGTTCCATAGGATGGAATACAATATCGCGTACCAACTGCTACATTTACAATAGGAGTAAATGGTTTGGTTGGATTAAAGATATGCCTGTAATTTATAAAAATCGGCAATCCCTGTTCAATTCCGGTACCCGCTTCATAAGCAACCCCGAGACCAATCATGTCTTGTAGATTGGGTAAAGTATATCCGGAAATAAATGTCCCGGCAAAACCAATTGTATTTTTTCCAAAAAATGGACCATACTCATTGATCACAGAAAAACGACCTTTATTATTGTCGTTTTGAGCAGAAACTAAAATGGGTGCAATGGTTAACACCACAAATAAAGACAATAGTACTAATTTTTTCATATTTCATAAATTTTGATGAAGCAAATATAAGTCAATTTTTAATTAATAGTTAATAAATGTTAATTTTTTTTATTTTTTTTATTCAAAAACTTATTTAATAAAATCTTATCAATCTCTTTTATAATTATTTAGATTAAATTATTAACAAATAATAATTCATATTTTTTTTAATTATTTTATAATTTAAAGAAATAAAACGTTTGTTTTTGAAAAATATTGGGTTTAAAGTTGATTAAATTTTGAAGAAAAATATAAAAAGATTGCAACTCTATGCTATCTTTTTAGGAATTATTACTAATGTTTGTTTTGAAGTTCAGAAATTAAATTTTGAGCTATTAATACCCCATTGACAGAGGCTTGCATTAATCCGCGTGTGATTCCGGCACCATCACCTCCTACATATAAATTTTTTATGGTTTGAGTCTGGAAGTTACTCTTTACCTTGATTTTATTAGAATAAAATTTAACCTCAATTCCATAAAGTAACGTTTCATCACTGGCCAATCCGGGACTCACTTTGTCTAAAGCGTAGATCATTTCAATGATATCGGTCATAATGCGGTAGGGGAGTACCAGGCTCAAATCACCGGGAACGGCATCTTTTAAAGTTGGGATGATGTTATTGCGGAATAAACGGTTTGGTGTTGTTCTTCTTCCACGGATTATATCGCCGAATCTTTGCACTAAAATTTTATTTTCAGTTAACATATTGGCCATTCCTGCAACATGTTTTCCAAACTGGATGGGCTCTTTAAATGGTTCTGTGAACTCCTGTGAAACTAAAAGTGCAAAATTGGTGTTGTTGCTTTTGAGATCTTTATAACTATGACCATTCACTACGGCCAGGTTATTTTCATAATATTCTGAAGATACAAAACCACCCGGATTGGAACAGAAAGTTCTCACTTTATCGTCAAAAGTTTTGGTATAATGAATCAGTTTAGCTTCATAAAAATTATCGTTGATCTCTTGCATGATCTCATTGCGACACTCCACACGAACGCCAATATCCACAATACCAACCTGGGTAGAGATTTTGTGCATTTCGCACTTTTGTAAAAGCCAGTCAGATCCCTCACGACCAACAGCTACAACCACTTTATCTGAAAAAAAGTTGGTTTCCTTTACTTGAACACCAATAACGGTATCGTGATCCAAGATAAAGTCTGTCACCGGAGTTTTAAATAACACCTGAACCCCTTTTTGTGTAATGTGTTCAAAAAGGGCAGTATATAATTCCTGAGCTTTTTCTGTTCCCAGATGTCTCACCGGACAATGCACCAATCTAAGATTTGCTTCAATAGATTTGGCCTGAATATTTCTCATGGGAGCAGTAAATTCGGCACCATGAACATGGGGATCTGCACCAAAATTAAGGTAAATTTGATCTGTATAATGGATCATTTCCATAGCTTTTTCAACGCCAATATGGTCAGCGATTGTGCCACCTACTTCAAAAGAGAGGGAGAGTTTTCCATCAGAAAAAGCACCTGCACCAGCCCAACCTGTAGTAATATTGCAGGGTTTACAATGGACACAAATACCACCGTTCGTATGTTTAGGACATTTACGTTTGTAGATACTATTTCCTTTTTCGAGGATTAAAATGGAGAGATTGGGAAGGGTGTTGATCAGTTCGTAAGCACAAAAAATGCCCGCCGGACCTGCACCAACAATAATAACATCAAATTTTTCTTGCATTTACAACAATAGATTAAGAATTCAGTTGCAATAGTACGAATTATTTTTGAAATAAACAATAATTGAATTAGCAAATTAGCAAATTAGCAAATGGAATGAAAAATGAAAAATGAAGAATGAAAAATGAATAATCAATAGACCCGTGCTTTAGCTCGGGGATATTGATTAATGAAAAATGAAAAATAAAGAATAAAAAATGAAAAATAAAAAAAAACAGCGAGAGATCCCGCTGCTTTTCCAAAATAATGTTTAATAATAAAATAGTTTAGTTCATAAACCGAACCCGTAAATATATGATTAATGCCGCCATCAGGATTAAAAATGTCCCGTAAGTGATCATTAATATTTTTGAACTTCTTTTTAACTTTTTCATAATCTCTAATTTTTATGCTGATTGTAATAAGTTTCTAATTCTGCCATGGTAACTCCGGCTAAATTCATACTTCTGAAAAACTGGGGAGCTTCCTCTTCAAAAAATTGTTTTCTTTTGAAAGCAACTGTTTTTTCATAGCCATCTTCTGTGATGTAATAGCCAATTCCCCTTTTGTTGTATATGATCTCATAGCTTTGTAAAAAATCATAAGCTCTATTTGCGGTGTTTGGATTTACTTCCATTTGTATGGCAATCTCTCTTACTGATGGAATCCGTTCTCCATTAACCCACTTTTGTGTTAATATATTTTCACACACTTTATTGGCAATTTGGAGATAGATCGCTTGTTTATCAAAAAATTCCATATTAAACCTCCCTCTCTTTAAATCTTTCCCAGGCAGCATATAGCAATATACAAGAGATGAGACAGAAGAATCCAATTACATAATTTTTTAAAACAATTTCATTAACGTGTTGTCCAAAAAATAGTTCCAATTTAGAATTTTCAATTTTTAAAATTGAATCTGTGACTAAAAGGGTTTTGAACCATGAAAAAATCCAAATATTGCTGATCATTTGCAATACAAATCCGGTTAAGAGTGTTTTGAAAAAAGCACCTTTTCTAAACCAGACACTTCCAGTGAATAAAATGGAATGTGCAACAAAATATCCTATCAAAAGTTCTCCAAAACCATGAATAAACGGATTAAATATCTCGAAAGTTCCATGGAAAAATGCAACTTGAATCAATGAAATGATAATAGAGAAAAATACTAAACTGATAATACTTAAAAGTACAAATATAACGGATGAAAATAACCATGCAGTGAAGAATTTTTCAAATCTGGAAGCAGGTAAAATGACAAATTGTAAACTTTTTGTGTAATTTCCCATCTCTTTAAACGACATGGATGTAAACACCAAACCTGTTATAAAAAATGCAATGATTCCGGTTGTTTGATAAACAGTCAAAACAGAATGTAAGTTTCCTGAAATCATTACTAACCATGAAATAAAAATAAGAATTCCGCCAAGTGATCCAATACTAATCAGCCAGGGTTTGAAGTTTAATGTTAATTGTCTGTTTAATAGAATTTTAAATCTATCAAAATTAAAAATTTCAGTTTTCATAATTACCTCCTAATAATTGCATTGTTAATTTTTTCACTTTCACTAATCACACCATTGAACAAAAGTTCAAAGTCAATTTCTGAATCACGACCATGATTTTTTACAATTCCGGCTTTCCCACCAAATACTTCCTGACTGTAAAGAATATCTTCTGCAACTTCATCATTGATGATTCCAAAATTGAAGTTTTCTGTGATTGTTTGAGTGGTTTCCTTGAATCTGATTTTCCCTTGATCGAGGACAATAACCTGATCAATAATACTGGATAAATCTCTCACCTGGTGTGTTGAAATCAAAACACAATGTTCATCATTGATATAGGATGCCATCACTTTTCTGAATTGACTTTTAGAAGGGATATCTAATCCATTTGTTGGTTCGTCCATAATCAAAAGGGAGCATTGGGTTGCAATACCGAATGCAATAATAAATTTTTTCTTTTGACCGTGTGAGATGGCATCCAATTTTGGGTTTCCTTTTAAATCGAATTCGCTGATAATAGATTCAAAAACGGAATGATTGAATTTTGGATACAATCCACAATGTAATGAAACATATTTGTCCATTTTTAAAGAAGGTAACCAAAACTCTTCAGGAATAACAAATAGATCCTGATACATTTCAACATCTCTATTACTGCTGATTCTGTCGTTTACTGACACTGTTCCACTTTGTGGATAAAGAAGACCGGCAATATGTCTGATTAAGGTGGTTTTTCCGGCACCATTAACACCAAACAAGCCATAAATTGACCCTCGATCAAGGGTTAGGTTGAGGTTATCAAATAAAGGTCTCCCTTTACTATAACCAAATTGTAATGCTTCAATTTTTACCATTTTGTAATAATTTTAAAATGTTAATATATATTGTTGTTAGTTTTCTGTTTCAACTTCTGCGTTTATACCTATTCCTATTGGGGCAGGAATTTTATTCCATTTTGCCTGACTGGTTTCTCTAAAATAGGTTGCCTGTGATATCATGGATGCACTAAACATCAGTTTTCCCTCACCTAAATCTCTTACATATTCCACTGTTACCATAAAATCATCTTCCACATATAAATATTGAGATGAAAGATCTATAGTGATTGTATTTGTTAATGCACTTTTAGGTAAACTGATATAAATAGGTTCCAATAAAATATTTTCAAAATTATCCTCTTTACCCACTTTGTAAATATTTAATCTCAAAAAGATCGAATCATAAGTACATGAAGCAATGTTAATATTCACTTTTTGAATATAGGTGGGTTTTCTGATATTCATTCTTAATCCTATTTCATATCCTAAGTGATAATTGTCAAATCCGGCTACAACATTTTTAGATTTTGTTGTTACTCCCAATGTTTTCTTTTTAAATGTTTTGGGGACAACTTTAAATTCATTTAGTGCTATTTTATTTTCTGGAAGATAAATTTTTACTTCTTTCATTTTAAATAGATCAGCGATTTTAAAACCTTTACGTTCCAAGCCAATTCTGGAGAAGTATAATGTATCTTCCTGATTTGAAATAGGAATTTCAATGGAAAACTTTCCCGATCCATCACTAACTGTTCCAATTTGTTTGCCCATGATACCTATATTAACATATTCTGCAGGCGATTTCATTCCTTCAATAAAGACTTTCCCGATAATGGTTTGGGCAAATAGGGTTGATAATGATGCTAAAAGCAAGAAAAGGATGATTAATAACGATAAATTAAATGTTCTATTCATATCAAATTTGGTTTATTAATGTATTAGTGTATTACTGTACTAAGACACCGCAAAAATAAAACAAATTTTTTAATTTGCAACACTTTTAAGAAAAAAATATCACTTTTTAATGAAAATAAATATAAGTTACTGATAATCAGATAGAAAAAATTTAATTTATTAAACCAAGAATGGAGTTTAATAAATTAGAAAATTATCAAATATAAATAAAGACTTTATAGGAAATTAAAATAGAACACAGTGTTTCATAGAGTTACTATAAGAGTTTCATAGAGTTTATGTAATTATTTTTCAATTTCAAACACTGTGGAACACCTTATAACACAGTAGAACTCAGTGTTAATCTTTTTCATAAAATATTAATTTTTTAGAAGAAATTGATGTTCTGATAGCTTAAACTATCGCCACTATTCTTTAAAATGGTGTATCCAGCATAATCAAGACCATCCTGAAGGGCATCCATAGTAATATAAGTCGTTGGACCAAAATGAACTACATTTTTAATATGATCATGTCCGTTTAAAACCATACTAACATTATGTTCAATACAAAGCTGAGAGAGTGTTAATACTTCATCAGGGTAGGGGTTTGTACTTAATGTATTTCTAATTCTAAAAATATTCACATGACTAAAAACCACACAATGGCGGAATTCATTTCTATGATCTTTTAATAGATTTTGAAACCAGGTGAGTTGTTTTCCACCTAAAGTGCCACCACCGGAATCTAAACAGATGTATAAATCCTTTGCTCCGGGCGTTTGAACCACAAAATAATAGGTTGAGGATCCAAATCTGGCATAAAATTGTTTCCATCCGTCAAAATATAGATCATGATTGCCAACTATTTGAAATGTGAGCAGAGAATCAGGATTTGGAATATTGTTTTCAAGTGTTTCATAATCACTTTTATTTCCGGTAGAAAGATCACCAACCATTACTGTAGCAACACTTTTATCTTGTTTAGCTGCATAAAAAAAGCGATTTAAATTGTCTGTAGTTCCGAGATGTGAATCTCCCATTACATATATATTATAGTCATTTTGATTTATGAGAATGGTTCTGAAAGAGTGAGTTTCATTCCAGGTCATTGATTGATCATATCGTTCATCAACCGTTTCATAAGAGGTAACAAAACCTCTAAATTCCATATAATCACAACCTTGTATGATCGTTATTAGGGTTACAAAAAGTAAGAATTTTAATTTATTTTCCATAGTAAACCTGTTCTAAAAAATGATCCGAAATAATTAGCACTAATATTCATGATGCCGGCATTTTGGAGCCAACATTCAGCAAAAATGGATAGTTTTGGTATGATTTTATAGTTTCCAAAAATATAAAACATCGGATTACTAGCCTGATTGATAAGAAAATAATCCATATTGGTTACTCCTAAACCTACATTCCATCTCCCATCTATCGGTTTTACTGAATATTTTAAATGATAAACCAAATTCCATAATTCAAAAATATATCGATTGTTAATATTAGGATCAAGACTAATAAAATCCTTGGGTAGAACAATCGATCTAAAATGGACACCGGTTAAAAATTCAAAATGTTTACTTTTTAATCCACCAAGAAGTGCCACATTATGTTCTGTAATAGTTGGGGAGAAAAAATTGGTAAAATATTGCAATGTTGCTGATAATTCGATTTTTTTCAGTGGAAATTTTTGCATGATTTCCAGATCCAATCCCGAAAAAAAAGTGTTGAATAAATACTGGTTTTCTAAATCAAATCTGGTCCCAATTTTAAAATTGGTTTTTTTTAGGGTATAATCAAAAAAGGTGCTATTGGAAATAAATAATCCATTGGATATACCGTTTGATCCAATATCAAAATGGTTTTGAAGTTTAAACTGAGCTTCCAACTTTAATGTTAATGAGCTCAAGAATAAAACTACAATAATAATCTTTAATTTCATGGTTGTATTTTTTTGAAATGCAAATATAAACAATATTTATTTATTTGCAATTTTTTATTACTTTTGCGCCCTTAATTATTTTTTTATGAGATTATTCAAAACGATTGGTTTATTGGCTTTACTGGCTCTTTTAGTTTATGCATTTACTTCTGTAAATCAAGTGAATTTTAACAACAACAATAATGAGGTTACCTTGAGCTCAACACCCGGAACACTTCAAGTTTCAGCTTTAACTTCAGGAGCAGGGGGAAACTATTCTCCTAGAAATATAGTTGCTGTTTGGGTGGAAGATAGTAATGGGGTTTTTGTTAAAACACTGTTAGCTTATGCCAATACCTATAAACAATATTTAACACACTGGAAAGTAAAATCAAGTTACAATACAACCGATGCAGTTTCCGGTCCAACGGTAAATAGTCATGCAACCAGAACCTGTAACTGGAATGGAAAAAATACAGCAGGCGTTGTCGTTCCTGATGGAAAATACAGAATCTGTTTTGAGTTAACCGATAAAAACGCAACGGGTAACTATTCCTATTTTGAAATTATAAAAGATGCACAATCCCATACTTTATCGCCATCAAATGTACCAAGTTTTAGTAATATTTCGATAACCTGGACTCCGGACAATTCCCCAAATAGTGTTGAAGAACAAGACATTACAATGGAAGCTAAATTGTATCCCAATCCAAATAACGGACAATTTCAAATCGATTTTAATCAGGTTCCTCAAAATGCAAATATTGAATTTTATAATAATTTAGGACAATTGATTATGACACAGTCAATTGCAGATAATCATGAAACTTTTGACATTTCAGGTTATAAAGGGCTTGTGTTTTATACCATTACATCCAATAAAAAAACGGTGAGTCAAGGTAAGTTTATTATTAAATAAAGTTCATTTTCTTTCCCTCGAAGCCACAATTTACTATTCTAATAAATGGTTGGTACTGTTTTGATGTAAAAATTGTAGTTTTTGTAAATATTTCAATATGAGTTAGTTATAAAAATTTTCACCAATCATTTAATAGAATACCCTATTTAAAACTTCGCCGGAAAATCTTCCATGCAGGGCGGAGCCGAGAAAGCCAGCAAAGGAGAAAGCCGATGTGATGCAGGGAGAATAAGAGCGAACTTGTGAGCTCCTTTTTCGACCATGCAGTCACACGGATTTTGACTGCGGACTTGAAGGCGGAGACCGACGGCGAGCTTGCGAGCCGGAATGCCCTAAAGAGGTAAGAGGTAAGAGGTAACAGGTAAGAGGTAACAGGTAAGAGGTACTTTAGATTATAGTCAAATAAAATTTACTAAAAGTATAAAAAAAATGATAAAAAGTAAAAAAAACATTACATTATTAATTTTTTTATGTATTTTTGCACTATCATTTTTTAAATTATTTTATTATGAAATCAAATTATCTGTTACCTTATCGATTTAAAACTATCGGATGGTTTATTTTTATCATCGGTTTAGTTTTAGGATTTATCTCTTTATTTATTGTTAAAGAACCTAATTTTCTGGATTGTAAAGTTTTTGCCTTATCGGAAATAGAGTTTTTAGGAAAACAAAAATTTTTCGAATTCGTTGAAAATAATATTTTCGATGAGATTATTTCTGTATTTATCATTGTTGGTGCTATTTTTGTGGCTTTTTCGAAGGAAAAACAAGAGGATGAATATATTTCAAAAATTAGACTTGAGTCTTTATTATGGGCTACTTATATCAATTATTTTATTTTACTGTTCACCATAGTTTTCTTTTATGGAGGAACATTCTTTTGGGTAATGATATTCAATATGTTTACGATTTTGTTTGTATTTTTAATTAGATTCAAATGGGCTTTATGGAAATTTAAAAATAGTCAAAATGAAAAATAAAATAAAAGTGGAACGTGCCAAAAAAGACATGACTCAAGCTGATTTGGCAGCATTGGTTCAAGTTACCAGACAAACCATAAATGCAATAGAAGCCGGAAAATACAATCCATCAACAGCATTATCATTAAAAATTGCTTCCATTTTTGAAACAAAAGTGGATGATATTTTTGAATTAGAAGAAAAGGATTGGAACGAATAGAGGATTAGAGGTTAGTCTCAATAGGTTTACTATTTTGAGACCATTCACTCCATGATCCGATATAGAGTTTGGGTATAGGAAATCCTGCGTAATCTAGTGCCAATAGTAGATGACAGGCAGTTACACCTGAACCACAATGCACTATAATTTGATCTGCTGAATGTTTTTTAAAAATGGAATCATACATTTTTTGAATCTCTTCAACAGATAGGAACGTGCCATCATCAGTTAAATGATCAAAATAGGGATAATTGACTGCATTCGGAATGTGACCTGCAATTTTATCGATTGGTTCGAATAAACCCATATATCTTTCTGCTGACCTAACATCAATAATAAGCGGTGATCCAGAAATAGAAGCTTTTTCAACTTCTTGAATGGTAACTAATGGCAACTTCCATCCGGTTATAGGGTAGGGTGTTGAATGTTGAACATTTTCAGGATTTGTAATTGTAATTTTTATTCCTTGTTTTTCAGCGTTTTGTAATCCTCCGTTTAAAACCTGTACCTTTTGGTGACCAACAGCTTTTAACATCCACCAAAAACGGGCAGCCCCATTTCCTGCAAATCCATCATCATAGACAATTACATGAGAATCCGGTTGAATTCTGATATCACTTAAAAGTTTACCAAATTTATCGATTGAAGGTAAAGGATGTCTTCCACCTATTGATGTATCCGGTTTAATATCTGCTAATTGAGTATCTAAATCTACAAAAATGGCATTTTCTAAATGTCCTTTTTCATAACGCTCTTTTGCATCTTTTCCACTGCGAACATCAATAAGAAAAAACGAATTTTGATTTTTCAATATTTTAAAAGCAGCAATATCTATAATTGGACTTATGTTCATATTTATTTTATTTTTTTGCAATTAAAAAATAGATCAAATCGATGATCCGGTTGGAATATCCACTTTCATTGTCGTACCAGGCAATAATCTGAATAAAATGATCGCCAAGTACTTTGGTTGAAAGTGCATCAAAAATGGCAGAATGAGGATCACTTGTAATATCACTACTTACAATTGGATCAGAAGTGTATGATAGATAATGTTTTAAATATCCTAAAGAACTTTCAAGAAAAGCATCATTTATAGTTTTTACAGTTGCTTTTTTATTTAATTGCACAGTTAATTCAACAAAGGAACAATCTGCTATCGGAACCCGGGTAGCAAAGCCATCAAATTTGCCTTCTAAATTTGGCATTATGGTTGTAATGGCTGAAATCGCGCTTGTAGTTGTTGGAATAATATTGTTGATAGCACATCTGGCTCTACGGAAATCAGTATGGTAGCCATCTTGTAGATTTTGATTATTGGTCATTGGGTGAACAGTATTCATAAATCCACAATTCACTCCAAAATGATCATCTAAAACTTTAAGCATCATACCCACACAATTTGTAGTACAGGAAGCATTGGAAACAATGGGGTCTGAATGATCAATAATATCCTCATTAACTCCCAATACAACCATATTTTCAACACTATCATCATCAGGAGGGCAACTTAAAATCACTTTTTTTACAGATTTTTTTAAATGTTTTTCTAATTGTGATTTAGTTTTGTACTTTCCACTCGATTCCACAACGATCTCCACCTTATTATGTTCCCATGGGATCTCATCATTATTTAAATAATTTGTAACCAATATATTATGATCATTAACATAGAGATATTGATCATCAAATTCAACATCCATTTCAAATTTGCCATGAATACTGTCGTATTTCAACAAGTGAGCAATCATTTCAGGTGTCATTTTGTCATTAATATGCACCAGTTCGAGTTCAGAAGAGAGTAAAACCAAACGGGAAACAAACTTTCCAATTCGGCCAAATCCGTTAATACCAATTTTTGTAGTCATAATATGTATGTATTTAAAAAAGCCGCCATTGATAGCGGCTTATATAAAAAAAAATCCTTAAGAAAACATTAGGAGATGTTACCGATTTTGTTAACAAAAGTATTGTAAAATTGTTCAAAATCGCCACCGAAAGTAGATTCTGATAAAAGAGTTTTCATTACTTTATCTGAATTATCTCTTTCATTTTCAGGCAATACTAAAGATATAGGTAAAGCTTCACAATGGGTACATTTTTCACCCAATAGAGCTTTAACTTTTTGAAATACAATACCATGCCCAAATTTTTCCTCTTTCATTTTATAGTTACTACCACAACAAGTAACAAAAACCCATGATTGAACTTGATTTTTATATTTTTTCATAAAATCCATTAAAGGTTTTACTATGGTTCCCATCCAGATAGGTCCAACCAAATAAACGCGGTCAAAAGATGCAAAATTTCTGTTTATTTTTTTAATTCCGAGACTAAAACGGAGTAAAAGTAAGAAAAATGTAGTGATTCTAGGTTCAATAGGAACCACTTCACATTGCAAACTTCTACCTAATTTTTGAGCTAAAAATTTGTTATTTCCACCTCTTGAATAGTAAACTACTATTGATTTCATATTTTTAATATTTTGAGCTGCAAAGGTAAACAAAAAAGGTGCACTATTTTAAATGAGTGCACCTTTTTAAAAGAAATTAACAAATATTAGTGAATCATGGTTGCTAAATATTGATCAATATCTTCTGGAGTATCAGTAGGAGCAAACCTTTTAACAGGTTTTCCTGTTTGATCAATTAAAAATTTAGTAAAGTTCCATTTGATACGTCCTCCAATAGTACCGGGAAGTTCAGATTTTAAATATTTAAAAATGGGATGTGCTTCTTTTCCATTTACATTCACTTTAGAAAACATTTGGAATGTCACACCATAGTTCATCACACAACCTTCTGCAATAGATTTTTCATCACCTGGTTCTTGTCCTGCAAATTGATTACAAGGAAATCCTAAAATTACTAAACCTTTATCTTTATATTTTTCATACAGTTTTTCCAATCCTGCATATTGGGGAGTGAATCCACATTTACTTGCGGTATTGACTACTAATACATATTTATCTTTATAGGTATCCATTTTAATCTCTTTTCCGTCTAACGAAACAGCAGAGAAAGTATAAAATTCACTGGTCATATTTATTTCTTGTTTTAAATTGGTACATCCTGATAAAGAAATGATTAGGATCACCATTGCAATTATTATATTCGTTTTTTTCATAATTCATTTTTTGAATAACGAAGCAAAGATAGAACAAAAAATAACACAAAAAGCGTGAAAATCAATACATTTTTTGAAAGTGATCTATAGATGGAATCAATAATTCCCAATAAAAAATGATATAGGTTTGCAAAGCTACTAAAAAATGGCTTTAAATTTTGCGATGACCGATAAAATAAACTATTCTTTTAAAAGTAGGGTACAGTTTCGATTAAAAAATTGGATTTTTATAACGTGTTATAAATGAACTTAATAGAAAAATTTTACCCGTTAATTAATAGAATATAAAATCAAAGCCCATCGGATAATTATCGTTTTACACATTAGCTTATTATCACATTAGCACATTAGCACATTACTTTACTCTCTGACCAATTTTCCTTTTAGAACATCATTTCCTTTTTGCAGTTTATAAAAATAGATACCTGATTTCAAATGTTGAATATTAATGGATTCATTGTCAGATATTTCAGAAAGAAGAATAATTTTCCCGGTCATATCAAAAAGATAAAAATGATATCCATTTAAACTAATAGATGGGGATGAAAAATGGATGAAATCATTTGTTGGATTAGGATAAACTTTAATGTTATTTTCAGAGAAATCATTAACTGAACCCATCATTTCATAGCCTCTAAAGACAATCTGATCAATCATCCATCCCTCTTTATTGGTTTGAATTTCATCACTTTTAAATCTGAATCGAATGATTGGATTAAATGGAGATTCCCGATCTTTAACCCCAATGATATGTAACCAATACAATTCACAGTATTGCCAACCCTCAGATCTCCCTGAAAAGCCATATTCACCACCTTTTATGGTGTCAAGTGGAATATTGATAAAGTTATGATTAAAATGGTCAATATCATCCTTAATGAAGATCCATGAGATTCCTCCATCATTAGAAACCTCTATAATTCCACCATCCATCAATGAATCAGTGTCATATTTATGGTAAAAAGAGAGATTTACTTCTCCATACAGAGAATCATAAACGGGTAATGTAATATAAAAATATTGATCCACTGAAACTGGATAAAAGTTTATGGTATCTGTCAAAATTGGAGTTCCATTTTGATAGGCTGCATTGAAAAAAGGTTTTTGAGGAATTCCCACTTGCCAAAGGTTAAGAGTTGGATTCGGAATGTCAATCCAGGGATGTAAAGGAGTTGTTTCAAGAGTATCTGTAATTAATAGATCCCCAATGGCCTGAGTGATTTGTGCCCGAGTAGTACTCAAAGTGAATATAAATAATGCAAAAAATAGGATAAGCTTTTTCATGGTATTTTGTTTTTGGTTTGCAAAGCTACAAAAAATCGGTCATAATTTAGCGATGAATGATAAAAAAACTATTCTATTAAATGTAGGTTTCTGTTTTGATTGAAAAAAAGGAAATTTATAATATGCTATAAATAAAATAGATAGGCAATATTTTACCCGTTTTTTTATAGAATATAAAATCAAAGCTCATCGGATAGTTCGTATAGTTTTATAAAGTAAAAGTTATAATAAAGGTGACTTACTTATCTATTTTCATATTGTAAGATTCATAATACTCGAAAATAATACCTGATTTATCCATTATTTTGATTGTAATTTGAAAATCTCGGTGGGCTTCAATAAATGAAAGTGAAAGTTTAGATATCTCTGATTTAATGATTCTTAAACACTTTTTTTGATAAAAATTATCAATTAAATTTCCCCAAAAAGATCCTTCATATAGATAGAATGGAACTATATCAACAGATTTCAATTTGCCATTTTTGTAATAATTTATTTGATACGAATCAGAACAGTTACATCCTTCTTTAAAAATATTATAACTAAATATTTGTTTTTGAAAAATATAATTAAATGTGTCTTTGAGATTCATGATCTTATCATTTAATTTTTTTTCTAATCTTAAATTTTGAATGTATTCTCTATTTGAAATTAATTCTCGTATTTGTATTATTCCATTTACAAAAGTGATTTTTTCTTCTAATTCATAAACAGGAAAAATATTTTCTCTAAATTCAGTTAAAAATGGACTTTTAGGAATTTTTATTTCACCACTGAACCAATAAGCAAAAATATTATGATCACCAAATATTTCCTTTACAATTTCTTCACCAGTTAGTGGAATACATTTACAACAATCTTCTATACTCCACAATTTTAAACTATCATTTTCAATTTTCCAATAGGCAACATAATCATCCCAACAATTAGTAGAAGTAATGATTGTTATAGCAACTCCATTTGAATCAATGGTTTCCATGTATTTTTTTGCAATTTTTTCATAAAAATTTGTATTAACTTGGTGGAAATAATAAAAAAGTGGATTTTCATTTATTGGCAAAGTATCATTTCCAATAATTAAATAATCAGGTTTTTGTTTTGTACAATTACCATATACAACAAATAATGAAAAAATAAAAATTAACACATTTTTTTTCATAGTGCTTCATTTTGGTTTGCAAATCTACAAAAAATCGCGCATAATTTTGCGATGAACGATAAAAAAACTATTCTTTTAAAAGTAGGTTGCTGTTTTGATTGAAAAAATGGTAATTTATAATATGTTATAATTGAAATAGATATGCAATATTTTACCCGTTTTTTTATAGAATATAAAATCAAAGCTCATCGGATAATTTCCGTATCAGCACATTCTTATATTAGCACATTAGCACATTAGTACATTATTTTGTTATTTTATAAAACCTCTCCGGTATTACACTCTCAAAGTGCAACTCCTCGCCTGTTACGGGATGGTCAATGATCAAAGAGTAGGAGTGGAGCCCTAGTCGCTGTAATGGATTACTCATTGCTCCGTAAGCTTTATCTCCCGCTACCGGATTACCCATCTCCGAAAAATGAACCCGAATCTGGTTTTTCCGCCCGGTGAGCAACTCAATATCAACCAGACTGTAATTCTGATTCTCCTGAATTAACCGATAAGCTGTTTCTGCCAGTTTTCCTTTACGGGGATCATCCACTGAAAATACTTTAAAGGCACTATTTTCATATAGATAAGTAGAAATAATCCCTTCAGTCTCTTGTAGTTGCCCTTCAACCACAGCAACATATTTTTTTTGAAAATCTTGCCAGTTATCCTGCAAAAACCGTTTTGCACGCTCATTTTTGGCAAATACCAACAATCCTGAAGTGTCACGATCCAAGCGATGAACAATGAAAATCCGGTTTTTAGATTTTGAATTACCCCTTTTAACAAAGTCTGTGAGCATATAATAGGCACTACTTTCCCTGTCATTCTCAGTTGCTATAGTTAGAACTCCACATTGTTTAGTAACAACAAGAATATCCTGATCTTCGTAAATTACAGTAATTCCCTTGGGATGGTGTTTTTTGGAAGGGATTTTTAATGGGGTGCGCTTATTTTGCATGATTATGAGGTAAAATTGCTAATATTGTTTCTGAATATTTGCTCAAATGAAATTCAATAGAGTCTCCAACTTTTAATTGATTATAGATTTCAGGATCTATATCGTATCTGGTATTATTAAATATTACACTTTTTCTTATTGATTTACGCATTTTTTGTCCCCACAATTTGGGAAATAAATCACCTAATCCAGGAATATACAAATTGCCACTTCCTGCTTCATAAGTGGGTTCTGTTTCAAGTAATTGAACGGTTTCAATTTTAATTATTTTTTCATTTTCGCTTAAGTCTAAATTGATTTTTCTATTCATTAAATATTGAATCAGAAAACCTAAGCAGAGTATTAAAGCATCAAGTATAAGCAATACATTCCAATCAAGTTTTTCACTCAGAACTATTATGAAAAAAGTTAATAATACACCTGCAAAAATGACTATTGAGGCAAACACATAACCAATCCTTTTTTCATACTTTAAAGTAGCTATATCCTGGTCATTCAATCTGGAATAATAACTACTTTCCACTTGTTCCATCATTTATATTCATATTACATTTTTATAATAGGTAGGTTCCACCTTGATAACCTTATATGAAAGATCCATTTTTAAATCCATTTTCATTTCCATTATTTCATCATCCGTTTCTATACTAATTTGAACCGGCATTTCTGTTTTAAGTTAGTCAATAGTCAATAGTCAATAGTTTGTATAATTAGCATATTAGCACATTAGCACATTAGCTTATTAGCTTATTAGCTTATTAGCTTATTAGCTTATTAGCTTATTAGCATATTAGCATATTAGCACATTAGCATATTAGCACATTAGTCCCGGTGTTGGTAATGCAGCGAATCCCCACCGGTGTCATATGCAATTTTGTTGTTAGTTAAGAAAATACGTGCTTCGATGCAGTTTTGACAATCAGCAGCATTTTCGTCAGTACAAGGTTTGTTATCATAAAGTTTGTAAGAGTCACGGAATTCTCTGGGGGTGATGTTAGGCATGAATACGTTGGCACCCACTTTAATCGCTTTTTCACGGCCCATTTTGTCAATCGACTGCATAGCAGTTGATGCTGCAATGTTGATCTCAGGCATCATGATCCTCAAAATAGCGATCATTTTTAAGGCTAAGTCGAATCTTTCCAACTCAGGAAGGAGTTGATCCTGATACTGGAGTAGGGGAGTGTCATTGTGAATCAAATAGGGTCCCATCCCCACCATGTCGATATTTCTGGCTTGCATCCATAGTAAATCATCGGCTAAATCTTCCAAAGTTTGAAAAGGCAAACCGATCATCACTCCGGTTCCGGTTTGATATCCTACCTCCTGCAAATAATCGATACATTTCACCCTTTCTGCATAGGAGTGTAGCTTATTTTGAGGATGTAGTTTTACGTATAATTCAGGATTGGAAGATTCAATTCTTAATAAAAATCTCTTCGCTCCCGCATCAAACCACTCCTGATATGTTTCTTTGGTTTGCTCGCCGCATGATAATGTGATTCTGAGTCTTGGATCGGTTTCCTGATGTATTAGTTTAATTAAATTGGTTATCCTTTTCGTAAATGCCGGACTCTTTAATTCTCCCGATTGAAGTACGATAGAACCATATTTGTTTTCATAGGCAAACTTAGCTGCTTCTACAATCTCTTCATCGCTGATGTTGTAGCGCTCCGGATTTCTGTTCGATTTTCTGATTCCACAATAGAAACAATCTTTGCTACAGTAATTGGAAAATTCGATCAACCCTCTTAAATAAACGAAATTTCCAACAGTATCTTCTTTGATTTTGGCGGATCTTTCAAATAGGGCAGTGCGCTCATCTCCTATGCTCTGCAGTAAATGGATTATCTCTTCTTTGGTTAGTTTTGTTATCATGGTTGTTTTTTTACTTGATTATAGAATCGGCAAAACGAAAAGTTTCCAATTGAACATTTTTAAAATCTTTAGAGAAATGGGTATTGGCAATCACATGTACTCCAGCATTCGGAAACCCTTTTTTGATCTTTTGATCAGCAGGTGTCCTTAATTGATCGAACATTTTCAGTTCAGCACTCACTTTTACTACAGGATCCTGATTTTTTTTGTCTTTAAAATAATACCCTAAAAAAACAGGACATGTTACTTTTTGAAAGGTTTCCTGAGTCATTGTAGTTTCAACGAGTTGTTGAAGGTACATAACCGCTTCCAAACGGTAGTTGCAGTACCAATATTCACACTCTTTGGAGTTTAAATATTTACTAACAGATCTATATTTTCCACCAAATATCAAACGGGCTATCTGTAATCCCCAGGGTTTGGTGACAACTCCGGTTGGTGCATTGATTTCAATGTTAGGAGAGTATAGAATCAATCCTTGCACCAGATCGGGATATTCTGCAGCTAGTTTTAAAGCTAATGTTCCACCTGTAGAAGTACTCATAATCATTACTTTATGTCCTAATTTTCTGGCAATCACTAAAGCTTCTTTGGCTGAATTCCAAAGGGAATCGGGAGCCATATTTAAAAGGGGTTCATTCGTAACTAATCCATGTTCAGCTAACCTGGGAAAATAGGCATTGCATTGATATCTTGCAGCAAAGTCGAGATTGAGATTGGATCCTTCGTACCATGATGCTGAAAAACCGTGTAAATAGAGCAATACCCATTCGGTTTTTTGTTTTAAACTATCGTTTGCCCAGATAATTCTGCTTTGATTGTCGGGTTTGATAGCGTATTTTGCCTCTTTTTGTGCAATGTAGCTGTCTAATTGATCCAAATCAGCAGAAATCTTAGGTAATTGAGTATTATATGCAGGTTTTGAAGGTTTTGGGCCTAATAAAAAAATAATAAGGATGATACCTAGTGTAATAAAAGTACCATATAAAATCTTTTTTTTCATAAAAAGGGGTATTAGATCAATAAAAATTGACACCATTATTTTTTAATGATCTGATCCACAGTCACAATGATCATGGTCATGATGATGGTGGTGATGGTGATCTTCTTCATTGATCTCCTCATCCATATCGTTTTCAGATGTTAAATTCTCTAAAGAACCGCGAGTTAGTGTATAAGCTTTTAAAGTGTTCATTAACAAGCAACTCATCGTAACAGCACCAACACCACCCGGAACAGGAGTAACTGCTGAACAGATGGGATCCACTTCGTCATGTTTTACATCTCCAACAATTTTATATCCTTTTTCCGATTTTTTGTCCTCGATACGATGAATACCTACATCAATCACAGTTGCGCCCTCTTTCACATATTCTTTTGTGATCATTTCGGGTTTTCCGATAGCAACTAAAAGGATATCTGCTTGTTTACAAACCTCTTTCAGGTTTTTTGTTTTGCTATGTGTGATGGTAACTGTTCCATTGGCATCTGCACTATTTTGAGCTAACAAGAGTGCCAAAGGTTTGCCCACGATATTACTTCTTCCCACAACAACACAGTTTTTACCGACCACTTCAATCTTGGATCTTTTTAAAATCTCCATACAGGCATGAGGAGTAGCGGGAAGAAAAGTATCTTTTCCTAAAACCAGATTCCCCATATTTTCAGGGTGAAAACAATCTACATCCTTTTTGGGATTAACGTGATTTACAATTTGATCTACAGAAATATGTTCGGGTAGGGGAAGCTGAATGATATAACCATCAATCTCAGGATCGTTGTTAATGAATTTGATCACTTCAATCAACTCATTTTCAGTGAATTTTGAAGGAAATTGATAAATACTGCTTATAAAACCAACCTCTTTAGAATTTCTTTCAATACTCTCCACATAAGTTTTTGATGCACCATCTTCGCCAACAATGATCGCCGCTAAATGGGGTGCATCTTTTCCAGTTTCCAGCAGTTTTTCAACCTGCATGGCAATCTCTTTTTTGATATCTGCAGCAATCTGTTTTCCGTCTAGTATGATTGGTGCCTTTTTCGTTGTTTCCATGAATTAATGAGTTGATTATTATCTTTTTCCGGGAGCTGATAACGCTTGCATTAAGTTTTTAGCTTTTCCGCTATTCACCATTTTCATCATCTTACGGGTATCTTCAAATTGTTTGATCAATCGGTTAACTTCTTGAATATCAGATCCACTACCGTTTGCAATTCTTTTCTTTCTGCTTCCGTTTAAAATATCAGGATTGGTTCTCTCCTGTGGAGTCATCGATAGAATGATGGCTTCAACACCTTTAAATGCGTTATCATCAATATCCATATCTTTGATTGCTTTGCCCATTCCTGGAATCATGCCCATCATATCCTTGATATTTCCCATTTTTTTGATTTGGGCAATCTGAGCTAAGAAGTCATTGAAGTCAAATTGGTTTTTAGCTAACTTCTTTTGAAGTTTGATCGCTTCCTCTTCATCAAATTGTTCCTGTGCTTTCTCGACGAATGATCTGATGTCACCCATACCTAAGATCCGTTCTGCTAAACGATCAGGGTGGAAAACATCTAGAGCTTCCATCTTTTCACCAACACCAATGTACTTAATTGGCTTATTGACAACGGCTTTGATAGAAATAGCAGCACCACCACGGGTATCACCATCCATTTTGGTTAAGATCACACCATCAAAATTCAATTTATCGTTGAACGCTTTTGCGGTATTAACGGCATCCTGACCGGTCATTGCATCCACAACAAACAGGATTTCGTGAGGATTAACCGCTTTTTTGATGTTGCCAATCTCTTCCATCATCATCTCGTCAATGGCCAAACGACCGGCTGTATCGATGATCACAACACTATGGCCCCATTCTTTAGCATGTGAAACCGCTTTCTTGGCTATATCAACAGGGCTTTTGGAGTTAGGATCGGTGAATACTTCCACTTCAATTTGCTCGCCTAATACTTTCAACTGATCGATTGCAGCTGGACGATATACGTCACAAGCTACCAAAAGAACTTTCTTATTTCTTTTAGTTTTCAACAGTTTAGCCAGTTTTGCTGAATGAGTGGTTTTACCGGACCCTTGCAACCCAGCCATCAAAATGATGGAAGGGTTAGATTTGATATTGATGTCTTCAGCCGATTTTCCCATTAACTCGATCAACTCATCATAGGTGATTTTAACGAGTAATTGACTAGGGGAAACTGCTTTCAACACATTTTGTCCTAATGCTTTTTTCTTTACATTGTCTGTAAAATCTTTAGCAATTTTATAGTTTACATCGGCATCCAAAAGGGCTTTACGCACCTCTTTCATGGTTTCTGCGACGTTGATTTCCGTTATATATCCTTGACCTTTAAGGACTTTAAAAGCTCTATCTAGTTTGTTACTTAAACTTTCAAACATATTCTTTCTACAGTTTTATTCTAATTCAGTTGCAATTCTTTGTTTAATTAAGGCTACAAATTGATCGATAGTTAATGAACCCTGATCTCCTTGTCCGTGTTCTCTAATAGAAACTGTGCCTTCAGCTTCCTCTTTTTCTCCAACAATCACCATAAATGGGATCTTTTTCATTTCAGCATCACGGATTTTCTTTCCAGCTTTTTCACTTCTTTCATCAATGATAGTGCGGATCTCTTGTTCTTCTAGGATCTCTTTCACTTTCATAGCATAATCATGGAATTTTTCGCTGATAGGAAGGATAATCGCTTGTTCAGGAGTTAACCAGAGTGGGAATCTTCCGGCAGTGTGCTCTAATAAAACAGCTACAAAACGTTCCATAGAGCCGAATGGAGCTCTGTGAATCATGATGGGGCGACGTTTTTGTTGGTCAGCATCAATGTATTCCAATTCGAAACGTTCTGGAAGGTTATAGTCCACCTGTACGGTTCCTAATTGCCATTTTCTACCGAGGGCGTCGCGTACCATGAAGTCCAGTTTAGGACCATAGAAAGCGGCTTCTCCGGTTTCAGTAATGGTATTCAATCCTTTTTCAGCAGCTGATTCGATAATCGCTCTTTCTGCTTTTTCCCAGTTTTCGTCAGATCCGATATATTTTTCTTTGTTATTAGGATCTCTCAATGAGATTTGAGCAGTGAAGTTTTCAAAATTCAACACTTTGAAAATATAGAGGATAATATCGATTACCTTACAGAATTCATCTTTTAATTGATCAGGAGTACAGAAAATATGGGCATCATCCTGAGTAAATCCTCTAACCCTTGTCAACCCGTGTAATTCACCACTTTGTTCGTAACGGTAAACGGTTCCGAATTCTGCGATTCTGATTGGAAGATCACGGTAAGATCTTGGTTTTACAGAGTAGATTTCGCAGTGGTGAGGACAGTTCATTGGTTTCAACATGAAGCTTTCACCCTCTTGAGGAGTAGTGATTGGATGGAATGAATCTGCACCATATTTTTGGTAGTGACCTGATGTTTTATACAAGTTTACATCACCGATATGTGGACACATAACTTGTTGATATCCATATTTTTTCTGAATTTTCTTCAAGAATTGCTCTAAGCGGTCTCTTAATTGAGTTCCACGAGGCAACCACAAAGGTAAACCCATCCCAACTTTAGGTGAGAAAGCGAAAAGTTCCATTTCTTTACCTAGTTTTCTATGGTCTCTTTTCTTAGCTTCTTCAAGCATAAGTAAATAATCATCTAAATCTTTTTTCTTAGGGAAAGAGATGCCGTAGATACGGGTAAGTTGTTTTCTTTTTTCGTCGCCTCTCCAGTAAGCACCTGCAGTATTCAATAACTTAACCGCTTTGATGCTGGCAGTGTTGAAAAGGTGTGGTCCTCTACATAAGTCAATAAAATCACCGGATTGATAGAAGGTGATAGACCCATCTTCCAATGCGCTAATGAGTTCCAGTTTATATTCGTCCCCTTTTTTGGTGAAATAGTCGATAGCTTCAGCTTTTGAGACCTCTTTTCTTTCGAATTGAGCTTTTGTTTGGATAATCTCCATCATTTTAGCTTCAATCTTAGGGAAGTCATCAGAAGAGATTGAATAATCCATAAAATCGATATCGTAATAGAATCCGTTTTCGATATCAGGACCTATTCCGAATTTAACACCGGGATATAGTTGTTCGATAGCCGCAGCCATGATATGAGATGACGAGTGCCAGTAAGTAGCTTTACCTTCAGGATTTTCCCACGTGAACAGCCTAAAATTGCAATCGGTTGTGATCTCATAATTAAGAGAAACAACTTTTTCATCCACTTTGGCAGCAAGAACGTTACGAGCAAGTCCTTCGCTAATACTAAGTGCAATTTGGTAGGGAGTAATGCCACTTTCAAACTGCTTTTTTGACCCGTCAGGTAGTGTAATATTTATCATCTTTAATATAATTTTAATAAGGATGCAAAATTACGAAAAAATGGTGAATTATTGCCCTAATCAGCGTATAAAAAAATCAATAAGGAGTATTTACGAAATTAATTTCCGGGTTTTGGGTCTTAGGTCTTGGGTCTTGGGTTTTAGGTTTTGGGTCTTGGGTTTTGGTTTTAGTCCTGCGCCTTTCGCCTTTCGCCCTTCGCCCTTCGCCCTTCGCCCTTCATCACTATTCACTATTCACTTTTCACTCTTCACTCTTATCTCTTAACTTTTTTGGGCATTCCCCTTTGGCTTCGCTCAACTCAATTTCCCACTTATCGAATACGAATACCGCCGCTCGCCAAAGGGTCGGTCTCCGGCCTGTACTCCTCGTTTCGCTGCAAGGGGCTGATCGGCCGGGCAGTAGCTCCTCCGTCGCTCTGCCCGATCCGTCATCCCCTAAGCAGTTCAACTTGCGGGGTACCTGGCCTCCGCCCTAATGCGAGCAAAATTCCCCCAAAAATTATCCGATGAACCCAAAAATTTTCTATTCTAATAAATGATTGTTACTGCTTCGATTGAAAAAATGAAATTTTGTAAGTATTTATAAATAAAATAGTTACAAAGAATTCACCAATCATTTTTTAGAATATAAGGTTTTGGGAAAATATTACCCACTTGTTAAAAATGTATTCTAAGACTTTGTCAAGTGTTTTTTGATACATCTTTAAAAATTATTACTTAAAGTTTTTTCTTTTGATAATCAAAATAATAAAAGTAATTGCAAGCAAAATAATGCCCATTAACCACCAGAATTGGAGTAAACAGAGGTTTTCTCCATTGATTCCAATACAACCATCATCAGCTTCATATTTTCTACTCACAGATAAGTTTAAAATAGCAAAAGCAGATAAGCAAATTCCAAAAAAGCAGATTATTAGGCTTGTTATATAAAGAATTTTTCTTATCATTATATTGATTTACTGATTATTTAGTTTGAAATACTCTTAATTTCTACTTTTCTGTTTTGTTAAAGTGCTCTTTCAAAATTTCAATAATATAATTAGCTTCAGCATCTTCAACGCCAAGACCAAACGAATATGTTTTTAGACCATAATCGAATTTGATTTTACCAGGTCCTAAACCCCAATAAGACCAACGATTACCACCAAACATACTTTCATTAATCGCTTCAAGCCGAAAATTTTTGATTTCTGAAATCTCAAACCTTTTTTTAATTCCTATTCCAAAAATGGTTTTTTCAAACAAAACATCATTTCTATTCATAATAAAACTTTCTTCTCCAAATAATCCCCACAAAATTAAAAATATCATTGAAAGTAAACCTAAAATCCACATTAAGGACCATATAGTAACAAAATTATTTCTTCCAAAATTTTCAAATTCTGCAGGTTTTGAAAAAAATGTAAACCAAATAATGATCCAAACGAAACCAAACATTAAACCAAACCAATTTTTTTTAGAAGGAATTACAATATTAAGTCCATCGAAGTTTTTTCCAATTTTTGCTTTTCCATTATTCATAGATCACTTTTTTAGATGTTAATTTATTTTTTTAAAGATCGGCAAATATATACAAAGGTTTTGAAATGACAAGTTGCAAATTTATAATTGCCCTTCGCCTTTTGCCTTTTGCCATTCGCCCTTAGCCCTTTGCCCTTCACCCTTGTCCTTTCGCCTTTCGCCCTTTGATTTTATATTCTTACAAAAGTAGGTTTCTGTTTTGATGCAAAAACAGACATTTTGTAACATGTTAAAAATGAAATGAATACCGAAAAAAAGAACCGTATTTTGTTAGAATATGGATTAACCGCAAAATTGGAAAGATATCACAAAAATCAAATTTCAGAGAAAGATCCTTTTTCTGAAATTTTAATCTTTAATTTCTTAGATTGAACCTTTATAGTGTCATTCTTATTTTCATCTTGAAAATCAAAATGTGTTTCGGTTTTTCTAATGATTTCATAATGATTTTTTGATATTTTTTTGGCTGAAGCGTCATAATTTTCATAGATCTCCATGTTTTCTGTGGATTCAATAAATTGGGAAGATTGTGATCCAACTTCAAAAAAATCTATAAGTTGTTCTGTTATTGGCTTAATAGTAACTAAATACAAGTTGACTTTATCGTCTGTTGAAAAAAAAATTGAAATTAATTGATATGATTCAGTTGAGTCTTGGAAAGAATAGTAGTATCCTTCATATAGTTCTTGCTCAAAAATCTCTTTAGGATTAAAATGGTTAGACCACTTTTTCATATCTTCCGGATTCAATAATTTCAAGTTAGATTGTTTGCTATTCTTTGAAAATTTAAGATCTGAAAAGGTGAGTATTTCTAATGAAGAGAATTTAAATCTATTGTTAGAATTCTGAGTAGTGACTGAAAGAGTTTCATTTTTTGAAGGAGCATTGCAAGCAAAGAGCAAAAGGACTAATGTAATGAGATAAAATTTGTTTTTCATATAAATGTCAAAGTTTTTAAGCAAAAATATAGAAAATTTTATAGTAATCAGAGAAAGTTTGTTTATTTAAAAATCAAAATAATGAGTTTTAAACCAACAGTGCTTGGACTGAATTTTCTATTCTAATAAATGATTGTTCCTGTTTCGATTGAAAAAATGAAATTTTGTAAGTATTTAAAAATAAAATAGTTGCAAAAAATTCACCAACCATTTTATAGAATATAGGGTTTTAGGTAAATAATCACCAATCACTAAAAATGCATTAGGGCGAAGCCGGGAAAGCCCGCAAAGGAGAAAGCTGATGTGATGCAGGGAGAAAAAGAGCGAACTTGTGAGCTCCTTTTTCGACCATGCAGTCACACAGCTTACGACTGCGGACTTGAAGGCGGAGACCGACGGCAGCAGGGTAGGATTGTGGGTTGGATGGTGCCGGAATGCCCATAATATTATTAGTGTTAAGTAATTTTATTGATACAATTATAATTTTAAATATTTTCATACGTTATAACTTTGATCATAGAGTTTTTTAGTTATGAAAAATTTATTATTTATTTTTATTTTTTTAATCCCATTGTTTGGATTCCCTCAGTACGACAGAGTATTACAATTTAATCTTGAAACTGGCAATGTTGATACATTAATTACACCTTCTTATGATACTTCTGTTGTTAAAGAAGAGACCCCATTTTTTGTTGGAATGGCTAATCCTTATATCAATTTTCTAGATGAAAATATTCCATCAGAAAACCTATACCCCAATTCTCTTTTTACCAAAAAGAAAAGAGCAGCCCTGGATTATAATATTTATGAATACCCGATTAGAACAACTGCTAAAATATTTAGACAACAAAATGATTCTCTAAAAAGTTTATGTTCTGGAATATTAATTAGCAAAAAACATGTAATAACCGCTTGTCACTGTGTCGCTGAAATGGGTTTTGATTCTCTGAGAATCAGTGATTTATTTGTTGCACCTGTTTATGATAATGGTCATTTTAGTCCATTTAGTGGTGATTGGGTTTCTAAAATCTATTTTTTTGAACATTGGACTTTGAACAAAGATTTTGCCCTTTTAGAACTTCAAACTCCCATTGGAGAAAATACCGGGTGGGTAAGTATGGGTTTTAATAATGATTATGATGATTTGTTTCAAGGTATTTTTTATAAATTTTCTTATCCTGCTAGAACAATGATAGAAGTTGACTCTAATTCTTATAATGGGGATACTCTTTATTATGGTTATGGTTCCATTTTTGATTCTTCTTTAACTCAATATTATATTGTTATCGAAAATATAACTGTTATCCCCGGTGAAAGTGGCAGTTCCATTTTGAAAATTGAAAATGGAAATTTATATACTACTTATGGCGTATTATCAGCAGGAAACAATGACCATGCCGTTTATTCCAAAATCAATCAAAATGTTTTTTACGCATTTAAAGAGATTATTAAAAATGATATTACCGTTAATATTCCTGAAGATCAAATAATGGAACATATTACTGTTTTTCCTAATCCTGCTCACGACTTAATAAATGTAAAAATTGATGATCAGTTTGATCAGGTTACATTATCATTATTTAGTTCCATTGGAACATTACTAATAAAAGAAGATAACTATAATTCTGATATTCAAATCGATATTTCAAAAATACCAAATGGCTTTTATCTTTTGAAATTAGAATATAATAATAAAAGTGTTTTTACAAAATTTATAAAAAACTAGGTTTAAAATTGAACTTTTTTAATTATTATCTTTTGAAAACAAAATTTTCACTTGGAATAATCCCCGCTTCGAATTGAAATTGTAAAACTCCATTGGAATTGAAACAATAAACATCCCCGGTTGAAACATAATTTCCGGCATCAGTAATATATACAAAGTTTGTTACAGGGTCAATCGCAATACCATAAGGAACAGATATTTGAGTTCCGTCTGTAACAAAATTATCTTTTACAATATTTTCAGTTGAAATATCCATTACTTTGAACCATTTGGTTTGATTTGTATAATTATAGGAGTATAAATAGGCAAAATTTCCATGAATGGCGAAGTTTTGAACTTGTAAATTATAGTTTTCAGCAGCAGTATCTGACATGGTATTAATTCTATGAAATGATGCGGGAATATTTTCATAATTTCCGGTACAGACAACATACACATCTCCATATTGATCCGCTTTGAGAATTCTGGGACCAATTGCAACCGAAATTCTTTTTATTTCAGTAAAACTATTCAAATCAACAACTGAAACTGTATTGGAAACAATGGGTGAACTCAGTCCACCTGAATTTGCCACATATAGTTTGTTGTTTACAACACAAATTCCTTCCGGATTTGCTCCAACTGTGACACTCCCATCCATTTGTAAAGTGTTGGTGTCAATTCTTACCACTGTTCCATCAAAACAACTGATATAAGCTTTATCTTCCCAAAAAGCAATATTTCGGGGTTGTTTTCCGGTTAAAGAGATTTGTCTAATTGATTTTGCGTTTTTAGGATTTATTATTTCAATAATTTCAGAATTATTAACAACAATATAAATCTTTGAACCGTATTGTTTCATATCATTTGCTACATCTCCCAATCCTCTATTGTTGGATTGTAGAAAAACATCCTGAATGGTATTTTTACTTTTAAAATCATAATAAGTTAATGAACTGTTATTCATATTAAAACCCCCTTCATTAAGGATATATATCCCTGTTTCTCCCTGATCGACTGGAGGATCAATAGGTGGTTCACATGAAACTGCTAAAAGTACAATTCCAAAACATAGAAAGATCAGTTTTTGTAATCTTTTGATAAAATGTTCCCGTTTCATCATTTAGTTTTTTTTAACCAATATTTATTGGTGTAATTAATAAAATGGAATCGGAAAGAGTTGGAACAAACGGATCGTTTCAGCTTTTTCCCGAAGCCTTATTGCTTGATTTACAATAGGTTTTCTGACTTGTCTCTCTTGAGGGCCTTCCCATTTTTTCTTTAAAACAGTGGCTAAATCCTAAGAACTTAACGAGACTTACAGCAGCGGGAACTGTTCAGGAATTTCACCCGATTCCCTTCTTGAAAATCATGGCAAAATTACAAAAAAAAATGTATTTTTGCATACTCTAAAAAAAGATTATGAAAAAACTATTATTTGTATTTCTATTTACTTCAATTCTTATAATTGGGAAGTCTCAGATATTTATAGGAGGCTTCACAGCTGGTGCTAATATAACTCAAGTTGAGGGAGATGAAGTGAATGGTTATAATAAATTGGGTTTTAATGTTGGCCCTTCTGTGATGTTATCATTAGATAAAAAACAACGTTTTTTTGTTACAATGGAGTTGTTATTTACTCAAAAAGGAGCATTTCAAAAGAATTATTCCAATACTGTCGATGCGAAACCTTTGGATGACACACTTTTATTTGATATGTCTTATCCATATAGAAATGACATTTATTATAAATTGAGATTGGATTATGTTGAAGTTCCGGTAGTGTTTCATTATGAAGATCCTTATACTGGATGGGCATTTGGAATTGGAGGATCATGGGCAAGGTTAGTGAATTTTCAAGAAACCGTTTTTGGACAAAGATTATTTTCTGATTTAGAATCAGGAAGATATAATAGAAATGAATGGAGCTTTCTGTTAGACCTTAAAATTCCGGTTTATAAAGGACTGAAATTTAACTTTAGATATCAATATTCCATAGTTCCAATAGGAAAAGATAGGGTATTTTATGCCAACAACAATGGAGGAAAAACTGTCAGATCTCCATATAATAATGTCTTGACATTTAGAATTTTATATACATTTAATGATAAATATACATTCAACGAAAAAAATGATAGAACTGGAAAAAGAGTTGGACCTCGTTGGGTAAGAATTGAAAAATAATATGAGAAAAACAAAATTTTTAGCTTTCATAGCTGTATTGTCTTTATTACTAATATCATGTAATGATGATTTTTCATTGAATGCACCTTATAGAGATGTAACAGTGGTATATGGATTGTTAAATCCAAATGATTCTATACAATATATAAAGGTATATAAAGGATTTCAAACAGAAGGGAATAGCATCATTGCAGCTGCTGATTGGACAAATTTATACTATTTTGATAAAATTAATGTAACTTTAGAGGAATTTATAAACGGAGAATCAACCAATAGAATTATAACTTTAGATACTACTACTTCAGTTCCAAGAAATCCAGGAATTTTTGCAAATCCAAAACAATTACTCTATTGTACAAGAGAAAGACTGAATAAACATGCATCTTATTCTATAAAAATTGTAAATAAAGAAACAGGAAGAGAAGTAACCGGAACTACAGATTTGATTGATTCTATTAATATTACGTCACCATTTATTCCGATCAATAATGGATTGAATTTAATAGGAAATAAATCCAATATTATTTTTACACATAATCCAAAAGCTTTTGGATATGAAATCTATGAATATTTTTATTATTTTGAGGTTTCAAAAATTACAGGTGAAATAACAAAATATGGAAGTGTAAAGAGAGATATTACAAACCAAAACTTTTTAACACAAAAAAATGTTGCAAATGGTGAGATCAATAAAGAGTATAAACCATCTGCCATTTTTGATATTATTGCATTACAAGTAAAGCCTGATCCGACCGTAGATCGATACAAATTAGGAACTTCATGTATCTCAATTCAAGTTTGGGGAGCTTCAAAAAGTTTATTTAACTATTTGATTGTGAATAAACCTTCATCCAGTATTGTACAGGAACATTTGGAATATACCAACATGGTGTGTCCTACCGATGATGATTTTAAAACAGCTTATGGTATAATAGGAGCAAGATATAATGCGGTAAAATATTATAATATTTCTGCAGTAAGTGAAGATTCATTGGTAAAAGGATCCAAAACATCACAATTAGGGTTTAAACACTACAGGGATTATATTCCAAGATAAGTAAGACTCAGATTACTCGAAAGGTCGAATGGTCGAGGAGTCGATTGCTCGTGTGCAGGGGCGATTCATCCGGCGAAGCAATTATATCCTAATCTAATAAATGATTGGTAAAAAATTTTGTAATTAATTGAATTGTAAATAGTCCCAAAATGTTTTAAATTTGCATATCTACACTAACAATCATTTAATAGAATAGAATGTTAAGTAGTTAAACTAGACAAGTCAGAACAAAAAATTACCACTAAAATCTTTTACCTTTTACTTTTTACTTTTTACCTATTATCTTTTATCTCTTTCACAATTCATTAGTCCTTTGTCTTTTGTCTTTTGTCTTTTTTGGGCATTCCCCTTTGGCTGCGCTCAATCCAATCTACCTCAAAATAAACAATCAGCCGCGTCGCTAGCCAAAGGGTCGGTCTCCGGCCTGTACTCATGTGCTCGTGATGTTCAATGTGCTCATGTGCTCAAAAATCTAAAATCTAATATGTTAGAAGGAAATACCTGTTATTTGTTAAATGTTAATTGTTAAATATTAGTTGTTACATGTTACTTGTTACTTTATTTGGGTACCTGGCCTGCGCCCTAATGCGGGGGTTCACTGCCCGGCGGAGCTCTAAATAGGGTATTCTATTAAATGATTGGTGAGATTTTCGTTATTTTTTTCATTTTAAACACTTTATTAGATCTGGTGATTTTTGCATCAAAATAGTACCAATCTTTTATCAGAAT
>Ga0316605_10000271_pt1 | contig 43436 bp, 42 predicted proteins | sample OWC_soil_day20_n_FD_207666 | JGI IMG/M metagenome (GOLD analysis project Ga0316605, IMG submission 207666) | Wetland soil microbial communities from Old Woman Creek delta, Ohio, United States - OWC_soil_day20_noCT | ecosystem: Environmental > Terrestrial > Soil > Wetlands | place: USA: Ohio...
GCCGCACGGGTCGCAACCTGGAGAGCGAGGCGCTGACGGTGTCGATCACCTTCGACGGCCGCCTGCAGTTCGACAAGGCCTTCATGGCCCTGCCCGTGCTGGCCAACCAGCTGAAGGCCAAGGCCCAGAGCGGCGGCAAGCGCCCGGTGCTGGTCCGCGCCGACCACAACGTGCCTTACGGCCGGGTCATCCAGGTGGTGGACGCCATCCGCGACGCGGGCTTCACCCAGGTGGGCTTCGTCACCGCCGCGGCGCCCCTGTCGCCTCCGGTCGACGTGAAATGAGCCAGGACCTCCAGGGCTACCTCCGCAGCCGCGCCCACCTGGGCGAGCTTCGCTGGGGGCCGGGCCTGGCCCTGAGCCTGGCGCTGCACCTGACCCTCGGCGTGGCCTTCTTCTGGCCCCGGGGAAGCGGCCAGGACGCCAGCGAGGATGTGAAGGTCACCTGGGTGAACCTGCCGGCCGCCATGGCGGGGGCCTCCGGCGGCGCCGAGGCCATGGAGGTGGGCAAGACCGGCGAACGGCTGCGCCGCGTGGAGGAGGTGGCCCCGGTGCGCGACACCGCCCCTTCAGCCACGGCGCCCGATCCCTTCGCCACCAAGACCACCAAAGCCGCCACCAAGGGCGACAGCAAGGATGCCGCCAGCCAGGGCACCGGCACCACGGCCGCCAAAGGCAAGACCGCCACGGTCAACCCGGTGGCGGGCGCCGTGGGCTCCGGCAACGGCGCGGCCTTCGGCACGGGCAGTGGCATCCCGGGCCTGAACCCCACCTCCGGCGTGCAGGGCGGCGTGGGCCTGGTGGGCGGCGTGGACGGCGACTTCCCCTTCGTCTGGTACCTCCAGCAGGTGCAGGCCCGCATCACCACCAACTGGAACCGGGTCTCCAGCAGCCAGGGACGGGTGCAGATCTACTTCCGCATCGCCAAGGACGGCACCCTGGACCGGGTGCGCGTGGAGATCCCCAGCGGCAACGCCGCCATGGACGAGAGCGCCCGCATGGCCGTGCTGCGTTCCGCCCCCCTGCAGCGGCTGCCCGAGGGCTATGAGGGTCAGTACCTGGGCGTGCGCTTCTGGTTCACCTACCTGGGGAACTGAGGGCGTACACTCGCAGGATGTTCCTGTTGGCGCCCCTGGCCCTCCTCCTCGCCCAAGCCCCCGTGCCCCCGATGGCGCCGGCGGCTCCGGCCGCAGCCACGGCCATCATGGCGGAACCGCGGGACGTGCGCCCCGGCGAATCGGTGCTCCTCACCTGGGCCTGCCCCGGGGTGCCCCAGGTGCGCCTGGAGCCGGGTGGCATGGTGCTCCCGGGGAAGTTCCAGGTGACCCTGCGGCCCGCCTACACCACCACCTACCGCATCTTCGACGCCCGGCCCGGCTTCGCTGAGCTGGGCCAGGCGGAGGTCCGCATCATCCCCGGCCTGCCGCTGGGCGAGCCCGCCCGCATCTGCGCCTTCGACGCCAGCGCCAAGGCCGTGCTGCCGGGCGAGCCGGTGGTGCTGCGCTGGGAGTGCGCGGGCAGCGCCAAAGTGCGCCTGGAGCCCGGCGGCCTCGAGCTGGACGGCAAGAGCGAGGTGACGGTCACGCCCCAGGAAAGCACCCGATACACCATCACCGCCAACAACGCCGCCGGCGGACAGAGCCGCACGGTGGAAGTCTCGGTGCTGGGGCGCGTGCTGGCCGCCGCCGCGCCGGTTCCCGCCTCCGTCTGCACCTTCGAGGCCAGCCGGAAGGTGGTCAAGCCCGGCGAGCAGGTGGACCTCCACTGGATCTGCCAGGGGGACGCCAAGGTGCGCCTGGAGCCCGGCGGCCTGGAGCTCGACGGCCAGTCCAGCATCGCGGTGGTGCCGGACAAGACCACGGTCTACACCCTCAGCGTGAGCAACCTGCTGGGCGGCTCCTCCCGCAGCGTGGAGGTGGTGGTGGAAGCCCCGCGCCGCGTGCTCACGGAAAAGGACATCGAGAATCCCGAGGAAGCCATCAAGCCCCTGGAACAGCTGGACCTTCCCGAGGCCTTCCACCGGGGCGAAGCCCTGCGCAGCGCCGCGCCGGAGGGATCCTGGACCCTGCGGCTGGTGGTCTCAGGCCGGGCCAACGGCCTGCGCGACGTGGCGCGGGCCGCGGGTCCCAAGGCCACCGAGATCCTCATCCTGCCCTTCCTGCGCCGGGATGGCCTGCGGTTCTGGCAGGCCTGCTACGGCACCTATCCGAGCCGCGCCAAGGCCTGGAAGGCCTGGAAGGCCGCGCCGGAGCCTCTGCGCAAGGCTTTCCAGGATGCGCTGGTGCTGCGCCTTCCGGTGGCGGCTGGCGTGCCGGCCGCCACCGGAAGCACCACCAGCGGGGCTAGCCCCGGGTGACTTCCACGGTGAATGGCTCGCCGACCATGTTCGGGTCCAGGGTATCGACCACGAAGTAGATGGTGCGGACCTCGGGGCCAGGGTTCCGGTAGGTGGCCTGGGGCTCTCCGGTGGGGATCCGGTTCTGGAGCAGGCCCGGCTCCTCGCGCCCCCAGGCGTTCATGCCCAGCACCCGGAACCAGGCCTTGCGCCCTTCCACCACGTGCACCTTGATGCTGCCGCCGCCGGGCACCTCCACCGCATAGGCGCGCCAGCCGCTGAGGTCGGGGATCTTGTCCTTCACCCGGCAGCTGCCGGCCGGAAGCTGCAGGGCCGGGATCGAGGGGCCGCGCCGGGCCCCCTGCCGGGCTTGGCCCAGCGCGCTGGCATCGGCACCGACATCCGGAACCTTCGGCGTCATGGGACCCCGCGCGGCCGGAGGGAGGTTCTTGGCCTCCACCTCCGGCAGCGGGGTCGGAGTGGTCTGGGTCATCAGGATGGGAACCGTCAGCAGCCAGGGGATCATGGTCACCTCCGCCCATCAGATGCCGCCAACCGGGGCGGGGTTCGGGGATTCCGCCCCAGGAACGGTCAGTCCACGAAAATGCTGCTACCGCTTCGGTTCATGGGGCTGAGCCGGCTGCTGCACCGCCAGCCAGACGAAGGTTTTCTGAGGCGTCAGGACCTCCCCTTCGATCTCCAGGGTGAGACCGCTGCCGAGGCGCCCGCCCTCCACGGGACGGAAGGTGCCCGTGGTGTCGTCGTAGACCGTGACCAGGATCAGGTCGTTCCTGGATTTCTTGGCGATGAGGTCCACGCAGTAGTAGCGCTCGTACTTGGCGGAACCGTAGAGGGATCGCTGGAACCCGCTGATGGCGGCATCCTGGCCTTCGGGGAGGCTCGCGGTCCGGGCCATCGCCGCCTCGTAGGCCTTCGGCGGCAGCTTCGCGTCCTTGCTGCAGCCGAGAAGGGCGAGCGCGATCAGGGTGGCGGGGAGGGCTCGGGTCATGGGGCACCGGGAGGATCGGATCGAAAACCAGGCGGGTGTGGGGTGCGAGGTTCCCAGTATCCTCCCGGATGCCGTCCAGGGGGCCGTGACCTTGGCAGGCCCTTCGGTTGCCCGTGGCCGCGCCAGGCAGATAGCCCAGCGCGGCCAGGAAGCGGTCCATCTCCCGCAGCGTCGCCTCGTGCCACCGGCCGCCGGCCGCCTGCGGGTTGAAGAACCCGTGCGGCGCCCCCTCGTAGCCCACGAGCTCGCAGGCGTTCCCGGCCTTCTTCGATTCGGCGCAGAACCGCTCCGCCAGGACATAGGGCACCGTGGCATCCGCCTTCCCGTGCAGGATCAGGGTGGGCGGCAGGCCTGGCCCCACATGGTGCAGGGGCGAGGCCTCCTGGCCCCGCTCGCCGAAGAGCGCCTTCAGCGCCGGAGCGCTCGGATGGGCCGTCAGGAGGGCCGGGTTGAAGAGCACCAGCGCGTTCGGCTTCGAGCTGACGGACTGATCCTCGCCGGGCTCGTCGAACGCGTCGAACATCGCGGCGGCCAGGGCCAGGTGCCCGCCTGAGGAGCCGCCCGATGCCGCGATCCGCGCCGGGTCCACCCCCAGCTGGGCCGCGTGCTGTCGCACCCAGCGCAGCACCGACTTGGCGTCGGCCATGGCCTCGAAGGCGCCCGTGTGGTGGCGGCTGGCCACGCGGTAGTCCGCGACCACCGCCACCATGCCGCGCTGGGCCAGGTGCCGGGCCTGGGGCACGAACTGGGCGACCGATCCCACCGACCAGCCCCCGCCGAAGAAGAACACGATGGTCGGCCTTCGGGTGGCCGGCGCGGCCGGCTCCGCGCTGAAGACATGGAGACGCAGCTCCGTGCCCTGGATGACCTTGTAGACGTGGGCCGAAGCCCCGTCGAGGGTGGTCGGCTGGGGCGCGGTGGCCGGTGCCTGGGCCCGGGAGGTCACCTGGAACAGGAGCGCGGCCAGGGCGACGTGCAGGATTCGGTGGCGGGTGGTCACAGGGGCATCCTCGGGCGAGCGGCGGGTCGTTTGGATTGGGATGAGCAGGCAAGGAGGATCCACCCGGAAGCGCTGGCCCGCCTGCATCCAGGGCCGGATCCCGGCCATGCCTGGGGTGAGCGGAGGCATGGCGACGCCACCCGGTGGATCGGCCCTCCGGCGCCCCGCCTCCCGAAGGAAGCCTCAGAGCTTGCCCAGCAGATCCTCCGCCACCCGGCCCGCCGCGCCCGGTTCGCCCAGGTGGCCGCGCACCGCCCCCAGCTCCGCGCGGACGCGGGCAGCGGTCGCGGGATCCAGCAGTCGCGTCAGCTCTCGGCCCAGACGCTCGGGATTGACCTCGTGCTGCAGGAGTTCGGGCGCGACCTCGCGCCGGGCCACCACGTTGGCCAGGCCGAAATAGGGCACCTTCACGATGCGGCGCGCCACCTGGTAGGTGAGGGCATTGAGCTTGTAGACGATGGCGAAGGGCGTACCCAGCAGGGCCGTTTCCAGCGTGGCCGTACCCGAGGCCACCAGGGCGGCGTCCGCATGGGCCCGGGCGGCGTAGGTGCGATCCTGCACCAGGGTCACCGGAGCCTCCCCGAGGTGGCTGCGCACGAAGGCGGGCTCCAGCGTCGGGGCCACGGGCAGCACCCACTGCACCTCGGGCCGCTCGCGTCGCCAGCGCATGGCCAGCTCCGCCATGGGCGGCAGCAGCCGTTGGATTTCGCCTTTCCGGCTGCCCGGCAGGAGGGCCACCAGCGGCCGGGAGGCATCCAGGCCCGTCTCGCGGAAGAACGCGGCGCGGTCGCACTCCGCCTTCACCACCTCCACCAGGGGGTGGCCCACGAAGCGGGCGTCCACCGGGTAGCCGCGGAACAGCTCGGGTTCGAAGTCAAACAGGCAGTAGAGGGTGTCCAGCGTCCGGCCCAGGTCGGGAATGCGGCCCTTCTTCCAGGCCCAGACCTGGGGGCAGACGTACTGGTGCAGCGTCACGGCGGGAAGCTGGGCGCGCAGGGCCTTGGCCAGGCGCAGGTTGAAGCCGGGATAGTCGATGAGCAGCGCGCCGGAGATCCGCTCCTCCTGGGCGGCGCCGAGGATCTGCTTGAAGAGGCGGTTCAGCCGGGGCAGGTGCTTGATCACCTCGAAGAAGCCCACCACGGCGAGATCCTTCACGTCCGCCAGCTTCCGGTCGAGGAGGGGCGTCATGCGCGGGCCGCCCACGCCCACCACGCGCAGGCCGGGCTGCCGGGCCTTCAGCTCCCGCAACAGCTCCGCGCCATGGAGGTCGCCGGAATCCTCCCCGGCGACGACAAGCAGGGTCTTCGTCATGGGCGATCCCAGTGCTTGCCGAACACCAGGCTGTCATCCGGCACCACGGGCCGCCCCAGGGCCGTGGCGGGCATCTCGGCGGGGAACAGCACGGCCGGATGCGCCGTTTCCAGGGCCGCGGCCTGCCCGGCGTAGGCGGACGGGTCCGTCGCGGGCAGGGCCACATCCCAGCGGTAGCCGAGGCGCTGGAGGGCCCTGAGGTCGGAATCCGGCTGGCAGACGCTGCACCAGAGTCGGTCGGCCAGGGCCTCGAGGTCCCGGGTGCCCGGGTGCCAGCAGAAGCCGATCGCCTCGCCGCGGGCCTGGTGCAGCAGGTCGAGCACCGGGGGCTCGGCCTCCGGCGCGAGGCGCAGGGCCAGCTTGACGCCGCGGCCGGCGGTGATTTCCAGCAGCGCTTCCAGCTGGCCCAGCAGGTGGAAGCCCGCCTCGCGGCCCTCGGGGCGCCTCACGGGGATCACCAGGAAATCCGCGCCCAGGCCGTGGCGCAGCACCTCAAGCCCCTCCTCCACCGGGGCGGCCCCGGGCAGGTGCACGGCATGGATGGCCAGGCCCCGGTGCACGGCCGAGGGCCAGCCCGCATGCAGGGCGCCATCCCACTGGAGCGTCAACGGCGCCAGGGACAGCCAGGGGCCCGGCTCGAGGCTGGAAGGAATCAGGGGCACGAACCGCATGGGTTTATCATGGGGCAAGGGAGGCACCATGGGCCGCATTTTCACCCTGGACGAAGCGCGGGCCCTCATGCCCCAGGTGAAGGCCGTCACGGAACCTGTCTACACACTGGCCGCGAGCCTCGCCGAGGAACTGAGCCAGGCGGAGGACGCCCAGGACGAGGCGCGGGCCGAGGATCTGCGGGACCGCCTGCAGACCCTCGTGCAGAGTTGGCAGCAGAGCATGCAGGACATGGAAGCGGAAGTGAAGGGGCTCTGGCTCGTGGATTTCGATTCCGGCGACGGCTACTGGTGCTGGGCCTATCCCGAGGAGGTCCTGGGGCATTGGCACAGCTACGAGGGCGGCTTCCGGTCCCGGATTCCCGCCGACCAGCGCCCGGGCGTGCAGGCCTGAATGGCCAAGCCGGTCAAGCGTCGCGAGCCCATGGTTGAAGATCCGGCTCCGCCCGCGGATTTCCGCGCCACGGTGCTGGCCGTGGTGGCGAGGATCCCCAAGGGCAAGCTGGCCTCGTACGGCCAGGTGGCGGCCCTGGCGGGCTTTCCGCAGCGGCCCCGGCAAGTGGGGATGGTCCTTTCCGGCTTGCCCGAAGGCACGCCCCTGCCCTGGCACCGCGTGGTGAACACCCAAGGCTACGTTCCCAGCCGGGGCCGCTGGTGGGGCGCCTTCGAGCAGATCGGGCGCCTGCGGGACGAGGGCATCGAGGTGGACGACCAGGGCAACCTCGACCTCGAAGCCCACCGCTGGCAGCCCGGATCCGGCAAACAGAACACCACGGAGGCACGGAGGCCACGGAGGTAAAACACGGAGCGGCTCAGGCAGGGGGCTGCCTGTACCTCCTCCTTCCCCGTGCTTTTCTCCGTGGTGGATCCTTACAGACAAACACGGAGCGGCCCACGCAAGGAGCAGCCCGGAACCCTTCCTTCTCCGTGCTTTTCTCCGTGGTCATCTCAGTGACCTCCGTGCCTCCGTGGTGGATCTTTACAGGTACAATGGAACCCGGAGGGCCCCATGAAGGTGCGTGTGTCGGTGCAGTTGAAGCCCGGGATCCTGGATCCCCAGGGCAAGGCGGTGGAGCAGGGGCTGCACGGATTCGGCTTCGACGTGGAGCATGTCCGCATCGGCCGCCTCATCGACATGGACGTGCCGGGCACCGATCCCGCCGAGGTGAAGGCCAAGGCCCTGGCCATGTGCGAGAAGCTGCTGGTGAACCCCGTGATGGAGAAGGCCTCCATCGAGGTGCTGTGATGCGGGTGGCCGTGCCGGTCTTCCCCGGCTCCAACTGCGATCACGACGCCCTGCACGCCTGCGGCACCGTCATGGGCTGGGACACCATCCCCGTCTGGCACCAGGAGACCCGGCTGCCGGAGAACACCGAGCTGGTCTTTGTCCCCGGCGGCTTCAGCTACGGCGACTACCTGCGCTGCGGCGCCATCGCGGCCCTGGCGCCCATCATGGCCGACGTGAAGCGCCACGCGGACAACGGCGGCCTAGTGCTGGGCGTGTGCAACGGCTTCCAGATCCTCTGCGAGGCCCAGCTGCTGCCCGGGGCCCTGCTGCGCAACGAATCCCTGCGCTTCATCCATGCCAACGTCCACCTGCGGGTGGAGCGGGCCGACCTGCCCTTCACCCGGGCCATGAAGGCCGGCGAGGTCTTCCAGGTGCCCATCGCCCACGCCGAGGGCAATTTCACCCTGGATCCCGCCGACCTGGCCGACCTGGAGGCCCGGGGCGGGGTCGCCTTCCGCTACTGTTCCCCGGCTGGGGAGATCGGCGAGGACCACGTGCCCAACGGGGCCATGAACGGCATCGCGGGCATCGTGAACGTCCAGGGCAACGTGCTCGGCATGATGCCCCATCCGGAACGGGCCGTAGATCCAAGGCTTGGACCTACGGGTGGTTTGGGCATGTTCCGGAGCCTGGCCGAAGCCTTCAGTCGAGCCTGAAGGTTGCCCAGAAAAAAGAGGCTGTGAAAATTCCACTTCCGGAGGAATGTTTTCCTGTCATCCTTCCCGGGACGCCTCCGTAGGCATATCTGTTTATTCCCGAGCCATGAGCGACCCAGAAGCCAAAATCCTCCAAACCTTCACCAGCGGACCACTCCGCCTGGCCGTGCTGAAGCGGGATCCCGTCCCCGCCAAGCTGCTACCGGCGCGTGACGCCTGGACCCTGCTGCAGCCCACGCACCCCGTGCGCGTCTGCACCGGCGAAGACCGCGAGGAGGGCGTGATCCGCTCCGGCGACCTGGCCCTGCTGCTGCCCGGCTTCGGGCACACGCTCAAGCGGCATCACTCGAACACCCCCTTCGGCTTCACGGCACTGTTCATGGAGGGGCCCTTCCCCGAACCGCTGCTTTCGGCCCTCCAGCACCCGCCCCGCAAGTGGCAGGAATCCAGCTTCGCCGTGCTCCGCAGCCTCAGCCTCAAGCAGCTCTTCAGCATCTTTTCGCAGGAGCTGTCGAACCCCGACGGCGTGCAGCTCATGACCCGGGAACTCTTCCTGATCCTGCTGGGCGCGGAGCTCTCCCGCCTGACGGAAAAGGAGGACCGGGGCCGATTCCCCTACCGCCTGAACCGCTCCACCCTGCAGCTGGTGCTGGACCACATGGAAGTCCACATCGGCGCCAAGAACAGCGTGCCCGAGCTGGCCACCATGGCCCGCTGCACGCCGGACCACTTCATCCGCCTCTTCCGCGAAGCCACCAGCACCACGCCCCACCAGTACCTGATCGAGCGGCGCCTCCAGCGCGCCGTCACCCTGCTGGCCAACGGCGAGCGCCCCAGCGACGTGGCGAAGATCCTCGGCTTCTACGATGCCAGCGCCTTCACCCGCGCCTTCAAGCGCCGCTTCGGCGTGCCCCCCAGCGAGTACGCGCAGGAAGCCTACGACCGCCAGTTTCCGAAGAAGCCCAGCTGAACCGGCCCGGGCTTGGCATGAAAAGGGCGCCGGACGGCGCCCTTTTCATGGGTGGCGGGAACCGGATTACTGGGCAACCTTCTCGGTGACGGCCTTGGCCTTGGCCGCGCCCTTGCCGGTGCCGGCCTTGGTCTTGCCCTTGGCCTTGCCCGTGCCGGCCTTGGCCGCGCCTTCGCCCTTGGCGGTGGCGGCCTTCACCTTGTCCCCGGCCACCGGCACGCCGCCGGCCTTGGCATCCGCCTTGGCCTTGGCGCCCTCAGCCTTCGTGTCGGCCTTGGCCTTCGTCTGTTCCGCCTTGTCGTCGGCCTTGGCCTTGCCCTTGTCGACCGCGGCGTCGGCCTTGCCCTTCAGGTCGGCCTTGGTGGGGATCTGGGCCGGCAGGACCAGGGCCGCGCCGAGCAGGATGGGGAAGAGGAGCTTCATGGATGCCTCCGGGAGGGGGTAGAGAATGGAGCGGACGTCAGGGCTTGCAAACCTTGCAGGCTTTGTAGCCAGCCTTGTCGGCCTCGGCCGCCGAGGCGAAGGAGGTACGGTTCGCTTCCTTGATCTTCGCCGCGCTCTTGCACTCGGCGCGGTGATAGGTCTTGGAATCCTTGTTGGCGACCAGGGCGCCGGAGGCGGAAGGCTTGGCCGGTGCGGGCTTGGCGACGGGGGCGGCCTTCGCCGCGGGCGCCTTGGCTTCCACGGCTTTGGCCCCGCTGGCTTTGGCCCCACTGGCTTTGGCCTTGGACTCCTGGGCGACCATCCCCACGGAGGCGGCGACGAGGAGGGCGAGAAGGGCTCGGTTCATGGTGACTCCTGTGGGCGTGGGCCAAGGTTCAGTGGGATCACCCACCCTGTCAACGGGGGACCGCGGCCGTCCCGGCGAAACGCGGCGGGCGCCGGGCCCGGCTGGCCTGCTCAAAACCGTGGGCCAGTTTGAGCAGGAGCGCCTCCTGCCAGGGGCCGCCCACGAAGGAGAGGCCCACGGGCAGGCCGGAGGCGAAGCCCGCCGGCACCGTGATGTGGGGACAGCCCGCCACCGCCGCGGGGCTGGAGAAACTGAGGGAGGAACTGTCCCCGTTGAGATGGTCGATGAGCCAGGCGGGGCCGCCGGTGGGGGCGACCAGGGCCTGGAGCTGGTGCTGCGCCAGCAGGCCAGTGATGTCGTGTCGGGCCTGGGCACAGGTCTCCAGCGCCTTCCGGTAGGCCGGGTCGCTGAGCGGCCCCTTGGCCTGGGCCTGCACGAGAAGTTCCTGCCCGAAGAAGGGCATCTCCTCGCCGCGACGGGATTCGTTGAAGGCCATGAGGTCCGCCAGGTCCCTCACCGATCCGCCCCGGCCCGCGAAGTAGGCGTTCAGGCCAGCCTTGAACTCGTAGAGCAGCACCTCGAATTCCGCGTCGTCATAGGCGCCCGATTTCAGCTCCACCTCCACCAGGGTGGCGCCTCCCGCCTTGAGGAGTTCGAGGGCGGGCCGGATGACCGCGTCCACATGGGCGTGCACGCCCAGCAGGTTCTTCACGAGGCCCAGGCGGGCCCCCTTCAACCCATCCGGGCCGAGGTGGCGCGTGTAGTCGGCGTCGCGGCGCGCGTCCGCCTCGCGGGTGGCCGCGTCCCGGGGATCGCTGCCCGCCAGGGCGTTCAACAGGATCGCCGCGTCCCGCACGGTGCGGGTCATGGGGCCCGCCGTGTCCTGGGTGTGCGAGATGGGGATGATGCCGCTGCGGCTCACCAGGCCCACCGTGGGTTTCAGGCCCACCAGGCCATTGGCGTTGGCGGGGCTCACGATGGAGCCGTCGGTCTCGGTGCCCACCGCCACCGCGCAGAAACTCGCCGCCGCCGCCGCGCCGGAACCGGAACTGGATCCGCTGGGGCTGCGGTCCAGCGCGTAGGGATTCCTCGTCTGGCCGCCCCGCCCGCTCCAGCCGCTGCTGCTGCGGGTCGAGCGGAAGTTCGCCCACTCGCTGAGGTTCGTCTTCCCCAGGATCACCGCCCCCGCCTCGCGGAGCCGCCTCACCACGAAGGCGTCCTCCTTCGGCGCCGGCGCCCCGGCCAGGGCCAGGGATCCCGCGGTGGTCTTCATGCGGTCGGCGGTGTCGATGTTGTCCTTGATGAGCACGGGGATGCCGTGCAGCGGCCCCCGCACCTTTCCGGCCTTCCGCTCGGCATCCAGGGCCTTCGCCTGGGCCAGGGCCTCCGGGTTCAGCTCGATCACCGCGTTCAGCTTCGGTCCCGCCTGATCGAAGGCCGCGATGCGCGCCTGGTATCGCCGCGTCAGGTCCACGGCGGTCCAATGGCCCGCCGTCAGGCCCGCCTGCAAGCCCTCCACAATGGCCTCCTCCAGCACCAGTCCCTTGGAGACGGGCCGCGGCTTCCCCTCGGCCCCCGCGAGGGCCGCGGCGCCGAGGGCCAGGCCCGCGCCCAGGAAGGCGCGGCGGTCGAAGGATGGGGGCGGGGGATCGAAGGGCATGGCCTGGCCTCATGGGGGTGTGGAGGGATCATACCTGGCCTGAGGCCGGTGGTTTCCCACCCCGGCCGCCGGTGCCGGCCGGGTGTTCGCCGATCCGGAGAGGATGCCGGGCCCGTCCCTGCCGATCCTGGAACGGGGAGGCTTCCATGGCCACGTTCCTGCTCTGGCTCATCCTGCTAATCTTCTGCTGGCCCCTGGCCATCCTGGCGCTGATCCTCTACCCGCTGGTCTGGCTGGTCCTCCTGCCCTTCCGCCTGTTGGGGTTCGCGGTGGAGGGCGTGTTCGGGCTGGTGAAGGGGTTGTTCCTGCTGCCGGGGCGCATCCTGAGCCGATGAAGGAGGGTTGAGCCAGATCACAACCTTTGTAGATCTATGGATCTAGAATGACCGGGTCCCGTGGAGGCCCCGTGTTCAATGGATTCGAGCAGGCCCGGCAGTTCATCCAGGAAAATCATGTCCGGATGATCGACCTGATCTTCAGCGACCTCTGGGGCCGCTGGCACCACGTGAGCATCCCCGCCTCGCAGTTCACGGAATCGCTCATGCGCGACGGCGTGGGCTTCGACGGTTCCAGCGTGGGCCTGAAGTCCGTGAAGTCCGGCGACATGGTGCTCATCCCCGACCTGGCCACGGGCTACATGGACCCCTTCTGGGAGATGCCCACCCTCGCCTTCATCTGCTCCGCCTACGAGGCCGACACCAAGGCGCCCTTCCCCGTGGATCCCCGCAACATCGCCATCCGCGCCGAAGCCTACCTCCGCGAGACGGGCATCGCCGACCAGAGCATCTGGGGCCCGGAGTACGAGTTCTACGTCTTCGACAAGGTCAGCTACGAGAACGGCGTGAACACGGCCTCCTACCGCGTGGACAGCCGCGAGGCGGACTGGCACAGCGGCGAGGGCGGCCATGGCCACTTCATCCCGCTGCACGGCGGCTACCACGCCATGGCGCCCAAGGACCAGCTCTACAACCTGCGCGCCGAGATGTGCGCCGAGATGGAGCGCATGGGGGTGGACGTGAAATACCACCACCACGAGGTGGGCGGCCCGGGCCAGTGCGAGATCGAGACGCCGCTCTTCCCCCTGCTGAAGGCCGGCGACGCCACGCAGCTCGTGAAGTACGTGGTGAAGATGGTCGCCCACCGCCGGGGCCAGACCGCCACCTTCATGCCCAAGCCCCTCTACGGCGAGGCGGGCAGCGGCATGCACTTCCATCAGATGCTCATGAAGGGCGGGAAGAACCTCTTCTACGACGAGCAGGGCTACGGCCGCATGAGCCAAGAGGCCCTCTGGTACATCGGCGGCATCCTGGCCCATGGCCCCGCCCTGTTGGCCCTCACCAACCCCAGCACCAACAGCTACCGCCGCCTGGTGCCGGGCTTCGAGGCCCCGGTGAGCGCCTTCTTCTCGCTGGGCAACCGCTCCGCCGCCATCCGCGTGCCGAAGTACGCCGACCAGCCCGAGACCGCCCGCTTCGAGTTCCGTCCGCCCGACGCCACCTGCAACGTCTACCTGGCCCTCGCCGCGCAGCTGCTGGCGGGCATCGACGGCATCCAGAAGCGGATGGATCCCACAGCCCTGGGTTTCGGTCCCATCGACCAGAACATCTTTGGGTGGTCCGAAGCGCAGCGGAAGCAGATCAAGAGCCTACCCACCAGCCTCACCGAAGCCTGCGACGCGCTGGAAGGGGACATGGACTTCCTGCTGGCCGGCGGCGCCTTCGACCGCCTGCAGCTGGAGGACTACCTGCGCCACCTCCGGGCCCAGGAGGCCGCCGTGCGCAACCGGCCCCATCCCTATGAGATGGCCCTCTACTTCGAAGCCTGACACGCGCCAGTGGCGGGAGGGACCCTGGGGGCCGATATTACCCATGGGCCCCCGGAATCAACCCTTGGTCCGGCGGCCCCGGGGAGGTCGCCATGGATCTCTATCTCGAGGCCAGGGAATCGGAGCTGCTGATGAGGCTCCTCGAGTACAGGCTCGGGGAACTCCGTCGGGAGATCCACCACACGGACCGCCGCGCCTTCAAGGAAGGCCTCAAGGCGGATGAGGCGATGATCGAGAACATTCTCGCGAAGCTGAAGACGCCGGCCGCCATGGGGATGTGAGGTCCCTAGAGCCAGCGTCGGACGCGCCGGGCGTAGGCGTGGTAGGTGTCGCCGAACTGGGTCCGCAGGCGCGCCTCCTCCCGCTGGATGACGAATCGGTCGAGCAGCAGCGCCAGGAGCGCCGCCAGCAGCAGCACCCAGGCTGAATCGAGGAGCAGTCCAAAGGCGGCGAGGGTGGCCGAAAGGGCCAGGTAGAGGGGATTCCGCGTGAACCGGAAGGGCCCCGAGGTGAGCAGGCTGGAGGCCACGCCGTTGGGCTCCGGCGTGGTGCCCATGCGCCGGAAGGTGAGCAGGCCCCAGGCACCCAGGGCCCCGGCCGCCGCCAGCAATCCGGAGCCCGCGGCCCAGCGCGGAAGGTCCGGCAGCCCGAGCCCGAGGGGCCACCGCCTCCCCAGGGCCCAGCCCAGCGCAAGGCAGCCCAGGAACAGCAGGGGCGGCTGGGGAGACTTGGATGATCGGGTCAGCGGGGCCTCCCCTCTTCGGAATCAGCCCAGGGCCGCTTCCAGCGCATCGGCGTGCAGGCCCTTCAGACCCGCCGCCTCGGCGTCCAGGAACGGCTGGCCATCCACCGCGAGGGTGATGCGGGAACCGCCCGTGGTGCCGATCTTGGCGAAGGGCACGCGGTGGGTGGCGCAGAGGGTGGCCAGGCTGCCCTCGCCTTCGGCGCTCACGGAGACCACGATGCGGCCCGTGGATTCGCCGAAGAGCAGGCTGTCCAGGCGCAGCGTGCCGCGGCTCAAAAGAAGCTGGCAGCCCATGTCGCCCCCGAAGGCGCTCTCCAGGGCCGCCACCAGGAGCCCGCCCTCGCTGGTGTCGTGGGCGCTGCGGATGAGGCCGAGGCGGATGCCCTCGCGCACGCAGGCCTGGAGCCGCAGTTCCTCGTCCAGCCGCAGCTCGGGGCAGGCGCCCTGCACCTTGCCCGTGCGGAGCTTCAGGTACTCGCTGCCGCCCAGCTCGTCGCGGGTCTCGCCCAGCAGGAAGATGCCGTCGTGGGCGGCGCGGAAGCCGGCGCCGCAGATGCGGTTGCCCACCTTCGAGAGGGCCGTGGCGTCCGGCGCGTCCACCGCCACCGGACCCGCGCAGTCCTCCACCAGGCCTACAGCGGCGATCATGGGCGTGGGGAAGATGCTCTGGCCTTCCGTGTCGTTGTAGAGGCTCACGTTGCCGCTGACGATGGGCACATCGAGGGCCAGGCAGGCCTGGCGGATGCCCAGGCAGCCCTGCTCGAAGGTCCACATGTTCTCGGGCTTCTCGGGGTTGCCGTAGTTGAGGCAGTCCGTGAGGCCGATGGGCTCGGCGCCCACGCAGGCCAGGTTGCGGCAGGCTTCCGCCACCGCGTGGGCCGCGCCCCAGAAGGGATCGAGGTAGCAGAAGCGGCTGTTGCAGTCGCTCGACATGGCCACGGCCTTCCCCGTGTCCTGGCCGGCGTCATCCTTCACCCGGATGATGCCCGCGTCGCCGCGGCCCATGCCCAGCAGCGTGTTGCTGCGCACGGTGCCGTCGTACTGCTCGAAGATCCACCGCTTGCTCGCCACCGTGGGCGCCTGGAGGATCTGGCGCAGGGTGCGCTCCACCTCGGCGGGCTTGAGGTCCGCCGGCAGCGGCGCGGCATTCACCGCGTCGAGGTAGCCGGGCCGAGACCGGGGCCGGTCGTACTTGGGGGCCGCGTCCACCAGGGGCTGGATGGGCAGGTTGATGACCGGGGCGCCGTGCCAGCTGCCGATGAAGCGGCCGCTGTCCGTGACCTCGCCCACCACGCAGGCATCCAATCCCCACTTGTGCAGCACGTGAATGATCTTGGGTTCGCAACCCGGGCGGGCCACCAGCAGCATGCGCTCCTGGCTTTCGCTGAGCATCAGCTCGAAGGGCGTCATGCCCTCCTCGCGCTGGGGCACCTGGTCCAGGCGGATCTCCAGGCCCGTGCCGGCTCGGCTGGCCATTTCGAAGCTGCTGGAGGTGAGGCCCGCGGCGCCCATGTCCTGAATGCCGATGACCCAGTCGGTCTGGAAGATCTCCAGGCAGGCCTCGAGCAGCAGCTTTTCCGTGAAGGGATCGCCCACCTGCACCGTGGGGCGCTTCTCCTCGCTGCCCTCGCCGAATTCCGCCGAGGCCATGCTGGCGCCGTGGATGCCGTCGCGGCCCGTCTTCGAGCCGATGTACATCACCTTGTTGCCCTCACCGGAGGCGAAGCCCTTGAACACGCGGTCCGACTTCAACACGCCCAGGGTGAAGGCGTTCACCAGGATGTTGCCGTTGTAGCTGCCGTCAAAGGCGCAGTCGCCGCCCAGCATGGGGATGCCCATGCAGTTGCCGTAGCCTGAAATGCCGGCGGCCACGCCCTTCACCAGGCCCTTCATGCGGGGCGCGTCGAGTTCCCCGAAGCGCAGGGAATTGAGGTTCGCCAGGGGCCGGGCGCCCATGGTGAAGACGTCGCGCAGGATGCCGCCCACGCCTGTCGCGGCGCCCTGGTAGGGCTCGATGAAGCTGGGATGGTTGTGGCTCTCCATCTTGAAGGCCACGGCCCAGCCGTCGCCGATGTCGACCACGCCGGCGTTCTCGCCGGGGCCCTCGATGACCCGGGGGCCTTCGGTGGGCAGGTTCTTCAGGTGGATGCGGCTGGACTTGTACGAGCAGTGCTCGCTCCACATGGCGCTGAACACGCCCAGCTCCGGGTAGGTGGGCAGGCGGCCATCCAGGAGGCGCAGGATGACCTGCCACTCGTCCTTCGACAGCCCCAGCTCCAGGGCCAGGGATTCGGTGACAGCCGGTTCGTGGGCAGCGGACATGGAGGCTCCGGAAGCCTTGATTCTAGCGGCCCCCGCCCTTCCGAACGAGGCTTGACAGTCAGCGGTCGGCGCCTTCGCGGTCCATGGGGACCATGGGGGATTCCCCGCCCTCGTAGTTCCGTCGCAGCACGCCCTGCACCAGCCGCTGGAAGAAGGTGGCCCGCTCGGGGTTGAACACGATGGACACGGCCGCCTTCAGCTCGCTGCCCAGTTCCAGGAGGGCCCCGCCCTCCACCGAGGTACCCAGGAGCAGGATCGGCACCCGGCCCTGGATGGGCTCCAACAGGGTCTTCAGGCGCTTGCGCTCGTCCAGGCTGAGGCCGGGCACGTGGTAAAGCACCAGGGCGGGCTTCTGCGCGAAGGCATCCTTGAGGGCCGAGACGGTCGGGCTGATGCGCCGCAGGGGCTGGAGGCCGCCCAGCAGGTCCTGGAGGGCCGCCTCCAGGGCCGCGTCGCCGGAGACCAGCAGCAGGCCCCGGGGCGGCGCCACCGCGGAGCGGACCGCATCGCCAGAGGGGGCCGTCTCCACGCCCCTGCGAGCGATGCGCTCCAGGTCCTCCTCCCGCTTCTCGAACACCCAGCGCGAAAGCGGGTTCAGGAGCTGGCCCTCCAGCTGGGGCCGGTACTCCACGCCGAAGGTCCGGCCACGCACGTGGCGCAGCTTCACCTTGGTGTTGATCCGGATGGCGTCCGTCAGCGGGATGGTGACGGCCATGTCCTCGCCGGGCTCCAGCTCGCCCTCCATGAAATCGCGGGTGCTGAAGATCCGGGCCCCGGTGGTGCTGATGTCTACCAGGGTGCCCACCACCAAGTCGAACTTCGGGGTGCTGAATGTCACGGGCACGCGCCCCACGTGCTCCACCCGGTAGGCGCCGCGGTGGTCCTCCTCGTGCAGCACCTCAGGAATGCCCAGGCGCAGGGTGCGGCGCCCGTCGAACATGCCGAAGCCCTTCAGTTCCGTCGAGGCCTCCAGGAAGCTGACGCCGTGAGGGAAGCGCATCCTCAGGTCCTGGCTCCGCAGGCCGAACATGGCATCCTCGCGCCCCATGGTGGCCGCGGCGTGAACCTCCCCGCCCTCCATCCGCACGAAGGAGGACTCGAACCGCAGGTAGGGCGTCACCAGGATCATCAGCTCCCGCCGCTCGCAGGCGCGCTGGAAGATCTCCGCGATGGTCTCCGGGTTGCGGATCAGGTTGCCCGTCAAGGCGCCTCCAAGGGGGTTCGTGCTTCCATCATGCAGAGGGTCCCGTAGACTGGAAAGCCCTGGAAACCCGACCATGACCCCGCTCCAGCCATTGCCCCGAACCTTGCTCGCCTACAGCGCCCCGCGGAGCGGCTTCGGGGACGAGTGGATGACCTTCCTTCCCATTGGTCTCGGCTACCTGCAGGCCATGCTCAAGTCCCGGTCGTTCCCCTGCCGGGTGGCCAACCTGAGCGGGAAGGGCCGGAAGGAGGTCCTGGCCTACTTCCGGGAGCAGAACCCAGGCGTGGTGGGCATCTCCATGTTCACCTTCAACCGCAAGCGCTCCTACGAGCTGCTCACCTGGGCCCGAGAAGCCTGCCCGGGCGCCGTGCTCCTGGCCGGGGGGCCCCACCCCACCCACCTGGCCGAGGAGGTCTTCGAGGACTGCCCCGCCCTGGACGCCATCGTGCAAGGGGAGGGCGAGACCACGCTCCTGGGCATCACCGAGCGCCTGAAAGCCGCGCCGGGTTCGGATCTCTGGCGACGCACGCCGGGCCTGATCCTCCGCGAGGGCCCCACCCTGCCCCAGGCGCCGCTGGAGGACCTCGATGCCGTGGGGGTGCCGGCCGAGCACCTGGAGGCCGACTTCCTCAACGATGTGGGCCAGCTGGCCTACCTGAGCACCAGCCGGGGCTGCCCCGCCACCTGCAATTTCTGCAACACACCGGAATTCTGGGGCACCTCCATCCGCTTTCGCAGCGCGGAATCCGTGCTGAAGGAGATGCGCCTGCTCCGCGACCGCCACGGCCTCACCTACTTCAGCTTCCGGGACGACACCTTCACCGCCAACCGCGACCGGGTGCTGAAGCTCATGGCGGGCATCCAGGGCAGCGGGCTCCATCCCCTGTGGAACTGCCAGAGCCGAGTGAACCTGGTGGACGAGGACCGCCTCGTGGCCATGAAGCGCGCCGGCTGCGAGTTCATGCAGTTCGGCGTGGAGCACGGCAGCGAGCGGGTGCTGGTCCTGCTCGACAAGGGCACGAACCTCCGCCATGCCCGCCGGGCCCTGGACCTGGTGCGCAAGGTGGGCATGAACCTGGGCATCTACCTCATCACCGGCATTCCGGGCGAGACCTGGGCCGACGTGGAGGAGACCTCCGGCTTCATCCGCGACACCCGGCCCAGCGACTGCCAGATCAGCCCCCTGGCCCTCTACCCGGGCACGCGGATGTTCGACCAGTACCGCGCCGAGGGCCGCATCCAGCGCGACTTCTACCGGGCCAGCGGCGATGCCGAGATCTTCGCCCGGGTGGATGGCCACACGGAGAAGGCCCTGCGGCACCTCGACCAGGCCGCCCAGCGCGCCAAGGCGAGGTCACGGTTCACGCCCGCCGAGTTCGCCGAGCAGAAAGCGTGGCTGGGGTTCTGCGCCGTCACCAACCTGCTCTGCGGCGAGGCCGCCGAAGAAGAAGGCCGCTGGCTGGAAGCCGAGGCCGAGTACGCCGAGATCATTCGGCAGGAGCCCGCCAATCCTTGGGGCTTCATGAAGCGCGCCCTGCTCCACGAAAAACTTGGCCGGGCCGACCAGGCCCGCACCGACCTCACCGAAGTGCTGGCCCTGGCCCCCGGCAATCCCGAGGCCACCGAGCTGGCGGGCCTGTGGGGCCTGAAGCGGGCCAAGGCCCGTCCCAAGCGGCCCGCCCACGGCCCCACCGCCGAGATGAAGGGCGCGGAGGCCTACCTCAGCCGGCCGAAGCCCTGAGCGCCTGGAGGATTCGCCCCAGCCGGGGTGATGAGAGAGAATCAGGGTTCATTTGGAGAAGGCATGTTTGGTCAGCGCACGGCAATCTTCGTCCACGAGCAGGTGGCGCTCCTGAAGCTGCGGGATACCTACAACCTGCTGGACCCCGACTCCCAGGCCCCCCTCGGCCAGGCCAAGGATGAACCCGCCACCTGGGCGAAATGGGCGCGCCTGCTCGTCAGGAAGCGCATGCTCCCCACCACCCTGAACGTCTATGCCGCCAGCAACCCCGTCCCGGTCCTCAGCGTCCACAAACGCCCCGGATTCTTGCGGACCCGCCTGGAGGTGCGCGCCGCGGACGGGAGGGTGCTGGCCCGGGTCCGCAGCAAGGTCTTCTCCCTGGGCGGCGCCTTCGCCATCGAAGATCCGCTGGGACAGCCCGTGGGCGAACTGAAGGGCGACTGGAAGGGCTGGGACTACAAGGCCACGATCCAGCACCAGGAGATCGGCTTCGTCACCAAGAAGTGGGCCGGCCTCCTCAAGGAGGCGTTCACGAACGCGGACAAGTACCTGGTCCAGTCCGAGCGGCCGGAGAACCTTCCGCTGCTCCTGGGCTTGGCCCTGGCCGTGGACGTGGTCTACAAGGAGAACCAGGGCTAGAGGCTCTTGATCGCCGCGATCTCCTGGGGGCTGAGGTAGCGCCAGGTGCCGGGCTTCAGCATGGGGTCGGCCAGCGGCCCGAACTGCACCCGGCGCAGCTTGCTCACGGGATGGCCCACGGCGGCGAACATGCGGCGGATCTGCTGGTTCTTGCCCTCGGTGAGGGTCACCTTCAGCCAGGGGTTGTCGCCCTTCTCGGCGACCTCGATGTGGCAGGGCTTGAGGCGCCGCCCGCTGAGGAGGAAGCCCTCCTGGAATTCCTTGAGCAGTTCAGGGCTGGGATTCCGGTGCACCTTCACGAGGTAGACCTTGGGGATCTCATGCTCGGGCCCCATGAGCACCTGGGCGAGGGCGCCGTCGTTGGTCATGAGCAGCAGGCCCTCGGAGTTGAAGTCGAGCCGGCCCACGGGGTAGAGGCGGCCGGGGACGCCCCGCAGCAGGGCCATCACCGTCGGGCGGCCCTGGTCATCCTTCACGGTGGTGACATAGCCCTTGGGCTTGTTCATGAGGATGTAGACGGGATCCTCCCGCTGGATCTCGATGAGGTCCACGGTGATCACATCCCGGCGCGGGTTGGCGCAGGCGCCCAGTTCCGAGACGGTCTTGCCGTTCACCTGCACGCGGCCATCGAGGATGATCTGCTCGCAGGCCCGGCGGCTGTCGATGCCCGCCGCCGCGAGAATCTTCTGCAGGCGCTCCTGTCCGGGTCCGCCGGGGCGGGGGCCGGTCTTGCGAGGGGCGGCGGGCGCAGTCCTGGGCTTCGCCGCGGTGGCCGGGGCGGGCCGCGGCGCGGGGCGCCTTCCGGCGGGCCTGGCGGGCGCGCCGGGCCGGGCCGCTGAACCCGCGCGCGGACCACCACGAGTCTCGCCCTGGGAGGCCGACGCGGGCCGTGCGGATGGACCGGATGCCGCAGGTCGCCGGGTCGGACGACCCGGGGCTGTCTTCTTGGCAGGCGCAGATCTCGGCCCCTTCGGGGCGGGCTTTCTCATGGCGGCTCCTTCGGCGTCTCCCGACGCGGACCTGCCAGTCTATCAGGCGGCGGCCGCCCGCGTGGCGCGCAGGAAGTAGTGGATGCCCGAGGCCAGCACCAGCGCGGCCACCACCCAGTACATTTCCGGGAGGAACGGGTCCATCCAGGGCCGGGGCCCCAGGGCGTTGAAGAGCAGACCCAGCGACACCGCGATGAGCTGCATGGCCGTGCTGAGCTTTCCCAGCAGGCTGGGATGGAACACGCTGTCGCTCAGGCGATCCACGGAGGCGAAGGCGTAGAAGGAGATCACCAGGTCCCTCGAGATGGCCAGGATGGCCACCCAGACCGGGATGGGGGCGGTCATGCCCTGCGTGCGCCAGGCGAGGAGGATGAAGGCCGTGGTCATCAGCATCTTGTCGGCGGCGGGATCGAGGACGGCTCCCAGGTCGGAGCGCTGGTCGAAGGCGCGGGCGATGAGGCCGTCGAGAAGGTCCGTGAAGCCAGCAGCTGCGAACAGGATGAAGGCCTGCCAGTGGTGCCCGTACCAGACCGCGATGGCGAAAAAGGGGATCGCGAGGATCCGCAGCAAGGTCAATGCGTTGGGCAGGGTCAGGGGGCTGGAGGTGCTCATTTCCTCCAGTTTAGACGCAGATCACATCCATTCATCGGGACCTTGTTGCACCCTGGGGCTGGGATACACTTGTCGTTGGAGTTGAGACTATGACTCAAAATCTATCGGTGCCATTAAGCCTTCTTCAACCTGGAGATCAGGGCGAAGTGGTACTGGTTCAGGCCCAGGGTCAGGTCCGCCAGCGGCTCCTGGAGATGGGCTTCATCCGAGGTGCCCGGCTGCGGGTGGAGAAGCTCGCGCCCCTGGGTGATCCGATGGAGCTGGTGATCAAGGGCTACCACCTCTCCCTGCGGCGGGAAGAGAGCGCCTGCATTCTCGTGAACCGGGTGGCCTGATGACCTTGACCATCGCCCTCGCGGGCAATCCGAACTGCGGAAAGACCACGCTCTTCAACGCCCTCACCGGCGCGCGGCACCACGTCGGCAACTGGCCGGGCGTCACGGTGGAACGCCGCAGCGGCACCTTCGAGCACGATGGCACCACCATGGAAGTGGTGGACCTCCCCGGCACCTACTCGCTGTCCGCCCGCAGCGAGGATGAGCGCGTGGCCTCGCAGTTCCTGGCCTCCCCCGAGGTGGACCTGGTCCTGAACGTGCTGGACGCCTCCAACCTGGAACGCAACCTCTACCTGAGCACCCAGCTGCTCGAGCTGGGCAAGCCCGTGGCCTTCGTCCTCAACATGGTGGATGACGCCGAGAACCGTGGCGTGCGCATCGACGTGCCCGCCCTCGAACTGCTGCTGGGCGGCCCCGTGATCCCCACGGTGGGGAACCGCGAGCAGGGCATCACAGAACTCAAGGCGCTGCTCTGCGCCCTGGCCCGCGGTGAATCCACCCGCTGCCGGCGGATCACGGTGGACTACGGCCATGACATCGAAGGCGAGCTGGCGAAGCTCCAGGCGGAGATCTGCCGGGACGAGAAGCTGGAAGCCGCCATGCCCCCCCGGTGGCTGGCCCTCCAGCTGCTGGAGAACAACGCCGACGCCAAGCGCTCGGTGGACGAAAGCCACGCCCGGGAAGCCATTCGACAGCAGCTGTCCAAGAGCTTTGCCTTTCTGGAGCCCCACCTGGGCGCCGACGGCGCCACCCTCGTGGCCGAACGGCGCTACGGCTTCGCCCACGGCCTCGTGAAGGAAGTGGCCACGGCCCCCGACGACAAGAAGACGCCGACGGCGCGGCTGGACGCGATCCTCACCCATCGCGCGCTCGGCATCCCCATCTTCCTGGGCATTCTGGCCCTCGTGTACTCCGTGTCCTTCATCCTGGGCAAGATCCCCCAGGACTGGATCGCCGAGGCCTTCAAGGCGCTGTCGGGCTTCGCCGAGGCGCGCCTGCCCGCGGGCGAGCTCACCAGCCTGCTCGTGGATGGCGTCATCCCCGGCGTGAGCGCGGTCATCGTCTTCGTGCCCGTGATCATGATCCTCATGGGCTGCATCGCCTTCCTGGAGGACACCGGCTACATGGCCCGGGCGGCCTTCATCATGGATCGGCTCATGCACGTGATGGGCCTGCACGGAAAGAGCTTCATCCCCCTCATCATGGGCAGCGGCTGCAACGTGCCCGCCATCCAGGCGGCGCGCACCATCGAGAGCCGCCAGGACCGCCTCATCACCATGCTCGTCACGCCCCTGGTGAGCTGTTCGGCACGGCTGCAGGTCTACATCGTCATCGCGGGCACCTTCTTCACCCCCTTCAAGGCCGCGCTGGCCATCATCGCCATGCACTTCCTGGGCCTCGCCTTGGCCGTGCTCATGGGCCGCATGCTCCGCAGCGCGCTCTTCAGCGGGCCCAGCTCGCCCTTCGTCATGGAGCTGCCGCCCTACCGCCTGCCGGTGCTGAAGGCCACGCTCATCCACATGTGGGAGAAAGGATCGATCTTCCTCACCCGCGCCGGCACCACCATTTTCGCGGGCGCCACCCTGGTGTGGTTCCTGTCGCGCTATCCCGGCATCGCCAACCGGGAATGGACCCTGGAATACCAGCAGCAGCGTCAAACCGTGGTCGCACTGAACCTGCCGCGAGCCGAGGCCGAGGAACGCCTGCGGGACCTCCAGCTGGCGCACGAGAGCCGCATCGTGAACACCTCGCTGGCCGCCCGGCTGGGCCAGAAGGTGGAGCCGGTGCTCCGCCCGATCCTGGATCCGGACCGCAAGCGTCCCGAGGCATGGAAGGACGTCATCGCCCTCACCGCCGGATTCGTCGCCAAGGAGATCGTGGTCTCGACCATGGCGGTCATCCACCAGGCCAGCGAGGAGCCGAAGGAAGGCGAGCGGCTCAGCCCGCTCCAGGTGGCGCTCCGCGACGGTTCGGGGCTGACGCCGCTCACGGCCCTGGCCTTCATGGTCTTCACCCTGATCTACACCCCCTGCATCGGCACCATCGCCATGATCCGCCGCGAGGCGGGCAGCTGGGGCTGGGCCGGCTTCACGGTCGGCTACGGCCTGGTGCTGGGCTGGGGCCTGGCCTGGCTCACCGTGACCGTGGGCCGCGCCCTCGGATTCGCCTGAGGTTCCCGCCATGACCTTCCAGACCCTGCTCGTCACCTCCGCCGCCGGCCTCGCCGCCGCGTACTTCCTGCGGGGCATGGTCCAAGACTTCCGCCAGCCCCAGGGGGGAAGCTGCGGGAAGTGCAGCTCCGGCGGCTGCCCGGTGGCCCGCAAAGGTTGAGCCTGCGCCAGCCCTACAGGCCCCGGGCCCACTCGGGCCGCAGGGGAAGGCGGCCCGCCAGGGCCTCGTCGAGGGTGGCGAGGATGGCCTCCCGGTCCCGGGGCAGGCGGCCGCCGATGGGCAGGTAATTCGACGCGTGGTTCGAGCGGAAGATGGCGGCGCTGAGATGCGCCTCCTCCAGGAACCACCGCAGCTCGGTCAGCAGGCCCACCACATCCGGCAGCTCGAACCGCGCCTGATCCTCCAGCCGCGCGAGGGGCGTGCCCGGAACCACCGTCAGCGTGAGGGTGGAGAGGAATTTTGGATCCATCGCCGAGGCGAGCCGGCCCGAGGCCCGGGCGTGGACCTCGCTGCGCTCGCGGCCCCCCGCGCCCAGCAGGAAGATCAGGGACTGGGCCATGCCCGCCTCCCGGGCCTTCCGGGCCGCCTCGACGTGATCGGCGGCATTGGCGCCCTTGGCGATGCGCCGCAGGGTCACGTCGTCCCCGGACTCGGGACCGATGTAGAGCAGCGAAAGCCCCAGCTCCCGCAGCCGCGCCAGCTCGGCGGGCGTCTTCTCCAGGAGGTTCCGGGCCGTGGCGTACGTGCTCACGCGGCGCAAGCGAGGGAACGCCGCGGCCAGGGCCGACAGGATGGGCACCCAGTGCTCGAGCGGCATGGAGAGCGGATCCCCGTCCGCCACGAAGACATGCCGGACCTCTGCTCCGAACCGCGCGCCGGCTTCGGCGACGTCGGCCAGGACCTCCGGCAGCGGTCGCACCCGGTACCGCTTCTCGCGGTACATCGCGCAGTAGGTGCAGGCGTTCCAGGAACACCCGAGGGTCGCCTGGAGGATGAAGGATTCCGCTTCGCTGGGCGGACGGAAGAGGGGTTCGTCGTAGCGCACAGATCATTCTCGCAGAGCCTATCCTGGAGGCATGCCTGATCCCGCCGCCCCGACCTGGCGCTGTTCCTGGACCTGCCTCGGGCATTGCCCGACCTGTCAATCAGCCCGGGAGCGGCTTCTGGCGGGCCTCCACAGGCAGGATCAGACCGGGGTGGTCCTGGCGGGTGTCGCTCACTTCCGGGCCCACGGGGTGGGCGGTCATCCAGCCGCTGGGGCAGGGCGCGAGCAGGGAGCCTAGCTCCCGCGTCTGCGCGGCGGGATCCAGCCAGAGGTCCCACGCTTCCGGCGGCAGGATCACGGGCATCCGGTCCTGGATGCCGGCCATGAGGTCATTGGCCGAGGTGGTGATGACGCAGGCGCTGATCATCACCTCTCCGTGCGGGCCCTGCCAGTCCTCCATCAGCCCCGCGAAAGCGAAGGCCGTCCCCTCCCTGGGCTGGATGTAGTGGGGCCGCCGGGCGCGCCCGGCCGACTCCCAGGCGTAAAAACCGGAGGCCGGGATGAGGATCCGCTTCCGCTTGAAGGCGCCGCGGAAAGTGGGCTTCTCCTCCAGCGTCTCGGCCCGGGCCTGGATGGGCTTCGGGCTGATGTTCGGATCCTTGACCCAGCCCGGAATGAGCCCCCAGTAAGCCACGTCCGCCACCCGCGCCCTGCCCTCGGGCCGCACGATGAGGATGGGCTGGCCCGGCGCGACGTTGTGGCTCGTCCCGAACGCGAAGGCCGGCGGCAGCAGCCTGAAGGCTTCCACCAGGGTCCGCGCGTCAAACGTGAAGGTGTAGCGTTCGCACATGCAGACAGCATGCCTGGGAATGTTCCAGAGATCGTCCCCTCCGGAGGTCCCTTGAGAAGGCGTTGACGACGGAACCGTCGGCTCCCCCCGGACAGGCGGCCCCCTTGGCGCTACCCTGGTGGCGGAGTCTGGATGTCATCCATGTGCACGGCCAGCGGGGAGACGGTGCGGGCCGCTTCGTAGGCGAAGCGGTGAAGCCCTCTCTGTGTTCGGGACGACCTGTCCCTCGTTCGGTACGTGTCTTTGGAGATTCCCATGCATTCCCATCCTCCTTTTCCCTCCATGCCGTTCATGGCGGCTTACGCGCCCCTGCTCTGCCTCTTCAAGGGCGCGGCCCGGAGAGGGCCCGGCAGCGAAGCGTCCACCCGCCAGGCCCTGGCCCTCTGTTCGCTGCCCGATCGCCCCGCGGTGGCAGACCTCGGCTGCGGCTCCGGCGCCGCCACCCTCGTGCTGGCCCGGGCCCTCCAGGTGCCGATCCTGGCCCTGGATGCCGACGGCGCCGCCCTGGACGACCTCTGGGACCTCGCCGGGGCCCAGGGCCTGCTCCCCTTGATCACCCCCTGCCCCGGCGACATGGCCGCGCCTGGCATCCCGCGGGAGAGCCTCGACCTGCTCTGGTCCGAGGGTGCCGTCGCGCCCCTCGGCTGGCGCCAGGGCCTGGCCATATGGAAAGACCTCGTCCGCCCCGGCGGCTTCCTGGCCCTGACGGATGCCACCTGGTTCGAGGACCATCCGCCGCCGGAAGCCCAGCGCGCCTGGGCCCAGTGGTACCCGGGCATGGGCACCGAGGCCTCCAACCTTCAGGTCGCCCAGGACCTGGGCCTGGAGGTGATCGGCCACTTCCGCCTTCCCCGGCAGGACTGGTGGGACTACTTCGAACAGGCCGAGCGGCAGTGCCAGCTGCACCACGGCGATAAGAGCCTGACCGAGACCATCGCCGCCATCCGGGAGGAGACCGACCTCTACCGGCGTGCCGGGCACAGCTACGGCTACGTGTTCTACATCCTGAAGAAGGCCTGAGCCTCCGAGAGGGTCCGGTGGCCTTCCCCGGGCCGGGGAAGGCCACCGGATCCTCTCGGATCCAGCTAGCTCGCGGGAACGAGCTTCAGGGCCGCGAGGACCCGTTCGGGCGTGAACGGCACGTGGGTCACCCGCGCGCCGGTGGCGTCGAACACGGCGTTGGCCAAGGCGGCGGCCACGGGCACCACGGGGGGCTCGCCGATGCCCTGGGTGACGGAGGTGTCGGTGCCCGCGAACACGACCTGGATGCGGGGGATGGCCGAAAAGCGGGGCAGCAGGTAGGTGTCGAAGTTCTTGTCGAGGATGCGGCCGCCCTTGAAGTGGATCTCCTCGCTGAGGGCCTGCCCGATGCACATGGTGATGGCGCCCTCCACCTGCTGGCGGGCCCCGTCGGGGTTCACCACCAGGCCCACGTCCACGGCCTCGAGGAAGCGCTCCGTCTTGACCCTCCCGGTGCGCTTGTCCACGGTCACCTGGGCCAGGGCCACCACGAGGCCCTGGCGCCAGGCCCCGCAAGCCAGGCCGATGCCTCGACCCGTGGGCCCGGGGGCGGGTTCCCAGCCGAAGGTCTCCACCGCCAGATCCAGAAGGCGAAGGAGACGGGCGTCGGTGATGAGGCGACGGCGGAGGGTCACGGGATCCAGGCCGGCCTTGGCCGCCAGCGCGTCCAGCTGGCTTTCCCGGGCGAAGGCGTTGGTGTGGGCGTTGGGGGCGCGCCAGGCGCCGACCTTGAGGGGATGGAGGCCGGGGACGGTGGGCGCCTGATACCGGTTCGACTGCATGTCGTAGCAGAGCTCGGCCTCACCCTGACTGACGCCGGCCACGGTGCTGTCCCAGAAGGTGATGGCGCCGCGCCCGGCATCCAGGCCGGAGCGGAGCTTCACCACGGCGGCGGGCCGGTAGCCGTCCAGGAAGAGATCCTCCTCCCGGTTCCAGGCCACCTGGATGGGCACGCCGGGAACCTGGCGGGCGATGCGAGCCGCCTCGATGGCCCCGGGCCCCACGAGCTTGCCGCCGAAGCCGCCCCCCACGAACTGGGCGATGATGCGGACCTTGTCCTGGCCCAGCTTCAGGGCCTCGGCCACGGCGTCGCGGAAGACGAAGGGCGACTGGGTGGAGGCCCAGACCGTCATGCGGCCCTCCTCCCATTTGGCGACGGAGGTGTGGGGCTCAAGCGTGGCGTGGCTTTCGTAGGCGTTGCGGTACTCCCCCTCCACCACGGTGGCGGCCCGTTTCTCACCCGCAGCGATGTCGCCGCGAGAGATCACCACGCGCTGTCCGGGCGCCGCCTTGTCCACGAGGTACTGGTAGATGCGCACATCGTCCACGTCGGGTTCGGGCCCCTCGAAGGTGCCCTTCACGAGGGCGAGGGCGAGGGCCTTGCGGGCGGTGTCGGGCTGGGCGTGGAGCACGGCCAGGAGGGTGCCGTCCCGCACGATACGCACGCCTGGCACCCGCTCGGCCGCCGACGTGTCCGCAGTGACCAAGGTCTGCCCCTGGGCCGGGGGACGCAGAACACACGCGTGGAGCGTTCCGGGCATGCGCAGATCGCCCGCGTACTGGGCGGCGCCGGTGACCTTGGCGAGGGCGTCCTTGCGGGGGACGCGGCGCCCGATCAGCGTGCAGTCGGAGAGGGACTTGGGCTTGACCTTGCCCAGGTGCCGCTCCATCTTCCGGCCCTTCACCAGCTCGCCAAAGGTCGTGCGGCGCGCAGGGGTTTCCTTCACCCAGATGGCGCCGTCCTTCAGGGTCAGGCCCGAGACCGGGGCGCCCAGGGCTTTGGAGGCCATGCGCAGGAGCACGGCCCGCGCCTCCGCGGCCGCGCCCCGCAGGACGGGGGCCGTGTGCCACATGGTGAGCGAGCCTCCCGTCGGCATGTCCCAGGGGCACAGGTCCGTGTCGCCCAGGACCATGTCCACCTGGGCCGGATCCAGCTCCAGCTCCTCGGCCACGAGCATCGCCAGCACGGTCATGGCGCCCTGCCCCAGTTCCACCTTCCCCACCAGGCAGCTCACGCGGCCATCGGCTGAGATCTTCAGGTAGGCGTTGAAGTCCTCGGGGTAGGTGCCGGGTCGGGTCGGCACGATGGGCGCCGCTCCGAGGGGGGTGGCGAAGAAGAAGGTGAGCGTGCCCGCAGCGACGCCCTGGAGGAAGTCCCGGCGCCTCATCGCGCACCTCCCATGGCCTTGCCTGCCGTTTCGACCGCGTCCAGGATCCTCACATGGGCCCCGCAGCGGCAGATGTTCCCCTCCATGGCCTCGACGATCTCGGTCCTCGTGGCCTTGGGCTTCTTCTTCAGGAAGGCCCAGGCGGCCATGATCATCCCGGAGGTGCAGTAGCCGCACTGGAAGGCGTGGTGGTCCTGGAAGGCTTCCTGGACCGGATTCAGCTTTCCGTCATGGGCCAGGCCTTCGATGGTGAGCACCGACTTCCCGGCCACGTCTCCCAGCGGCGTGGAGCAGGAGAGCACCGCCTCGAAGTCCACCAGCACGGTGCAGGCCCCGCAGAGTCCCGCCTCGCAGCCCACCTTGGTACCCGTGAGGCCCAATTCGTCGCGCAGGACCCAGACCAGCATGCGATCACGGGGGCTCGCGACGGTGACGGGCTTGCCGTTGAGCGTGAACGAGGTGGTGGCGTTCATCGGGAACCTCCGGGACGAGGGCATGCCGTGGGAATCATCCATTGTATTCTTGGGGTTCAAGACCCGCGCCGAGGATCGAAGGCTAAATCCACAAGCCTCGATGAGGGCGTGACGGCCTGCAGCAGATGGGTCGCTTCACCATGAGTCATGGGTGCTCGGCGCATGATTCAGAGGCTGGATCTCCGCTCATGCTCCATGGAGGCGCCATCCATGCCAGCCTTCTGGAGGAGCAGGGCAATGTCCTTGGTGGGCGCGTTCCCGAAATAGCGCCCGTACTCCCGGGTGAACTGGGACACGCTCTGGTAGCCCACCTGGCGGCCCGCGCTTCCGGCGTCAAGCTTCCTCAGCAGCATGAGGCGCCGGGCCTCCTGCAAGCGCAGCGCCTTCTGGTACTGCAGGGGACTCATCTCGGTGACCGCCTTGAAATGCTGGTGGAAGGATGAAGGACTCATGTGCACCAGCGTGGCCAGGCGTTCCACATCCAGCGGCTTGTCGAAGTTGGACCGGACCCACGACACCGCCTTGGAGATCCGGTGGACCTTGCTCTCCTCCTGGCCGATCATGGCGAGCAGAGCCACGGCAGCGCCGCAAGGCTGGGAACCTCCTGGGTCACGAAGGGGCGGTCGAACCCGGCATTGTGCGCGATCACCAGTTCGGCCCGGGAAATCACCCCGTGAATCCGCTGGTGGTCCAGGCGCCGGCGCCGGAGGTCCTTCAGTTGGAGCTGATTGACCTTCATGGCCATGGGGTGGATCACCGCCGTCCCCGGGTCCTGGAGGCCGGTGTAAGCGTCGAGGACCCCCAGGACCTTCGGGGAGCCGGCGCCGCTGCGGCTGAAGACGAAGGCGATGATGCCCAGCTCGACGAGGGCATGCTGCTTGGGATCGAAGCCCGTGGTCTCGCAATCCACCACCAGACCAATGCCATGCTGGCTGGGCAGGAACCTGCCCGAGAAACGCCGAAGGGTTTCCAGGCCCTTCGGAAGCGGCGCAGGCGCCGGGCTGCGGGGCGGAGGCTTCGGTCCCCAGATGTGCTCCGCGCTCAGGCCCAGGGAGGCGAGGTGGCTCGAGATGACCCCCTCCACCATGGAGCTCCGGCGATTCCGGGTGATCACCTGGTCCACATAGTGCGGACGGACGCCCGCTTCGGTCGCCAACTGGTCCCGCGTCACGTGCACGCGCTCCAGCAAGGCCCGGATGCCCCAGGGATCCAACCCCTTTCCGGGGTTCCAGGCCAGCTGGAAGAGGAGCGTCTCCTGGGGAGGCAGGTCAGGGGGAAGGATCTTCATGCGTTCTCCTTGAGTGCGCACAGTGCGCAACTGCAAGAGGAACAAGCCCTTTATTGGAGTTATCTCTCTGAGATGGTGATCGTTATGGCCTCGATGGTAGGCCTTGGCGGAGCTGAAGCGCCCAACCAGCCATGGCGATGCCTCTGCCAAGGGACAGTTGGGGTGCCTCACCGCCACTCATGGATCAACCCACCAGCCGAGAGAGCAACTCGTCCAACGACACGCTGACGATGGTGGAGGCGTGGTCGCTCATGGCGTAGGGCAGGATCAGGTCCCGGCCGTGGATGAGGGAGCCGCAGCTGTAGACCACATTGGGGACGTATCCTTCCCGGCCATCGCCCTCCGGGGAAAGCAGGGGCTCAGAGAGCCGCCCCAGCACCTTCGTTGGGTCGTGCAAATCCAGCAGGACAGCGCCAATGCAGTATTTGCGCATGGGACCAACACCGTGAGTCAGCACCAACCAGCCAGCCTCGGTCTCGATGGGTGAGCCGCAGTTGCCGATCTTCACGGACTCCCAGAGCTCGGCCGGATGCAGGATCACCGTTGGATCGCTCCAGTAGTGGGGATTGTCCGAGACCATGAGGAAGAGGTTCTCATCGTCCTGGCGGGAGAGCATGGCGTAGTTGCCGTGGATGCGCCGAGGGAATAGGGCCATGCCCTTGTTCTGGACGGCGGAGCCGTTGAGGGTGAGTACCCGGAAGTGGAGAAAGTCTCGGGTCTCGATGAGCTGTGGAAGGATGGCGTGCCCGTTGTAGGCCGTGTAGGTGGCGTAGTAGGTCACGGTGCCATCGTCATCGGTGAAACGAACGAAGCGGGCGTCCTCGATGCCATTGCTCTCGTTGGGTGACACCGGGAATATGACGCGCTCGCTCATGGCTAGCTGGGAGGGGAAGTGCATCTCATAGTTGGAGTCGGCCAGCCACTGGATGCAGCTAAGGGTGTTGGTTAGGCCCTGGGTGACCGGCTGGGTCTCCCGCCGGATGCGCAGCACGCTCCGGAACAGCTCGCTGCGCGTGAAGCCGTCGCCCAGCGGCTCCATCACGGCCGCGGAGGCCCCGTTGTCGAAGCCCATCTCGTGCAGCTTCACCACGAAGGGAACTTTCATATAGCTGGGATCGGGGTCGAGCACAGGCATGCTGACGAAGCGGGAGATGGGATCCAGGCGGACGTCACCTTCCGGGCTGATGACACCCGTGCGGAACTCCACGGAGGAGATGTGCCCCTCCCCGGTGGCACGGAGGCTCATGACGAACCGCAGAGCGCCACTGGCCACGCCTTCCTGATCCGGGTGCGGGACGATGGAAGGGTTGAAGAGGGCTGCGGATTCCAGGGCGTACTCTCCCGAGAAGAGAGCGCCGATGAGGAGTGTGCGTTCCATCGACAGAGGACGATGCGTGAAGAGGTGAGGGGCCACCTTGTCGAAGCTGGCCAGCAGGGCGGCCTCGATGTCCAGGTGCCGGGCCTCGAAGTCCTTCAGCACCGCGGCCAGGTCCCGCCGGGTCTCCGCCTCGCTCAGGGCCAGGGCGCGGCCGATGATGGTGGTGATGCGCTGGATGCTGCCGGGGATGAAGGGGCGCAGGATGACGCGGGCACTTTGCGGAACCAGGCTGATGTCATGGCGACGGAGGAGGATGGGGCGCATCAGGAGAACCGAAGCGGGGGGGCGATAGGGTGCTCCGCGAAGGTCATTTCGGCAAGGGAGAGGTGGAAGGCCAGGGTGGATTCCGCGCCCTGGTTCTCGCTGACCCGGTCCTCGTGGAGACCATCGCTGCAGCCGCCGCTGCTGGAGTCGTAGAGGGGTACGCCCAGGTCGTTGCGGCCCAGAAACCACTCGAAGGCCCGCTTGGCTTCGTGGGACCAGGCTTCATCCCGGGTCGCCCGGAAGGCCTCGAGGCAGGCGGAGACCATGGCCTGCGCCTCCACCGGCTGCTGGTCGAAGTCGGCCCGGGCGCCGTCTCGCGCGTAGAACCCGTTGCTGCCGATGGGCCGGAAGTGGCCGGCCTGGGTCTTTTGCAGGGAGGCGAGCCACCGGAGGGACTGCAGCCCGATATCGAGGGCCTCGGGATGGGGCATTCGCTGACCGCCCAGCAGGAGGGCTTGGCAGAGCCGGGCGTTGTCGTACGAGGCGATGGGTTCGAACCAGGGCCAGTCCGGGGTGGCGCAGGCCTTCCAGAGCGCCACGAGCCGCTCGGTCAGGCTGCTACAGGCCCACAGCATCTGTGGGTGGCCGGGGTGGCGCCCCAAGAACTCGTGGATGCCCAGCAGGGTGAAGGCCCAGGCCCGCGGGGACGAGAAACCTTCCACCGCCGGGAGGCCGCGCTCGAACAGCTGGGTGGCCAGGCGCCGGTGTCCTTCATTCCGGGAGCGCCCCGCGCAGGTGCCCAGCGCCCAGAGCGCGCGGGCGTGACTGTCCTCGCTGCCGGCCTCCTCGAGCCACTGCCGCCCATGGCTCATGAAGTTGCGGAAACGGTGGGTCTCCTGGTTCAGCGCCGCGGAGAGGAAGGCCAGGTAGCTGGTGGCCTGGCGGTCCAGCAGCTCCTCCGGGGGGCGGCCGCCCAGCTCGTCCAGGAGGATGCAGAGGATCAGGGCGCGGGCGTTGTCATCGGTGCAGTAGCCCTCGTGGAAGTTCGGGACATTGAAGATGGCGTGCTGGAAGATGCCGGTGCCGTCGCTCATACGCACAAGGTGGTCCAGCCGGAGGGGGGGCAGGTCGTAGGGGCGGCTGGCCAGAGTCCACTGGGCGAAGGCCTTGCGGGGCGCGGCCTTCCGGTCCGTCCCCGCCCGCTGGAAGGACTCGAGGTAGCGCTGCGCCACGGCCGGCCAGATCATCCCGCGACCCATCTGGTAGGCCGTCTCCCGGGTGCGCTGCAGGAGCCCGGGGTCGTCGAGGTAGGCACAGACGCCCTCGGCGATGGCCTGCGGATCCCGGAAGGGCACCAGGATGCCGCGGCCGTCGTCCAGCAGCTCCCGCGCATGCCAGTAGGGCGTGGACACCACGGCCTTGCCGGCGCCGAAGACATAGGCCAGCGTGCCCGAAGTGATCTGTGCCTCGTTGAGGTAGGGCGTCAGGTAGATGTCCGTGGCGCCAATGAACTCCTTGAGATCCTCCAGCGAGACGAAGCGGTTGTAGAAGATCACGTGCTCCTTGACCCCGCGGGCCTCGGCCAGCCGCTCAAGGCCCAGGCGGTAGCTTTCACCGTCGCGGGCGACGAGGTGGGGGTGTGTGGCGCCCAGGACGAGGTAGACCACGTTCGGGTGGCGCTTGACGATGGCGGGCAAGGCCTCGATGACAGTCTCGATGCCCTTGCCGGGGCCCAGCAGGCCGAAGGTGAGCAGGACCATGCGACCCTCCACGCCCAGCTCGGCCTTGTAGAAGCTGGAGTCGATGAAGGGCAGGTCGGGGATGCCGTGGGGGATCAGGTCCACCTTGGTGTCCGGAATCCCGTACGCATCGCGCAGAATCTCCGCGCCCTTCCGGGCCATCACCACCAGGCGGTCGCTGCGGCGCGCCAGCTCTTCCATGACCTTCAGCTGGGACGGGTTCGGATCCCGCAGCACAGTGTGCAACGTGGTCACCACCGGCATCCGGACTTCCTTCAGCAGGGCCAGCAGGTGGCTGCCGGCCGGCCCGCCGTAAATACCGAATTCGTGCTGCACGCAGAGGACATCGACTTTGTTGAAGTTCAGGAAATCCGCCGCCCGGCGGTAGGAGTCCACATCCTTCTCGTCCAGCTCGAAGCGCACGCGCTCCGGGTACTCATAGGCATCCAGGCGATCGTTCACGGCCCCTGCGAAACACTGGGAGGCGGGCGCCGCTGCGGCCACGGCCTCGCACAGGTCGTGGGTGAAGGTGGCGATGCCGCAGAGGCGGGGCAGGAACCCGCCGAGAAAGGCGATCCGCCCCAGTGCCATGCTGTCGGTCATGTCCACTCCCGGGTGGTTCCCAGGCTGGAAGCGCCATGACCTGGACTGGAACGGCTCACCTGATCGTCCAGGCCATCCACCAGGCTGATCCTGCGCTCGAAGGCTCAGTACGCCTAGGGATTTCGGAGGGACTGCACCCCTGGCGTTCACGGGGAATGCTCGGGGTACAGGTCCTGGTTCCTCCGATCCACGGAGATCTCGACGGCGATCGCCGCCGCCTGTTCTGCCGCCACCCCTGCGGTCCTGCGCTCGTACTCGGCCTCCTCGAGGTCGTCCCGGGCGCGCAGGATCGTATCGGCGGCCTGCTCTTGCTCCCCAGGCAGATCCACCCGCAGTTCCTCGATGAGCATCATGATGGTCGCGGCCACCGGAAGCGCGAGAAGCGCCCCGAGCAACCCCATCAACGCCCAGCCGGCCATGAGGGCGAAGAACACCACCGAGGACGGGAGGCGCAGGGTGCGGCCGTATATTTTCGGGATGAGGAGGCGGCTCTCGAATTCCTGGTAGGCGAGCATCGCCAGGATGACGATGGCTCCGGCGGTGGGGCTGTGGCCGATGGCGGCCAGGCCTGCGGGTGCAATGGAAAGGACGGCGCCGATGTAGGGCAGGATGTCGGCGGCGGCCGCGAAGACCGCGAGCGCCAGGGCATTCTCCACGCCGCAGGCCGTGAGCAGGACGAAGGTGAAGGCGCCGATGAGGAAGCAGGTGATCAGCTGCCCCCGGATGTAGGCCCCGACGATGGTCTCCAGGTTCAGCATGACCCGAGTGAGCCGGATGTGGTGCCGGCGGGGGATGACCGCGAAGAGCCCGCCTCGCAGCCGGTCCCGGTCGATCATCATGTAGAGCGCGAGGAAGAGGGCGCTCAGGCCGTATGCGGCGACCTGGAAGATGCGCAGGGAGTAGGCGAAGGCCGTAGCCCCGACCCTGTTCCCCGGGGTGTTGTAGCTGAAGGTCCGCAGCCAGTCGGCGAAGGGCGCGCTCAGGTGGTAGTGGGCCAGATGATCAGCCAGTGCGGCCCGGAAGGCAGGTTCCCGCTCGAACAGCGCCGCGCCCTGGGCCACCATGGAGGGGACTGTGAGCATCACGGCGAGACTGACCAGGGTGATGACGCCCGTGAAGACGATCGCGATGCCGAAGCCCCGCCGGATCCGCCGCGCCTCCAGCCAGAGGACGATGGGACTGAGCGTCCCCAGGATGAACAGGGCCACCACCACCACGAGGATGACGGGCCAGAGGCGGAACAGCAGCCACAGCGAGAACAGGATGAGGGCCAGGCTGATGAACGTGGTGTGCGACACCACGAAGCGCATGGTGCTGGGGCTCGCGTCGACGGGCCGCTGGCCATCAGGATGACGACTGGGGGGAATGATCGGAGGCCCGAGTGGGTTCATGGCAACACCGGCATGGCATCTCCAGGGGAAGCGGGGGAGGCATCGGGGCCGACCCGGCCGGCAGTACCTCACTGCAGGCCATCGCGACCCAGCCAACCACGAGCAGCATCCGTTCCAATTTCCCAAGATGCGGTTAAGCCAATAAGAACCAACGCTTCCCACTATCAGGGAGCATCATCCTTCAGGTCGCCACGCGGACCTTCCATCAAAACGGTGAGGCGATCGTCTCAATTCGAAGGAGCCCTCCAGGTCGGGATCCGCACCTAAGGCCTCCTTCGAATTGAAGGAGGCCGCCCATCATCCTGATGGTGCCCAGGCCGGGCCCGCTATGTTCGATCGAATCCAAGTTCATGATTCGAAAGATATTCATGGTGTGGCGCAGGATGTGCTGACTTCTACCTGAGGTTCACTTCCCAGGTGGGACGGATCTTCATGGCGTGGCGCCAGCCAGTCACCCCAGAAGCGCCCCGCCGCGAGGGGTGAATGACTTGTGCGTCGATCCCCTGCCCTGGAGCCAGCCATGAACAGCAAAGCCGCAATCCCGATCCTTTCGATCCTCCTGCTCTCGGCCTGCGTGGTGGTGCCCAACCGCCACGGCGGCGTGGAGGTTATCCCCATCCTGCCGACCATCGTGGAGGTCGACTCGGACAACTACTACGCCCATGGCGGCTACCACTACTTCCACACCAACGACCGCTGGTACTACGCGTCCCAGCGGGATGGCGAGCGCCGGGAACTGCCCCGCTCCCACTGGCCGAAGGAGACCCGCCATCGCGGCTGGGACCATCAGCGCTGATTTCTCTTGTTCCCTGGATAAGCCCGCCTGACGCGGTTCCCTGTTGCGCAGGTGGGGAGCCATCCACCTTGACGAGGTAAGCACTCATGAAACCGACCATCATCTTCGCCATCGTCCTGATCGCCGCCGGCCTCGCCGCCTTCGCCTACCAGGGCTTCACCTACACGACCCGGGAGAAGGTCGTGGATGTGGGCCCCGTCCATGTGATGGCAGACCGGACCAGGTCGGTCCCCCTGCCCCCCGTGGTGGGAGCCATCGCGGTCGCGGCCGGGGTCGTGCTCCTGGTGCTGGGGCGCCGGCCGGACTGAGCCCGCCGTGGATCACGGCCTGTCGCCAACTACATGAAGAGGAGATACACCATGTTTGGAACCATTCTGATCGTGTTCGTCATCCTACTGCTGATCGGCGCCATCCCGCGCTGGCCTCACAGCCGGGATTGGGGCTACTACCCGAGCGGTGGCCTGGGATTGCTGCTGCTCGTGCTGGTCGTCCTGCTGCTGCTTGGCCGTATCTAGACACCTGGAGCTTCGCGGCGATGGTGTTGGCTGCCGGGTCCACGCCCCACGGCCAGGGCGCCGCCCAGCGTGGGTTTCGCGGGAGTCACCGTGGGCCGCATTCGAAGGGTCGGAGCCTGTCTCACCATCACCCTGGTGAGTCTGGCCGCGCCCCTCCGGGCCGCCCGGACGACCAAACCCTGGAGCGCCCTGGAGGCCCGCAAAGCCACCATCGGCAAGATCGAAGTGGAGATCGGAGATGTCTTCGACCTCACCAGGCCCGAAGAGAATACCTGGGTCGGCCGGACGGCCAACCACCTGCATGCCTCCACCCGCGAGGTGGTGATTCGGAGGATCCTCCTCTTCGCGGCGGGCGAGCCCGTGCGGGAGCGCCGGATCCGCGAGACCGAGCGTCTGCTCCGGGCGCTTCCGTTCGTGAAGCTGGCCCGGATCGATCCCCTGATTCAGCCAGACGGCAACGTGGTGGCCGTGGTGAAGGTCCGGGACGCCTGGACGACCCAATTGAACGTGGGCTACTCCCACGTCGGGGGCCAGCACGCCATGAACCTCAGCCTCGACGAGAAGAATTTCCTGGGGTCAGGCAAGGGTGTGGCCTTCGATCTGTCGAAGGACCACGAGCGCAGCACCTGGGGCCTGGCCTACGCAGACCCCCAGGTCTTCGGGAGCCGATGGACGCTCGCGGCGCACACCCAGTACCTCACCGATGGGTTCGTGCGCAGCATCCAGCTGGAACGCCCTTTCTATGCCCTGGAAACACCGTGGTCCGCCGGGGTCGCCCTGTCGCAGAGCCATTCCAGTCTTTACCTCTACGACCAGGGCACCCAGGTCTTCCAGGCCCCCTTTGTCCAGAATGAGGTCCGGCTGTCGGGCGCCTGGCTGCTGCATGAATCGGGGAACCGGGTCTGGCGGGCCGGAGTGCTTCTCCAGCGGCAGGACACCCGCTACGGCCCCATCACCCGGATGAGCCCCTTGAGCCCCCTGCCTGCGCCCCTCCTCACCGACCGCCGGCTCCGGGGCGCCGGGGTGACCCTGGCCACCCAGGAGGATGCCTTCGAGGAGTTCGAAAACCTCGCAGGCATGGACAGCCCCGAGGATTACAACCTGGCCTGGACGGGCGACCTGGAGCTGGGGAGCTACAGCAGGGCCTGCGGGTCCACCTTGAACGCCCCCTTCTTCAAGGTCCAGGTGGCCAAGGGCTGGTCCTCCTCCAATGCGAACCTCACCCTGTTCACCGCCTCCTGGGATGGCCGGAGGCCCGCCACCGGCATGGAAGACAGCCGCCTGGCCCTCTCCCTGGTGAGCTATCACAAGCTGACGGAGAACCAGATCCTGGCGGGCCTTGTGGCCGTGGACCGGGCCCGGCGCCCGGACCCCGAGCACTGGTACTACCTCGGCGGCGACCAGGGCATGCGGGGCTTCCCCAACCAGCTCCATCCGGGAGACGCGCGCTGGCAGGCGTCTTTCGACTACCGGTACCTGACCGAGCAGCGCTGGTGGGGTCTCGTGAGACTGGGGTACAGCGCCTTCGTGGACCTGGGCTCCGTCCGCCGGCTGGATGGACGGGGCTGGTCCCGCACCTATTCCGATGTGGGCGTGGGGCTGCGCCTGGGCAACCTCAAAAGCTCCGTGGGCCGCGTGATCCTTCTGAACGTGGCCATGCCCTTGAACCGCGAGCCCTATCAGGCCCGCTGGCAGTTCACGGCCGGCAACGCCTTGCGGTTCTGATTCCGAGAGACTGGGCTGGGCGCAACCGGTTGGCGAAGACCCATCAAATTGGAGGAAGGGGACCTTCGGAATGATGGACCTGTCCCTGGCGCGGACCGCGCCTCTGGCCTTAACTAGAAGTTAACGAACGAGCTGGTAGTTGGAACGGAACCTGCTGCATGGCCTTCGGGAGGATCTCACACCCCGGAAGGGTGAGGCCTCTGTCAGGAGGTCCATCTCCCCATCCCAGGCCATCGACGCCGCACACCCGATCCATCCCGAGGTTCCCCGGCGTTCTCTTCCATGGGAATGCCCACATCCCTTTCAGCGAAACGATGTGCCCCACGGCGCACCATGCTGATTCATCCACCCCGAGAGATCCCGAACGACGGGCTTCCAGGCGGGCTGGGCGTTTGAGTGGTCCATGCGCCGCCTGCATCTTCGGCCTCGCGATCCGCATGTCTGTTCGCGGTTTCCCAGAGGTTGCTCCTTGTCCAAGCCCGCCCGCATTTCCTCCCACTCCAGCCCCGTCAGGGCTGAGGAAGGGGGCATCCTCCGTCCGCGAAGGGGCCGTGCCATGTCCTCTAGGATTCCGCTCAAGGCATGCGTCACCCTCGCCGCACGGGTTCTCCTAACCGCGCTGCTGGTCATCCTTGCCTTCGGGGCCGCCACGTCGCTCGACGCGAGGCCGTCCGAGCAGGTCGAGGTGCGCCCGGGGCCGCTGAGGACGCCGGTAACCGCCTTCAACCGCGCGCTGGGAGAGATCCTCCTGGCCAAGGAAGGCGCGAGGGAGAAGCAGGTGGCGGGGCTTCCCGCGGACCTGGCCAGGCTGGCCGTCGTCATGCCCGTGGTCGGCGCCTGCTTGCTGCTGGCGGCCTTCGCCCTTGTCTACGCCCGGCGCCGTCCATCGGAGCAGCGGATCAGGGACCGGGCCCATGCCGACGCGCAGCATCAGCTCGGCATCCAGGAGGACACCAACGACCAGCTCCAGCGGATCAACGCCATCCTCCAGGCGAGCGAGGAGCAGCTTTCGGTCACGCTCAATTCCATCGGAGACGCCGTCATCGCCACCGATGCGGCGGCCCGCGTGAAGATCCTCAATCCAGTCGCCGAGCAGCTGACCGGCTGGACCCTGGCCGAGGCCATGGACCGTCCCCTTGACGACATCTTCCACATCATCAACCAGGAAAGCCGCCTGCCGGCGGTGGCCCCGGTCATGGAGACCCTGGCGCGGGGGACGATCCAGGGGTTGGCCAACCACACCCTGTTGATCGCACGCGACGGCACAGAACGGGCCATCGCCGACAGCTGCGCGCCCATCCGGGACCGGGACAGGAAGGTGGTGGGAGCCGTCCTCGTGTTCCGCAACGTTACCGACGAGTACGCCTCGCAACAGGCCCTGCGGGACAGCAATGCCATGATCCAAACCATCCTCGGCACTGTGGTAGACGGCATCATCACCATCCACGCCCGGAACGGGGTCATCCACACTGCCAACCCCGCCGCCGAGCGGATGTTCGGGTACGCCGCGACCGAGCTGGTAGGCCAGGGCTTCGGTCAATTGATTCCCGAGTTCGGGCAGACCCAGCCCGATGGCGCCCTGGATCTCTTCCAGGCCAGCGAAGAAGCCCGCGCCCTCGGTTTCGGCCGGGAGATCGAAGGCCGCCGCAAGAGCGGCCAGGCCTTCCCTCTGGAAATGGCCGCGGGCGAGATGTGGCTGGGTGGCCAGCGCTATTTCACGGGCATCCTGCGCGACATCACCGCCCGCAAGCAGGCCGAAGCGGCCCTTCTGAAGGCGGGCGCCCTCCAGAACGCGATCTTCAACAGCGCCAATTTCTCGAGCATCGCCACGGATGCCAAGGGCGTCATCCAGATCTTCAATGTCGGTGCCGAGCGGATGCTGGGCTACGCAGCGGAAGACGTCCTGAACAAGATCACCCCTGCCGACATCTCGGACCCCAAAGAGCTGATCGAGCGGGCCCGTGCCCTGAGCGAGGAACTGGGAACCACGATCACCCCGGGCTTCGAGGCACTGGTGTTCAAGGCCTCCCGGGGCATCGAGGACATCTATGAGCTGACCTACACCCGGAAGGACGGCAGCCACCTGCCAGCATTGGTATCGGTGACGGCCCTGCGGGACGCGCTGGACGCCATCATCGGGTACCTGCTCATTGGAACCGACAACACGGCCCGGATCCAGATCGAGGCCGAGCGGACCCTCCTGAACGCGACCCTGCAGGACAAGAACGCAGAGCTGATGAGTGCCCGGATCATCGCCGACAAGGCCAACCTCGCCAAATCCGAGTTCCTCTCCAGCATGAGCCATGAGCTGCGCTCGCCCCTCAACGCCATCCTCGGGTTCGCACAGCTGATGGACTCAGCCACCCCGGCCGCAAGCCCGGAGCAGAAGGCCAGCATCGATCGGATCCTCCACGCAGGGTGGTATCTGCTGGAACTGATCAACGAGATCCTGGATCTGGCCGTGATCGAATCCGGCAAGCTCTCCATTTCCGAAGAGCCCGTGTCGCTGGCGGAAGTCATGTTCGACTGCCGCTCCATCATCGAACCCCAGAGCCAGAAGCGTGGCATCACGCTGACCTTCCCGATCTTCGAGGCTCCAACCTTCGTGAGGGCCGACCGGGTCCGCCTCAAGCAGGTCCTCATCAACCTCCTGTCCAATGCCATCAAGTACAACCGCCCTGGGGGAACGGTGGTGGTGGCCTGCACCACCACCGTCCAAGGTCAGATCCGCATCAGCGTCCGGGACACCGGACAAGGCCTATCGCCCGATCAGGTGCGGCAACTCTTCCAGCCCTTCAACCGCCTCGGTCAGGAACGGAGTGCCGAGGAGGGGACGGGGATCGGCCTGGTGATGAGCAAGCTGTTGGTGGAGCTGATGGGCGGGACCATCGGCGTGGATAGCAAGGCAGGGACGGGGAGCATGTTCTGGTACGACCTCCAGGCGTCGGCTCCCCCTGAGCCTCCCCGCCTTGACGAGCGCCTCCCGGAGAAGGCAACGGCACCAGGAATGGACATCGAACCGCTCCGCACAGTCCTGTACGTGGAGGACAATCCAGCCAACCTCGACCTGGTCTCCCAGATCATCGGCCGGCGCCACGACCTGAGGATGCTCAGCGCGGTGGACGCAATGCAGGGACTCCAGCTGGCCCGCGACCACCAGCCGGATGTCATTCTCATGGACATCAACCTGCCCGGACTCAGCGGCATCGGGGCACTGGCCCTCCTGCAGAAGGACGCCCGGACCAGTCCTATCCCAGTGATCGCCATCAGCGCCAACGCCATGGTGGGAGATATCAGGAAGGGTCTGGAGGCGGGTTTCTTCCGCTACCTCACCAAGCCCATCAACGTCGTCGAGTTCATGGACACGCTGGACGCCGCCCTTGAGCCTGCCCGGCAGGCATACCCAAAACCAGGTAAGGAGCTGCGGTTCCCATGATCAACGCGACGGACATTCTCCATGGCAGGATCCTGATCGTGGACGACCAGGAAGCCAATGTGGTGCTGCTCGAGCAGATGCTGCGGGGCGCGGGCTACTCGGCCATCAGTTCCACCATGGATCCGAACCAGGTCTGCGAGCTCCACCTCGTCCATCGTTACGACCTGATTCTGCTCGACCTTCAGATGCCTGGGATGGACGGTTTCCAGGTGATGGAAAACCTCAAGGAGATCGAGAAGGGAAGCTACCTCCCGGTCCTGGTGATCACGGCCCAGCCGGCCCACAAATTGAGGGCGCTTCAAGCGGGGGCGAAGGATTTCGTGAGCAAACCTTTTGACCTGGCCGAGGTGCTGATCAGGGTGCACAACATGCTCGAGGTCCGCCTGCTCCACCTGGAAACCAGGAAACTCTACGATCGTGTCCTGGCCGAGCAGAAGGTCTCCCAGCGCCTCCTGCTCAATGTATGGCCGGATTCCCTGGCTGAACAACTGAAGGGGCGCCCCATGGTCGAGGCGGGCACCTTTGCGGAGCTCGTCACCGAGAGCTACGCCGAGGTGACGGTGCTGTTCTCCGACATTCTCGAGTTCACCAGGTT
>Ga0316605_10000272_pt1 | contig 43260 bp, 37 predicted proteins | sample OWC_soil_day20_n_FD_207666 | JGI IMG/M metagenome (GOLD analysis project Ga0316605, IMG submission 207666) | Wetland soil microbial communities from Old Woman Creek delta, Ohio, United States - OWC_soil_day20_noCT | ecosystem: Environmental > Terrestrial > Soil > Wetlands | place: USA: Ohio...
GCGATCCCTCCAAGGGCCGCCGCATCCTCGGCTGGGAGCCCAAGACCGACATCCGCGCCCTGGCCGCCATGATGGTGGACTCCGACCTCAAGCTGGCTCAGAAGGAGCTGGTGCTGCGCGAGGCCGGCCACGCCGAGGCGCCTCGAGCTGGGTACCGCTGATCCCATGGAGAAAGGATTCAAGAGCTTCCTCCAGCGCCTGTCCCGCCTTGGTTCCAGCCGCCACAAACGGCGGATCCAATACATCAAGGCCGAGATGGCAGGCTTGCGCCGTCAGGTCTCCAGCACCCTGGAACTCGTTGGCCGGACCGAAGCCAGGCGCGTGGCCGCCATGCCGCCCCACACTCCGATTGCCGAAACCGAGTTCAGGGTCTATTCCCAGTTTGGCGACGACGGCATTATCCAGTACCTCATCAGCCACCTTCCGGCGATTCCCACCTTCGTGGAATTTGGCGTCGAGGATTACACCGAGGCAAACACCCGCTTTCTCCTGATCGAAAACCAGTGGCGGGGTCTCATTCTGGACGGCAGGCCGGACCTGGATGAAGTTCTTTCCGCCCAGGGCCTTCCCATGCTCTACAACCTTGAAGTCCGGCCTGCCTTCGTCACCGCCGAGAACATCAATGACCTGATCCTCAGCGCTGGATTCTCTGGCGAGATCGGGCTTCTCAGCATCGACATCGACGGCAACGACTACTGGGTGTGGAAGGCGATCACCTGCGTCCAGCCCCAGATCGTGGTGGTCGAATACAACGCGGTGTTCGGCTCGGAGCGAGCACTCACCATTCCCTACTCGCCGGACTTCAGCCGCCAGCAGGCCCATCACTCCTACCTCTATTTCGGGGCTTCGCTTCCTGCACTCTGCCTGCTAGCCGAGGAAAAGGGCTACGCCTTCGTCGGATGCAATGGGGCCGGCAACAACGCCTACTTCGTCCGCAAGGATCTGGCCAGCCCCTTCCAGGTGTTGTCGCCGGAGGCGGGTTTCGTGGACAGCCGGTTCCGGGAATCCCGCGACGAACGCGGCCGCATGAATCGGCTGAGCGGTCCAGCCCGTCTAGCGGCCATTGCCAACCTGCCAGTGGTCGACCTCACATCCGGGCAGACCATCCCGTTGCGACCTCTGTGACAGTCGATGAGAATCCAACCTCTGCTCCTGCTGCTCCCAGCCGCCCTGCTCGCGCAGGCGCCGCACTTCACGCCCCGGGAGGCCATCCGGGCCGAGTGGGCTCGGCGGCCCCTGGCCTGGACCGAGGCCCGCAAAGCCGGCCTGCCCCCGGCCGACCGCGCCCGACTGGAACGGACCCTCCAGCGGATCGGCGGCCCTGGGGCTCCCGCCCTGCTGACCCCCGAACTGGATAACCCCACCCTGCCGATCTGGGAGGCCAAGGCCCGGGAGGCCCGCTCGCCTGAGGATCGCTTCACCGCACTGTTCTTCCTGAACCGCCTGAAATCCCCCAAGGCCCTGTCCGCCCTTGAAGGCCTTGGACCCGCCGATGCGGTGACCTGGCCCAGGCACCTGCATCTGGAGGGCGCCGTGTCAACGGCGCGCCTCAACGGCGCAAATCCCGGCCCGGCGCTGCAGGTCTTCCTCGACGCCCTGGGGAAAGCGGGCAAGGGGGATCCCGTGCGCGCCCAGGCCGCCCGGCTGCGGCTCACCCTGGCGGGGAAGGAATCGGACCTGCTGCCGCCGATCGCAGCCACCCCGGGCAGCCTGCTGGCCCTGATGGACGCCTGGAACCGCGCGCCCTGGCCCCAGCGGCGCGAGCTCGCCCTGGGGGCCTTCAAGACCCTCGACCAGAAGTCCCGCGCCTGGGCCGCCCTGGGCCTTCGCGCCCCGGATGCGGCCACCCTCGACCGGGCCTGCGTGGGCGTGCTCTCCCGTCTGGCTGAGGGCGTGCCCAGACCCGCCCCGGCGGAGGCCTTCCAGGCTGGAGGCCAGCCCTGGCTCTGCGCGACCCAACCCCTCGCCCGCTGGTACGGCTACCAGGCCCTGGCCAAGCTGGAGGCCCCCCTGCCCGCCCTCCAGCAGGCTCTGGCCCATGAGCCACCGCTCGGCGCCGACACGCCCATGCTGCTGGGGACCCTCCTCCCGGCGCTCCGGAGGCAGCTGCCCGATCAAGCCGATCAGGCGCGGGCGCGCCTCCTCGACGGGCCTGATGCGATCGCGCGAGCCGCCGCCATCGAGGACCTGCCATCGGTTCCGGCGGACCTCGACGCATTGACCCGCCGCACCTGGCAGGATGCCCAGTTCGAATCCCAGCAGGTCCTCATCCAGAGCTACGCGCGGTGGAAGCTCGCGACGGATGAGCAGAAGGCGCGGCTGCGGCCCTGGCTCCAGCACCCCAACTGGACCTGCCGCTGGGAGGCCTACCAGGCCCTGGCGAAGCTGGATCCGGCCACGCCGTGGCCCGCGGCGCCGAAGCCCACCGAGAAGGACCGGGCCATTCTCGCGGAGGCCATGCGGCTCGCCGAGCGCGGCCGACCCGTGCGGCTGCGCATCGCCTTCTCCCATGGCCGCTCAGTCACTTTGAAGCTCGACCCCACCGTGGCGCCGATGAACGTGGCCAACCTCGTACTGCTCGCGCGGAAGCGGTTCTTCGACGGCCATCTGGTCCCGCGCGTGGTGCCCGACTTCGTGGTGCAGATGGGCTCGCCCTACGACACCATGGATGGCGGCCCCGGGCACACGGTCCGCTGCGAGAACAGCCTCGCCTGGTACGGCCCGGGCAGCGTGGGCATGGCCCTTTCGGGCAAGGACACAGGCGGCTGCCAGTTCTTCATCACCACGAACGCCACGCCGCACCTCACGGGGCGGTACACCCGCCTCGGCGAGGTCGAGGATCCGGATCGCGCCTTGAAGCTGCTCGACGACCTGGAACTGGGGGCGAGGATCGAGACCATCACCGTCCTCAATCCTTGATCACCCCTCATGCGCTTCCCTACCCCGGAGTCTGTCCTGCTTCAACGTCCATGTGGTTTACGGCTGGTCATCTTTGCGGTCTTGGCGGTTTCACGACCTCTCCTCGCCCAGGCGCCCCTGCTCCAGGATGGTGCGGAAGACCTCCGCCAGGCACGGCTGACATGGGCGGTTGGAGAACCTCAGCAAGCGCCATTCCACATCCCATCCCTGGAGGTGGGGTTGGGCGGTGCCGGATCCGACGGACTCTATGCACCACTCGTTGGCGGCGAAGGTTTCGGGCACGGGATGCAGGGCTGGGGTGTTGGTCTTCAAGGAAAGTATTACCGGGGGGGATGGTCGATGTCCGCCACCGCCGTGACCTTCCGTGATGGGGAGGTCACTCGGGGGATCCTGCAACGCGGCACCCTCGCGTACCAGTCTCAGGGGGGCTGGCGCTTCGCCCTGGAGCAGAATCCCGTCCAATGGGGATTCGGCTCCAGCGGCGGCTACCTCATGGGTGACTCGGCCCGGGCCTTTCCCCGCGTGTCGGTATCCACCCCCGAGGCGACCCTGCACCTCTGGAGCGTCCCCCTGGGCCGCTGGTCCGCGGAGCTCTTCTACGGTCGTCTGGAGTGGAACCGCGAGGTCCCAGAGTGGATGAGCAATCGTCAGTTTCAGCTCACCGCTGTGGCGACCTCAGGGGATATCCGCCGCCCGGACCTTTCCGGAGCGAGGTTCACGGGACGCTTCGGACCACACGTGGAACTGAATCTCGCTGGAACCTCCATGTGGGGCGGTGTGGATCCGACCGGACGCAACCGCCAGCAAGGCTACACCTGGGAGGACTACGCCCTGGGATTCTTCGGAGCCGAGAACATCGGGCGCAGTGAAGCCAGCGGGGTGCAGGGACAGTTCGATCTCAGTAACTTCAAGCAGATCTCCATGGGACACGCCATGGCCGAAGCCCGCGTGCGGATCCCGGCGCTGGCGGACTACTTCGGCGCCAAGGGGGCGTCTGTCTACTTGAGCCGAGGTTCAAAGAATGTCAATTGGCAGTGGAAGGATTTCCTGAGGCATCCGTTTTCCGCCATCCGCCGAGACCTCAGCAAGGATTGGGAGCTCATCAAGCGCGGCAATGTCCGGGGTGGAGACTACATGCAGAGCATCTGGGGAAGGGGCACCCGAGAAGCGGTGCCCACGCTGGAGCACGCTAACGACATGATGGGCCTCCAGTTGGTGTGGGAGCAGTGGGACCTCGCGTTTGAATATGCGGATACCGTGAACATTCCGGCTGATGGAGAGGGTTATCGGGTCTATTCGCATAGCACCTATCGATCCGGCTACGCCCGCTATGGGGATTCCATGGGCCTGCCATTCGGGGGGGACGTCATCACCCGCACTGTGGACCTGGGCTTTCCCCTGATTTGGGAGGGCAAGGGCCGCTTCAAGGTTGTGAATGGTATCCGGGCTTTCCGTGACAACCTTGCCCTCTGGACGACCGCCCATCCAGGCCAGGTCCCGGAATTGGACCGCTTCTGGTTCCTCCAGGCGGACGCGCAGTGGCGGACACCCAACGGCCGCGTGGGTGCCAGCCTCTCCACCGAGCGGGACCGCAACCTGCAGTTCGTCGCCTCGGCCCCGCCCCGCTGGGGCTGGGCCTTCAGCGTCTTCCAGGCCTTCCGGGTGTTCTGAGCCCGCGTTCCGGGCTGCGCTATCCTGGAGGCCCCTTTCGAGGTCTGCATGGCGCTGTCCCGCGATCAACTCGTCCGCCGAGCGGCGCAGGAACTGCGCGATGGTTTCTACGTGAACCTGGGAATCGGCATCCCCACCCTCATCGCCAACGCGATCCCCGCGGGCATGGAGGTGGTCCTCCAGAGCGAGAACGGCCTGCTGGGCATCGGGCCCTTCCCCACGCCCGACGAGGTGGACGCCGACCTCATCAACGCCGGCAAGCAGACGGTGACCGCGGCGCCTGGCGCCAGCTTCTTCAGCAGCGCCGACAGCTTCGCCATGATCCGCGGGGGCAAGATCGACCTCAGCATCCTGGGCGCCATGCAGGTGGACATGGAGGGGAACCTCGCCAACTGGATGATCCCCGGGAAGATGGTCAAGGGGATGGGCGGTGCCATGGACCTCGTCGCCGCTGCCAAGCGCGTGGTGGTGGTCATGGAGCACACCAGCAAGGACGGCGAGTTCAAGATCCTCCGCAAGTGCAGCCTGCCCCTCACGGGCCAGCGCTGCGTGCACCGCATCATCACGGATCTGGCCGTCATCGACGTGGTGCCAGGCCGGGAAGGCCTGCGCCTGGTCGAAGTGGCGCCCGGCGTCACCCGCGAGGAGGTCCAGGCCCGGACCGAGCCGCCGCTGGTGATGGACCATGTGGTCGAAATGTCAGGAGTCTGATGTGATCCCCCTGAACCGCCTCCTGCCCGTGACGGGCGCCCTCCTCCTGCTCGCCTGCACCCCGCCGGGAGGAACCGTGCCTGCCAAATCGACAGAACCGTTCCAGCCCTCCGCCAGCATCCGACCTCTCGCCGTCAGCCTGGCCCGGGGCGCCACCCAGGTGTTCCAGGCGGAGATCAACTACCCCGAAGGCACCCGCTACCTGAGGCAGCCGGTGGCCTGGCGCGTGCTGGAAGCCGGGGGCGGAACCATCACCCCCGCCGGCCTCTACACCGCCCCGGCCGCGTCAGGCACCTTCCATGTCCAGGTGGCCCGCGAAGACTTTCCGGAGGTCACGGCCACCGCCACCGTCACGGTGAAGTGATGGACCTGTACGGCGCCCTGCGTCCGCTGATCTTCCGCCTCGACCCCGAAACCGCCCACGACCTTGCCTTCTGGCTGGGGGCTCGGGTGTGCGCCTGGCCCCGCCTCCCGGAGCCGGAGCTGCCCGCCGCCCTGCGCCGGACGGCCTTCGGCCTCGACTTTCCCAGCCCCCTGGGCCTGGCCGCGGGTCTCGACAAGGGCGCGACCCTGCTGCCGCTCTGGAAGGCCCTCGGCTTCGGCCACGTGGAGATCGGCACCGTCACGCCGCGACCCCAACCGGGCAACCCCAAACCACGCTTGTTCCGCTTCCCCCAGGCGGGCCTCATCCTCAACCGCATGGGCTTCAACAGCGAGGGCGCCGAGGTGGTGGCCGCCCGTTTGAAACATCGGCCCGAGGGGCTCATCGTGGGCGGCAACCTCGGCAAGAACAAGGAGACGCCGGAGGCCCAGGCCCTGGATGACTACCGCGCCGCGTACCGCCTCATCGCCCCGCAGGTGGACTACATCGCCCTCAACGTCAGCAGCCCCAACACGCCGGGCCTGCGGAATCTTCAGGCCCCCGAGGCCCTGAAGCCCCTGCTGGCGGGCATGCTGGATCTGCGCAGGGAACTGGGCCTGGATCGCCAGCCCCTGCTGCTCAAGCTGGCGCCGGACCTGGCCCCGGAAGACCTGGAGGCCATCGTCGAGGTGGCCGTGGCCTCCGGCATCTCCGGCCTCATCGCCACCAACACCACCCTGGACCGCGGCGTGGTGGCGGAACCCCTGCGCGCCCTGGTGGAAGCCAAGGGCGCCGGCGGACTCAGCGGCATGCCCCTCAAGGCCAAGGCCCGTGACGTCCGCCGGCGCATCCTCGCCGCCCTGCGGGGCCGCCTGCCCCTGGTGGCCTGCGGCGGACTGGGATCGGCCGAAGATGTGCAGGACGCCCTAGATGACGGTGCGGCACTGGCCCAGGTCTACAGCGCGCTGATCTTCGAAGGCCCCTCCCTGGTGGGGCGTATCCACCGGGGATTGGCCGAGTTCTGAACAAGGCTCGGAGGCCTGGAAGCTCGGCGCTACACTGGAAGGCCGAGGCATTGATGTTGTCACTGCATTCCAAGATCCGAGACCCCCGACTCCTCCCGCTGGCGGACAAGGTGCTGAACGGCGAGCGCCTGACCTTCGAGGATGGCCTGCTGCTCTACGAGACGCCGGATCTCAGCGGTCTCGGCGCCATGGCCCACCATGTGCGCCTGCAGCGCCACGGCCGGGCCGCCTACTACGTGGTGAGCCGGCGCTTGTCGTACACCAACGTCTGCTACACCCACTGCCAGTTCTGCGCCTTCCAGGCCAAGCCCGGCGATCCCAGGGCCTATTCGCTCTCCGCCGACGACATCATCAAGGAGCTGGAGAAGCCCGAGAACACCGGCGTGCGCGAGCTGCACATGACCTCGGGCCACAACCCGAAGCTGAAGGTCGAGTATTTCGAGGATCTCTTTCGGAAGATCAAGGCGCGCTTCCCGGCCATCCACCTCAAGGTCTTCACCATGATCGAGATGGACTACTACGCCCGGCTCTCGGGCCTTAGCACCGACGCCTTCCTGGACCGCTGCATGGCTGCGGGCCTGGAGAGCTGCCCCGGCGGCGGCGCCGAGATCTTCGACGAGGCGCTGCGGGAGCAGATCTGCATCGGCAAGAAGGACGCCCAGGTCTGGCTGGACACCGCCGAGCTCTGCCACCGCAAGGGCCTGCCCACCAACTGCACCATGCTCTACGGCCACATCGAGGAGGCGAAGCACCGGGTGGACCACCTGCTGCGCCTGCGCGACCTGCAGGATCGTTCGCTGAAGGTGGGCTACACCGGCTTCCTCGCCTACATCCCCCTGGCCTACCAGAACGAGGACAACGAACTGAGCGCCACCCACGTCATCCACGAGACCACTGGCACCCAGGACCTGCGCGAGATCGCCGTGGCCCGCCTGCTGCTCGACAACATTCCGCACATCAAGGCGTACTGGGTGATGATCTCGCCGGGCCTCGCTCAGGCGGGCCTCAGCTACGGCGCCGACGACCTGGACGGCACCGTCATCGCGGAAGAGATCGCCCACCTGGCCGGCGCCAAGAGTCCCCAGGGCCTCCAGCAGACCGAGCTGATCCGCCTCATCCGCGAGGCCGGCTTCGAACCCCTGGAGCGGGACAACCTCTACAACGTCTACACCGCTCAGATAGGCTGAAGCTGTTGCTTCAAGGAAAAGGTCACTGCCAAGACGCCAAGGCGCCAAGAAAAGCAGGCTGAGCTGAAGGTCACACCCACCTGATCCGGCAGCTCATGTGAACCATCTGCTCCTGCCTCCACACCTTCGGCCCGCTCCCCCCGTCAACAGTCCCTTCCTTCGTGTCCTGGCGAGAGTTTCTTGGCAGTTCTTGGCGCCTTGGCGTCTTGGTGGTAATTTTTTTCTCAGTCGACTTTCCGCTTCTCGTAGGCCTTCACCGGATCCAGCGCCGCGGCGTAGCGGCTGGTCCACAGGCGGTCGAAGATCCGGGCGGCCTGGCCCGCCAGGGGCGAATCGCGGAAGATGAGCTCGATGTTCCGCGACTCGGTGAAGTAGCCCTCGTCCCAGTTGCTGGTGCCCAAGGCCAGGTGCGTTTCGTCGGCCACCAGATACTTGCTGTGGATGGTGCGGGAGAACGGGATGTGGCCCTCCTTCGCCTCGGGAATGGCGGCCACCTTCACCTCCAGGTTCGGGATCAGCGTCAGGGCCTTCAGGTGCGGCAGGGCCCGGCCTCCCAGCACCCAGTCGGACACGAGAAGCTTCACCTTCACCCCACGCACGGCGGCGGCCCGCAGCGCGTTGTCCAGCACGGGCCAGTAGCGGTCCTGCCCGGCGATGGGCGAATAGGTGAGCAGCTGCACCCGCACCGAAACCTTCGCCTGGTCCAGCAGATCCACCAGGGCCTCGATGGAGGGCCGGATGTCCTTGGGGGTGAGGAAGGGCGGGCTGGCCACCAGCTCCACCTTGGACCGGGCAGACATGGGCGGCTGGGCCGGCAGGGTGGGCAGCTTGCGGGTTTCCGCGAAGGCCCAGTCCACCTCGAAGAGCCGTGAGAGCCGGGACACGATGACGGGCTCCGTGGTGCGCACGCCCAGTTCGTGGATGTGCTCCAGGGCCCGCCAGTCGAAATTCTGGCTGCCGAGGAAGGCCTCGCGGCCATCCACCACGAAGTACTTGGCGTGGAGGATTCCCTTGGTCACGCCCGCCAGGTCGAAGCTCCGCACCTCGGCGCCAGGGATGCGGCGGATGCGCGCCACGGTGTCGGGGTCCTGGCCGAGCATCTTGGCGGAGAGCAGGAAGCGCACCTTCACGCCCCGCGCCCCGGCTCTCTCCAGTTCCACCAGCACCGGCTCCAGGGCGCTGCCCGCCCGGTTCGTGACATAGAATTCGGCGGCTTCCACGCTCGTCTTCGCGCCCCGGATCAGCGCCACCCACACATCCTTGGCGAAGGGCAGCCCGGGGTCGGCGAGGTCCGTGTCCGCCGGAACCGACTGGACCAGCCTTGTGGTCGGCGGCGTCCCGGGTTCCTGCGCGGCAAGGGGCAGGGCCAGGCCGGACATCATGTTCAGCGCGAGCAGCAGGGGCAAGAGGCGGTCAGTCATGGGACGCTCCACCTCTGAGGATACGCCGTTGACGGGGGAGCTTCGGCCCTGCTGAGGTGAAGAGATGGAAACCAAGGCGGAGGTCCGCGCCCACCTGAAGGCCCGGCGGGAGGCCCTGCCGGAAGGCGAGCGCGCAGCCTGGTCCAAGGCCGTCGCGGGCCACCTCGACCGGCTCTGCCGGGACCGGGGCTTCCACCGCATCGGCGCCTTCTGGCCTTTCGGCGCGGAGGTGGATCTTCGCCCCGCCATCACCACCCATCCGGACTGGCTCTGGTTCTTCCCCCGGGTGGCGTCCACCCATCCACCCCGCCTGGTGTGGGGCACCGAGCCCCTGGAGCGGGGACCATGGGGCCTCATGGAACCGAGCCTCGCCCAGCACTTCCTTCCGCCCGTGCAGCTGCTGCTGGTGCCGGGCCTGGCCTTCGACGACGATGGCTACCGCATGGGCTACGGTCGCGGTTTCTACGATGCGTTGCTGGCGAAACTGCCCGACGAGGTGCTCACCGTCGGCGTGGGATTCGAGGCCCAGATGCGCCTGCCCGTCCCCGTGGAGCCCCACGACTGGCCCGTGCAGGCCCTGCTGAGCGAGCGGGGCTTTCGCATGCTGACGCCTGATGATTAGCCGAGTTTGAGGATGCTGGAACCGTCCGCGTAGTCCTCGGTGGGGGTCTCCCGCATTTTCTGCAGCACCTGCACCAGGGCTCGGATGCGGTCCACCATCTCGCCGATCTTGGCGAGCTTGACCTCTTCGGGGTATTTCCGCTGCAGCATCTCCACCTGCATGGAGATGATGGCCAGGGGATTGTTGATCTCGTGTTTCAGCGTGCCCGCCATCTGCCGGAAGGACTCCAGGCGCTCGGCGGCCAGGGCGCGCTGCTGCAGCTCCGTGTGGCCCCGCAACACCTGCAGGCGGTGGTGCAGCGCCTCCCAGCGGAAGCCCTCGGCCAGCCAGTCGGTGGCGCCCGCTTGGATGAGGCGCGGGGTGTCATCCTCCGTGCAGCGCACCACCAGGATGGGCGTGGTGGCGAAGGAAGGATGATGGCGATAGGCCCGGATGCAGCCTTCCAGATCGTGGGTGCCCTGGGCATCGATGACGAGGAACCGGAACTTGGGGAGGGGCGGCGGCGGCGGCTCGTGCTCCAGGGGGTGCAGCCAGAGGTTGCCGGCCTCCGCCACGGTCTGGAAGAGTCCCAGCAGGTTCAGCTCTTCGCTCACCAGGCCCAGCAGGGGCCGGGTGGGCTCCTCGGGCATGGCGTCGGGGCTTTCCGGAAGGAAGAGGTCCAGGGACTGGTCGGCCCATGCCCACCGAACGCCCGAATCCTGCAGCACACCCTGGGTCCAGGGGTCCGGCACGGGCCCATGAAGGCCAGCGGGCAGACCCAAGCGGAGGATTCGATACCCCCGTTCCTGATCCCAGCGAGCGGTCACCACGGTGCCAGGCGCGAGCTGCATGAACATGGGTTCGACGAGGCCCGCGAGGGCGGCCAGGAGGGGCCCGCCGGTCATCCATACGGAGGCAGTGGGTGCCTCGGTGGTGGTGAGCTGGGCCTTCCGCAGCCCCAGCAGGGATTCCCAGCGGTGGACCAGCTCCTCTTGCAGCGCGGCGAGGGCCAGGGGATGCCCGGCCAGGGGCGCATCCTCCAGGGCGCCGTCCCGGTGGCCTTGATCCATGAGGGTGCTCACGAGGTCGAGCTGGGAGCGGATGGCCTCGCCCATCGTCGCCGGCAGCTCCTCCGCCCAGCTCTGCACGCGGCGCAGGGGACCGGCCATGGCGGCGAGCAGCTGCCCGTGGCGTTCAGCCTCCCGCTGGCGCTCGTTGCGCAGGCGCAGGACCTCGCCCTGCTGCTCCGCCTGCCCCAGGGCCCGGCGGTTCATCATGGCCTGCCGCAGGGCCATGGATCCCAGGCGCACGAAGGCCTGGAAGATGGCCAGGTCGAAGCGGCTGAAGGGCCGCCCCTCGGATTCGCGGTCGAGGTACAGGACGCCCTGGAGCTCGCCCTCATCCTCCATGGGGGCGCAGAGCAGGGAGCCCCGGTGCAGCTCCACCAGGCTCATGCCCCCGAAGCGGGGATCCGCCAGGGGCCGGTTGGACAGCACCGCGGTGCGCTCGCTCGAGACATAGTCGAGCACCGATCGCGAAAGCCCGATGCCCTCCTGCACATCGCCCACCCGGTGCGCGGTGCGCCAGCCCATCTCCCCCTGGCGCATGGCCAGGAAGCCCCGGTCGCCGCCCAGCAGGTGGAGGGATTCCTCCAGCAGGCCCTTCACCATGGCGTCCGCGTCGGCCTGCCGGAGCAGCTTCTCGGTGGATCGCTGGAGCAGCTCGATGCCGCGCACCAGCACCAGGGCCTGGGCCGGTTCGGGACGGACCTCCTGGAACAGGTCCCCCACCCGCTCGGCGAAGGTGGTGCCGTCCAGGCCCGGGAACCCTTCCGTGAAGGTCAGCCGCCAGTCGCCCAGCTGCAGCTGGTCGCCGTCCTCCAGGGCCCGCCCCTGGGGCTGGTCGAGGGGCTGGCCATTCACCAGCGTGCCATTGGCGGAATCCAGATCCCGGATCCACCAGATGCCTCCGACCCGGTCGATGGACGCGTGGATGCGCGAGACCGAGGCCAGCCCGGGCTGGGCCACGGCGCAGGCGACCGGATCACGGCCCACCTGGCACGCCCCGTGGATGGCGTGCCGCATCAGCTGGGTCCCCTCCGTCCAGGACAGGTAAGGCATCGAACCTCCACCCCACCCTTTCGGTGCCCGGCGGCGGATCCTGAATTAAGCGGGCAAAGGAAACCGCGTGTCGTGGGTGCGGCTGGGCCGGAAGAAGAGCATGGTGTGGCCGATGGTCCAGACGTGCTCGAGCCCCGGCACCGCGGCGCAGAGGGCCTTGGCGGCCGTAGCTTCGTCCTCGAAGCTGTTGGGGTTGATCTTCACCTTCACGAGCTCGAGGCTGTCCACCATCACATCGAGTTCCCTGGCCTGGGCGGGGGTCACGCCGCCCTTCCCCACATGCATGACGGGCTTGAGCTTGTGGGCCTGGGCCTTGAGGGACTGTCGCTGTTTCGAGGTGAGCATCGGATCTCCGGGGTTCCAGTCTATCTTGGTTGGCGAGGTGCCCCATGCCCTGCCCGACCCTCCGCCCCCTGCTGCTCGCCCTGGCCACCCTGGCCTGCCTGGCCGCCCCGCCCCGGACCCTCCGGGTGGACTACGGCCACACCGGGGATGCCGCCGTGGAACGTTTCGGGGTGGATCGCGTGGTGCTGGAGCCCCTGCCCTGGCCCGGCGACCCCGCCAAGGCCGTGGACACCAGCAACCTCGGGAAGTACTGCTTCGAGGTGGCCGACAAGGCGACCGGGAAGGTGCTCTATTCCCGGGGTTTCGCCAGCATTTTCGGCGAGTGGGAGACCACCGACGAGGCCAAGGCCCTGAGCCGGACTTTCGGCGAATCCCTGCGGTTCCCCCAGCCCGAGGCGCCGGTGCGCATCCAGGTGAAGAAGCGCGATGAACGCAACGCCTTCAAGACCCTCTGGACCTTCGATCTGGATCCCAAGGACCCCCTCATCGAGCGGGCCCCGGCCCCCGAGGCGGGTGCGCTCATCGCCCTCCAGCAGAGCGGTGATCCGGCGGACAAGGTGGACTTCCTCATCCTGGGTGACGGCTACTCGGTGGCCGAGCGCGGGAAGTTCGAGCAGCAGGCCCGCAAGGTGATGGAGCTGCTCTTCCAGCAGACGCCCTTCAAGGAACACCGCAAGGATTTCAACGTTTGGGCCCTCTGCCCCGCCTCGAAGGAAAGCGGCATCTCGCGCCCCTCCACCGGCGTCCACAAGCGCACGCCCCTGGGCACCACGTACGACGCCTTCGGCAGCGAGCGCTACGTGCTCACCTTCGACAACCGCGCCTGGCGCGACATCGCCGCGCAGGCCCCCTACGAGTTCGTGGAAATTCTCGTGAACGCTGAGACCTACGGCGGCGGCGGCATCCATAACCTCTACAGCACGGCCTCGGCGGGCAACAGCACCATCGGCTACCTCTTCGTCCACGAGTTCGGCCACCACTTCGCGGGCCTGGCCGACGAGTACTACACCTCCGATGTGGCCGTCACCAACAGCCCCTCCCGGCCCGAGCCCTGGGAACCCAACGCCACGGCCGATCCCAAGCATCCCAAGTGGGCCTCCATGCTGAGCCCCGGCGTGCCCCTGCCCACGCCCTGGAAGAAGGATGAATTCGAGGCCCACAGCCACGCCTACCAGAAGGAGCGCCGCGCCATCCGCGCCGCCAACAAGCCCGAGTCAGAGATGGACGCGCTGTTCGCCCGGGAGAAGGTCTTCGAAACGAAGCTGCTGGGCACCGATGCCCACAGCGGGAAGGTGGGCGCCTTCGAGGGCGCCAACTACGAGGCCAAGGGCTACTTCCGCAGCCAGGAGGACTGCCTGATGTTCACCCGGGACGACGTGGGCTTCTGCGCCGCCTGCCGGGCCGCCATCGAGCGGGTGATCCGGCAGTACGCCAAGTAGGGCAGGTTCAGCCAGGCCCCAGCAGGCGCCGGAAGAGGCGGCCCAGCAGGGCTGCGGCGAAGGCCAGCCCGAGACCGAACATCCCCGCGATCACCACCTCGAAGGGCCAGAGGTTGTGGGAGGTGGGATCCTTCATCGTGTCCACCAGGACGCGCACCATCACGGCAGCCGGCACCGCGGCGCCCGCGGCGAGGGTGCCCCGGCCCAGCCCCAGGGGCGTCCACCCGGCGGCCCAGGCCGCGATGAGGACGAAGGCCAGGCAGCCCAGGATCGCCAGCGGATGGGACAGGCTGAAGCGGTTGTAGGGAGCCGTCCACCAGGGCAGGCCCGCCGCCAGGAAGGCGGCGCCGGAACAGGTCAGCCAGAGCTTCATGGGGCCTCCATCGCATCGGCGGATGCCTCATTCCGCCATGATTCCGGGCGCCGGGACAAGCCTTGCGGCGAAGGACTAGCGAGGGGCAGCCAGAGCCTTGGCCCGGAGGTCCCACAGAAACTGTGCGTCCACCCACCAGAGCGTCGTATTCCCGTTGCCGGGCAGGGTCCGCTCGGCCAGGAGGTCGGCCCAGCGGAGGGGCTTCCCCTCCAGCCGAGGGAGGGTCCGGTTGCTGCCGAAGAAGGCCACCTTGCCGTCCGGGCTGAGGTTGATGGAAAACTCGTCCCGGGCCGCGCTGTTCACGGTGGGGCCCAGATGGACGGGCTCGGTCCAGGAGCCGTCCTCGCGGCGGAAGTAGGCGTAGTAGTCCGCCCCGCCCAGGGAATCCGGCCGGCCCGCCATGGGCACGAGAACGAAACGCCCCTCGGGGTCCACCCGGGGGTTGGCCTGGTTGGCGCTCCGGTTGAAGGGGTCGGGGAGTTTCTCCGCCGGGCTCCAGGCGCCATCCTTCCACGTCGAGCGCATCACCCAGCCGCCCTGCCCCTCCTCCCGCAGGAAATGCAGCGCGCCGTCCCGGGTGACGGAAGGGTAGAAGGCATTGACGGTGCCGTTGACAGCCTCAGGCAGCCGCCGGGCCTCGCCCCAGCCGGCCCCCTCCCGCGCCATCATCCAGATGCCGAAACGGCCGGGTTCGGTCGCGCTGGGATCCGCGGGACGATCCGACACGAAGAAGAAGCGCCGGCCATCGGGACTGATGCAGGGTTCGAGGCACCGCCACCTCGGATCTCTCGAGAAGGAGGCCACTTCAGGGGCCGTCCAGCGGCCCGCCACCTGACGCGTCTCCAGGATCACCGCCTTGCCGAAGCCCGGGAGGAAGACGCCCACATAGATCTCGGCGCCGTCGGGCATCAGCGCGATGTCGCGGGTGGCCAGGCCGGAGTTCAGGCTGCCTGGCGCGAAGGGCACCGCCTCCCGCCCTGGCAGCGGCTGGCCGAAGTAGGGCGCGGTCTGGGCGGCCACCGGAAAAGCGGTCAGCAGGCTGGCCAGGGCGAAGATCCGTCGAGCACGCATGGAACCTCCCGGAGTGCCCCATGGTGACACCCTCCCACCAGCGGTTGGGATACCTCGGAGCCAGCCGTGAACGTCCCGGGGCGAGCTACTGGGCGGGCCCCGTGGCGGGCACGCCGGCGGTCACGTCCAGCAGCCGCTCCCGGCGGGCATGGTTGATCCGGTCGCGGATTTCCGCCGCCTCCTCGAACTTCATGTGGGAGGCCAGCTCCTTCATGCGCTTTTCCAGCTTCGCCACTTCGCGCTCGAAGTGCTTCTCCTCGAGGTAGAGCAGCGGCTCCTCAGCGGCCCGCTCCTCCTTGGTGACGTTGATGAATTCCCGGGCCAGGGCCTCGCCCATGACGTCATCCAGGTTGCGCTTCACGGTCTCGGGGGTGATGCCGTGCGCGGCGTTGTGGGCGAGCTGCTTCTGCCTGCGGCGCTCCGTCTCGCCGATGGCCTGCTTCATGGAACCGGTCATCACGTCCGCGTAGAGGATGGCCTTGCCGCTCACGTGGCGGGCCGCGCGGCCGATGGTCTGGATGAGGCTGCGGGTGTTGCGGAGGAAGCCCTCCTTGTCCGCGTCCAGGATGGCCACCAGGCTCACTTCCGGCAGGTCCAGGCCCTCCCGCAGCAGGTTGATGCCCACGAGCACATCGAACACACCACGGCGCAGGTTCTTCAGCAGCTCCACCCGCTCAAGCGTGTCGATCTCGCTGTGCAGGTACTCGGCCTTGATGCCCAGCTCCTGGTAGTAGGCCGTGAGCTGCTCCGCCAGCTTCTTGGTGAGCACGGTGACCAGCACCCGCTCGTCCCGCGCCACCACCTTGCGGATCTCCTCCAGCAGATCGTCCACCTGGGTGCCCACGGGGCGCACTTCCACAAGGGGATCCACCAGACCCGTGGGCCGCACCACCTGCTCCACGAAGGCGCCGCCGCACTGCTGCAGCTCGTAGTCGCCGGGGGTGGCGGAGACGTAGACCACCTGTTTCACGCGGCTCTCGAATTCCTCGAACTTGAGGGGCCGGTTGTCCAGCGCCGACGGCAGGCGGAAGCCGTAGTCCACCAGGGTGGTCTTCCGCGAGCGGTCGCCGTTGTACATGCCGTGCAGCTGGCCCGTGGCCACGTGGCTCTCGTCCATGAAGACGACGAAGTCCTCGGGGAAGTAGTCCAGCAACGTGTGGGGCGGCTGGCCGGGCTGGCGGCCATCCAGAAAGCGGCTGTAGTTCTCGATGCCGCTGCAGTGGCCCATCTCCTTCATCATCTCCACGTCGTAGATGACGCGCTGATGCAGGCGCTGCAGCTCGACGATCTTTCCATCGGCGCGGAACACGTTCTCCCGGGCCTCCAGCTCCGACTTGATGTCGTGGATGGCGGTCTTCAGCTTGTCCTCGGGCGTCACGTAGTGGGTCTTGGGCCAGATGGTGAGCTCGTCCAGCTTCTCGATCACCACGCCCCGCAGCGGATCCACCTTCGACAGCCGCTCCACCTCGTCGCCCCAGAGCTCGATGCGGTAGGCCACATCCTCGTAGGCCGGATAGACCTCCACCACATCGCCGCGGACCCGGAAGATGCCCGGCTCGAAGCTCAGGTGGTTGCGCTGGTACTGGATGGCCACCAGGTCGCGCAGCAGCATGGCGCGGTCGATGGTCTGACCGGTCTTCAGGGTCACGGACAGGTTCAGGTACGAGCTGGGATCGCCCAGGCCGTAGATGCAGCTGACGGAAGCCACCACGATGGTGTCGCGCCGCTCCAGCAGGCAGCGGGTGGCGCTGAGGCGCAGCTTCTCCAGCTCCTCGTTGATCTTCGCGTCCTTGTCGATGAACAGGTCCCGCTCGGGCACGTAGGCCTCGGGCTGGTAGTAGTCGTAGTAGCTGACGAAGTACTCGACCGCGTTCTCCGGAAAGAACTGCTTGAACTCGCTGAAGAGCTGGGCCGCCAGGGTCTTGTTGGGGGCGAAGATGAGCGCCGGGCGGCCCGCCCGGGCGATGGTGCTGGCCATGGTGTAGGTCTTGCCCGATCCGGTCACCCCCAGCAGGGTCTGGCAGCGGTCGCCCCGCTGCAGTCCCTCCACCAGCTGGGCAATGGCCTCGGGCTGGTCCCCGGCGGGAGAGTACGGCGCGTGGAGCTTGAACGGAATCGCTTTGGCCATGGGAAACCAGAAAACCACCAAGCGGCGAGTACGGGAAGGGTTCTTTTCGCCTTTCCTTCGCGTCGCCTAGGCGCAGCGAATGTCCCGCACCTGCATTCTCGTGGCCTTCCAGGCGGACCAGGCCTCCCGGAGGTCCCGCCGGCAGCGGGCCTGGTCCGCCTTCCACGCCTCACGCAAACGGCGCCAATCGGGCCCCTTGGCTTCACCCCGGCGCTTCCACTCAACCTTCCGCGCCACCCAGGCTTCCCGGTGGTCCTGCAGGGTTCCCAGGGCCTGATCCAGACGTCCCTTGGCCCGGTTCAGCCGGTCCACCAGGCCGTCCGCCAGACCGGGCGACGCCCCGGCCAGGATCGAAGCAAGGCGCTTGGCCTCCATGGCCACCCGCGCCTTCCGGATGTCCGTCTCCGGGGTCCTTCTCAACCCGTGGGCCAGACCCACCCCGGCGAACGCGGAGATGAGCCACTTCCCCGGGTCCCACTGGTACCACCGCGCGGCGTTCCGGTAGTCCCACTGCCACATGTGGTGGAAGTTGTGGTACCCCTCCCCGAAGGTGAGCGGCGCCAGCAGTCCGTTGTCCCTGGCGCTGTTGGCATCCGAATAGGGCTGGGTGCCCCAGCGGTGGGCCGCGGAATTGATGAGGAAGGTGCTGTGATGGGTCAGCACGATCCGCAGCAGCAGGCCCATGACCAGGTGCCCCCAGACATGCCCCGTGGCCAGACCGACGTAGACGGGAATGAGCGCCACCGCCGCGCCGATCCAGAAATGGTAGCGATGCTGCCAGCGGATGAGGGGGTCCCGCTGGAGGTCCTGCACACCCTCCAGGGGCCGCACTTCGCCGTCCATCACCCACAACCAATGGGCGTACCAGAAGCCGCGGGAGATGGCGTAAGGATCGCGGTCCGGATCATCCACGTGGCGATGATGCTGCCGGTGGTCGCTGCACCACCACAGGGCCGAGTTCTCGAAGGCGGCGGCACCGAAGAGGAGCACGCCCAGGCGCAGCGGCCAAGCGGCCCGGAAGGACCGGTGGCTGAACAGCCGGTGGTAGCCGATGGTCACCGACAGGCCCACGAGGGTGTACATCAGCGCCAGCATGCCCACCTCGCTCCAGCGCAACCCCTGCAGGGCCAGCTTGAGCGGCACCAGGATCAGCGCGAGCGCCAGCGTTCCCAGCAGGAAGAAGGTGTTCAGCAGGGAACGGCGCGCCTGATTGGCCATGAACCACCTGAGGCGCGAAGATCGCGCCTTCCAGAACCAATATAGGCTTCCGGACGATCCGGGCGGATCAGACCTTCCGCAGCACCAGGCAGCCGTTGGTGCCGCCGAAGCCGAAGCCGTTGTTCATGGCGTACTCGGCGTCGAAGGTGCCCGCCACGTTGGGTGTGACGTCCAGGTCGCACTCGGGGTCCTGGTGGTCCACGTTGATGGTGGGGGGGATCTTCCCGGTCTTCACGGCCATGACGGCCACGATGGTCTCCAGCCCGCCCGCGGCGCCCAGGAGGTGCCCGTGCATGGACTTGGAGCTGCTCACCTTGATCGTCTTCGCGTGGTCGCCGAAGACCTTCTGGATGGCGGTGCACTCCAGCTTGTCGCCCACGGGCGTGCTGGTGCCGTGCATGTTCACGTAGCCCACCTGCTCGGGCGCGATGTCGGCATCCTTGATGGCCGCCCGCATGACGCGCTGGCCGCCCTCGCCCTCGGGGGCCGGGGTGGTGATGTGGTTGGCGTCGCCGCTCATGCCGTAGCCGGCGACTTCCGCGTAGATCTTGGCGCCACGGGCCTTCGCCAGCTCGTATTCCTCGAGAATGACGATGCCCGCGCCCTCGCCCATCACGAAGCCGTCGCGGTCCACGTCGAAGGGCCGCGAGGCGCGCTCGGGCTCGTCGTTGCGGGTGCTGAGGGCGCGCAGGGCGGCGAAGCCGCCGACGCCCAGCTGGTTCACCACGGAATCGCTGCCGCCGGCCATCATGCGGTCCGCGTAGCCGAACGCGATGAGGCGTGCCGCGTCGCCGATGGCGTGGGCCCCGGTGGCGCAGGCGGTGGCCACGGCGCTGTTCGGGCCCTGCAGGCCGTACTTGATGCTGGCCTGGCCGCTGGCCAGGTTCACGATGAGGCTGGGGATGAAGAAGGGGCTGGTGCGGCGGGGGCCGCGGTAACCGTTGGCCTCGTCCCAGATGGTGCTGAGGCCGCCGATGCCGCTGCCGATGTAGGTGCCGAACACCTCCCGCTCGGCCTTGGTGAGCTCGATCTGATCGAAGCCCGCGTCCACCCAGGCCTCGTGGGCCGCGCCCAGGGCGTACTGGATGAAGATGTCCATCTTCTTCTGTTCTTTCTTGTCGATGAACAGGTCCGGGTTGAAGCCCTTGACCTGGCCGGCGATCTTGCAGGCGAAGTCGGTGACGTCGAACCGGTCGATGGTGCTGATGCCGCTCTTCCCGGCCAGCAGGTTGTTCCAGGTTTCGGGCACGGTGAGACCGCAGGGATTGATGGTCCCCATTCCGGTGATGACGACGCGGCGGCGCTGAACGGTCCTGGTCATGGGTTCACCTCGGGTAGGCTCGGGAAAACAAACGTGCCGCAGGGCCATGGGGGGCGCTGCGGCACGTCAACTACGCGTAGGATCAAGCCTTCGCGTGCTTCTCGATGTAGGCGATGGCGTCGCCCACGGTGCGGATCTTCTCCTGCTCGCTCTCGGGGATCTCGAGGCTGAAGGCCTCCTCGATCGCCATGATGATCTCGACCGTATCGAGGCTGTCGGCGCCGAGATCGTCCACGAAGTGGCTGGATTCGGAAATGGAATCTTCGGGCTTGGCCAGCTGCTCAGCAATGATCGCAATGACCTTCTTACGCACATCAGCCATCGTGGGCTCCTCCAAACGAACCTGGAAACCCTAACATACACCCCGGCGGAAGTCCAAACCCAGGGTAAGGATGGCGCCGCAAGCCTTCCAGAACGGATGGATTGCGCTGAATCCCCAGGCGTGGAGGATGGTCCCATGGCCGCTCCCACACCCAGCGCGGAACCCGAGCACGGCTGGCCCCTCGGCTGGGGCGCCAGCCTGGGCGAGTTCCGCATCCACCTGACGGTGGAACGGGGCCTCTCCACGAACACCGCCTCGGCCTACCTCTCGGACTTGAACCACCTGGCCGCCTGGGCCTGCGAGGCCGGAATCCCCGCGGACGCTCTCGACCGCGACCACCTCACGGCCTTCCTGGTCTCCCAGCAGGCGCAGGGGAAGGCCCCCCGGAGCCTCGCGCGGATGAGCTCCAGCCTCCGTGCCTTCCTCACCTTCCTGCGGATGGAGGGCGGCGGCGGCGCGGGGCCCGAGGCGGTGGTGAAGGCGCCCCGGCCTCCGCGCATCCTGCCCCGCACGCTCGGCGAGAGCCAGATCGAGGCCCTGCTCAACGCGCCGGACACCGCCACGCCGCTGGGCGTGCGGGACCGCGCCTGGCTGGAGCTCCTCTACGCCTCGGGCCTGCGCGTATCGGAGCTCGCCGGACTCCCCGCCCTCTCGGTGTTCCTCGACGAGGGCTTCCTCAAGGTCACGGGCAAGGGTCGCAAGGACCGGCTCATCCCCTTCGGCACCGGCGCCGAGCGCTGGATCCGCGCCTGGCTCGCCCTCCGGCCCGGCTTCAAGCCCAGCGGAGGGGAACTGTTCGTGGGACAGCGGGGCGAGGGACTCACGCGCCAGCACCTCTGGCGCCTTCTCAAGGGCTACGCGAGAACCGCGGGCCTCCGGGCCGAGGCCGTGAGCCCCCATGTGCTGCGCCATGCGTTCGCCACCCACCTCCTCGACCACGGCGCCGACCTGCGCGCCGTCCAGGCCATGCTCGGCCACGCCGACATCAGCACGACCCAGATCTACACCCACGTCCACCAGACCCGGCTCCGCGCCCTCTACGACCAGATGCACCCGAGGAGCGGGCCTTGAGCAGCCTCAGAGCTGGGTGAGCAGGACGCCACCGAGCACGAGCACGGCACCGACGGCGAAGGCGGGCGTGATGGGCTGTCCGTAGAAGAGCCAGGCCAGCACGGCGGTGGCCACTGGCTGGCCGTTGGTGGCGATGGCCACCCGGCTGGGTTCCTTCATGGCCAGGGCATGGAACCAGAGGAGGTAGGACACCACGCTGGTCATGAGGCCGAGGTACACGAGCCCGATCCAGGCCAGGGGCGGCACCGTGGCCATCGCGAGCTTCGGCAGGCCGACGAGTCCCATCGGAATGAAGAGCGCCAGGCCGAAGAGAATCGAGAGGGTCGTGGCGCGCTGGGCGCCGTGTTTCTGCACGAGTGGCCGGCTCATCACGGTGTAGCCCGCCCAGGCCACCACCGCGACCAGCACCAGCAGGTCGCCCAGGATCCACCGCGGCGGAAGGGTTCCGCCCGCCTTGCCCGAGAAGAGCACCAGCACCCCCGAGAACGCCAGGGCGAGGCCCATCAGCTTGCGCGGCCCGGGTCGCTCCTGGCCGCGGACCCAGGCCAGGAGGAGCACCACGGTGGGCGTGAGCGCGTAGAGCAGCGCCGCGTGCGAGGGCAGCGTGTAGGCCAGGCCGCCCAGGAAGGCGAGCTGGTTCACGGCCACGCCGAGGAAACCGGCCAGGAGGTAGGTCCGCCATTCGGCCTTGGCCACGGGCCAGAGCGCCAGGCCCCGGATCCGGGCCAACACCAGGAACCCGGCCCCGGCGATGAGGAAGCGCAGCAGGCCGAGCGCGAGCGTGGGGATCGCATCCACGGCCGCCTTGCCCAGCAGGAAGGTCCCCACGGAGATGAGGGTGTGCAGGCCCATCACGACGGCGAAGCGGAGGTTCCGGTTTCCCATGGATCCAGCGTGGCCGCGATGGCTCCCCGCCGTGCCATCGAATTGTGCGGTGGACCGTTCCCGCTCGAGTGGGGGATGATGGGCCAGGAGCCTGACACCATGGCCGTGACCAAGACCCCCCGCAAGAAACCCGCGAGCGCAGCCGCCCCTGCCGACGAGGCCAAGCCCGCGGCCAAGACCAAGGCCACGCCGGCGAAGAAGGCCGCGGCCAAGAAAACCGAAGCCGCCGAGCCCGAAACCGTGAAGCCCATGAAGCCCGCCAAGGCCCCGGCGAAAGCCAAGGCCGCCAAGGCCGTCGAGCCCGCGCCGGTGGCCGCCCCCGCCCTCCCCGAGCCCGCGCCGGCCGCCCCGGTTGCGGCTCCGGCGGCGAAGGTCGCGGCGGGCACGCCGGCCCTGTCTCCGCTGGCGCAGACCATCCTGGAGGCCATCTGCGAGGGCCGCGCCGTGGAGTTCATCTTCGCGGATGCAGACGCCAACGCGCCCCGCACCTTCGAGCCCCGCCACCTCACCTTCGACGCCCTCAGCCAGGCCTGGTACGTCTGGGGCTGGGATCGCCGCTACAACGCCGAGCGCCACCACCGGGTGGACCTCCTGGCGGAAGTGAACGCCGTGGAGGGCGCCGGCCGCGCGGCCCAGGGCCCCTACCCCGAAGGCACGCCCGCGAACCAGATCGGCGGCTGGCTGGGCGGCGAGCCCATCGCCGTGAAGGCCACCCTGCTCAAGCAGTGGGTCTTCGCCGTGAAGCAGGCGCCCCCGGCCTTCCCGAACTTCAAGATCGAGGAGCAGGGCGACGGCCAGGCCCTGGTCTCCTTCACCGCCACGGACCTGCGCGCCATCGCCCGCTGGACCATGCAGTTCGGCGATGGCATCCAGGTGCTGGAACCCGCGCGCCTGGTGGACCGCATCAAGCAGGTAGGCGCCGTGTGGGCAGGCCGCGAACGCGCCGTCGCGCCCCCGCCACTCCCCCGCGCGGCGCACCGGCCCGAACCGACGCCTGAGCCGCGCCGTGGGGAATCCCGCCCCCACGCCGACGCCAAGCCAGAGCCGAGGCCGGAGTCGAGGTCCGAGTCCCGGGCCGAGTCCAGGCCGCATCGGGAACACCGCCCCGACCGTGACCGCGATCGAGACGAGGCTCCGAAGGGCAAGGCCGGCAAAGTCGAGGTTATCCGCTTCGACCGCCTGTAGCCGGGAGGCTCAGGGCTCCAGCCACCAGCCGCGACGGCCGGGCACGTAGCCGTAGGTCTGCCCGAGGGGGTTGTAGCCCAGCCCCTTCAGGTGCCGGTCCACCACCAGGTAGGCCACGCCATAGGTCAGCTGCAACATCGGGTGATCCCGCTGCAGGCGCTCGTTGATGCGCAGGTAGAGGTCCCGCCGCCGGCTTGGATCGAGCTCGTGGCGGCCCTCCTCGAACCAGCGGTCCACCTCGGGGCTGTGGTAGCGGGTGACGTTCGTGCCGCCCCGCACCCCTTCGGACGTGAACAACGGGCTTTCGTTGTCCGGGTCCAGCCCCGTGTTCCAGGTGAAGTCCCAGATGTCCCCTTCGCCCTTGATGGCCAGCACATAGGGCTCGTCGATCGGGGTCCGGCGGAGGTCCACATCCACGCCCACCTTTCGGAGCGCATCACGGAAGGCCTCGGCATGATCCTGCTTCGAATAGCCCCAGGCGGAGAAGAACACGAGATGGAGGCGCTTGCCCTTGGCATCCTGCCGGATGCCATCGGGGCCGGGCTTCCACCCCGCCTCGTCAAGGAGGGCCGCCGCCCGCTCAAGCCGCGGCAGGGGGCCCGCCGTCTGGTCGAACGCCCAGCTCTGGGGGGGCCAGAGGCTGGTGGCCAGGCGCTCCGCCCGCAGCTTGCGCTGGGCTTTCAGGAATTCCCAGGGCAGCGCCGCGGCCAGGGCGGCCCGGAGTTTCGGGTCGCCGAGCAGGCTCCGCCGGGGATCGCAGTTGAACCAGAAGGTGCTGAAGGAGGCCAGGGGCGTGGATTGCGCGAGGAGGTTGCCGTCGCCGAAGGCGCCCCGCCGGAGCAGGTAGTGCCGGAACCAGTCGAGTTCGCCGAAGTGGTACTCATGGGCCTTCAACTGGCGGCCGTACTCCGCCGGATCCGCCGGCTGCACGCGAAACCGGAAGGCCGGCCAGCGACCGGGATGAGGCCCCTGATAGGCCTTCCACAGCTCGAGCCGGATTTCCCGCGAGTGGGCCCCGGGCAGCACCCGGTAGGGCCCGGAACCAATGGGCGCGAAGTTGAGCGGGTGCTTCAGGGGCTCGCCTGACAGGTCGTAGCTTTTCCGGGGAACCGGCTGAAAGTTGTACAGGTCGGAAAGCAGGGAGGCCCGCGCCTTCTTCAGGTGGATTCGCACCCGCAGCGGCCCCTCGGCCACCAGGCTATCCAGGGTGCGGACGCCCACCAGGTCGTACACCTTCCGCACCTGGGGCAGCGACAGCATCCGCCAGGTGGCCACCAGGTCTTCGGCCTCGATGGGCGAGCCGTCGTGCCAGGTCTGCCCCGGCCGCAGCTTCAGGAGGATGTCCCGGCCGTCCTTCGAGATCTCCCAACCCTCCAGGAGCTGGGGCACGAAGACGCCGTGCTCATCCAGGGCCACCAGCCGGTCGAAGGCCAGGTCCACCACCTGCGCCTCGACCTCCCGGGCCAAGAGGAGGGGATTCAGGCTCAGCACCGGTTTCTCCAGCGCCACGGAAATGGGCTGCGCCACCAGGGACAGCGCCGCCAAACACCAGCCGATCATCCACCGCATCACAATCCGTTCTCCAGCTTCCAGCCGCGCCGCCCGGGCCAGAAGGCGAAGCTCTGGCCCAACCGGTTGAAGCCTACCCCGTGGAGCCGCCGGTGCACCAGCACCCGGGTCTGCTGGTAGTTGATGGGGATGATCGGTTTGTCCCGGTGGATGATCTCCGCAATCTGCAGATAGATCTTCCGGCGCGCCTCGGGATCCAGGGTGTGGCGTCCCTCCTCGAAGAGGCGGTCCACTTCGGGATTGAGGTAGGAGCTCACATTCGCGTGGGTGAGGTAGCCCTCCCGCGTGAACAGGGGGCTGTCCACGTCGGGGTCGAGGGCCAGCGTCCAGCCGAAGGCCCAGAGATCCCCTTCGTGGCGGGCGGCCTTCTCGGAGACCACGTGGAACGGCAGGGTGCGGACCTCGACCTGGACCCCGATCTTGGCGGCCTGGACCGCCAGGAGGTTCAGAACGCTCTGATGGTTGGCGGGCGCCGGCTGGTAGCCCACCAGGGCGAGGCGCCGGCCCTTTCCATCCTGCCGAATGCCGTCAGGGCCGCGTTTCCAGCCGGCGGCATCCAGGAGGGCCTCGGCCCGCTCCGGCTGAGGCAGGGGACGCGACCGGGTGTCGAAGGGCCAGCTTTCGGGGGGCCAGAAGCCTGTGGCGAGCCGGCTCGGAAAGAACCTGCGGGCGCGGGCCAGGTGCTGCCAGGGCACCAGTTCCGCGAGGGCCTGGCGAAGCCGCAGATCTCCGAGCAGGCTGCGCCGTTCGTCGCAGTTCAGGAAATAGGCGCCGAAGGAGGCCAGGGGAACCGACATGGCCTGCACCAGCCCGGCGCCCTGCGCCCCCTTGCGGACGAGGTAATAGCGGAGGGGCGGCGCGGTGGAAAAATGCAGACGCTCCGCCTTGAACTCGTCGAGCAGAGCCTTCGAGTCGGTGGCGTCCCAGAGCTCGAACGCATCCGCCAGCCCTGGGTGGGTACCCCGGTAGCCGCTCCACCGCTCCAGGCGGATGCGCTGAGTCGTGGCGCGTTCCACCACCCGATAGGGCCCTGAACCGATGGGCAGGAAATTGACCGGGTCCTCCGCGGGCCGCGGGCCGACGGCGTACCGGTGCCGGGGTACGGGAATGAAATTGTAGAGGTCGGAGAGCAGCGTCCCCCGGGGCCGCTTCAGGCGGATGCGAACAGTGAACTGGCCCTCCGCCCGCAGGTCATCCAGGCTGGCCACCCCGGACACCGTGTCGGCCACCTGCCTCACCCGGGGCAGCCGCAACGACCGCCAGGTGAACACCACGTCCTCCGCCTCGATGGGACGACCGTCCTGCCAGGTGAGTCCGGGCCGGAGCCGGAGCACCACCTCCCGGCCGCCCTTGAGGATGGTCCAGGATTCCAGCAACTCGGGAATGAAATTGCCCTTGGCGTCGAGGGTCACCAGGCGGTCGAAAACCAGATCCACCGCCTCCGTGTCCGTGTCCTGGGCGATCAGCAGGGGGTTGAGGGTGGTCCACTCACTGACGGAAATGCGGATCGTGTCTCCCGCCGGGAGGGCGGTCGTCAGGCAGAGGGCCAGCAGGAGGGGGCGCCATGGCATGGTGTCCGCTTCATCGGTGCCTGCGGGGCATTCCTGAGTACGGGCGTCAGCGCGCCTTGGCACCGGCTTCCAGCAGTTCCACCAGCGCCTCGGCCATGCTCTGCCCCGCCCGGGGCGGGTTCTCCACCACCGATCCCATCAGCTTCTGGTCGCCGCCGGGCTGGGTGGCGAAGAGGTAGAAGGTCGGCACCCGGACCACCTTCTGCGGCGCGCACCCCTTGGGCCAGGCAGCGGCGTCGAGCGTCTTGTCGCGGTTCACCCCGAGGTAGTGCACCTCGACGAAGGGGTTGGGCTCCGCCTCGAGGGCCAGCAGGCCCGGCAGCTGGTAGTGGCTGTCGCCGCACCAGGAGCCGAACACCGCCACGAGGGTGAAGGGCTGGCGCACGGCCTTCCAGCGGGTCTGCAGGTCGGTCGTGAGCTTCACTGTGGCCAGGTTCTCCCGGAAGACGGCCCGGTGGGCCAGGATGGCCTTCGCGGTGGTGGGGCCCAGCAGCAGCGGCTGGTGATCCCGGGCGTCCACCAGGGGCCCGGCGGGCAGGTGGCCCGGGGCCGGGGCGGCGACGGGGGCCTGGGCCAGCAGACAGGCGGTTCCGAGGGCCAGAAGGGCGACTTTCATGGGCTTCTCCGAGGTGACGTGTAGCCTCGCGATAAACTTGACTCGTTTGCTCAAGAATACTAGCCTGGAACCTGGAGCGCCCTACGTGAAGATTTCGGCCCGAGGCAGGTACAGCATGCAGGCCCTGTTCGACCTGGCCCACCACAGCCATGGCCAGCCGGTGCCCCTGCACGTGATCGCCGAGCGCCAGAAGCTCTCCCTGCCCTTCCTCGAGCAGATCTTCAACAAGCTGAAAAAGGCCGGCGTCGTCGCCAGCGTGCGCGGGCCCAAAGGCGGCTACATCCTCACGCGCCCCTGCAACCAGGTGAGCGTGGGCGAGGTGCTGCGCCTCACGGACAGCAGCTTCTACGCCGTGGCCAAGCAGGATCCCCGGGCCGGCCAGGCCGCCCTGATGGCCGACGAGCGCATGAGCGAGCTCCTCTGGAACCGGCTCTCCGACCACATCTCCGCCTTCATGGAGAAGGTCACTTTCGCGGACCTGTGCTCCGAGACCTCCAGCAACACCTGCCCCGACTGCACCTGCCCCGAGTACGTCAAGGACGTGCAGGGCCAGATCGTGCGCGGCGAACGCAAGGCCTGCGGCGTGATGTGACCCGTCTGCGGAAGGGCCCTAGCCCTTCCCCTTGACGCACAGGCATGAGGTCTCCGCCCTCACCTGGGCGCGGCCTTGGGCACGGCGGAGCTCCTCCTCCGCGGCCGCGGCCTCGGGCTTCCGGCCCTGGGATGCGAGCGCCTTCTGGAGGCCCAGGAGGGACCAGAAGTTCGCGGGGTAGGCCCGGAGGTCCGCACGGTAGACGACCTCGGCCTCCCTGGCCCGGCCGGCAGACAGGAGCACGGCCCCCAGGGCGTGGCGGGCGGGGACGACGCAGGCGGGCGGCTCGTCGTATTTGAGGGCGTCCTCCAGGCGCACGGCCTCTTGCAGGCGCTGGATCGCCTCGTCCACCCGGCCCTGGCCGAAGGCGATCTCACCGGCCAGGAACGCGCGGGACACCTGCATCACCTGGCGGGCGTTGTTGGAACCCCATAGGTGGCTCTCGGGGATCGCGGGGAGGGCTGCCTCGAAGGCCGCCTGCGCTTTCTGCGCCTCCTCGTTCCGGCCCGTGGCGGCGAAGGCCGTGCCCCGCAGGGCGTGCCAGCAGGCTGTGGCCAGAGGCAGCCGGGCATCCGGCGCGGGCTCCGCCAGCAGTTCGTCCCATAGGCCGAACCGCTTCAGGGTCTCCCAGTACCGGGTGGCGTAGGCCTCGGCGAAGGTGGCGTTGGCCACCACCCAATCCAGGGGAAAGGCCGTCACCACGGCCCGGCTCTGCGCGAGGGCCACGTCCTTGCGGCCTTCCATGAGGGCCGTGTAGGCCAGGAAGTCCGCGTTGTGCACCATGTAGATGCCGTAGAACCCGATTTCCGGCTGGCGGGCCCGATAGCGGCCATCGGCCTCCATGGCCCGCTCGTTGGCCTCGGCGGCACCGCCCCAGTCGCCGATCCGCGCGTAGATGTGGCCGGGCATGTGGACCAGGTGCCCCGCGTCGGGCACCAGCCGGCGCAGGCGGTCCGCGGCGGCCTTGGCCCGCTCAGGATGGGGCGAGCCCTCATAGGCGTGGATGGTGAGGTGGAGGGCCAGGGGATGGTTCGGGGCCATGGCCAGGGCCCGGCGGAGGGCGGCGAGGATCTCCAGGGTGCCGGGCTGGGGTTCGCCCGCCCGCGTCCACTGGTCCCAGGGCCGCGTGTCCATGAGGGCCTCCGCGTAGAGCGCCGCCACATCGGCGTCCTTGGGGAAACGGGCCGCCACCCGGCCCATGGCCTGGGCGTAGGCCGCATCCAGGGCGCCGCGGTCCGCCGGATTGGGCATGCGGTAGCGGGCCCCCAGGGCCTCGATGAGGGCCCGCTCCAAGGGCGGCGCCCCGGCGGCGCGCTTCTGGGCCTGGCCGAGGGCCTCCCAGGCCGTCTTGGCCTGGGCCTCCTCCATGACCGGGTTGTTGATGTGGGGCCCATTCACCAGGGCCAGCCCCCACCAGGCCATGGCGCAGTCGGGATCCAGGCGCAGCGCCTCCTGGAAGGCCCGGGCGGCGGCTTCGTGGTTGAAGGCGTAGGCCCAGACCAGTCCCTGGTCGAAGGCCGCCTGGGCCCCGGGAACCCGTGTCGCGATGCGGCGCTGGTGCCGTCCCAGGTCGTAGGGCCGCCAGGGCGCCGTCCCGGATTCGGGAACGGTGGCCGAGGCCAAGGCGCAGGTGAGGATCAGCACAGAAAGGATGAAGCCCATCAGTCACCCCCTCAAAAAACTTTGTGCCACCTTATTTCAATGGGACTAAAAAGGCAATGTCATCATTTTCGCGATCAATAAAACATGCCACCGGCGGTGCTATTGTTTTGTTTTGGATGCACGCTGAATGAGCAATCCCTGCGCCCTCCCCAGCCTGGCCCTGCCGCCCACCGAGGCCGACCTCGCGACCCTGCCGAAGCTGGAGCGGAAGATCGCCCGCCGTGTGGGCGAGACGAACGCCGCCTACAAGCTGATCGAGGCGGGCGACCGCATCCTGGTGGCCGTCAGCGGCGGCAAGGATTCCTGGGCCCTGCTCGATGTCCTCGAACGGCTGCGGAAGCGGGCCCCCGTGGCCTTCCAGGTGGAGGCGGTCACGGTGGATCCGGGCTTTCCCCAGTTCAACCCCGATCCCATCGCCGAGACCTGCGAGCGTCTCGGCGTGCCCCACCACATCATCCCGGCCCCCATCGACAAGATGGTGCGCGCCAAGCCCGAAGAACTGCCCTGCATCATCTGCTCCCGGCTGCGGCGCGGGGTCCTCTATTCCTTCGCCAAGCAGCGTGGCTTCTCGAAGATCGCCCTGGGCCATCACCTGGATGACCTGATCGAAACCCTGCTCATCAACCTCTTTTTCGAGGGCCGCCTCAGCACCATGCCCCTGCGCCTGGTGAGCGACGACGGCGCCAACACCGTCATCCGCCCCCTGGGCACCTGCGAGGAGAAGGACCTGCAGCGCTACGCCTGGCTGCGCGGCTTTCCCATCGTGCCCTGCGGCTGCCCCCTCTGCGGCTGTTCCAGCCTGGAGAGCCGCCGCAAGCAGGTGAAGGAACTCATCGCCGGCATGGAATCCAGCATCCCCCGCCTCAAGGCCTCCATGCTCGGCGCCATGGGCAACGTGAAGCTCTCCCACCTGCTGGACCTCAACCTCGGCGCCCTGCATGCCACGGGCGTGGACGAGGCGGTCGAGCGACTGGGCTAATCCAAACTCAGCCACAGCCCCTTGAGGTAGAACCCCTCGGGGTGGTTCAGGCTGTACGGATGGTCGGCGGGCTGGCCCAGGTGCGCCAGCACCCGGGCCTCGCGGCCCGCTTCCAGCAGGGCGGTCCACACCGCTTCCTGGAAGCGCATCCGGTCGAGGTGCTGGCTGCAGGAGAAGACCCACAGCATCCCGCCGGGCGCCGTGGCGCGGGCGCCGAGGCGGAAGACGTCCTTGTAGGCCTTGAAGGCCTTGTCCACGTCCTTGCGCTGTTTGGCGAAGGCGGGAGGATCGACGATGACCCGGTCCCAGCCGAAGGGCTCCAGCGTGCGCATCAGCTCGAAGGCGTCTCCTTCCATCCGCAGATGGCAGGCGGGGTCCAGCCCGTTGCCGGCCCAGTCGCGCTCCGCCTGATCCAGGGCCGGGGCGCTGATGTCCAGGGTGGCCACCTCCACCGCGCCGCCCAGTCCCGCATGGATGCTGAAGCCGCCGGTGTAGCCGAAGGCGTTGAGCACCCGGCAGCCGTCGGCGTGGGCGCCCACCTGCAGGCGGTGGGCCCGCTGATCCAGGAAGAAGCCGGTCTTCTGGCCCCGCAGCAGGTCCACCGTGAGTTTCGCGGCGCCTTCGTGCACGGTGACCGGGCCTGCGAGGCTGCCCTTCAGCAGGCGGTTCACGGGATCGAGTCCCTCCTCCCGGCGACCCGACTGGCTGCGTTCCACGAAGGCCGTGATGCCCTCGCGCTTGCCGATCTCGAAGAGGATGGGCCACCAGAGGTCACGCAGGGCCTCGAGCCCCGCCGTGCCCACCTGGAGGACCAGGGCGTGGGCGTAGCGATCCACCACCAGCCCCGGCAGGCCGTCGCCCTCTCCGAAGATCCAGCGGCAACCGCCCCTGGGATCCCACAGGCCCAAGGCTTTGCGCAGAGCCAGGGCCGCTTCGAAGCGGGCCCGGAAGAAGGCTTCGTCCAGGGGGGCGTCCTCGAAGCGGAAGAGGCGCGCCGCCAGGGGATTCGCCGGGCTCGCCGTGCCCACCCCGAGCACCTGGCCGGAATCGTCCGCCAGCCGCACCAGGGTGGCCTCCGATGGCTTGGCCAGGGCGCCCGAGAACACCCAGGGGTGGCGCTTGGAGATCAGCGTCTCCTTGCCGGGTTTGAGGCGCAGGAGGGGGTAGGGCCAACGTGGGGTGCTCATGGAACCAGGGTAGCTTGATAACCTGGAGGGATGCGCCTCTCCGCCCGGTTCCTTCCCATCCTCGCCCCCATCTTCACCCTGGTCCTGCAGGCCGCGCCGCCGGTCCTGATGCTCAGTGCCGACGGGCTGGGCGCCGACCAGTTCACCGCCCGCACCATGCCGAAGCTCTGGGCGCTCTCGGAGGAGGGGCGCCGCGGCGAAGGGCTGCCCCCCTTCCCCGCCACCACCTTCAACGGACACGTGACCCTGGCCACGGGCTGCTGGCCCGAGCACCACGGCGTCGTGGCCAACGGCTACGTGGATCCGGCCTCGAAGACGCTGGTGCCGGTGGCCTCCCGCATGGAGGACCTGCAACGCGAACCGCTCTGGGTGGCCGCCACCCGCAGCGGGGTGCGCACCGCGGTCTTCCAGTGGGTGGGCGCCACGGGGCCCTGGGAGGGCGTGTCGCCCTGGCGCCTCGAGGTCTTCCGCCTGGGCCGCCCCGACACGGAGGCCCTGGCCTTCAGCGAAGCCGCCCTCAAGGATGGCGCACAGCTCGTCATGGCCTACCTCTCGGGCACCGACGAGGAGGGGCACCTGCAGGGGCCCCACAGCGAGGCCGCCCATCGGAAGCTCAAGGCCATGGACGATCAGCTCGCCCCCTGGCTCCAGCGTCTGCAGGCCGCGTACCCAGGGCTCCGCGTCATCATCACCGCGGACCACGGCATGGCGCCCATGCGCCGCCGGATCCACCTGCCATCGCTGCTGGACGGCATCGGCTGCGAGCTCATCACGCACGGCGGCAGCGCCTACGTCTACCTCCAGAACCCGCAGGATGCCCCGCGGGCCCTGGCGCGCCTGCGCCGGGCGGGCCTGAAGGCCTGGTCGCGGGAGCGGATTCCCGCCGCCTACCACCTCGCGGGGAGCCCCCGGGTCGGCGACCTCGTGGTGCTGGCCAAGCCCGGCCAGTGGCTCTCGAAGGCCCGCTCCAGCCGCGAGGAGCAGGACGAGCGCCACGGACGCTGCGGCGCCCACGCCTATACCTCGGACACCCCGGCCATGCGCACCTGGCTCGTCGTGCTCGGCGCCGGGCGGGGCCCCCTCGGACCCGTGCCCCTCTGGGATCTGGCCCCCACCGTGGCCTCCTGGCTGGACATCCGCTGGAACCAGGCGCCGGACGGACGGCCCGTGCCTAGGCTGACCGGACGGTAGACATCACCGGATCAGCGCCAGCAGCACCTGGGCCAGCACGATCTTGAGGATGGTGGCCAACGGGTAGACCGTGGCGAAGCCCACGTTGGGCAGGTCGTTGCCCGTCTGGTGGCTGGCGTAGCCCAGGACCACCGGTTGCGTGTGGGTGCCCGCCAGGATGCCGAACATGATGTTCAGGGGGATGCCGAACAGCTTGTGGCCCAGCACCATGGTCAGCGAATCCGCCACGAAGCAGACGAGGAAGGCCGCACCCAAGAAGATGGGCAGCACCGAGGCGTCCTTCGAGACGATGGCCCGGAAGCCCTCTCCCGAAATCACGCCGATGCCTGCCGCGAAGAGCACGAGGCCGAATTGCCGGATCGTGTGGTTGGCGCTGTAGGGGAAGTTCCAGACCAGCGGCCCGATGCGGTGGAACCGGCCCAGGATCAGCGCCACGGCCAGGGGACCACCCGCGAAGCCCAACTTGAAGATGATGCCGTGGCCCAGGGGGATGGGCAGCTGGCCCAGGGCGAGGCCGGCGGCGAGCCCCATGGCGAAGGTGAGGAAGCTCACTTCGCTGAGGGCGCGGTAGCTGTCTCCGAAGAAATCCTCGATGGCCTCGATGTTGTCGCGGCGGGTCGTCACGCGCACCCGGTCGCCCAGCTCCAGCACCGTGTCGCCATCGGGCACGAACCAGAGGTCGCCCCGGCGCACGCGGGTGATGATGGCCTGGTGCTTGTTCACCAGGTCGAGCCGGCCTAAGGGCACGCCCACCACGTCCCAGCGCGACACGAAGACCCGCGTGGCGTCCAGGGCGCTCTGATCGCGGTCCAGCTCCACATGGCTGCGCTCGCCGATGAGCGCCTCCACCTGCGCGAGGTCATCCGGAGAGCCCACCACAGTCACCAGGTCGTCCAGCTTGAGCCGGAAGTCCGGGGTGGGCAGCAGCAGCTCCGCCTTGCGCAGCACGCGACCGAAGACGACGTGCAGCTGCCCGGCGGCGCAGAGGTCGCGCTTGCTCATGGCTTCGGCCTCGGGCTTGGTCACCCGCACCGTCCAGACCTCCAGCTTTTGGTGGCCGGTCTGGTAGTCCTTGAGACCGTCCGCCTCCTCCTTCAGGTTCACGCGGAACACCTTGGAGCTGAGGAGAATGATGAGCATGGGCACCAGCACGCCGATGGGATAGGCAATGGCCGACGCAACGGTGGGCTGGGCCAGCTCCACCGGGCCCACGCCCGCCATGGTCTTCACCCGCTCGATGACGCCCGCCAGGGCGGGCATGTTCGTGAAGCTGCCGGTGAGCAGGCCCGCGGCATAGCGGGCGTTGAAGCCCATGGCCTTGGCCAGTACCACCACGAAGGCCGTGGAGGCCAGCATGACGAGGAAGACCACGGCGTTCTTCTTCATGCCTTCCCGGCTGAAAGCAGCCCAGAAGCTGTGCGAGATGGAGAGGCCCATGGCGTAGACGAACACCGCCAGGCCCAGTTCATAGACAAGCTTCATCTCTTTGGAGATGTCCTTCTTCAGGCCTGGATCCAGGCCCGGTGCCATCACCAGCGCGCCGAGGGCGATGCCGGCGAAGAGGATGCTGGCGATGCCGAAGGAGGCGCCGGCGATGCGGATCTTGCTGATGGGGTAGCCCAGGGCCACCACCGCAAACAGCATGAGGAGCGGGTTGTGAGCGAAGAAGAAGAGAACCTGTTCGATCATGTTCACTCCGCGACCGGACCGGGTTTCCCCGGGTTCATGTCAACCGCTTGATGGCCGCCGCCAGGGCCTCCACCTCGTCGGGCTGCGCGTCCGGAAGCATCGAGAAACGAAGCACCGACCGCGCGTCTTCCAAACTATACCCCAAGGTCATGATTGCGTGGCTCGGCTTCACCGACCCGCTGTGGCAGGCGCTGCCGGTGCTCACGGCGAATCCAGCCAGATCGAGCGATGCGTGCAGAGCCTCGCCGTTCCTGCCTCTGAACAGCACGCAGCTGGTGTTGGGTAGGCGGGGTGAATCCTGACCAATGATCTCGATGTCGCGGTTCCAGGATGTGATTTCCGTCTCGAATGCCGCCCGGAGATCCGCCAGAGCCGCGTGTTTAGCTTGACGCTCCGTCAAATGCCGGACCGCGGCGGCCAGGCCCAGGATGGCGGGCAGGTCCTCGGTGCCGCCGCGCCGGCGCCGTTCCTGCGGCCCCTCCATGAGCGCCTCCCAGGGCAGGCCCGGCCGCATCCAGAGCAGGGCCGCACCCCGGGGGCCGCCCATTTTGTGGCCGCTGAACACCGCAGCGTCGCAGGTGCTCAGATCCACGGGCACCTTGCCCCAGGCCTGGCAGCAGTCCCGGACGCGGACGGCATCCAGCACCGGCGGCATGTCATAGAGGATGCCCGTCTCGTTGCTCGCGGCCATCTGCACCACCGTCGCGCAGTCCCGGGGAAGCTCGGGCAGCCAGGCTATTCGCGACCAGTCCCGCAAGGGGTTCAGGCAGGCGCTGTGCTCGCCCGGAAACACGGCCGCGGGGCGATCCCCCAGGGCCAGCGCCAGGCCCCGGATCAGCAGATGCAGCGCCTCGGTGGCGCTGGCGCAGAACACCAGCTCGCCCGGCGCCACCGCCAGGGACGCGGCGATCTCGCGCCGGGCCTCCTCGAGCCTGAACCGCGCCCGCTGGCCCTCCCGGTGGGTGCTGGTGGGATTGGCCCAGTCCTCGGCCATGGCCTGCCGCATCACCTCCACCACCTCGGGATGGGGCGGCGTGGTGGCGTTGGCGTCGAAGTAGAGGCGCGGCATGGGATCAATGTACTCTGGGTCCATGCCCAAATCCCTGGAAGGCAAGCTCGTCGTCGCCATCTCGTCGCGGGCCCTCTTCGATTTCGAGGAGGAAAACCGGGTGTTCGAGGAAGCGGACGACCGCGCTTACATGGCGCTGCAGCTTTCGCGCCTGGACGTGCCCGCCAAGCCCGGCGTGGCCTTCCCCCTGGTGAAGAAGCTGCTGGCCTTCAACACGGAGGGCGAGAACCGCGTGGCGGTGGTGATCCTCTCCCGCAACGATCCCGTGAGCGGCCTGCGGGTGTTCCGCAGCGCCCAGGAATCCAACCTCCAGCTCGAGCGGGGCGTCTTCACCCGGGGCCGCAACCCCTATCCCTACCTCACCTCCCTGGGCGCCAACCTGTTCCTCTCCGCCAAGGAGGAGGACGTGCGGGCAGCCCTGAACGCCGGGTTCGCCGCCGCGAGGGTCTATCCCGACAGCGCCAAGGCCGCGGACCGCCACCCCGACGAGATCCGCATCGCCTTCGACGGCGACGCGGTGCTGTTCAGCGACGAGGCCGAGCGCATCTATGCCGAAGGCGGCCTGGCGGCCTTCCAGGCCCACGAAATCGAACGGGCGGCGGTGCCCCTGCCCCCGGGTCCCTTCAAGCCGCTGCTGGAGGCCCTGCGCCCGCTCCAGGACCTGCCTCCCGGCTCGCCCATGCGCGTCCGCACCGCCCTCGTCACCGCCCGCAGCGCGCCCGCCCACGAGCGGGCCATCCGCACGCTCATGGCCTGGAACATCCAGGTGGACGAGGCCATGTTCCTGGGCGGCCTCGAGAAGGCCGACTTCCTGAGGGAATTCGAACCGGACTTCTTCTTCGACGACCAGACCGGCTACTGCGACACGGCCTCCCACGTCGGGCCCACCGGCCACGTGGTGAGCGGCGTGAAGAACGAGGTCGCCGAGTAGGCCACCGGTACGGGTATTGACGAATCGTCGGTTCCTGGACCGCCTCCGGCCCGGAGTCCGCGCCACTGCTAGACTTGGAGCACCTGGAGGAGCCATGTCCCGCAAGCTGGTGGAGTGCGTGCCAAACATCTCGGAAGGCCGTGATGCCGCGAAGATCAAACAGGTGACGGACGCCATCGCTGCGGTGTCCGGGGTGCGGGTACTCGACGTGGACCCCGGCGCGGACACCAACCGCACCGTGATCACCTTCGTGGGCGAACCCGAGGCGGTGCTGGAGGGTGCCTTCCGCTGCATCGCCGAGGCCGCCCGCGTCATCGACATGGCCCAGCACAGCGGGGCGCACCCCCGCATGGGCGCCACGGACGTGGTGCCCTTCGTGCCCGTGGAAGGCGTCACCATGGAGGACTGCGCGGAGCTGGCCCGGCGCCTGGGCGCCCGCGTGGGCACGGAGCTGGGGATCCCCGTCTACCTCTACGAAGCCGCCGCCTCCCGGCCTGAACGCCGGAACCTTGCCGAGGTGCGGCGCGGCGAGTACGAGGGCCTGCCCGCGAAGCTGAAGGACGCCGAGTGGAAGCCGGATTTCGGCCCCGCGGCCTTCCACCCCCAGGCCGGCGCCACCATCATCGGCGCCCGGGAATTCCTCGTGGCCTGCAACGTGACGCTGAATTCCGGCAGCAAGGACCACGCGACCGACATCGCCTTCGAGCTGCGCGAAAAGGGCCGCGTGGCCCGGCGCGGGCGCGTGAAGCCCTACTACCAGGCGGGCGAACTGATCTTCTACGCCGAGGGTTCCTTCCCCTGCGGCAACTGCGACTTCACGGGCGCCACCTTCCAGGAGACGGTGGACCACTGCGCGGCGACGCACGGCTACGACCTGCCCGGCCTCATGCGCCTGAACGACGTGGATCCCGCGCATCCTGTGGGCCAGAAGGTGCGCCGCCGGGGCACCTTCAGCCACTGCAAGGCCATCGGCTGGTACGTCGACACCTACCGCCGCGCCCAGATCAGCGTGAACCTCACGGACTACAAGCAGACCGCCCCCCACACCGTGCTCGAAGAGGCCCGCCGCCTGGCCGCCGAGCGGGGCCTGGTGGTCACCGGCAGCGAGATCGTGGGCCTGGTCCCCTTCCAGTGCCTGCTGACCTCGGGCCGCCACTACCTGAAGGCCATGGGCAAGTCCACGGGCGTGCCCACCTCCGACATCCTGCAGACCGCCGTGTTCTCCATGGGCCTCGCCGACGTGGCGCCCTTCGAGGTGGAGAAGAAGGTGCTCGGCCTGCCCACCTTCGATCCGAAAGCCCTCGTCTCCATGCCGGTGCACGCCTTCACGGATGAAGTGAGCCGCGACACCCCGGCTCCCGGTGGTGGCTCCATCGCGGCCCTGGCGGGCAGCCTGGGCGCGGCGCTGGCCAGCATGGTGGCCAACCTGGCCCAGGGCGGGCCCGATGCGGAGAAGGATGCGAAGCTCATCGAGCTGGCCGAGCGGGCGCAGGTGTTGAAGGACCGCCTGATGGTGGCCGTGGATGCCGACACCAACGCCTTCAACGCCTTCATGGACGCCCGCAGATTGCCGGATGGCACCCCCGAGCAGAAGGCGGCGCGCCAGGCCGCCATGCAGGCCGGGCTCAAGGTGGCCATCGACGTGCCCCTGGACACGGCCAAGGCCAGCCTCGCCGCGCTGGAGCTGGCCGGCGAAGCGGCCCGCCTGGGCAAGGTGGCCTCCATCACCGACGCGGCGGTGGGCGCCCAGATGGCCCATGCGGGCGTGCGCGGCGGCGTCTGGAACGTGATCATCAACCTCAAGGACATCACCGATGGCGCCTACGTGGCCCACATGCAGGACCAGTGCGCGGACCTGCTGGCCAAGGCCGAGGGGAAGCTCGCCGAAGTCACGGCCTACGTGGACCAGAAGCTGCTCGACCGCCTGAACAAGGCCAGGAAGTAGCGAAAATCCCAACGACGGAAGGGGGCCTCGCGGCCCCCTTCTCGCGTACCGGAACCAGGCCTACTCGTAGATGCCGGCGCCGATGACCATGCCGTTCTGGAGTTCCACCCAGGAGGCCTTCTTCATCACTTTGTTGCCCTGGGCGGGGTTGAGTTCCTTGTACTCGATCCAGCCGCTGCCCTTCTCCTTGACCAGCTTGGTCCAGTCCTGGATCCAGGGCTTCCCGTCGGGATCCTTGGCGGTCCAGCGGTTGATGCCCACCAGCTCGCGCCGGACCCCGTGCGCCAGGACCTTCCCTTCCAGGTCGTAGACGAAGATGTAGAGATCGTGGTTCTGCCCCTTGGTGAAGTGGAACTGGCCCTTGGGCCCGCTCACCTCCTCCAGGAACTTGTCCTTGGGGTTCTTCTTCGCGAACTCCACGGCCTGTTTCACGAAGGCCTTGGCCTGATCGCGGGTCTGAGCCGCCAGCGGGAACGCAACTGCGACCGCCAGTGTCAGGAATCCCCATGTCTTCCGCATGTTTCCTCCAAGTCGCCCCACATGGGGCATGCCGGCTTTTTCGGGTCGGCATCCTGCCACCTTGAAAATCGGGATCGGTCACAACTGAACGCCAGCAATTCAACCCTCTCAGACAGGAAGCCGAAAGGAACGGAGAGGCGTGGCGCGGTTGCACGTCGGGGAGCCACGAACATGAAACGGTCTGGCCTAGCGTTGAAATTCTTTCTGCCGGTCGCCATCTCCCTGGTGGCCCTGCTGGGGCTGGCCATCTGGGGCGCGACGACCTACCAGACCTCCCGGACCGAGAAAGCCTTCGAGGAACAGCTGACCGCCCTCGCGGTGGCCTCCGGATCCATGTTCCACGCCGATGCCGAGGACTACTGCCGCAGCCGGGGCATGGCTTTCCACCGGGTGCTGGAGCAGCGCCGCTCGGAGGATCCCGCCGCGGCCGCCTTCGAGCACGAATCCATGGCGACATTCGCCTCCAACCCCGCCCTGCAGGCGCGGACGACGCAGCTTCAGGACCGGAACGGCGACCCGCGGCTCTATGTCCTGAGCCCCGGGCGCCTGAAGGATTCCTGCATCCAGTGCCACAGCGCCTTTGGCATCGACGCCTTCAAGGACCGGAAGGCCGGCGACCTGGTGGCCGCCTTCGGCGTGTCCATGTCCACCGCCGAACTCTACCGGAGCGAGCGGAACATGCGGCTGGTCTCCGGTGCCGCGGGCCTGGCCCTCCTCATCCTCATCAGTTCCATGATCGCCCGCCAGGTGCGGGTCTCCATCCTCCGCCCCCTCGACGAACTCTCCAGCGCCATCAGCCAGGTGGCCGCCGGCGACATGACCGTGAAGGCACCCGTGGGCAGCCAGGACGAGCTCGGCCAGCTGGCCACCACCTTCAACGGCATGGTGGCCGACCTCAATGGGGCCCTGGGGAACATGGGCCAGGCGTCGGAGCGCGTGGCTTCGGGCAGCACCGAACTGGCCGCCAGCGCCGAGCAGATGAGCGCCACCGTGCAGGAAACCGCCCGGGTGGGCGAGGACCTGCGCCAAGCCGGACGGGAAGTGCAGGAGGCCCTCAGCCGTCTGGACGCGAACGTGGAAGCCATGGCCGAGCATACCCGCCGCACGGGCCTGCGGGCCGAGGAGGCCGTGGGGGACACGGACCGCGGCGCCCTGACCGGCCGGGGCACGGCCGAGGGCATGGCGGCCATCCAGGAGGCCACCTCCCGCATCGTCGAGACCGTGCAGGCCATCCAAGGCATCGCCCGCCAGACGAACCTGCTGTCGCTCAATGCCGCCATCGAGGCCGCCAAGGCCGGCGCCATGGGCAAGGGCTTCGCCGTGGTGGCCGAAGAAGTCCGCATCCTCGCCGACCGCAGCGGCCAGTCCGCCAAGGCCATCGAGGAGATCATCCAGGCCATGGAAGCCGCGGTCTCGGGCGGGGTGGACAGCGTCGAGGTGACCCTCCAGCACCTGGAGGCCATCCGGGATCGCATCTCCCAGGTGTCCGCCAGCATCCAGGAGATCGCGGGCCTCAGCCAGGGCCAGGCCAAGACCAGCCAGGACGTGGGCCGGATGATGAACCAGACCGCGGCCCGGCTGGATCAGAACGCCGCCGCCACCCAGCAGCTGGCCGCCACGGTGCAACAGGTGTCCAACACCGCGGACGACCTCTCCAAGGTGGCCGAGGGCCTCCGCGAAACCGTCCAGAAGTTCCGGCTGCGATAATCCCGGTGGGCCGGATTCCCGGCCCGCCAGGAGCGCCATGGGCGGCTTGAACGACGGCTTCTCCCACCGGGAGCAGATCGGCCCCCGGGGGGCCGGCCTGAGCGTGGCGCGCCATCTCGCCCGACGTTACCCGCTGGCTTCCGAGGCGGAATGGCGGCGGCGCATCCAGAACGGCGAGGTGCGGCTCGACGGCGACCTGGCCCGCGAGGACGACCTGCTGCTGGCCGGCCAGTGGCTCGTGTGGGCCCGGCCGCCCTGGGTCGAGCCCGAGGTGCCCCTGGCCACGGCCATCCTGTACGAGGACGAAGATCTCCTCGCCGTGGCCAAGCCCAGCGGCCTGCCCACCCTGCCCGGCGGAGGCGAGTTCCTCACCCACACCCTGCTGGCCCTCGTCCGCCGGCGCCACCCGGAGGCGAGCCCCATGCACCGCCTCGGGCGCGGCACCTCAGGCCTGGTGCTCTTCGCCCGCACCGCCGCCGCGCGACAGCCCCTCCAGGCCGCGTTCCAGGCGGCCACGACCCGGAAGGTCTACCGCGCCCTCTGCCAGGGCCATCCCGCCCTCGACGCCTTCGAGATCGCGGCCCCCATCGGGGAGATCGCCTACGGGCCCCTCGGCACCCTGCACGCCGCCACGCCCGGCGGCAAGGCCTCCCTCAGCCGGGTCCGCGTGGTCGCGCGCCGGGCGGACACCACCCTGGTGGACGTGGAGATCGCCACGGGCCGGCCGCACCAGATCCGCATCCACATGGCCTGGGCGGGGCATCCCCTCGAAGGCGACCCGCTGTACGGTCCCGGCGGCGTGCCCGCGCCGGGCGCCACGGCGGTGCCCGGCGACCTGGGCTACCTGCTGCACGCCCGGCTGCTGGAGCTGGACCATCCCCGCACGGGCGCGCGGCTCGCGCTCGCCTGCCAGCCGCCGCCGCCCCTGCGCTGACTCAGTTGTGGACGCCGGGGGCCTCGCGGCCCATGCGCTCCACATACTCGGCGTACGAGCCCCCGAACACCACGGGGCCCTCGTGCTCTTCGCCGCCCAGTTCCAGCACCCGGTTCGCCAGGCCGCGCAGGAAGGTGCGGTCGTGGGACACAAAGAGCATGGTGCCCTCGAAATCCTTCAAGGCCTCGATGAGCATTTCCTTGGTGGCCAGGTCCAGGTGGTTGGTGGGTTCGTCCAGCACCAGGAAATTCGGAGGATTGAAGAGCATCCGGGCCATGACCAGACGGGATTTCTCACCGCCCGAGAGGGCACGCACCCGCTTGTCCACGTCGTCGCCGGAGAACTGGAAGGCGCCCAGCAGGTTGCGCAGCACGCCCAGCCCCTCCATGGGGAAATCCTTCTGCATCTGCTCGATGACCGTGAGTTCAGGATCGAGGAGGTCCAGGGCCTGCTGGGAGAAGTACCCAAGGCTCAGGCTGGCGCCCAGTTTCACGCTGCCCGCATCCGGCTGGATGGCGCCGGAGACCATCTTCAGCAGGGTGGATTTGCCGGCGCCGTTCTTGCCCATAACGCACCAGCGTTCGCCGCGGCGGATGTGGAAGGCGAACTGGTCGTAGATGCGGCGCTGGCCATAAGCCTTGCTCACACCTTCCATCATGACCACGTCGTCACCGGAGCGGCCGGGGCTGCGGAAGTCCCACTTCACCACGCGTCGCTGCTTCGGCGGTTCGATGCGCTCGATCTTGTCCAGCGCCTTCACGCGGCTCTGCACCTGGGCGGCCTTGGCGGCGTGGGCCGAGAACCGCTCGATGAAGCGCCGTTCCTTGGCCAGCTTGGCCTGCTGCCGGGCGTAGGCCGCCTCCTGATTGGCTTCGCGCTGTTCCCGCTCCTTCACATAGAAATCGTAATTGCCGTTGTAGGTGACGATGTCGCCGCCATCAATCTCCAGCACCTTGGTCACGATGCGGTTCATGAAGTCCTTGTCATGGCTCGTCATGAGCAGCGTGGCCGGGACATTCTTCAGATAGTTCTCGAGCCAGAGGATGGATTCGATGTCCAGGTGGTTGGTGGGCTCGTCCATGAGCAGCACATCGAAGTTGCCGAGCAGCACCTTGGCCATGGACACGCGCATCTTCCAGCCGCCGGAGAGCGCACCCACGTCGCCGTCGATCTGCGCGTCCTCGAACCCGAGGCCATGGAGGCAGGCCCGGGCCTTGGCTTCCAGCTCGTAGCCGCCCAGGTGCTGGTACTCCTCCTGCACGTGGCCGAAGCGCTCGAGGATGGCCTCCAGCTCGTCGCCCCGCTCGGGGTCGGACATGGCGTGCTCGAGATCCAGTAGCTCGTGGTGCAGGTCGCCCAGGCGGCCGCTGCCGGCGATGGCCTCGTCCAGCACGGGCCGGCCGGCCATCTCATCGACCTCCTGGCGGAAGTAGCCCAGGGTGAGCTTCTTGGGCAGGGTCACCGAGCCGTCGTCGGGGGACTCCTCCCCCATGATCATGCGGAAGAGCGTGGACTTCCCGGCCCCGTTGGGCCCCACCAGGCCCACCTTCTCGCCGGGGTTCAGCTGGAAATCCGCTTCGATGAACAGGATCTGCTTGCCGTACTGCTTGCTGACGTTGGAAAACGAAATCATCAATCCTCGGCTTTCACCTTGAGTTCGCCCGCTTCGCCGCGGGGCCCGTGCATGAGCTCGACCACGGCCTGGTTCAGTCGCAGGCGGGTCTC